>Ga0070733_10001367_pt1 | contig 18286 bp, 18 predicted proteins | sample Coa_R1_9_FD_66450 | JGI IMG/M metagenome (GOLD analysis project Ga0070733, IMG submission 66450) | Surface soil microbial communities from Centralia Pennsylvania, which are recovering from an underground coalmine fire - Coalmine... | ecosystem: Environmental > Terrestrial > Soil > Unclassified ... | reverse complement strand
CCCCCTACGCCACCTCCCTACCCTTCGTAATCAGCCATGCCCTGATGCAGACCCTGCACTGGGTCCTGGTGATGCTGGCGCTCGCGGGCTGTATCCTGGTGTGGACACCGGTGGCGAGGCGCCTGCTCGTGGAGCCACCCCTGCTGCTGGCGCGGATGATGAGCCTGCTGCTCCTCTACAACACCTTGGTCATGATGATCATGACCCCGTGGGTGCGTTATTCCATCCCGTTCCTGCCCATCCAGTTCGGCATGGCGGCCGTCTGCCTGACGCTGACCTACCGTCATTTCGTCTCGCGTCGCACCCGGGGTGAGCCTTAAGTCCATCCGCTTCTTCGCCACTGCCGCCAAGGGACTCGAGCCCCTGGTGGCGGATGAGTTGCGCGCTTTGGGTGCGAAGGACGTGAAGGAAGCCCGCGGCGGAGCTAGCTTTGAGGGCTCCCCCGCCGATGCCTACCGCGCCTGCCTATGGCTGCGCACCGCCAACCGCGTGCTGCTGCCGCTCGCCCGTTTCCCGGCCCGGGACGCGGAGAGCCTCTACGCCGCCGTGCGGCGCATGCCCTGGGAGCAGGACGTCTCCCCCGACGGCACCCTGGCGGTGGACTTCGGCGGCACGAGCGAGGGGATCACGAACACCCAGTTCGGCGCCCAGAAGCTGAAGGACGCTATCGTCGACCGCTTCCGCGAGAAGTTCGGCCGCCGCCCGTCGGTGGACCGGGTGCGGCCCGATCTCCTGGTGAACTGCCACCTCCACCGCGACCTCGCCACCGTGAGCATCGACCTCTCCGGCGACAGCCTGCACATGCGCGGCTACCGGACGGAGAGCGTCGCGGCGCCCCTCAAGGAGAACCTGGCGGCGGCCTTGTTGTTGAAGTGTGGTTGGCCGGAGATCGCGAAGCGCAGCGGCAGCTTCGTGGACCCGCTGTGCGGTTCCGGGACCCTCGTCATCGAGGCGGCCATGATCGCCCTCGACGTGGCCCCGGGCCTGCTGCGCGACTATTGGGGATTCTCGGGCTGGCTGAAGCACGACCCGGTGCTATGGGAGCGGGCCCTCATGGAAGCTCGGGAGCGGCAGAATGAGTCCCGCGACAAGCACCTCGCCATCCTGGGCATGGACCAGGATGCCAGGGCCGTGCTCGCCTCCCAGAAGAACGCCCGTACTGCGGGCGTCGCCCCAGCGCTGCGCTTCGAGCACAAGCCGCTGGAACAGAACGTGTTGCCTACGGGGCTCCAAGCCGGTCTCGTGGTCACCAACCCGCCCTACGGCGAGCGCCTGGGGGAGGCGGACAAGCTCGGACCTCTATATAAAAGCTTGGGCGACTGGCTGAAAGCCCAATGCCAGCACTGGCGTGCCGGAGTGATCACCGACAGCGCGGACTTGGGCAAGCAGATCGGCCTGCGGGCCCGCAAGATGAACGCTTTCTACAACGGCGCGCTCGAATGCAAGCTGCTGCAGTTCGAGGTGGAGGAGGAATGGTTCATGAAGGGCCGTCCGGCTTGACGCGGTGCCGGCCTCCCGCCACAATCCTCCCCATGCAGCGCATCAGCCTCAAGAACCTTAAGAAATCCAAACCCGCCGCCCGCGCGGGTGAGGCTGCATCGTCCCTGTAAGAACCGGATTCCAGGGACAAGCTTCAAGACCCGCAGCGGGAGACCGATGCGGGTTTTTTAATGCCCGCGTCCCGCCCACACACGAGAGACAGCGACATGAACGGCAACGGTTGGATAGTCATCAAGCTCGGCGGCACCAGCGTCTCGAGCCGCGGAAACTGGGACAACGCCCTCGCGGAAGCGCGCGCGCTCAACGCAGCTGGTAAGCGCGTGCTCATGGTACAGTCCGCCCTCTCGGGCGTGACCAATGCTCTCGAGGCGCTGCTCGCGGCGCCCGACGAGGCGGCACTGGAGGCAGGGCTCGTCGCACTGGAACGGAGACACGCGGCCTTCGCCCAAGAGATGGGCATCGCCCACGAGTTCGACTCGGTCATCGAAACCCCCTTCCAGCAGCTTCGCAAGCGCGTAGGCGGTGCGCACCTCACCGGCGAGGTCACGCCGCGCCTCCGGGCGGAGGTCATGGCCTCGGGCGAACTCATGGCGAGCGCCCTCGCCGCCCGCTATATAAAGGACGTCGCCTGGGTGGATGCCCGTGAGCTCCTGCTCGCGGAGCCCCAGGCGAACCAGGCCCCCGCCGCCCAATACCTGTCCGCCGCCTGCGGCCATGCCCCGGACGCGGCGCTGACAGCGCACCTCGCATCCCTTGGCCCCCTCGTCCTCACCCAGGGCTTCATCGCCCGCAACGCGCGCGGCGAGACGGTGCTTTTGGGCCGCGGCGGCTCCGACACCTCCGCGGCCTATCTCGCCGCCAAACTCGGCGCCGAACGCATTGAGATCTGGACCGACGTGCCGGGACTCTTCAGCGCCGACCCGCGCAGCGTCAGCGCCGCGCGCCTCTTGAAGCGGCTCGACTACGACGAGGCCCAGGAGATCGCTACCAGTGGCGGCAAGGTGTTGCACCCGCGCTGCATCGGCCCCGCGCGTGCGCAATCCATCCCCCTGCACATCCGGCACACCCCGGACCCTTCGCTGCCGCACAGCGTCATCGGTATAGGCGAGACCGGTTCCGGCGCGCGGGTCAAGGCCGTGTCCCTGCGCCGCGGTGTAGTGCTGGTTAGCATGGAGACCCTGGGGATGTGGCAGCAGGTGGGTTTCCTGGCGGATGCCTTCGCCTGCTTCAAGCGCCACGGCCTGTCAGTAGACTTGGTCTCCACCTCCGAGACCTGCGTCACGGTATCTCTGGATCCCGTGGCCAATGCCGCCCCGGAGGGGGCGCTGGATGCATTGCTGCATGACTTGTCCGCCCTCTGCCGCCCGCGGCTCATATTGGGATGCGCCGCCGTGAGTCTGGTGGGCCGGCAGATCCGCGCCAACCTGCACAGACTCGCACCGGCCTTGGAACTCTTCGAGGAACGGCGCGTGCACCTCACCAGTCAGGCCGCCAACGACCTGAACCTCACCTTCGTGGTGGATGAGGCGGATGCGGACCGGCTGGTGCAACAGTTGCACGCACTCCTCATCCCCGCGGCGGAGAACGACGAAGTCTTCGGACCCACCTGGGAGTCGCTGCAATCCCCCGCACCCACTGCGACCGATACGCCCTGGTGGAGCCGGAAAAGACATCAATTGCTGGCGCTGGCGGATGAAGCCACGCCCTGCTACGTCTACGACACGGAAGCAGTCGGCGCGGCGTTCACAGAATTGCGTGCGCTCTCCGCCGTCGATCGATTGTTCTATGCCGTGAAAGCCAATCCTCATGCGGGATTGCTGCGGGTGATGCACGCGGCAGGTTTGGGATTCGAGACCGTCTCGCCGGGAGAACTTGCGCACCTGCGCGGTCTTTTCTCGGATCTGGATGCACGGCGCCTGTTGTTCACCCCCAACTTCGCGCCGCGGGCCGAATACCGTGCAGGCTTCGAACACGGCGCCACCGTGACGCTGGACAACCTGCATCCTTTGCGGGAATGGCCGGAGGTATTCCGCAGCCGCGAGATCTTCCTGCGGCTGGACACGGGCCTGGGCGCCGGCCACCACCGTCACGTGCGCACCGCGGGCCAGGCAAGCAAGTTCGGCATCCCCCTGGCGGAACTGGACGACGCTCGCGCGCTCGTGGCCAGGACCGGCGCACGCATCACCGGCCTCCACGCCCACGTGGGCAGTGGCATCCTGGATCCGGAGGTCTGGCTCCGGAACGCCCGGCTCATGATGGAGCTGGCGCAAAGCTTCCCGGACGTGCATGTGCTCAATCTCGGCGGCGGGCTCGGCGTGCCGGAACGACCCGGTGAACACGGCCTGGAACTCGGACGTCTCGACCGCGGGCTCGCCGACCTCAAGCGTGAACACACTGGGCTCGAACTCTGGCTGGAGCCGGGCCGCTATCTCGTGGCCCGGGCTGGAGTGCTCTTGGCGCGCGTCACCCAGCTCAAGGGCAAGGGCGAACTGCGTTACCTCGGCGTGGATGCGGGCATGAACTCGCTCATCCGTCCCGCGCTCTATGGCGCCCACCATGAAATCGTGAACCTCACGCGCCTCGGCGAACGGACAGCAGCACGCTACACCGTGGTGGGGCCCATCTGCGAGAGCGGCGATGTGCTGGGTCTGGACCGGCCGCTGCCGGAGTCGCGGGAGGGTGACGTGCTGCTCATCGCCAACGCCGGCGCCTACGGCCACGCCATGAGTTCCCACTACAACCTGCGGGAACCTGCCGAGGAACGGTTGCTGCCGGCCTGAACGCGCACATAGCGGCTACACTGGAGGCAACTCATCCGGAGAAGCGCCATGGCCAGTCCCGCAGGAAACCTTGCTGTGAAACGCGTCGGCCAGATCGGCCTGATGGTGAAAGATGTGGAATCCGCCACCGCGTTCTACCGCGACAAGCTCGGCATCCGGCACATGTTCAGCGCCGCCGGCATGGCGTTCTTCGACTTGGGCGAGGTGCGCCTGATGCTGGGCCAAGTAGGTAAGCCGGAAGACCGGCATCCCGCTTCGCTCATCTATTACCGGGTGGACGACATCGATGCTGCCGCCAAGACGCTGCAACAACGCGGCGTCCACATGGTAGAGGCGCCGGAGCTTGCCTACAGCGCTGGCGGGGTGGAACTCTGGTTGGCGTTCTTCCACGACATGGACCAGAACGTGTTTGCGCTGATGTGTGAGAAGAAAGTCGCGGCTTAGAACCCGATTTCGAGTCCGCGGCCCTTCTTGACCGCCGCGTCGTAGACCAGCTGCGCCGCTACGGCGTCCTGCACCGCCACGCCCACGGACTTATATAGGGTGATCTCGCCCGGAGACCCGCGCCCCGGACGGGTGCCTGCCACCACCTCGCCGATCTCGGCCTGCACATCGACGCCCATGAGGTCATTGGCGCCGGAGGGCGGCGGCGCTAGGGCCGCTGCCCGATATTCCACGTACACCCTTGCCCCGCGCATCGCCTCGGCGTCCACCTCGCGTCCCGCGGCATTCATGCCCACTGAGTTGACGTGGGTCCCGGCCTCGAGCCAGGCACCTCTCACCACCGGTTCGGCGGCATGGGTGGCAGCGCAGACGATGTGTGCGCCCTTGAAGGCTTCCTGGGAAAGCGCGTGGGATGTGACGCGAAGCCCAAACTCCCGCTCCAGCCGTCGCGCGAGATCTGCGGCCTTGGCGGCGTCACGCCCCGCCACGCGGATCTCTTTCAGCCTGCGCACCCGCGAGACCGCGCGGGCGTGGCTGAGGGCCTGCACGCCGGTGCCGACGATGAGCAGTACAGATGCATCCTCGCGAGCGAGCAATTTCGTCGCCAGGGCAGAGCCCGCAGCGGTGCGCAGGGCGGTGATGGAAGTCCCGTCCAACATGGCCGTGGGCGTGCCGGTGGCGGGATCGAAGAGCATTACCACCGCCTGGTGGGTGGGCCTGTCCCGGTTCTCGGGAAACAGAGTCACGAGCTTGCAGGAAAGGGTGTGCGACTTCGGCAGATAAGCGGGCATGACCCCCAGGAAGCCGCGCCTTTCCTGCACCTGCGCCACCGTGCGCCCAGGCATGGAGACCCGCCCGGCGGAGAGGTCCTGCATGGCGGGCGCCAGGGCCGCGATGAGCGCGTCCGTATCCAGTAGCGATTCGACCTGTTTTCGATCCAAGACCAGCATAAGCGGCGTTCTCTAGCCGAGGTGGGGCAATGTTACTCCCCCGCTATCCTCCGATTTTCCACACTCGGGACTAAACTTTCCGCCAGCCTAGTCTGTCTTAGTTAAGGCTCTCCAAAAGGGACGTATGCATGCGCTTCCACCTGTCTACCCTCCCCCTCCTGCTCTCGCTGTTCTCGACTCAGGCCGTCGCCGGCGGCGTTCCTGCAGACAGGCTCATCGGCCTCTGGGGCAGCGAACGGGTATTCGGTCCGGCAGCAAGCGGCACCCTCACGCTGGATGGACGCGGCGGCGATTGGCAGGCATCCATCGCCGGCTTCACCGCGACCGTGGAGCGCGACAAGGATGCCGTGTCCTTCTCCTTGCCGGGGGACCAAGGCAGTTTCCGCGGGACCCTCAGCGCCGACGGCAAACGCATCGAAGGGTTCTGGATACAGCCGCCCGGCACCACACTGCAGAACCGATATGCGACACCGGTGACGCTCGCAGCCAGCCAAGACAAGGTCTGGCAGGGCGAAGTCCACCCGCTCACGGATCGGGTCTCGCTGTACCTGGTGGTGAGCCGTGCCGACGACGGCTCGCTCAAGGCCTTCATCCGCAACCCGGAGTTCAATTTCGGCATGCGCCGTGCGTACAAGCTGACTCTGGACGGCGGCCAAGTAGTCCTCGACGACACCCAGCGCAGGAACGATCAGCTGTGCGGCAGCTACGATCCGGAGCAGGACCTGCTGTCCATCACCATCCAGGGCATCGGGTTGTTCGATTTCACGCGGCGTGATCGTGACCACGCCCTGGGGTTCTATCCCGTGACACCGACGGTGGACCACTACAGCTACCGCGAGCCCGTGGCGGAGGATGACGGCTGGCAGACCGCCTCGCTGCAGCAGGCGGGGCTCGATGCCAAACCCCTGGCCGCGCTGGTGCAGCAGATAATCGATACAAAGACCGACTGGTATACCGCGCCTTATATACAGAGCGTACTGGTGGCGCGCCACGGCAAGCTGGCCCTGGAAGAGTATTTCTACGGTTTCGACCGCGAGCGTCCCCATGACACCCGCTCTGCCGGCAAGACCCTCACCGGCACCCTGGTGGGCATCGCCCTGGACCAGGGCGCCAAGTTCGGGCTCGACAGCGCCATCTATCCTCTGTTCCCGGGATACAAGGGTTTCGCCAACCCAGACCCGCGCAAGCAGAAGATCACCGTGGAAGACCTGCTCACCATGAACTCGGGTTACGCCTGCGACGACAACGACGACGATTCTCCGGGCAACGAGGACACCATGCAGGGCCAGGACCGGCAGCCGGACTGGTACAAGTACACTCTGGACCTCCCCATGGCGGACGAGCCCGGCGACAAGAAAGCGGTCTATTGCACCGCCGGCGTCAACTTGCTGGGCGGCATCCTGCGCAACACGACCGGCGTGCAGCTCATGGACTTCTTCCAGAAGCACTACGCGGAGCCCCTGGACATCCGCGACTACCACATGAACCTCTCGCCCGCGGGTGACGCCTACATGGGCGGCGGCATCTACCTGCGGCCCCGGGACATGCTCAAGCTGGGACAGTTGTATCTCGACGCCGGGAAATGGGACGGAAAGCAAGTGCTGAGTGAAAAATGGGTGCAGGCCGCCACCACCCAACACTCCTTCTTCCCCGCTTCCGATTACGCTCCCGGACACGGGTACGGCTATACCTGGCATCTGCACGATATCGTGGTGGACGATCACACCTATCACGAGTACTCGGCCGAGGGCAACGGCGGCCAACTGGTGATGGTGATTCCGGAACTGGATCTCGCGGCGGTCATCACCGCCGGCAACTACGGCAACTTCCCTACATGGCGGAAGTTCGAGGAAGAGCTCTTGCCGCAGTACATCCTCGTCGCGGCTCACTGAACCTCAAAAACGTGAAGCGCCGCATCCTTGCGGCGCTTCGCGCCGGGCCGTCCTTGGCCCCGTCTTCGACCTCCAGCCCCATCCAGTCAATGTGTTCGCGTGGCGGCACCGTTCGACAGGCTGACCGCGCTGGTCCACGCCGCCAGACCCGTCTGGGTCGGCATCACTCCCGAACTGGGGCGCTTTAGGCCCTTGAAGTCGTTGCCGTTGTGGCTCTGCGCCTGCGCCAGGGCCCGCGCACCCAACTCCATCAGCTCGTCCACGTCCTCGCGTTTGGCGTACTCGGTCACGCCGATGGACAGCGTCAAACCGACCAACCCCGCGTTGGTGCGGATCGACTTGAACTCCAGCGCCGCATGTAGCCGTTCGGCGCATTTAATGGCGCCGGCGAAGTCGGTGGAGGGCAGGACCAGTCCGAAACGCCCTTTGGAGATGCGTCCCAGCGGCTTGTAATCCTTGCCCCACTGCCCCTGGGTGTCCATGCGGCGAATGAGGTCCTGGGCGCGCTCGGTGAACGCCCGCATCACCTGGCTGGCGGCGGCGTCACCCAGCATGCTCACCATCTCGTCGTAGCGGTCGATCTCGATGAGGCCTACGGAGAAGGTCCCGCCCTCGCTATCCACCAGCGCCTTCTGCTTTACGAGCTCGTTGCGGAAATAGGCGAACTTGAGCGCGGTGGTTTCGGAATCCTGGGTGGTGAACTCGTGAATGCGGGTTTCGGCCTCTGCCAACGACTCCGACTGGGTGCGGCTGCGGTTGCGGACCACCTCATAGTCGTGGGCGCGCATGTACATGAAGCCGCTGACCACCGCCCCGATCATCAATGTGTACAGGGCGTCAGAGAATGCCTCCTGGCCCGTACCCAAGAACGTCGGCATCTCGAAGTAAGCGTAGATACCGAAGTAGAGGCCCGCCAGTGTCAGGACCTGACGCGGCGTCAAGTGGGTGAGCCCCACGGCGACCCACAGCAACGACATCACCATGACCTGGGGACGGGCGTTGGGGTCGAGCGCGCCATACAGGCCCGCGCAGACGCCGATGCCGAGCAAGGCTTGAGTGAAAGCCGCGTCCGGATCACGCCAGCGCGTATCCAGTTCCAGGGCCTTGAACAACGCCACCAGCAAGGATGCGATGATGGCCACGGCAGCCAGGCGCTCGGCGGTTGCCAGGCTCAAGCTCGGTTTGAAGAGGGGGGCAGTAGCCAGCACGGTGCAGACGGCGTAGATGCCCAGGCCCGAGAGATAACCCTTCGAGAATACGCTTTTCATGATCAGACTCCCTGTCCATGCAGTTGCAGCCCTCTGCATTTCCCTGTCGACCCGGACGCTTCCGTCCGGAGCTGCGGTCATGGCAGCATTTCAACATGGCGCCGCCTCGCAGCCCATCGGTGTAGGCATGGAGCAGCCGGGTCGCAAACCCTGATTTCCAGCTAGGGGAAAACCCTGCCTCCGGCAACTAGGGCCCCATACACCAGGCGGATTCTTCCGCCTGCCAGCATCGAACTCAATCCTTCGGAAAATCTTTCCACAGCACTCTGCCAGCGGGTACGTGTCTATGGGTAGAATCATGTCATTATCACGACTGGTCCGTAGAGAGCATCCATGTCCGAGAAACCGCCCAATAAGGTGAACCCGGTTCCGGAAGGCTTCCGCACCCTCACCCCCTACCTCTTCGTCCGCAGCACGGGACAGCTCATCGAGTTCCTCAAGGCCGCGTTCGATGCCGTGGAGATCGAGCGCCATACCGGGCCAGATGGCGAGGTCAGCTACGCCCAGCTCAAGATCGGCGATTCCATGATCATGATGTCGGAGCCCCGCGATACCTGGAAACCCATGCCCTGCGGCGTGTACCTGTACGTGGAGGACACGGACGACTTCTATCGGCGTGCCCTGGAAGCCGGCGCCGTAAGCCTGATGGAGCCCGCGGACCAGTTCTACGGCGACCGCACCGCAGGGGTGAAAGACCCCTTCGGCAACAACTGGTGGATCGGCACCCGCATCGAGGATGTCTCGCCCGAGGAGATGCAGCGGCGCCTGGAAGCCATGTAGCTCCCAAGCACCCTTCGAGCCACCTATACTTTGGGCTCCAACCACACCAAGGAGCCCGGCATGATGAAGTTCTCCCTGCTGGATAAATGGTCTCCGCAACTCCTAAGCTTGTTGCGCATCGTCATTGGTTTCCTGTTCTTCTGGCACGGCTGCGACAAGATCTTGCACTATCCCGGGATGATGGGCGACAAGCCCCTGCCAACCCTCATCGAGGTCGCCGGCTTGTTGGAGCTCATCGGCGGCGCGCTGATGTTCCTCGGCCTGTTCACCAAGCCGGTGGCGTTCATCCTCTCCGGCGAGATGGCCTTCGCCTACTTCATGGCCCACGCTCCCGGTGGTTTGCTGCCGTATGTGAACCACGGCGAGCCGGCGGTGTTTTACTGCTTCGTGTTCCTGTATTTCGCGGCCGCGGGCGGCGGCCCCGTCTCGCTCGATGCGATGATGGGCAAGCGCAAGTAATCCTCGATTCCCCGGCCGGAGATCTCCGGCCGGGTTTTTTTAGCGGTTCAGGAACCTGTCAGGGAGAGGGAAGGTTTCGGCTTACGTGAGGGTTTCCGCAGGATCTGGAGCAGGTCGTCCAGTTCCTCGAGATGTCCCCGGTCATGCTCCACCCAGAGCTCCAACAGGCGGGCCAGGGTGATTTCGCCCACCTTCTCGAGCCGGCCGCGGCGGCCTAGGTCCACTTCGGTGGCGACGGCCAGGCGCTGCAGGTTGCCGCGCCGCGCGATGAGGAAGGTCTCCAGGACCGGTTCGAATGGCTGCTGGTTATAGCGCCGCTCGCGGGCGAGCGTGCTGCCGTCAAGGTCAGGAAGAACGGGATCCGCCGTCTCGAGCAGGAGCCGCAAGCGGCACGCATAGCCTTCCACTTCGATGTCGCGCAGGTGGCAGACGCTTTCCAGCACCGAGAAATTGTCGGCGCCGGGTTTGAAGCTTAGCTGAGCTTCACTCAAGCCCGCGAGCCGCTGTTCCAGCGCCTCGGGCATGGACCGCAGTGCGTCGATGGCTTCTTCGATTTTCATGGGTAAACCTCCATCGCTCCCAGTCGTCACCACTACAATGCGTGGTTAATTGCACGTCTCCGGCGCCACGGGCGCTGCCGGCACGGCCTGCGACCGCCGCCGGCTCGGCAGTTTGAGGCCGCGCGCCGTGGCGAGCACAACACCGACGATGGCGAGCACGCCACCCATCACTGTGAGCCACGTGGGGATCTCACCGAGCCAGAAGAACGCGATGACGCAGGCCAACACGGGCTGCAAGTAGAGGAAGCTCGTGACCCGCGAAGCCGGGGCCCGGGCCAGCGCCCAGGACCAACTGAGGTACCCCACCACTGTCGGCAGCAAGCCGAGGTAGAGCATCGCGCCGATCTCCGCCGGCGGTACCGCCGCGAGCTTGTGCGGCAGCTCGAAACTGAACGGTAGGAAGCTCAGGGCAGTGACGAAGGTCATGGCGGCGTTGAATCCGAGCGCGTCGACCCTTGCCAGCACCGGCTTCTGGAACACGAAGAAGATGCTGCTGCACAGCACCGAGACTAACACCAAGAGCGCCATGGGCTCGAACTGCACGCTGTGGCCGCGTCCCAAGGTCACCAGCAGCGTGCCGGCGAAGGCCACGGCCAGGCCGGTCACGGCACGGGCGCTGATGTGCTCCTTCAGACGCAGCACCGCCAGCACCGCACTCACGCTCGGCACCGTGGAGATGACCACCGCCGCTGCACCCGCCGAGATACGCGTCATCGCATAGCCCAGACACAGGTGGTAGACGGTGTTGCCGATCAGCACCAGCACTATCACCCCTGGCCATTCGCTCCGCGGCGGCAGCTTGATGAGGCCGAGCGCCACCGGAACTGCGAAGAACAGCGCCGCGATGGCGAAGCGGAGGAACGCCACCTCGCCGGGCGTGAACACCTGGAGGCCGAAGCGGATGGCCGCGTAGGACGAGGACCAGAGTAGCAGCGTGAGCCCTGCCGCCCAATAGGCGGAACTCGGGTGCTTCGGGTCAGGCAGGTTCATGCGCTGTTCCCGGCAGCTCGGCGGCCGGGGTTGAAGCGCGGCGCGGAAGCCCAGACCTCGCGAGCCGGTGCACCGACCCGCGTCAGCTGCCACACGCTGAACCAGGCGCTCACGCCGGGCTGCTGGCCCAGCGCCTTCAACAACTCCACACGTGCCTTTTCATCTTTAGGGGTCCACATGGTCGTCTCCTGGGGCGGCGCTACCGGGAACAGCCTAGCGGTCGGGAGGGAAAGCTTCCGGCTGTTTTCGGACGGGTCACTGCCCGGTTTGTTTTGCACGGGCGATATGTTCGCTTTTATCTGGTATAATTTTAAGTACCAGATTGGATATATTTGCTAGACCAGATTTCCGGCCTGACCGGGCCGGTGGGAGGCCTGCAGTCATGCGTGAACTCACTCTATCGGTCCCAAACGATGGCCGCCCCGGCTACCTGCGCATCGCCGAGGCACTGCGCAGCGCGGTGCAGGCAGGTATGGTGAAACCCGGCGAGCGCCTGCCTTCGAGCCGCGCCCTCGCGGCCCAACTCGGCGTGCACCGCCACACCGTGGCCGCCGCCATGGACGAACTGGTGGCGGAAGGCTGGCTCGAAGCGGGCCAACGCCGCGCGCACCGCGTCTGCGAGGTGCTGCCGAGCGAGTTCTTCAAACCCAAGGGCGGCGCGCGTACCTCGCCGTTCGAGCGCAAGTTCAAGTGGCGCCTGGCGCGCCACAGCACTACCTTGCTCTGCGGCTTGGTCAACACCAGTGGCTACCGTTACACGTTCCAGGGCGGCCAGCCGGACCTCAGACTGTTCCCCTACGATGAGTTCCGTGCCAACGTGGCGGAATCGCTGCGCAGCGCGCCCACCGGCAAGGGCGGCTACAGCGACCCCGCCGGCCATCCCGAGTTCATCGAGCAACTCAAGGAATACCTGCGCCGCGTGCGCGCCCTCACCGGGCGGCGCATCATCGTCACCCATGGAGCCCAGGAAGGCATCTTCCTCATCGCCCAGCTGCTGGTGAGCCCCGGCGACAAGGTCGTGGTAGAAGTGCCCGGTTACGCCGCCGCCTGGGACGCGATCCGCGCCGCGGGCGGCGAGCCGGTTCCCATCAAGGTGGACGCCAACGGCATGGACCCGGACGCCTTGGAAACCGCCATCGTCAAACAGCGCGTCCGCCTCATCTATATCACGCCGCACCATCAGTATCCCACCACCGCCACCCTGCCAACGGCGCGGCGGCTACGCATCTACGAACTCGCCAGCCGCCACCAGATCCCCATCGTGGAAGACGACTACGACCACGAGTTCCACTACCGCTCCCAGCCCATCGCGCCCATGGTGAGCAGTGACCCCTGCGGCCTCGTGATCTATGTCTCCACGCTCTCCAAGATCATGTTCCCTTCCGCGCGCATCGGTTTCCTGGCGGTGCCCGAGGAACTGGCCGAACCCCTGGCGCGGCAGCGCGCCATCGTCACTCGCCAGAACAGCATCTTCATGCAGGACGCGGTGGCCCGCTGGATGCAGAGCGGCGGCTTCGAGCGACACCTGAAGCGCATGCGCCGCGTCTATCACGAGCGGCGCGACGTCATGGTGGAATGCCTGGACGCGGGCCGGCGCCGCGGCCTGCCGCTCGCCTGGTCCGTGCCGGACGGCGGCATGGCCCTGTGGCTGGACACAGGCATGGATTCGGAGCTCGTGGCCACGCGTGCCGCAGAAGCCGGTGTCTACGTGGCCTCCGAAATGGAGTTCCATCCCACGCCGCGGCTCGGCACCCACCTGCGCCTGGGGTTCGCCAACCAAGCCCCGGACGAGATCCGAGCCGGTATGGGTGTGCTGCTGGGCGCAATGGAATCCGTGCAGAAGAACAGCCGCCGGCGCAAGGCCGGTTAATCCACCTCCACCGGGCGTATCCGCATGAAAGCCAGCACCCTGCGCCGGATCATCAACCTCTGGCCGCCGTTCCTGTTCTCGGGCATCCGCGTCACGCGCCTTGCCGAGGATTACCGCGAGGCGGAAGTGGTGCTGAAACCCCACTGGTACAACATGAACTACGTGGGCGTGCACTTCGGCGGCAGCCTGTTCGCCATGACCGACGCCTGCTACATGATCATGCTGATGCAGGTCATGGGTAAGGGCTATTACGTCTGGGACCGGCGCGCCACCATCGAATACCTGAAGCCCGGCCGCGGCATCGTCACCGCCCGCTTCGCCGTGACCGAGGACAAGTACCGGGAGATCCTGGACAAGACTGCCGGCGGCGAGAAGTACTTCCCGGATTTCACCGTGGACATCACCGACGCCTCCGACGAAGTGGTGGCGCGGGTGGTGAAGACTCTGTATGTCAGGGAAAAACCGCCGAAGCCTTAGGGCCACGTCCGCAAGCTCTTGAATCCGGGGGCGATTTTGCCCGTATTTGACCGGGGAAGATCTATACTGTATGCATATACAGTATCATTTTCCAGGCCGTTTCCCATGTCTCGCCCGTGGCCACGTGCCATCATCCATGTGGACATGAACGCGTTCTTCGCGTCCATCGAGCAGCGCGACTTCCCGGAACTGCGCGGCAAGCCTGTCGCCGTCACCAACGGCCCCCAGGGCGCCTGCATCATCACCGCGAGTTACGAGGCGCGGGCGAAGGGCGTCAGGACCGGCATGCACATGCGCGACGGTCTCAAGCTCTGCCCCGAGCTCATCCGCCGCGTCGCTCGCCCGCGGGAATACGTGGAGGTCTCCACCGCCATCATGGCCTCATTCGACGCGGTGACGCCCGACGTCGAGGTCTTCTCCGTGGACGAGGCCTTCCTGGACGTGACCGGCGTGCAGCACATCCACGGCACGCCCGAGGCCATGGGCCGGATGGCCAAGCACATCGTCTGGGAGACCGTGGGCCTCCTCTGCAGCGTCGGCGTCTCCGGCGACAAGACCACCGCCAAGTATGCCGCCAAGCTGCAGAAACCCGACGGCTTCACGGTCATCCCGCCTTGGGAGGCGAAAGCGCGCCTCAAGGACGTGCCCCTGACCCAGCTCTGCGGCATCAAGCAGGGCATCGGTGGCTATCTTGCCGCGCGCGGTGTGGTCAGCTGCGGTGACATGCAGAAGCTGCCCGTGAGTGAACTGGCGCGGCGTTTTGGCAACCTGGGCCGGCGCATCTGGCTCATGGCCCAGGGCCTCGATCCCAGCAAGGTGGAGACCCGGGTCGCCGCCCCGAAGCAGATGGGTGCCAGCAAGGTGTTGCCCCCGCGCACCCGGGACCGGGAGATCCTCGCCGCCTACCTGCAGCACATGGCCGAGACCGTCGCCATGCGCATGCGCCAGCACGGGCTTGAAGCCCTGATCTTTGGTGTCGGCATGCTGGCGGACACGGGCTGGATCGGCGCCGAATACCGGGCCGTGCTCCCCACCGCCGATGGCCACGCCATCAACCGCTTCTGCGCCGACCTCCTCGCCCGCCGCTGGCGCGGTGAAGGCATCTACCAGGTGGCCCTGCGTGCCCTGGATCCCAAGCAGGCGGGCAACCAACAGGACCTGTTCGAGGCGGCCCCCGGGAGGGAGCGGGAACTCAATGCGGTCATGGACAGGATCAACGCCAAGTACGGCCGCTGGACCCTCATGCCCGCGCGCATGCTCAATAAGAGCTCCACCGCGGACGTCATCTCCCCATCCTGGAAACCCAGCGGCCACCGCCAGACGATCTAGCTTCTATCAAGGTTCCGCGCCCTGCAATCAACGGCTCGGGAAGCGCCGGCGTTTGTCGGTGGGGATGCGGGCGTTCACCGCGTCGATGTAGTTATTGGGCTGGTCGATGCCGTGGTTTCCGAGCACGTCGCCCGACTGGTTCAGGAAAGACCAGGGTTTACCAACGTGCTTATACTTCAATCCTTTTATGTCACTGGGCGGCACCTCAGTGACCACGTCGCAGAGATTCACGATCCGGTAGCTTTCGGGGACGAGCTGGTCGTACGCGTCCGCGAATCCGGGGTTGCCGACCCGCGGCGAGGCGAAGCTGTACATGCGCACATCCATGAACCCGTGCAACCTGAGGATCAGGCTGGCCAGGACCGTGAGAGCACCCCCCAGGCTGTGGCCGGTGACATAGAGCGGGACCTGCTTATCGAGCCGCTCTACGGCCGCGAGCACCTGCTTGTGCAGGTCCAGTGTCAGCAACAGGAACCCCAGGTGTACGAGCATCTTATCGGTGCCCGGCATGCGTGCCCGCCATGTCGGCGGCAGCTCCACCTGGAATGCATCGATGTCCGTGAGACCATCCGCCAGGTCCTGAGTGCCGCGGAATGCGATGAGGTTGTGGCTGCCGTCCTTGGATCTCAAAGCGAAACCGAACGGCACATCACGAAAGAAGAGGTCGATCGCATCTACGATGGCTTTCGTGAAGAGCTTGAACCCGATGATTTTCAGGATGCGCGACTTGAAGCGCCACCTCAGGTTCCTGAACGGCGTATCCGGAGCCTTGAAAGCGCCGGCTACCGAATAGCCTGCAGGCACCTTGAAGTCGCCGTCGTTCTCGTACTGATCGTAGGCCAGTACGCAGCAGGCGCCCAGCAGCTTCGCCATCTTGGGATCATAACGCTTCGCCATGCCCCCTCCCGGATTGCTCGATGATGGGCGGGAGACGAGGCGGATGGACCGCCGGCGTCCCTGCCTTAACCTCTTTATCGCGGCCGGACTAAGTATAAGCTGGTCCTCGTCTAACCGAAGTTCTCTTTCCGCGAGAGCTTCCAGGCTTTCCACAACCACGCCCCAGCCCAGATCCAGGAGAGCAGCATCAGCGCTGCGCCGAAGAAATGCGCCACGTTACCCAGCGTCCAGGCCGAATCCACCAGTCCGAACGGCAGCAGGATGTTGTGCCAGTCGTGGCGCATCACGTGCATCTCCGCCACCTCGTCGTTCCATTCGCCGGTGAGCGGCAAGGCCATGAGCTTGGCGTCGTAAATATAAGGGGCCACGTCCAGCACGTTCTCAGCCATCCACCATAGGCAGAACGCTGCGCCGAAGGGGTTGCGCATCTTCCAGATGAACCCCACGCCGATCAATGCCGGCAGCAGGCATTGGAACAGGCTGCCGCCGAGGTACATCAGCCACTCGCTGAAGGGCCGGAATAGCACGTGGCCGAACTCATGGATCGGCAGGTCCACGTCATGCCAGAAGGACTCCATGATCCTACCGGTGATCACCGGATAGGCAATCAGGCGCACGCCCCAGATCACCATCACCAGGAGCGCCGCCGTTTCGGCCCCGACTGTCACCGGATCCGGTTTCTCCGGCAACTCCATTAGCTGATCGCGGAGCCGCGCATACCACGGCCCTGCGGGCTCCTCGTCTATCACCGTCTCGACACCGTCACTCGGCGGCTCAGCCGCAGACTCAGCATGGTATCTCGCGTACTTGGCGAAGATGATGCCGCAGCGCGGGCACGCGAGATACGGATCCACGTCCTTGGATTGGCGCTGGTATTGGCACTTGGGACAGGAAGCGGCATCCATCTTTTATTTCCGTTATCAGCACCGGACCGCGAGTCCATCGATGCAGTTTCAATGCACCACTGCCACCGGCGCCATGATCTTGAGGGCCGGGTGCCCGTCCTGGTTGCGGATGGGCAGATAGACGAGCCCAGTCTCCGGGTCCACCGAGACCGTGTGCGCGTTGTCGCCCGCGTCCCCTTGGCCCAGGAGTGTCACGCGGCCATCCTCCACCTTGTATACCGAGAGCACCCCGCTCTCGCTCGCCACGTAGAGCAGCCCCCGCTTTTCGTCCAGTGCCAGCACGTCCGGATCCTCGCCGGTGGGCAGCACATCCCGGACCCGGTGGCTCGTGAGATCCAGCACCAAGAGCCGTGCGTTGCCGTCGCAGGCGATGAACGCCAGGCGCCTGCCGGGATAGAGCAGCAATCCATGGTTGTGGTCGCAGCTCGACGGCAGCGCTATCAGTCCCACGAACTGCCTGGTCTTGGGATCGATCTCGACCATCTGGCGCCGGCTTTGCACGTTCACTAACACATGGCCGGTAACGGGATCGTAGGCACTCATGCCTGCCTCGCCGCCTAGGGGCAATGTCGCCAGGAGTCGATTCATCTTGGTATCGATGACGATCTCCTCCTGTCCCGATTCGTCGGAGACGTAGAGCTGTTCGAGGGAGGGTACGTAGGCGCTGCCGTCCGGAAAGCGCCCCGCTGGGATGCGCGCCAGCACTGTGAGCGTCTTCGCATCCAGCACTGCCACTTCGCCTTGCTTCGATCCCGTTACGCTGATGTAGACCCGGCCCAGGGCGGGCACCATGTTGACGCCCGTATCCAATGGGAAGCCCGTGAGCTCCTTCACCACCTTACTGGAACGGGTATCGAACACCAGGAGCGTGCCATCGCCCATGTGCGAGAAGAACAGCAGGCCTGAGCCCGGATCCTCGCTCTGGTAATCGAAGCGCGTCGTCCTCCCTGGCAGCGGGACCATAGCCTTCGCCGTGAGCGGCAGGGGCGCCGCAGCGACCAAAGTCGGCGCCAGCATCAAAACGAGGAATAGGTATCGCGTGAAATTCATTCTAATGACCTTCGCATCGCTCTTGCAGGCTGACAGTTTGTCCCAACAGCCACGCCACAGTACACATACCGGCCCCACCCGCCGATTCCGGCAGGGATTACATTCCCATGGGGCGCCGCCCTACAGATATCCACC
>Ga0070733_10001366_pt1 | contig 18329 bp, 13 predicted proteins | sample Coa_R1_9_FD_66450 | JGI IMG/M metagenome (GOLD analysis project Ga0070733, IMG submission 66450) | Surface soil microbial communities from Centralia Pennsylvania, which are recovering from an underground coalmine fire - Coalmine... | ecosystem: Environmental > Terrestrial > Soil > Unclassified ... | reverse complement strand
GGCGTTTCGAGCGGATAGTTCTTCGCCAGAAAATCAATCGCCTGATCGACGGGTTGAGGCGGCGGGGGACCGGCCGGTGTTGGGGCAGCTCCAGGTGCACCTCCGCCGGCGCCGCCGCGGCCTGGCCGGCGTAAAAACGCGGTCAACTCCGACACCGGATACAAGGCAACATGCAGATCGGCCAGTAACTTCCATTCCTCAGGAGATCGCCGGAAGGAGGCTGGGCGGCCAAAGGGATGGCAGGGCGCGCAGGTGGTACGGATGTTGTCGTTCGGATAGACCTCATCGATGATTCGATGCTCCGACATATAGGCCACGCGGCCGGCCTCTTCCGGAGCGAGACCGTGGCTGGAACTGAGCGACTTGACGATGGCGCGGGCTTCTTCGGGTGTCAAGGTCAGGCCGTTCAACCGGACCATGCGCTTGATCACTTCTTGCCAACCTTCCGGGGTAGTTCGCTCCCACGATATGCGGGTCAGATTTCCCTTGTTGTCCTGTTTGTGGCAGCCGCCGCATCGGGCGACCACGAGCGGATCGGACACCGGAATGCCTTCTACTGGTTTTTCCTGGGCAACGGGCGCAGGGGGCTGGGCGTTCACACAAAGACAGGCAAGCAAGATGACGGCGAGTCCAGCTGGGATTCGTGAGGCCATGAGGATTGTCACGTCAGAATACGCGTTGGATCATGATGTCCTCGATTCGCGGGCTTTGTCAAGGCACGAAACGCTGCAGCGGGCGGAATAGCTTCAGTGAACTTTCAGAATCGCTTGTTAGAGTCTATCCGGGGAGACTTCTCCAGGCTGCGGAGAACTACACACGAAGGAGGTCGTATGACCAAACATTTACGGACGGCACCGGCGGTTCTCTTCGCGATCTGCCTTGCCGTGCCCAATATCGGGCATGCGCAGGCGTTCAAAGTCGAAAAATTCGATATCAAGGGTGACGGCGGCACGGACTATGTCGCCGCGGAAGCCGCCACGGGACGCGTGTTCGTCTCGCGCGGTACTCATATGATGGTGGTCGAAGGCGCCACCGGCAAAGTACTTGGTGACATTCCGAACACGCCGGGCGTGCATGGCGCCGGCATCGCCACAAAGGCCGGTCACGGCTTTGCGACCAATGGCGGCGACTCCACCGTCACGATGTTCGATCTGAAGACGCTTGCCGTAATCAGGCAAATCAAGGTCGACACCGGTGGTCTCGACGGCATCATGTACGATGAGCCCGACGACAAGATCATTCTGACCAATCACAGCCGTCCGATCGGCACTCTGGTCGCGCTCGATCCGAAGACCGGGGACATCGTCGGCACCGCGGAGCTCGAAGACACGGCCCCGGAAGGCGCCGCGGCCGACGGCAAAGGACACATCTTCGTCAACAACGAAGGTAAGAACACGATTCAGGTAGTCGACGTCAAGACATGGAAGGCAACCGCCTCATGGCCCATGGCGCCGTGCCAGGGGCCGACCGGCATCGCGTACGACAAAGCATCGGACCGCATTTTTTCGGGTTGCAACAACACATCGGTGGTGGTTGACCCGAGCTCCGGCAAAATTGTCGCGACGATAAAGAACGGCACGCGGGTTGACGCTTTGGGGTGGGATCCGGCGAAAAAACTGATTTACATTCCCAATGGGGGCGAGGGCAACGTCACCGTCGTCCATCAGGATTCGCCCGACAAATACACCACTGTCGCCACGGTCGATACATTCGCAGGCGCCAAGACAATCACGGTCGATCCGGTGACGCATAACGTGTACCTCTTCCAGCCCGAGCGCGGTCCGGCTCCGGCCCCGCCTGCCGACGCGCCGCCGCCGGCGAGGGGCGGGCGTGGCCGCGGTCCACAGGGTCCGATCGTGGCTGCGTGGTTTATCGTGATCAGACAATAGCGCTCATCATCAGGCGATGGCGGGCCTGCGCGCGGAAAGTCCCGTGACCTTCTCAAACGCGTGGGCCAACTGCAGGACGCTCCATTCGTCGCGATGACGGCCTACGATCTGCAGACCCACAGGCAAACCCTCATCGGTGAAACCGCATGGCACCGAGATCGCGGGATTTTCCAACGCCGAGATCAGAATGCAGGATTTTTGCCACTCGACGTAAGTCGACATCTTCGCGCCCTCGATTTCGGTCGGATAAGGCTGGTTGATGTCGTAGGGCAACACCTGGCAAGTGGGTGAGATGAAATATTCGTACTTTTCCTGAAAGACGCGCATCCGGTCCCACGCCTGGCTGCGCAGACCATGCGCGTGAGCGATATCGGCGCCACTCAGCTTCGAGCCGCGCTCCACTTCCCACAGGATCGTGTCTTTCACCAGGTCGCGATGCAAACGGACGTTTTCCGCCTGCGTGCTGGCGTAATTCCATGCGCGGAGCGTGTCATAGCCTTCGTGCGCGCCGGTCCAATCCGGCTCGGCCTCTTCCACGATGCAACCCAGGCTTTCAAATACTTTTCGCTGCGCGGCAATCGCCTTGAGCACGCGTGAATCGAACGGAATCCCGCCCATGTTTTTGAACCACGCGACCCGGACACCTTTGAAGTTGCGATCGAGGTTGGCCGCATAACGGGCACCCGGCTCATCAATGGAAATGGGGCAGCGCGGATCGGGCCCTGCAATCGCGCTGAGCAGCAATGCAACATCCGAGACCGTGCGCGCCATCGGCCCCTGCACGGAGATGGTGAGCCAGGCGTTGCCCTGGGCATGCTGTGGAACCCGCCCCGGCGCGGTGCGTATCCCGACTACGTTGCAGAATGAGGCGGGGTTTCGCAATGACCCGCCGCTGTCGCTGCCATCGGCGATCGGGACCATCCCGCACGCCAGGCTCACCGCCGCGCCACCGCTGCTTCCGCCGCAGGTTTTCGTCAGGTCCCAGGGATTCTTGGTGGCGCCGAATACGGCATTGAAGGTTTGCGATCCCGCGCCGAATTCGGGCGTGTTGCTCTTGCCGACGCAGATGGCGCCGGCGTTGTTGATGCGCTCGACGATGATGGCATCGCGCTTCGGTACATTGCCTTTGAAGATCGGCGAGCCGAAGGTAGTCCGGATTCCCGCGGTCTCGAACAGATCTTTATGAACCACGGGAAGCCCGTGCAGCGGACCGAGCAGCGCGCCGTGCGCCTGCGCTTCATCCGCTTTGCGTGCATTCTCCGTGGCCCGTTCCGCGATCAACGTGACAATGGCGTTGACTTTTGGATTGACCCGTTCGATCTGCTTCAGATGAGCGGCCACGACTTCCCGCGCGCTCAGCTTGCGGCGTCGAATGAGTCCGGCCATTTCGACCGCGCTCAGAAAACAGATATCGGGTGTTTGCGCGGCAAGTGCCGTGACCGCTGCTGCCGTTCCCAACACCTGAACCGCTTCTCGTCGTGTGATCGGTGAATCGGCCATCTTTCGAGTTTAATGCCGATTCGGTTTCTGCCCGGCAATCCAGCCCGCGACGTCTTCGATCACGGCGGGAGCCACATTGCCGGCGTTTCTGTACTCCGCGGGCGAAGGCGCGCCCTCGCCCGATATAAAGAGGTGATTCAAAGTGGGGTAATTGAGGAACGTGATGTTCTTCGCACCCGTAAGACCCGCTTTCCACATTCCGAAATCTTCCCGGGTCACCTGGAAATCGCGATCGCCCTGCAGGAACAGCATAGGTATCGCCAGCTGACGGGCTTCAATTACTGGATCGTAGTTCTTCAAATCCAGAAAATAAGCCGTCGGAAGTCCCATCAGAACCGGCGGATTATCTTTTCCTGGCGCCAGACTCCGGACTCGTGCGGCTTCGGCCTTCATCGAATCGAGCCGCTTTTGTTCCTCCGGGGAAGCGCCGCCCTTCGCTTTCAACGTGAATTCCACCTGCGCCAGACTCACGTCTTCGATGTGCCGTGCGTTCCCGGCCAGTACGATGGCGCCCCCAAGTTTGCCGTCCTGCCGCGCGATTCGCGGAACCGCGTATCCTCCGAGACTATGGCCGAGGACGAAGACCCGGTTCGGATCGACTTCCGGCTGGCGACGAACCAACGCCAATGCGCGAACCGCGTCCTCGATAGTTTCCTGCTGGAGCGTGAACGCCATCTCCGACATGCGCGCACCGTAGACTCTGGTTCGCTTGTCGTACCGAAGCACCGCGATGCCGCGTGAGGCCAGGCCTTCCGCAATGTCCGCGAAGATCCGCAGCGCGAAAATCGCCTCGTCGCGATCGTTCGGACCCGGCCCGTGAACCAGCACGACTGCCGGGAAAGGACCTTTGCCGGACGGAATGGTGAACGTTCCGCCGAGCTTCCATTCGTCCGCGCCAACCGTAACGTGCCGCTCGGTGAACGATTCGGTCTTGCTGTACGAGGGCCGCTTCCACACCGGAGGCAGATCGCCGGGAGAACGGAAATGGAGACCGGCAACTTGGCCGGACTCGTTCAGAGTAAATTGAATGCTCACTGCCTTATTGGAAAAACGGATTGGGAAGGTGACAACATCGCTGCTCCCCGACTTGAAAGTGAGCGGCTGGCCGATCTCTGCCGGCTTGCCGAAGCTCTTGACTTCGGAACCTACGCTGTCCCGCAGAAATTCGGGCGTGAGCTTTTCTTTTGCCTCGGCGGTCAGTAGCCGGCCGAATTCCGGGTATCGCGAAGCCAGCAGAAGATCGAGCGCCTTGCGGCCGGCCGCCTCGGCCGGGCTCGGCAACGGCGCACCGGCCAGTGCTGTAGCCGCCACCAACAGACACGCCAAGCGCCACGGTCTGTAAAGGCCCATCACCGCACAGCCTGTCTGACCAGCGCGTCGCTGATACACCACGCCCGCGCACCGCCGCGCGCCTGGCCGCCATGGACTTCGCACGCACGCACGATGAAGGCAGTCATGTTGGCTACCGCGAAGCTGATGCCATGGAGATTACGGGCTCGGGGCACCCCGGGCGCGGGACGCGGGTAGCCGGAAGCGTAAAACACGGTGTTGCCGTCATTCATTTCACACCGGTAAGCGTCGCGCGGACAATCCCAATCGAGACCGACGCTGAAAACCCTGGGCAGGCAGCCGGGATAACACAATTGCCCATCGGTTTCGCGCGCCGCTGCCAGCAACGTTCCCGCTTCCGCCGCGCACTCCGCAGCTTGCGCGAAGCGCTCCGCATGAGCGGGGTTCAGCGTGCCCAGGCTCAGATTCACCACATCCATTTTCTGCTCGATGCACCACTCGATGGCACGAAGCAGATTGGATGCGCTGGTCCGCAGAGCATCGTGAAATACTCTTACCGCGAAGTATTCCGCCGCGGGCGCTTTCTCCTGGATCGCCGCCATTACAGCTGTCCCGTGCCCGAGCAGATCCGTGTAACCAGCTTCAATCCCGCCTTCGGCGCCCACCGACGCGCCTCCGGCCACGCCGCCGATGTGCGGATGATTGGGGTTGACCCCACTGTCGATCACCGCCACGCGCACGCCCCGTCCCGTGGCCGCGGCAAAAGCCTCAGGCATGGGAGGTCGATTGGACGTCATAGGAGATTTGTGCCTTACCGCCTTCGATCGTGATGATCGCATCCGCGATTTCCGCCAGCGCCGGCCGGTGCGTGATTACGATGATCGTGGCGTCCGGGAGAGCCGTTCGCAATCCCGCGGCTATCAGTTGCTCCGTCCGCGCGTCGAGCGCGGAGGTTGGTTCGTCCAGAATCAACACGCTCGGACGTCGCAGAAGCGCGCGCGCCAGCGCGATTCGCTGACGTTCTCCCGCTGAAAGAGCCAATCCCCTCTCCCCCGTCTGCGTTTCATAGCCTTCGGGAAGGCGACGAAGAAGCTCGTCCAGCCCGGCGGCGCGCGCGGCCGTTTCGATATCGGCGCGTCCCGCCTGCGGCCATGCGAAGGCGATATTCGCCGCGATGGTGTCGTTGAAAAGGTAAGGCGACTGGTCGACCAGGATTACCTCCCGTCGCAAATCGCCGAGCGACAACTCGCGGATATCGCGGCCATCCACCAGAATTCTTCCCTCATCGGGATCGAGGTAACGGACGATCAGGTCCGCGAGGGTTGATTTCCCGACGCCGCTCGGCCCCAGGATCGCGCAGAAAATCCCCGCCGGGATTTCGAGATTCACGTCGCTCAACACCGCAGCGCGGTCGTACCGCATCGACACGTGTTCGAGCCGGATGGAGTCGCGTACAAGAGACAGCGCCACGGGATGCGAGCTCTCCCGCACCTCGGCCGGCGTGTCGAACAATTCGAAAATCCGGGCCAGTGAGACTCGCGCCGAAGCCAGCCCTGAAGTCATGCCCATCAGAGTTTGAATGGGCGACAGCAGGCGCATGTGGTAAGCCATAAACGCTACCAGCGAGCCGATCGTCATCCTTTCGCGCATGACGAGCCATCCGCCGTAGAGAAACACGGCCGATGTGGCGGCTGTCAGGATAGTCCCCGGCAACGCACCCGTCATAAAGGATGCGATCCTGGCGCGCAGCATCGAGCGTACAAACGCATCGTTGCGATCGCGGAATCTGCCGGCCTCGTGTTCGCCGGCCTGCAACGACACCACCACCCGCATCCCCAGAATAGTGTCGACAAACAGGCTACCCACATCCGCGCTGCGTTCGCGCAGTTGCTTTGTGAGCAGCGTGAGCTTTCGCTGATAATGCAGAAAGGTGACGACGCACGCCGGCACCAGAATCACGCTGATCAGGAAAAGGCGCCAGTTCAACCACAGCATCATCCCCACGCAGCCGGCGAAAAACAGAAGGTTGCTCAACACGGAAAGCAGCGTGTCGGCCGAAACCCGCTGCACTTCGCCGACATCGTTGTTCAGGCGCGACATGAGGTCGCCCATGCGGAATCTCGCATAGAACCGGGGGGACAGCGTTTGCAGATGGCGGAACAACGCCACCCGCATGTCGAAAAGCATGGCAGCGGAAACCTTCAGATAGCGGTAGCTGGCCAGGATGCTGAAGACAAAGCCGAGGACGGCCGCGGCGAACATCAGTCCCGCGATCCACAGCAGCGCGTGCATATCGCGCCGCATCAGAGCGTCGTCGATCAGAAGCTTCGAGATATAAGGCTGAACCAGCCCGAGACCGGTCGACAGGAGGCTGATGACAACGACCAAAACCAGCGGCTTGGCGTAGGGACGCAGGAAAACCCACAGCCTTCCGTAATCTTTCCAGTGGATAACGGAGCCGGTCGGCGACATGTTCACTGATTGTAAGCCAGCGGGACCAGGTCGAAACCCCTGAGTTGGTAGCGCTGCTCACTGGATTGGGCCAGTTTCAAAGTGCACCAGCTGTATCCCTCGGCGAGCGATTCCAGTTCCTGATGCCACCAGGACCCGCTCCCTCCACCGCGATAAAACTGCGCGCACAGAGCCAGGTGGCGTCGCATTGCTGCGGTCAGGCGCGTCTTATAGTGCGAAAGCAGCGAGGGAGCGTCGCCGCCGTCTGAGATCGCCCGGATCACTGCTGAAGCGAGAATTGCCTCACGGATCGCCTGCGCGGTGCCATCGCCGCAGATCGGATCGAACGCGATGGCAGCAGTTCCGCACGCCAGCCAGCCGTCTCCGCAAAGTGGCGACATCATCCTGGGGCAGGCAGTGAATTCCCCCGAGCGCGCGCTGAGAAGATTCACCCGTGGGGCAATCAAGCGACTGCTTTCCAGAAGAGCCTCGACTGAAGCACCCACCGCGAGGAGCCATGTGGATTCGGCCGCGTTCGGGATCAGAAAAAGCCACCCGTCATCCTGGGATTCGATCCAGCAGGCTGACAGGTCGGCATCATTTCTCAGCACAACCTGCGCGGCCACTGCGTGTCTCGAACCGAAGCGCTGTTCGGTCGCCATCGGGGGCAACGGACTAGAAGTATAGATGGTGAAATCGGGGGAAGAGCCGATATTCTCCTGCGGCCCGTGCCCGAGGCCTTCCAGAAGAGCATTTTCCGAAACGACGATGGCCGAATGTGCCACTTCAACCGGACTCGCTGCTTTGCCCCATGCAACCATGCGCCGCTCGATGCGGGGGGATTGTGAAAACAGCGAGGGTCGCTCAAATACATCGCGAATTAATGCGAGGGCCGGATGGCTGAGCATGAGCGCGGGAACGCGCGGCCGATGAAGATGTTCCACTGCAATTCGAAAACCCGCCTTCCGCAGGAGATGCGCGCAGCAACGTGCCGCCACGCCATCGCCCCGAATCAAGACGCTTCCTGCGCCGCGGCGATCCGGATGGTCAGCGATCAGTACCAAAGCATTCCGCGACGGACGGATGAATACGGCATACGCGGACTCAAGCCATTTTTCTGTCTAAGCAGAGATTCGCAGCAGCCTGACCGCGTTCTCACCCAGGATTGCGCGCTTGTCGGCGTCGCTCAAGCCGGGTGTGCCCAGGACATGATCCACTGGCGTGGTGGTCCAGGGAAAAGGGAAATCGGTCCCGATCATGATCTGGCTGGGGCCGCATTGGGCAACCAGGTGCCGAAGCGCTTCCGGGCTGAAGATCAGCGAGTCGGCATAGATCTGCTGGCGCAAATACTCTGTTGGGTGTTTCTTGAGCGGTTTGGGGTCGCAGCCGGGGCCTGCCGAACAACCGTGATCGGACCGATCGGCGTAGGATGCGAGATAGCCGCCACCATGAGCACCGCAGATCTTCAGCCCCGGATAGCGATCGAGCGTACCGTCGAAGATCAGATGGGAAAGGAAGATGGTGGTTTCGAGCGGATTGCCGATTACGTTGCCCAGCCTCCCGTTGCCCGCCAGTCGTTTGTCCAGCTCAGGAATGCCCTGGGGATGCATGAAAATCAGGACACCGAGTTCCTCGGCCTTGGCCCAGAAGGGATCGAACTTGGGTGAGGACAGTTCGTCGCCGTTGACGTGCCCGCCGATGGCGGCGCCGCGCAGGCCAAGCTTTTTAACGCCTTCTTCCAACTGCTGAGCCGCCAGGTCGGGAAACTGCAGCGCGACCGAGGCGAATGCCACGAACCGGTCGGGATGCGCGGCGCACAGCTCGGCGAGTTTCTCATTCTGAATCTTGATCAGTTGGGTGGCTACGTCGCGGTCGGCCGAGTACCAGAAGGCATTGATGCTCAAAGCCTCCATGTCTATACCCTCGGCGTCCATGGCTTTAAGCCGATTCTCCAGCGGGGCATCCTGTCCGGCAACGTTTCTGTTCATCAGCTGAGCAGCTTCGGGCACTGCGCAGTGAGCGTGGATGTCGATGGTCTTCACGCGGCGGCCACCCACGACCACCTGCCGGCGCCGCGGGACGCCGGTTGCCGACTGCGGCGCAGCGTTCAGAAGACCGCAACCCGTGAAGACGATTCCCGCCGCGGCGCCCGCGGCTTCTTTGAAGAACTCTCTGCGATTGGACATAACCAAACCTCCTCGAAAACACTCCTGTCAAGGCGCGAATGCGAGCAGCACGTTCCCGGGCATGCCGCCGAAACGCGAGTATCCGGAATTGACGAACACCATTCCGTTGACCACTACGGCGCCCGGCCCGTCTATCGATCCGCCCTTAGCTTTTACTCCGTTGACCGTCTGGAATTCGCGCGCCGTATCGAAATCCCAAACGATTTTTCCGTCTTCGCTGCTGTAACCCCTCAGATGGCCATCGTTGGAGCCGGAAAAAACCAACCCTGGAATTGCGCTTACGGCAGCGGATTGGGCCGGACTGCAGCCTTGGGGTCCAGACTTGGCCGCACCCTCGGCACACACGATTGGCGGGGCGAACCAGGCCTTGCCGCCGTCCGCGACGCGCAGGGCGGTAAGACCTCCGCCCCGCTTGGGATCCAGGATGTTTCGGCGAGTATCGAGCGGGTCGCTCGGGCGAGTCCTGCCGGACGAGGCAGTAGCTGCATAGAGCAGCCGGCCATCGGTTGCCATTCCCCACAGCACCCCAACGCTGGTAGCCACTCCGGGGCCGGGGCTCGCGATGCGCACCTGCCAGACGATCTCGCCTTTCCTTTCGGGATCGAGCGCATAGACCATGCCCGATTTCTGTCCGGCTAAAAGAATGTCGCGCCCGTCAGGAAGCTTCGTCAGGATCGCCGAGGAGCCGAAGTCGTGATCCGGACCGTCTTCCTCCGGGCAATTCTGCTTATCGGTGCCGCAGGACGAGTTATATGCATCGCGAGCCGTGGTCTGCCTGGACCACACGACGCGGCCCGTCTTGATTTCGATCGCCACGATCGCATCGCTGAGAGGGGTCGCGGGCGAGGAGTAGTTGTCGCCAGTCGCAATGTACATCACGCCGCGCCTGGCATCGAGAGTTGGCGACGCCCACACGCCCACCCCGGAAGGCCCGTATTGAGGCGTGCCCCGCGTGGTTTGCCCCGTGCGTTTCGCTTCCGGGACGAGATACGATTTCCAGACTTGCCGGCCATCGCGGATGCGGAGGGCCACGACGCTGCCCCGGAATGTGCAGCACGGATAAGCCGGATCAAGCGATCGGGTCTCTTCCCACGAAGCGACGGGCACGAAGACGTCGCCGTTGTATGCCATCGCCGTGCCGGTCAGGCGCGCCGCGTCATGCTCTTCGATTTTCTTTTTCCATAGCAGCGCGCCGGTCTCGGGCTCAAGCGAATAGAACCAGCCGGTCTGATCGCCGAACAGCAATGAATGCCGGTTTCCATTGGGAATTGAAAGAACAGAGGAACGCACCGGACCGTTGGCCTGGAACGTCCACTGGAGGCAACCGGTGTCGGCGCGCAGCGCATGAATGACACCAGCAGCGCTGCCGACGAAAACCTGGCCGCCGATGACGGTTGGCTGAGAGAACGCGGTCACATCGCCATCGAATCCGAATGCCCACTTGAGCTTCAAGCCGCGCACCTGATCGATGGTCAATCCGGCCGCTTCCGCCGATTGGTAACGGGCGTTGTGCGAGTCCGGGCTCCAGCCATTCCAGGACGATGCAGGACGGTCCGGGACAATGACTCGGCGATCGGCGCAATACGCGCTCGGCGGAAACGCAGTCGCCGGGGCATTCGTGCCAAGAAAGGCGGCGACATCCTGGCGCTCATCGCGACTCATCGGATATGCGACCGTCATCATCGCGCCGAAGTCGAGGGCTCGCAGAATGCGCGCTGCAGGCATCTGGTTGAGCGACGTGCGCGGCGGTATTCGGGGATTGGTCTGCTCATGGCAGAAGGCGCACCGTTGCTTGTACACCGCTTCACCGGGGGATTTGGGCGGCGCAGTTTGTCCCCACGCGAGCACAGCTGCCAACAGCCCCCTCGTACCGTAAAGGCGCACGGCGGCAGTCTATCACGGCAAGACGGAAAGCAGAAAGCCCAATGGCGATATAGTGATTCTGATGTTCTCTCGACGAAACGTACTTCTCGCTCCGCTCGCCGGAGCTGTCGCGGGTGTTATGACTGACGCCGTCTCCAACGCTGTGGCTGCTACCGGCAAGATGACCCTGTGCATGCACCAGGGCACGTCGCGCGCGGCGGGCTTCCAGAAGTCTCTCGAAGGATGGTCCAAAGCCGGGATTAAGAATGTGGAACTCTCGGACACGATGCTGGACGCCTTCCTCAAGAACGACAGTCCCGCGGCCGCGGGACGCCTCGTCAAGGACCTCGGCCTTACCGCGGTTTCAAGCCAGGCGGTGCTGCCCGATGTCTGGATACCTGGCCCTGCCCGCGCGGCATCGCTGGAAACCTGGAAGAAACGCTGCGAGCAGTTCTCGACTCTCGGAGTGCCGAAGATCTATTGCCCCTCCGTCACCAATCGCAAAGTCACGATGGACGACTATAAAGCCACCCCGGGCTGCATTCGCGAGGCCGGAGACATCGCCAAACAGTTCAACATCACGGGGATGATCGAGTTCGCGCGCACCTCGACTCATCTCGCCACGCTGACTTCGTCTCTCAAAATGATCCGCGAGGCCGCGCACCCCAACGTGCACCCCATGATGGACTTTTTTCACTTCTGGTCGGGGCTGAGCAAGTTCGAAGACCTCGATCTCCTCAATCACGGTGAACTCGTTCACGCGCATTTTCAGGACGTCGCCGACGTCCCTAAAGAACTCTACGACAACAATTCGCGCCTGATCCCCGGCGATGGCATCGCACCCATAACGAAGATCCTGCATAAACTATCGGAAAAGGGCTACACCGGAGCGCTGTCGGTCGAGTTGTTCCTCCCCGAACTTGTCAACGGTGATCCTTACGAAGTGGCACAGAAGATCCGTGAGAAGTCCGAAGCTGTATTACATAAAGCGAAGGTGGCCTGAAACACGAGATGCAGACTATTCGTGTTCACCGCAGGAGGCGGTCGGCGTACGGCCTGTTGTTCCTCGCATTGGTCTCGGCCTGTTTCGCGGCAGCGCAGACCAACGCCCCGCGCCGGACCGTTTGGGAAGGTGTGTACACGGACGCTCAGGCCGCTCGTGGCGCGACGGCCTTCGGCCAAAACTGCGCGGGCTGTCATTCGCTCACGGCACAAGGCAAGTCGGCGTTGGCGGGTGACCCGTTCTGGAAGAGTTTCGCGCAAAAAACCGTCGGCGATCTCCTTGATTACGTCAGCACCAACATGCCGAACGGCGCCCCCGGCTCCCTCACCGAATCGACCTACAGGGACATCGTCGCGGTCATGCTGAAATCGAATGACTTTCCGGCGGGAACCACCGAGCTTGAGCGCAACACCATTGCCGGTGTGCAGATTGTCCCGAAGGACGGACGTACAGAACTCCCGGCCGACGCGCTGGCTCACGTGGTCGGCTGCCTGGCCCGCGGCGGAGCGGATTGGGTGGTCACGAACGCAACCACTCCCGAGCGGGCGGAACGCCTTGCTTCGGGCTCCGAAGACGCCACGAGGCCTCTTGGCAGTCGCACGATATCGCTCAAGTTTGTCATAACCAGGTTGGATTCGCTCGTCGGTTCACGCGTCGCGGTGAACGGGCTCCTGATCGGCGCCGGCGGCGTGGACGGTATCAACGTAACAACGGTGAACCGTGTCGCTCAGAAGTGCCCCTGACACTGACCTCGCGGGGCCGGGCTTCGGCCCTGCCGCCCGTTCCACAGACGAATCTATTCCGCAACACCGCTGGCGCTTGCTGGTATTTGTCGCCGTTCGCGTCCACTATACTGAAGCTATGATCGAGTTGAGCATCGACCATCCCGTTCCCGAATTAATCGCCGCCGAAGATGCGTCAACTCTTCGTGCCATTGATGAAGGGATTGCCCAGCTGGATGGCGGGCATGGAATTCCGCTGCAAGAGCTCCGCGAGGAGCTTGCTCGACGGTGTTCAAAGTAATCGTTTCCCCGCGCGCGTGGGACGATTTTTTCGAAATATTCGACTATATTTCACGCGACAACAGATACGCCGCTGCGCGGTTCTGCGATGCCCTTCTGAACCATGTGGACCTTCTCGGCACTTTTCCTCACATCGGTGTTGTCTCGGCCCAGCGACCGACTGTCCGCTCCGTCCTGCACACGCCGGTTCGGATCTATTACCGGGTCGACGATTCTCGCGAGTGCGTTGAGATCATCCATTTCTGGCATACCGCCCGGAGGAGCCCGGTGATCTAAGTCCCCGGTGATCTAAGCCGGGGTACCAATTTGGCGAGCCGGGTCAAAGACAAGCACCGTTTCATCCGCTCCGTGACGGCGCGGCTCATGCACGCGAAGGAGGTTGCCGCTTATGAAGAAGAAAGTGCCACGACTGAAAACGAATAGGCAAGCCGAAGCGTTCCCAGCTCAAGACCTGTCCGGCCTCGGTTTCTCGCAGTTCAAGCCGGGGAAGTTTGAATTTAAGAAGAAGGACGACCAGATCAATACGCGGGTACCTAAGCCGCCGTTGGCAGCGGTGAAGGCGAGAGCGAGGGCGCGTGGTATTCCCTATACGCGCTTCATTCGGGAAACGCTGGAACGTGCCATTTGCGCCGAAGTAGCGCCCGCCGCGTTTCAGAAAGAGGTTTTGATACATCGCCGTTTATACCACCGGCCCGCCGCGTTTTCAGCTACGTAGCAGATGGCCTGCGTCACATCTTAGCGCGCGACGTAAACGCAGCGACATCTTCCTCCGACAGACTGAACCATTCTTGTTATCGCGTTTACTCATGAATCGTCTGTGCCAGTACAACTCTATCCCAGTGGGATCGTCTGTCTCGATTTTGTGAACTACTTCGACGTCAAAAGGGAGTTGTAGCTTGATTTGACCCAATCGACCTTCGAAATCCTTTGTCTTGCTGATCTTGTAGTGGGGGCCTGACCTCAGCAGATAGACGATTCCCAACTCAAGAGGCTTTGGCGATAGCTGCGAAAAATCTGGCCACGGTGTACTGGTGACTTTCAATCCCCAATAGGGTTTGGTCTCCGCCATGTCGTCCATCTCAAAAGGCACCTAACACAACGCCAGAGCCCTCCGAACAAGCCTTGCTGAACTGAGGTTCACTGTCGTTGGGCGCGCCGCTCGTCCGTCAGTGCCAACTCGATGTCAGCCTTGGTGACTTGTCCTTACGGCGTCCGTCTCCCGTGTGGCCCGATTCTCAGGGGCTGGTTCTCATTCCGCACTTTGCGGATCTCAAGGGCACGCGCCACGACGCGATCTTGATTTAAGCTGGTATCCCCGCTAACCGCCAACGCAAGGGCAGTGCATCCGTCCTCATTTATTTTGCGCGTCTGACACATGCGGCGGCATCGCCCGTGAGCTCACGAGAGCACTTCCTTCGCTGCCCTATCGTCGTTGGCGCCATGCCTGTTAACTTCGCCACTTCTTTCTGGGTCATACCAGCGTGACATAACTTGTCTACCGCCGCTCCGCGCTTTACCCACGAAAGGCTATCGTTCCTGACGGCTTCAAGTAAGTGTGCACGATCCATTGAGGTTCGTCCTGACCCGCCTGGATTCGTTAGAATCTGCGCCACACCCGCTTACAGATCGATTCTGCCCGTACTGGCCGGCAAACTTTCGATCTCCGCGCCGCCCACGTGCGCCAGCGCCAGCAGCAGGTTCGAGGTCGGCGTATCCTTCGCGACGATGTGCCGGTTGCCCTTCATCCGGCCGTTGGCGCCGCCCACCATCACCGCGGGCGGATTGTTCCGGTCGTGCGCGTTGCCGTTGCTCATGCCGCTGCCCCAGTACAGCACCGCGTGATCCAGCAGCGTCCCGTCGCCTTCCTTCGTCGCCTTCAGCTTCTCGAGGAAATCCGCGAGTTTCTGAATCTGGTACGTGGCGATCTTGGCGTACTTCGCGAGCTTCTCCGGATCGTTGCCATGATGCGAGATAGTGTGGTGCTGCTCCGGAATGCCGATGTGGGGGTACGCGCGGTCGCTGGCTTCATGACCCGTCATGAACGTAAACACGCGGCTGATATCGCCCTGATAAGCCAAGTGCATCAGGTTATACGTAATGTTCATGTGATCGTCGAAAGCTTCCGGCAAACCGACCGGCGCTTCCTGATTGCCCGTGATGGTCCCGAGACGGCTTTCCATCCGGTCGAGCTGCTTTTCCACATCGCGAATATTGCCGAGATACTCGTCGAGGATGGCGCGATCGGGCGCTCCCAACGAGCCCCGCAGTTTCGCGGTTTCCTCGGTCACCGAGTCGAGCAGGCTCTCCTTTTCCTTGAGCCGGGCAAAGCGCCGCTCTTTCGAATCCGTCTCGCCGAACATGCGCTCGAAGGTAACGCGCGGATTGATTCCCACCGGCAGCGGGCTCGTATCGTCGCGCCACGACAGCGTATTGAAGAACGTGCAGGCGAAACCGTCGCAGGCCCCGACAGCGGTGCCCATGTCCTCTGTGCCTACTTCGATCGATCGCAGCGGCGTATCGCCCGCCACCCGGTCCGCAATGTACTGGTCGATGGTTTTCTTCGATTCGACTTTCCCGAAAGCATCCGATTTTCCGTCGTTGCGGCTGTTCGCCGGCCCCAGACCATTCAGGAACGCCGAGCTGGCGCCCAGATGCACCGACGATCCCCATGGCGCCTTCATCTGGCTGACAGTGACGAGCTGATTGCGGAACGGCTCCAGCGGCTGCATCACCGGCTTGAACTCGAAGTCGCTGCCTTCCTTGTCGGGATGCCAGGTGGCGGGCCACACTCCACACGGGAAGTACACGGCGCCGAACCGGAACGGCGAGCTCGGCGCCGCGGAGAGCGCCGGTATCATGGCGTCCAGGAATGGCAATGCGACTGTAGCGCCCAAAGTACCCCGCATGAACGTGCGGCGCGAAAGGTGCTTCTTCGTGATGATCATGGCTGCTCCTTCTGTGTCACCGCGCACAACGGACACGACCGGCCTGTGCGCTCCTTTGTTGATCCTACATTATTTATTCCTGCAACGGTAGCCTTACCGGCCGGCTTGCCGGTCACTTCAGCCGGCTCCAGCTTGGTGCGCATCTGGAACGGCGCGCTCTCGACAATACCCATGACAATGGACGACAACCGGTAATCGTTCTGCGCGGCCTTCTTCTCGATCCGGCGAACCACCGGCATATCGGCGGGCTCCAGCCCGCGGCCCAGCGCGTAGGTCAGCATCCGTTCGGTGATGACGGTCGTGAAAGCGTCGGGCCGGCTCAGAATGGCCTCCCGCAGCGCCGCCGGACCGTTGACCTTCGTTCCGTCTGCAAGCGTCCCCGAAGTGTCGAGTGGCGCCCCGTCGGTACCGGTGTCGCGCCACTTCCCCACCGAATCGAAGTTCTCGAGCGAAAACCCCACCGGGTCGATCACGCGATGGCAGGACGCACAAGTCGGGTTTTTCCGGTGCAACTCCAGCTGCTCGCGAACTGTCTTCGGAACCGCTGCCACTCCCTTATTGCTTTCTTCCAGCGTGGGGACATTCGGCGGCGGAGGAGTCGGGGGCGTGTTGAGGAAAGTGCTCAGCACGTACTTCCCGCGGAACACCGGCGAGGTTCTGGTCGCGACGGAAGTCATCGAGAGGATGCTCCCTTGCCCCAGCAAGCCGCGGCGATTGGGATCGGCGATCTTCACCCTCCGGAAGCGCGGCCCGTAGACGCCGGGGATGCCGTAGTGCTTGGCGAGCCGCTCGTCCACGAAGGTGTAATCCGCGCTCATGAGCTCGAGAGAGCTGCGGTTTTCGCGCAAAATGTACCCGAAGAACTGCTCGGTTTCCCTGCGGAATCCTTTGCGGATGTTGTCGTCGAAATCCGGGAACATGATCAGGTCCGGAACGACTTTCGCTTCAAGATTACGCAGCTGCAGCCATTGGCCCGTGAAATTCTCGACCAGAGCATCGGAGCGCTCATCCTCGATCATGCGCTGCACCTGCTCGGTCAGCACTCCGGGCGAGCGCAGCCGCCCCGCTGCCGCCAGGTCCAGCAGCTTTTCATCCGGGATGCTGCTCCACAAGAAGAAGGATAGGCGCGAGGCCAGCTCGACATCGCTGACCGGATGCGCCACGCCGGCCGGAGCGCCGGCCGGATCCTTCTCGATTCGATACAAAAAGTACGGGCTGGAAAGAACGCGCGCGACGCCGGCGCGAATCCCATCGTCGAAAGTACCGCCGGTCTGCCGCGACTTTTTGTAAAACGAGAGCGGCGCCTCGACCTCCTCGGGAGTGACCGGACGCCGATAAGCCCGCCGTGCGAGATTTGTGAGAATCTTCGTTGCGCAGGTCACCTCGTCCGAATTTGCCCCCGAACTCGAGCTTGGATGGCACACAAAGAGCCGTCGCCGGCTTGGCCCTTCGCTAAGCCCAAACACGTTGTACGGGCCGTCGATCGAAACCGTCCGCAGCTTCGGCAGGCCCCCGATCATGTGGATTTCCTGGCTGTCGCGCTTCGACGGCTCCCAGACGTCCTGCAACTGGAACGGCCGCTCCTTCCACGTAAAGCCGACATCGTGGGGACCGGCAGTCACCCGCACGCGTCCCGTCATCCTCTTGTCGATAACCGGCTGCGCCGCGGCCAAATCGGCGGCCTGCATCTCGGAATCCTTGGGACCGCCAATCGGAGCCGAATACACTTCCGTGCCGTCAACGGTGATGACGAACGTGTACGGCGTGTCATTCCCTTCGACGCCGGCGTAGCCTTCCTGGACGCCCCGGACCAGCCGCCCCGAGAGTTTATACTCGGCGTCGGCCGGAAAAACGTGACGGACAACCGTGCCGCCGATCGTTCCCAGCGGCAGGCCGTCAATGTAGCCGCTCTGGCTGAATTCGCGGGCGATCGAATGCTCGGTCGTTCCAGGCCTCACTTGCGGATCGCCCACGGCCATCGCGGCCACGCGCTGTGCCGCGTTCACGTATCCCTCCAGCAGCAGCGGCGACGTCTTGAGCGCTGTCGCAATATTGTCGAACCCGAACTCCGCGCCATCGGTCGGCAGGAGGTCTGACACGTCAAGGTCGACGTCCAGCAGGTCGCGGATCGCGTTCGCATATTCGGCGCGATTCAGACGATGCACGACGTAGCGGCCCGG
>Ga0070733_10001365_pt1 | contig 18331 bp, 18 predicted proteins | sample Coa_R1_9_FD_66450 | JGI IMG/M metagenome (GOLD analysis project Ga0070733, IMG submission 66450) | Surface soil microbial communities from Centralia Pennsylvania, which are recovering from an underground coalmine fire - Coalmine... | ecosystem: Environmental > Terrestrial > Soil > Unclassified ... | reverse complement strand
GTCTCTGCCAGGCACTTAGCTACGAACCGGGAGTTCAAAACCGAAACCAACTCAGCTGGCGTGCTTGCACTCCGGGATTTGCCGCCCGGTGTCTACAACCTTCGCATTGAAAGCGGCACCTTCCAACCTTTTGAGGCCAACAATGTTTCTGTGGAAGTAGGTAAGGATACCGCACTAGCCGTCGTCAAGTTGCAATTGGGCTCGGCCACGGAAACAGTCACGGTGGAAAGTGCCCCGCCGCTGGTCGAGTCCACCACCGACCAGATCTCAGAAACCTTCAGCGCGGAGAAAGTCAGCAGCCTGCCGGTGGGAAATACTTTTGACTCGCTGGCGCTGTTCATTCCCGGTGTCGCCACCGCCGGCGATGCCAGTTTCAGCAACAACAACGGCGCCGAGATTTCCGTAAACGGTGAGCGCGCTCGCTCCAACAACTTCCAGCTTGACGGGCAAAGCAACAACGACAACTCAATCGCGGGTCCTTCAATTGCCTTCGGTAATCAGGACGCCATCGCCGAGGTGCAGGTGGTTACCAACTATGACGCCCAGTTCGGCCGCAACACGGGGGCAGTCGTGAACTACCTCACCAAAGCGGGTACGAATCAATTCCACGGAACGGGATATGAGTTCTGGCAGGGTTCAATATTTGACTCTCTGGAAAACCAGGAGAAGAGTCCGCTATTCGGATTTTGCCCCGCGGGAGTATCTCCCTCCACCGGTTGCACCACGCCTAAGGTTCCGGGCTTCGTGGACAATCGCTTCGGCGGCAGCGTGGGCGGTCCGATCAAGAAAGACAAAATCTGGTTCTTCGGTTCAAGCAACATAGAGCGCCAGCGTTTTGCCGGTTCGCCCAGTTCCTCGGCGCCCAACCTCGTGCCTACACCAACAGGTGTAACGCAGTTGCAGACGGCGTTTCCCGGCAGTCCGATCGGGTTAGTTGAGAGCACCATTGGGCCGAATGCGGTTACCGCGGGAAATCCGAGCTTCACCGGCGTTATACCGACTACGATAAATGGCGCACCCAATCCTAACGCTATCCTCGTAACGAACCAGATTAATCCGGCCACGGGGTCTGCTTTTGCATGCCCTGCAGGAAGCGCTGGCCAGAATGGCTGCACTGCAATCGAATTCGGCAGCATCTCGCGCTTCGTACCCGCTCCATTTAATGACTACGAAGCCACGGGACGAGTCGACTTCAAGGTGACCGATAAGGATAATGTTTTTGCCCGCTACATCTACCAGAAGACGTTTAATGGTGGCGTCAACGATGGTAACGGGATCGATGTGGGTGACTATCAACAGATTCCCGCTCTGAGCCAGCAGATCGGCTTGGACTGGGCGCGCAACTTCAGCAACGCATTCGTAAACCAGGTGCGCTTCAGTTATTCGCGCTCCAGCGTATTCTTCCAGGAGCAATCCTTCCCAACCTGCAACTCCAACACCCCCACCGATTGCCCCACCAACGTGGCTCTCATCGGGTCGGCAGCGCAGGATGCTGTGAGCTTTGGCGTGGCCCCTGGGTTTCCTCAAGGGCGCATCATCAACGTGTACCAGTTGCAGGACAATGCATCGCTGCTGAAAGGCGCTCACGCCATCAAGTTCGGCGGTGAGCTTGACCAGCAGCGCTCCCCAAACGTTTTTCTACCCTTAAACAATGGGCAATTCGTGTTCCCGAGTTTCAGCGACCTTATTGCCAACAATCCTTCTGAAACACAAATCGCGCTGGGCAGTCCCATTCTTCCGTTCACGGAGTGGGACCTCGGACTTTATGTGCAGGACGACTGGAAGGTGAAGAGTAACCTGACTCTGAACCTGGGCATGCGATGGGACTGGTATCAACAGGCCATCAATCTGTTGCACCAGAGGTCAGTCGCCCAGCAGACGGGGCCACTCCCGCTGTGGTCTACCAACCTTCCCCTAAATCAGACCACCGTGCCGTCTGTGCCTAACGAGCTGCATAATTTTGCTCCGGTGGTAGGTTTTGCCTGGACTCCGAAAATCTTCGGCGATGATAAGACGGTCGTCCGGGGCGGCTTTCGCCTCGCCTACGATCCCGCGTTCTATAACCTGTTCTTGAATGTTGCAACCTCCGCGCCTTCGGTGAACTTGGCGACGTTGGGGCCGGTCGTAAATAAGCCATCCACGGGCTTGCCTACTGCTGGATTTTTCGGAACGCAGGTGATCCCATTCCTGCAGCCGTTGGCTCCAGTGGGGAACCCTGGCTTTGCTAACCAAACCCAGGTGCCCTCCAACTTCCGCAACCCCTACTCCGAGCAATGGAACTTCGGTCTGCAGCGCTCCTTCACCAGCCGGATCGTCGGTGAAGTGCGCTATGTGGGCAACCATACCGTCCATGAGTTCCAGGAGTTGAACGGAAACCCGGCCCTGGGTCCACTCATCCAGGCTGGGTTTCAGAACGTGATCCCCGCCGGGTTGAAGCCTTGCGCGACGCCAGGGGCGCCAGGTTTCCAAGCCGGAAATGTCAACTGTAACTTCGGCAATGTAATTCAATATGCCAACACAGCCTCGTCCAGTTACAACGGGCTCCAAAGCGAATTGCGAATCGCCGCATGGCACGGCGTGAGCGCCACCGCTTCTTACACCTATAGCAAGGCGATCGACAACGCCAGTGAGGTTTTCAGCACGATTGGTGGCGGAAACACATTGGCGTATGCGCAGGATCCGTTCGCGACTGGCGCACCTGAACGGGCCAACTCAGGGACGGACTTCCCGCATATCGTCGGCGTGGCAATCGTGTACGATCTGCCGTTTTACAAAGGGCAGCAGGGCCTTGCCGGGCATCTGCTGGGCGGATGGCAGGTTAACACCACCTATCGCTACACATCTGGACAGCCTTTCACCACCGTACAGCGTTACGCGACCGGCAGCCTCTGCGATCCGAACGCAGATTTTGGCGGAACATTTGATGCGTGCCGTCCCATCCTGAGCAATGCGAGCTTGCCAGTTGCATCGGTAGGGCAATATTGCGACGGAACTCTGGCAACCTGCCCTACTGCCGGAGGCACAGCCCTGCCTCTCGGCACGCTGGTCAGTTTCACAGACCCATGTCTTGGAAGTGGCGGTGGACACAACCAATGTGCCGTCACGCCCATTACTGGCGCCCACTGGATCCACAACGATCCGACTGCTGCCCAAGTCTTGGGCACGCCATACGGAGGCGTCGGCCGCAACACGCTTCGCGGGCAGCCCATCAGTACCGCCAATCTCGCCGTCTTCAAGAACATCAAGATCAACGAGCGGGTGACGGCTCAGTTCCAGGCACAGGCGTTTAACATCATGAACACGCAGTTTCTTGGTGTTCCCGACCCCGTTCTAGACGACGTCGCCATTGGGAAGTTCCAGAGCACGGCCTTCAATTCCAATGGCGGCGGCACGTTTGCCGGCAACGTCAATACCGACGGTATCGGAAGGAGGCAACTGCTCTTCGGCTTCAAGCTGATCTTCTAATTGGCTTCGCAGTGTTTTCGTACCCCGTACGGAACCTCTGCGGGCGGCCGGGGTCTAGCAGCGGACGGATCCCCAAGAGTAATCGAGCTGCAGGCTAAGTTCGTTTTCTAAACGAGGCGAACTGTTCGAGGGCGGCCCTCCCCGGGCCGCCCATTTTTGTCTGCGTCTCATCGGAACCTCCGACTATTTGCCATTAACTTACTCCCCGCTGAGGGAAAAAGTATTTATTTAAACCCGGGAATAACGGCGGGTGCGCCGAGTTGTACCTAACATGAGGTAGAAGGTAGAGGCTAAGCAAACTGAAAAGATATAAGAGTCGTAATTGTTCAACGCTTCAGTACTTAGAGAGACTTGACAATCAAATGACAAACGCCAGTATCTACTCCTTAGTCGGCTGCGTCTAACAGGCTAGTCAGAACAAATTCGTAGGCGAAAGGAATTGGAGCACAAAAATGAAAAAGGTATCTTCAAGTGGTTCCGTTAACCGTCGTTCTTTCCTGAAAGGCAGCCTCTTGGCAGGCGGCGCCGCGATGGGCGCCGGACTGCTAACAAGCGGACCGTTGGCCCGTGCACAAGCGAATTCACAACAGACCGGCCCGCTCAGTTCGGGCGATGTCGCCATTCTTCGGTTCTTGGCGGCGGCAGAATTGATCGAGGCGGATCTTTGGACGCAGTATGCGGAACTGGGTGGTATCGGCGCGAATCCTCCCATTGAGGTGGACCCCAACCAGACGTTGAACAACTATCAGATCGCGCTGTCCAATCTCGATTCCGACGGCCCTCAGTACATCACCAGCAACTGGAAAGATGAACTCTCCCACGCCGCCTTCCTCAACGGCTATCTCGAGTCCAGAGGAGCCGAGCCGGTCAACTTCGACGAGTTCGAAACTCTGCCGGGAAGCACTGCTACTGGATCAACGGGCATTGGGCGTCTGACCAACATCATGAATCTCAACGTCGACACCAGTTGGTACGTTCGCTACCGTAGCCTGGAGAATCCGGACCTCGGCGCCACTTTTCCGCAGGCGATCTCTCTGCAAGGGGTTACCGCCATTCCCAGAACCGATGCCGATTTCGAAGGCAGATCCAACCCCAACTTCCCCGGCAACGACCATGTCCAGGCGATCGCCAATGTAGCGGCCTTTCACTTCGGATACATCGAGCAGGGCGGTTCGAGTCTTTACGGAGCGTTGATTCAAAAAGCGACGGATCTGGAAGTGATTAAGATCATGTACGGCATCGGCGGAGACGAAGTCGCGCACTTTCTGGAATGGGTGGATTTTTCGGGTAACGCAGTGCAAGCCCCGGTGGCTCCGTTTACGGATCCCATCTCCGGCTTGAGGTTTCCCAACTTCTTCGCCCCCCTCAATCCGTCGATTCAGCCTAGCTTGATCTTCCCGGTTCCGACCGAATTCAAGCGCAACCTTCCCCCCGTCTCAATGATTCGTCCACTGAACGATAAATTTGGCGGCGCGGTGGCGACGATCAAGAGCTTCACTGAAGATGGACTGTTCATCGGCCAGAGCCAGCAGTTCTTCAAAACAGTGCAAGCAATGGCAGTCGCGGCCGATTCGGCCGTGCGTTCGTAGGCAACTCGTTTCTGTGCACTTGCTTGTTGTCTGGTGGGGGCGCCGCACCTGAAAAATAGGCCGCGGCGCCCGCTTTTTCGTCAATCACAGCTGTCCACGCGTCTTCGACGAGAGATTGAGGAGCACATATATGTTTGAAGGTCTTTTTCAACCGATGCATCTGTTGATCATTTTCGGAATTGCCCTACTTGTCTTCGGACCCAAGAAACTTCCCGAACTAGGCAAGGGAATCGGAGAGGGCATCCGTGGTTTCAAGTCAGCCATGAAATCTGATGAAGAGAAGCCGGCCAGCACCAAGGTCGCCGTTGCCGGCGACCCGGACGCAACCAAGGGGTGAATCGTGGGTTTGGGTACCGAAATCCTGTTCATACTCATTCTCGGACTGCTGGTATTGGGTCCGAAGCAGCTCCACACATTGTTGGGGCACGTGGTGCGGGCCAAAGCTCAGTTCGAAGAGGCCAGCCGTGGCTTCAAGTCTCAGCTTGCTGCGGAGCTCGAGGCTACGCATCAGCAGGGAGAAGCTGATGTTTCAAACGAAGTGGTGGGGGACTTGTGAACCACCCCCGGGTCCTCGGTATCGGAACAGCAAACCCACCGGATAGGCTCACCCAAGAGCAAAGCTTTCATGCTGCGGGTTACCGGGGCGAGCGCATCCGCAAGATCTTTTTGAATAGCGATATTGATCATCGCTATTTTTATCTTGAAGGCACTCTGAATCGCGGGGAAAGCTCTGATCAACTCAATCAGCGCTATCTCCGCGGCGCCATGAAAACAGGTTGCCGCGCCATTTTGAACTGTTTAAATACAGCCGGAACTGAGGTGCAGGATGTCGATTTCCTTGCAGTCTGCACCTGCACTGGCTACGTGTGTCCGGATGTGGGTAGTCGCCTCATCGCGCACATGGGCTTCATTAACAACCTGCAGAGAGCATCGATCGTCGGTCTTGGATGTGCGGGTGCCCTTCCCACGATGCAGCGCGCAGTCGATTTCGTTCGGGCAAATCCGGGCCGCAAAGCACTAATGCTAGCCGTCGAGATTTGCTCCGCTTGCTATTTCGTCGACAACACACTCGAAACAGTTGTCGGGAACGCGATTTGCGCCGATGGCGCCGCGGCCTTCTTGCTTGCCGACGAGCAGCAAGCCAATCACAGATATCCACAAATCATCGACTTCGAGACTTTCATCGATACCGAGCAAATTGAGGAGGTTGGACTTCAACATCGTGAAGGAAAGCTGCGAATCGTGTTGGGAGCTTCGGTTCAACACCTCGCTGGCCCCATGATCGAAGCGGCACTCCAGCAATTGTTGCAGCGACATGGACTTTCGAGATCTCACATTGGTTTCTGGGTTGTTCATCCGGGTGGACGAAAGGTGGTCGACAACGTTCAAAAGCACTTCGGCATGACAGATGCCCAGTTGCGCTTCTCCAGAACCGTATTGCGCAATTACGGAAATATGTCCTCCCCCACAGTCATGTTTGTTTTGGACGAAGTCGTGCGTAGCGGAAACCCGCAGCCGGGAGACTGGGGAGTGATGATCGCGCTGGGACCGGGGATGGCTGCGGAGGTAGCACTCCTCAGATGGTAGCCCGACGGTTGGCTCCTTGGCGGCTGCGACAGGTCCTGCGTCTGATACGAAGTCAAGGTGTCTGGACGGAAATCAAGCAGCTCTTGAACCGTGGAGTCCTTGCGCGGGCACTTGCAAAAAGGACGGAAGAGAATCCCTCCCCTCCCGCCCTCTTCGAGATGGCAACTGCTTACTGGCTATCGCAGGCAATTTACGTCGCCGCGAAGCTAGGCATTGCCGACTTGCTCAGAGACGGCCCCCAGTCGTGTATCGCACTAGCCGCTTCGACCGGCTCCGATGCCCCTTCGCTCTTCCGTCTGATGCGCGCGTTATCGAGCGTCGGGATCTTCGCACATCGCGGCGGAAATCACTTTGCTCTCTCCCGGCTGGCGGAGAGCCTTCAGACCAACGTTCATGGATCGCTCAGGGCGATGGTGATCACGATCGGAGAAATTCACTACCGGGCGTGCGGAAACCTTCTGCATAGCGTTCAAACCGGTTCTCCGGCCTTCAACAGTGTCTTCGGAGCAAGCTTATTCGACTACCTGCAACAAAACGCCGATGCCGCCGATGCGTTTAATCAGGGGATGGCGAATGTGTCCTCAATGCTGGCCTACGCGGTTCTGATGGCCTACGACTTCGCGGGAATCTCTTCGATCGTCGACATCGGAGGAGGCCAAGGCAAACTCCTGGAGAAGATTCTTCAGTTCACTTCCGGCATATCAGGTACGGTTTTCGATACCGCATCGACGATCGAGAGCGCAAAGCAAGGCCTTGGCAACGATGCATGGAGCAGGCGCTGCTCATACGTTATCGGAGACTTCTTTACCTCGGTTCCACAAGGAGCAGACGCCTACCTTCTGTGTGGCGTGATTCATGACTGGGATGACGGTCGTGCAATCAGAATCCTTAGAAATTGCCGTCGGGCTATGGCGGGGACGGGAAGACTGTTAATTGTCGATTTGGTGGTACCAGATACCGACACCGTGTCTTTCAGTAAGCTTCTCGATCTGAATATGCTGGCGATGACCGGAGGACAGGAGCGTACCAAAGCTCAGTTTCATGCCCTGCTCGATGCGGCCGATTACAAGCTGTCGAGAATCATTCCAACCTTGGCTCCGCAAAGCATCATCGAGGCCATGCCGAAATGACGTCAGTTTGCAACTTTTTGCTGATTCGTTGATCTCATATAGTCGCTGTCTTAGTCGTCTGCAACGGAGAGCGGTTATGTACCCACGGACCGACAACCGCAAGTTCAAAACCATCAGCCGGCGTGAGTTGTTGAAACTCACACCGGTGATTGCGCTGGGTGCTTTTGCCATCCCGCAATTGCAGAAGCCACTTCTCAAGGGTGGTCTTGCCTTTAGCGATTGGGCCTCGGCAAGGCTCTTCCGCTCCGGCCATTTGGCGCCCACTTTTACTGACTCAGAGCTGACCCCTCTCGATAAGTTCCCGATTAACGACTACGACGTCGATGACCCTCAAGTGGATTTCGACAAGTGGACTCTCACGGTGACCGGCGCCGTACAGAAGCCGGGAGATTACACTCTCGCCCAGATTCAGGCTTTGCCCAAGTGTACGCAAAACACACGCCATGTTTGCATCGAGGGATGGGACGTGATTGGCCGGTTCGGCGGCGCGCGCCTCGGCGACTTCCTCAAGATGATCGGCGCTGATCCGGCCGCCCGCTTCGTGACCGTCGAATGCGCGGATGACTATTACGAGTCCCTCGACATGGCGACCGCCGTACATCCGCAGTCCTTGCTCTGCTACGAAATGTACGGTCAGTCGCTGACCCGCGAACACGGCGCTCCGCTGCGTCTGAGTGTTCCCACGAAGATTGGCTACAAGCAGGCAAAGTATCTTACCGACCTCAAAGTGAGCCATGTACTGGAAAAGGCCGGCTACTGGGAAGATCAAGGCTACTCGGAGTTTTCGGGTTTATAGCAGCAGGAATCCGCATCGCTCAAAGCGGAAGACTGAAGCTCTGTTTTATGGGTTCCGCGGTAGGAATCCAGGTTGAGGTTACGGGAAAATGTATACGGGAACCATGTACACAGGGACATTGATCAGAGACTTGATGGCGCTGGTAGAACGGGCCCTACGGTCCAGGAGGAACCCATATGTCAACTCGCGAGATTGCAATCGAAGAGGCGAAGACGGGAGAGCTAACGGAAGCGGTGTACGAGCACCCGTTTATCGTGCGCCTTTGCCACTGGGTGAACGCCGTCTCGCTGTTGGTGATGGCTGGGAGCGGTCTGCAGATCTTCCGCGCCTTTCCTAGCTTCGGAGCAAAGATCCCACAAAAGGATCTCCTCAACTGGCCCAAAGCCTTCGCACTCGGCGGATGGCTGGGAGGCGCGCTCCAGTGGCACCTCACTTTTATGTGGATCTACCTCGCGACCGGACTGCTGTATCTCGGCTACCAGATCTTCAGCGGAAACTATAAGCAGGTGCTGTTTGTACGGCGTGATCTGCCTGGCGTGTGGCCCATGGTGCGCCACTATTTTCTTTTCGGCCCCAAGCCGCCGGCCAGGGAAGCCTACAACCCGCTACAGAAGCACGCGTACACCTCTGTGATCGGACTGGGCACATTGTCGCTGCTGACCGGTCTCGCTATATGGAAACCGGTCCAGTTCTCGTGGCTAGCGTGGACCATGGGCGGCTTTCACTGGGCGCGGTTGTGGCATTTCCTGATCACGTGGGCAATGCTGGTGTTCGTGTTCGGGCATCTGGTGATGGTGGTGCTCCATGGCTGGAATAACTTTGTCTCCATGTTCACAGGATGGAAGAAACACCCGGAATACCGATCAGAATGGTGATGGTCTGTAACTGCGGTGAGACTCACAGTGAGGGACGATGCCGGAAGAAGTGACTTCGCTGGAAACTCCAGCGAGACCATTCGAGGAAGAGGTGCTGATCCAGCGTATTCGCAACGGCGAGCACGATCTCTTCTACGAGCTGATTCGGCCTTACGAAAAGCGTGTGTACTCTGCGGCCCTTGCCATTTTGCGCAACGAAGCCGATGCCGAAGACGTGGCCCAGGAGGCGATGCTGAAAGCCTTTAAGCACATCCGGCAGTTTCGTGCGGAAGCGCGATTCAGCACGTGGCTGACCCAAATCACCATCAACGAGGCGCGAATGTGGAGAAGGAAAGAACACGCCAACATCATGGAGCCGATCGTCGACCGTCAGGACGAGGAAGGCAACTATACTCCCCGCGACTTTGCCGACTGGCGCGAAATCCCTTTGGAGACCCTGGAACGCAAGGAAGTCCGGCAGAAGCTGGCCGAAGCGTTGGCCTTGCTCGGAGAGAAGTACCGCGAAACGTTTGTCCTGCGTGATATGCAGCACTTGAGCATCGAAGAGACCGCCAAGGCTCTCGGCATCTCAACCGCGTCGGTCAAGACCCGCCTGCTGCGGGCGCGGCTGATGCTGCGCGATCTGCTGGCGCCGGGGTTCGGCGGTAGCTGGAGCAGTAAGCTGTTTCTTGCTAAGGGGACGAAACCATGGTAGTCAGCTGCGAAGAAGTATGGCGGGAGATCTCGAACTACATTGAAGGTGACGTCGATGCAAGCCTGCGCGCTGCCATGGAAGAGCATCTCCGCGGCTGCAAGCACTGTACAGCTGTGCTGGACGGTACGCGCAATGTGGTTCAGCTGTATGGCGACGAGAGAATGTTCGAAGTGCCGCTGGGGTTCAGCCACCGCTTGCACCGGAGACTGGAAGAGAATATGCCTGGTAACCGCCGAAGCTTTCTCGGATGGATGGTCGCCGCCGCCGCGACAGTCCTGGTCGCCGGCAGTTTCGAGGTGGCTAGATCTTCGGTCTTCAGCCGTCCAGAACTGCGTTCAGAACATGCACAGCCCGGTGCTGGCGTGCCTCCGGATTTATGGGTGGTGGTTTCGGGGGATGGGAAAATCTTTCACGCAGCCGGGTGTCCCTTCATCCACGACAAATCCCACATTCAGACAGTCCAGGCTCGAGAAGCGCTGCGACAGGGATATGCTCCTTGCGTCCGCTGCATGAAAAAGTATCTGATTGCCTGATCTCAGTTTGTGCGGATAGCAGTCGGCAGGCCTTCGCTCGAGAAAGACCAGTTGCATTAACAACCGGCGCAGGTGTTCTGAATTGGAGTCGAAAAGGGGGAGTCTCAAGGTAGTCGGTGATATGGTCTGTACCGACTACCCTGAACTCGAACGTGAAGAACGCAGGCGGGGTGCTAGTTCTGCTTCATGCTGTCGTCGTGCTTCATGTTGTCGTCTTTCTTCATATCGTCTTTCTTCATGCCGTCGTCCTTCTTCGCCTTTTTCTTGGACTTCTTGTCCTTCTTCATATCGTCTTTCTTCATGCTGTCGCCCTGCTTCATGCTGTCGCCCTGTTTCATACTGTCGCTCTGTTTCATGCTGTCGTCCTGCTTCATGCTGTCCTGCTTCATGGCATCGCCAGACTGTGCAAAAGCCGAAAGCGACACTGTCAGAAGACACATTGCCATCAACCTGCGAATCATCTTGTTCATGAGTTTTTCTCCTATTCACGCTCGAATTGACGCCGCTGAATCTCGGCGCATACATGGGATGTGAAGTACCGCGGAAAGTTACAGGATCCTTCTAGCAAATTGCACCTTTCGGAAGGTTCCTCCTTGCTCGAACCCTCTGTTTCACGCTGTCATTCCGAATTGGGCCGAAGGCCCGATGAGGAACCTGCTTTGTCCGTCGACGGGAACACCAACTACTGGATGGGGTTCAAATTGGTGGGCAGACCAAAGAGTCCGCGTGATACGTTGGGAGCAAAGGTCTGACCGCAAATGGCTTCAGGCACCGCGGCTAAGTCGTAAGTGGAGGCAGCTTCGCTCGACTTCCGACCCTCGCCTGCACTTCGGATTCGGACATGCAACAGCGATCGACACGCTCGAAGTGCATCAGCCGAGCGGATTGGTGGAGAAGATCAAGCTGCCTGGTATCGATGGGCCCCGCAGTGGTCGAAGGCAGCGGGTGACGTTAACGCGCCCAGCGCCGAAGGCATCATCCGGCAGATTCTGTACGGGAACGATTGGTTCCGCAAAGAGCTGGGCCGAGCCAGCGCAGAATACATGCTGCCCGATTGCTTTGGATTTCCCGCATCGCTACCGACCATTCCGGCCCATTCCGGAGTGAAGGGATTCTCCACTCAAAAGCCGGGGTAGGGATCGTCGGCCCCTGGCGGGGGTCCGGAATCGCTGCAAAAAACTCCTGAAGAACCGGCCCTGAGTCCGTCGAAGGGGCGCTGTTCACCGAAGCTTCGGCTTGCTTTTGCCCTTACCCTTGAGATCGAGATTGAGCGCCACTGCGGCGCGGATCAGATCCTTGAGGGCCGCTTCGTTGATCTTGTCGCCTTCGTGGAGGTCGATGGCGCGTCTGACATTTCCCTCGAGGCTGGAGTTGAATAGACCTTTGGGGTCCTGCAACGCAGCTCCCTTGGCAAATGTCATCTTAACCACGTTCTTGTGCGTTTCTCCTGTGCAGACGATGCCGCCGTGCGAAAAGACGGGAGTTCCGGGCGATGTCGCCTTAACCCACTTCCACTCTTCGACGACATCCGGGTCTGCCGCGTGTATGATTCCGCGCACTCTCGCGAGCATCTTCCCGCGCCAGTCGCCAAGTTCCTTGATCTTCTGGTCGATTCGCGCCGAAGCGGAGACGAATGCTGAGCCAGATTCCATCGCGCTGCTCCTTTCCATGTGCAACAACAAATCTCGCACCTACTGTAGCTGCGCTCCGCGTAACCTGCAACAGGCCGTGAGGCAGTGGTAAAGATCGAGTCGGGCGCGAAAGCGCGAACGAGCCAGGAGTAATGCGTTTCTCGGCGCAGGCGATCAGAGGAGGTAGGGCACCAGGGCAGCAGTCTGCCGGGCATAGGTAGCATACGTTTCCCCAAACTGGGAGCGCATCCATTTCTCCTCCATGCGGAGCTTGAGCCAGAACACGAAGAAGATGAGGACGACAACGATGAAACCGCGCACCTGGGAGATTGCAATCGCCATGCCAAGAAACCCAGTCAGAATGCCGGTGTAGATTGGGTGACGGACCACGGCATAGGGACCTGTAGTGATCAGCTCGTGGCCCTGCTTAATGGTGACGGAGCGGCTCCAGTTCCTGCCGAGGTGCACGCGCGCCCAGACGGCGAAGAGAAGGCCGGCGACGGTGACGGCGGCTCCCAGCCAGAATGGCCAATAACCGGCCGGCCAGAGTTGGACATAAAGCCAGCGCACTGGGATTCGAGGTATCGAGAGTAAAGCGATCGCGATCAGGAAGATGACGACGCGGAAGATGCGCGAGGCTGCAGGCTCGAGACGCTGGGTGGCTTTGGTATCCGCAGCTTTGATCTGCCAGTAGAGAACAAAAACGATCCAGACCACGGGAAAGAAAGATTCGTAGAACCAAAGCATGTGGACCTCCGGGCGCCTTTTGCGAAAGGGTAGGCTTCCGCACTGCCGACGAAATGTGATTTTGACTTCATCTCGGTTGAACGAATCCACCTCCATGATTGTTTTCCACAGCCCGGCTCACAAAATTCCCGATTCCTGTGACGAACAACCTTGACCGAGAATACAGGAAGCGCAAACTCAGATCGTGCGCCAACACCTTCACCGATCCGACGCAGACCCAGGACAATCTAACCAGCCCCAGCCCGTCCCTAACTCTCTATTCCGCAAGATTTTGCCTGTAAACCCATGCGGCTCAATATTTTGCCCGGATCAGCCCCGATCCACCTCACTTAACCTGAACGGAATCATAGATTTAGAGAGTTCCCCCCAAAAAAATATGTGGTCCCACCACGGCCCACTCCGGACATCCCGCCTCCCGCAGCATCTGGTTAGGCCGATCTTCTCGAGACAAGTCGTCGAACTACATGGCCTTTCCACATCCACAATCCCGAAAGGATCATTAAGGGCACGAACACAAACCGAGTCGCGGGGGCATAGCTTGGAATTTTGTCAAACGGACTGTAAATGTAACCGAGTATCGGAATGCTAAAGACCAGGTGTATCCAGCGGAAAACCGAACGTGTGATGCCTCGGTTCACGATGTTTGGTGCATAGGCTGATTGTGCCATGATGTCACTCCTTATCGATTCACGACTTTTGGGCCGCCTGAGGCGGCCAGTTAGGCGCTTTCATGCCGAACTGCTTGGCGTACTCCGCATTCAGCCGCTGCCAGCCGGCGAATTTCGTGGCATCGCCACCTGCGATCCGGCCGATGGGAGTTCCGCTGAGAAGGTGATCCAGAACGTCGAAAGAAATATGCCAGCCAGCAGCGCCCATGGAGACGAACCGGCGATCGATCTTGGCCCACAGCGTGAGGCGCGTGCCACTGCCGGAGGCCTCGAGTTCCCAACGCATATCGCCGTACTCGAGTGCCTTGGGAGCTTCGACTCGCGTTACTTTTGTTTCGATCGGCATGGGCGCTCCCACCCAGGTAAGCTTCACCGTTCCAACCGCACCCAGGCTCTCATCGGTCACAAAGGGAGCCCACTCGCGCAGCTGCGCCGGGTCGGTCAGCGCCTCCCAGACTTTTTTGGGCGAGTGGCGCAGCTCTCGGACGAGAACGAGCGTCCACTTTTGCTCTCCGTCTTTCAGTACTCGCGCCAAGTTGGCGGGACCCGGTTCGTAAAGCTGAGGTTCGGTCATCTTCTTCTCCTAAGTCTTAATAACGTGCCACCAGCGAAGCTGAGCTCACGATCCTCACGAACGACGATCCCTGCCAGCAACCGCGACGTTCGTGCAATTTGTGCCGCAATGCCTAAGGCCAGCTTAGATCAAGTTGAGCACAGTCCGAACCACATCGGGCACAATGCCACGGGACACAATGCCATGGAGTATGGCAGGAATCACAAGCTGTGCAATCGGATACGCGGTCAGCACCACAGGGATAGCCGCCAACGCCCAGGTGTTGGCCGAGAGGTGGCGTTCGAGAGCATCCATGCGAGTGGACCAGAACTGGCAGACCTGCACGGCACTGGCCGGACCCGGTGCGTATTGTTGGCGATAGTTCATCTTCTTCTCCTGCCTGACGCTTCTCCTGCCTGAAGCGCGTGCTACCAGCGGGCCAGCTGGGTGAGCTGAATCAGGTTGCCGCAGGTGTCGTTCAACATCGCAATGGTCGAGCCGGTCACGTCGGTGGGCGGCATGGTAAACACGGCGCCACGGGCCTTGATCCGCTCGTAGTCGCCCTTGATGTCGTCCGTGAAGAACATGGCAGCGGGCTGGCTCTGTTGAAAAATCGCCTGCTGATAGGTTTGGGCGGCAGGGTTGTTGTTCAGCGCCAGCTGCAGCTCGGTGCCCTCCGGTTCCTCGGGCGAGGCCACGGTCAGCCAGCGATAGGGGCCCTGACTGAAATCGGTCTTCTTGGCAAAGCCCAGTACCTCCGTATAGAAGCGCAGGGCCTTGTTCTGGTCGTCCACGTATACGCTCATCACTTTGATTTTCATTTCGTTCCTCCTTTGTCACGGCCGCGGTTTGGGCCGCGTCGTTTTCTCCCTGATTTTCGGTTTGGTTGGTGTTGATGGATGCTTGCGATTCTGATCTTTGCGATCCTGATCCATGCGATCGAGGTGGCGTTCGAGCGCATCGATGTGGGCGGACCAGAAGCGGCGGAACTGAGCCAGCCAGGCGTCTACCTCCTGAAATGGTCCAGGTTTCAGGCGGTAGAGACGGCGCTGCGCGTCCACCGTGGATTCCACGAAACCGGCGTCGCGCAGCACGCGCAAGTGCTTGGACACGGTCGGCTGCGTCATGCGAAGGTGACGCTCGATTTCTCCCACCGACTGTTGTGACGAGACCAGAAGGCTCAAGATCGCGCGCCGGTTCGGCTCCGCAATGATTTCGAATACTGATTCCATTCGCTTGATATACTCCACAGAGCATATACTTGTCAAGGTATATATAAGGAGTCGGGTTGACACGTCTCCGGGTTGTTTTATAATCATTCTTATTCAATAATCATGCGCCTCACCCATGTACAGTTCCGTGAGCTGGCCGCGAAGCACGGTTTGGCGGTTACGCACCAGCGGCAGGTGGTCTATGACGCCGTGGTTGCCTCCGACGGACACTATTCCCCGGAAGACATTTACGCCACGGTCCGGCGTCGCATTCCATCGATTTCTCTGGCCACGGTCTACAACAATTTGCGACTTTTCATCGAGTGCGGGTTGCTGCGAGAGGTCACTCCTCATGCGTCCACGTTGCTGGTGGACGGCAATCTCGAACCTCATCACCACCTGGTCTGCTCCCGCTGCAAATCGGTGCAGGACATTGAAGGAGATTTCGTCGATTTCAACCGGCTGTCCCGGCAACTGCCAGATGGCTTTGATCTGACGCAGCCGTTGGTCGAGGTCTTTGGCCTTTGCCGCCGCTGCCGTGCAAAAAACGAAGCAAAAAATATTCTGTAGCAATGGATTTTCTTGTCTCACATTTCCGAAATCAAGCATCTTGACAAAAGCATTGACTGCGCGAGAGGGAAGCCCAGGATGCGCGCGTAGTCCGTCACAGGTTTCTTAGAAGAAGGAGCAATCATGTCAACCGAAGCAAAGTGCCCGTTCACACACACCGCAGCTGGGGCCACGGTGAATGCCGACTGGTGGCCGAATCAGCTGAACCTGAAGATCCTTCACCAGCACTCGTCCCTGTCCGATCCGATGGACAAGAACTTCAATTACGCCGACGAGTTCAAGAGCCTCGACCTGCATGCTGTGATCAAGGACCTGCATGCCTTGATGACGGACTCGCAGGATTGGTGGCCGGCCGACTTTGGCCACTACGGGCCGCTTTTCATTCGCATGGCATGGCACAGTGCGGGTACGTACCGCATCGGCGACGGCCGCGGCGGGGCCGGAGCTGGGCAGCAGCGCTTTGCTCCCCTCAATAGTTGGCCAGACAACGTGAACCTCGACAAGGCGCGCCGGCTGCTGTGGCCGATCAAGCAGAAGTATGGGCGGAAAATTTCCTGGGCCGACCTGATGATTCTGGCCGGCAACGTCGCCCTCGACTCGATGGGATTCAAGACGTTCGGTTTTGGCGGCGGACGCCCGGACGTCTGGGAGCCCGAAGAGGACATTTTCTGGGGCCCCGAAGGCAAGTGGCTGGCGGATGAGCGCTACAGCGGCGATCGTGATCTTCAGAATCCGCTGGCGGCCGTGCAAATGGGGCTGATCTATGTGAATCCGGAAGGGCCGAATGGAAAGCCGGATCCTATCGCTGCCGCACGGGATATCCGAGAGACCTTCGCCCGCATGGCGATGAATGACGAAGAAACCGTTGCGCTCATTGCGGGGGGGCACACTTTCGGCAAAACCCACGGCGCCGGCGATACGAAACTGGTGGGCGCAGAGCCGGAAGCAGCCAGTATCGAAGAGCAAGGTCTTGGCTGGAAGAGCAAATTCAAAACAGGCAAGGGCGGCGACGCGATTGGCAGTGGCCTGGAAGTGATTTGGACCACGACGCCGACGAAGTGGAGTAACAACTTCTTCACCAACCTCTTCAGTTACGAATGGGAGCTGACGAAGAGTCCGGCTGGTGCGCATCAGTGGACTCCGAAAAACGGCACTGGTAACGGTACGGTGCCGGATGCGCATGATCCGTCAAAGCGCCATTCCCCATCCATGCTGACCACGGACCTCGCGTTGCGGCTTGACCCTGCTTACGAAAAGATTTCACGCCGCTTCTACGAGCACCCCGACCAATTCGCAGACGCATTTGCGCGGGCGTGGTTCAAGCTGACGCACCGCGACATGGGACCGCTCTCGCGGTACCTTGGCCCGCTCGTGCCGAAGGAGACGCTGATCTGGCAAGACCCTGTTCCCGCTGTGGATCATAAGTTGATCGGGGAGAAGGACATTGCTGCTCTCAAGGCCAAGATCCTCTCGTCCGGATTGTCGATTTCGCAACTGGTCACGACTGCCTGGGCATCGGCGGCGTCGTTCCGCGGCTCCGACAAGCGGGGTGGGGCGAACGGGGCGCGCGTTCGCCTGGCGCCGCAGAAGGATTGGGAAGTGAACCAGCCGGCCGCACTGGCGAAGGTTCTCAAGAAGCTGGAGGCGATCCAAAAGGAGTTCAACGGCCCGGAGCCAAAGGGGAGCAAGTCCAACGGGAACAAAGGCGGGAACAAGGGGAAGGAAGTCTCGCTTGCTGACCTGATCGTGCTGGGCGGCTGCGCAGCCGTCGAAGAGGCGGCGAAGAAGGCCGGGCACAAAGTGAAGGTTGCATTCGCGCCGGGGCGCACGGATGCTTCGCAGAAGCAGACTGACGTGCACTCGTTTGCCGTAATGGAGCCGGTTGCGGACGGGTTTCGCAACTACCTCCGCAACGGACAGCGCCTGTCGGCTGAAGAGTTGCTGGTGGATCGGGCACAGTTGCTGACCCTGACCGCTCCCGAGATGACGGTTCTCGTCGGGGGCATGCGCGCCCTGAATGCGAACTTCGGCCAGGCCAAACACGGCGTCTTTACCAACCGGCCCGAAACGCTGACGAATGATTTCTTCGTCAACCTGCTCGACATGAGTACGAAGTGGGAACCGTCGTCGACGGAAGGCGTGTATGAGGGACGCGATCGCGCGACGGGCAAAGTCAAGTGGAGCGGCACGCGCGTCGATCTGCTCTTCGGTTCGAACTCTCAGCTCCGGGCACTCGCGGAAGTCTATGCGTCTGACGACTCGAAGGAGGCGTTTGTGAAGGA
>Ga0070733_10001363_pt1 | contig 18345 bp, 21 predicted proteins | sample Coa_R1_9_FD_66450 | JGI IMG/M metagenome (GOLD analysis project Ga0070733, IMG submission 66450) | Surface soil microbial communities from Centralia Pennsylvania, which are recovering from an underground coalmine fire - Coalmine... | ecosystem: Environmental > Terrestrial > Soil > Unclassified ... | reverse complement strand
GCAAGCAGATGGCCATCGACGCTGACCTGAACGCCGGCCTGATCAACGAAGCCCAAGCTCGCGCCCGCCGCGAGCAGATTGCGCGCGATGCCGAGTTTTACGGCGCCATGGACGGTGCCGCGCGCTTCAATCAGCGCGACGCCATCGCCACCATCCTGATTACAGCCATCAACATCATTGCGGGATTCCTGATTGGCGTCTTCCAGCTCGACATCCCCTTCCGCGAGGCCCTGAAGACCTACACCGTGCTCACCGTGGGAGACGGCCTGGTTACCATGATTCCGTCGCTGCTGGTCTCGATGGCCGGAGGCATGGTCGTGACCCGCGCCACTTCCGATGCCACACTTTCAGTCGACGTCGGACGGCAGGTGCTCTCCCGGCGGCGGCCGCTGGTGATCGCCTCCGGCGTCATGCTGGCTCTGGCGGCCATTCCCGGTCTTCCGAAATTCTCCTTCTTCCTGCTGGCCGCGGGGACGGCGTTCCTGGCCTGGCGCGCCCCCAAGACCAGCGCCGAGACGGCGCCCGCGGTTCCCCTCGCCGACAAGGACAAGAAGCCGGCCAAAGACTCGGTCGAAGAACTGCTCAAGCTCGACGAGCTCAGCCTCGAAGTTGGCTACGGGCTGGTTCCGCTCGTCGACCAGAATCAGGGAGGCCAGCTTCTCGCCCGGGTCAAAGCGCTGCGCCAGAACCTGGCCCAGCAACTCGGATTCATCGTTCCCCCGGTGCACATCACCGACAACGTGCGCCTCAAGCCCCGCGAATACGTTGTCTCCTTGCGCGGGGTGGAAGTCGCGCGCTGGGAAATGTTTCAGGACCACATGATGGCCATCAGTTCCGAAGGCTCTCCGCGTCCCTTGCCCGGTACTGCGACCAAGGAACCGGCCTTCGGCGTAGCCGCCATCTGGATTCCCGCCGCCCTGCAGAATCAGGCCTTGGCTTCCGGCTACGCCGTGGTCGACCAGACCTCGGTGTTAGCCACCCATCTGGCCGAAGTGGTCAAGCAGCACGCCCACGAACTGCTCAGCCGCCAGGAAGTGAAGCGTCTGCTCGATCGCCTGGCCGAGAGCCATCCCAAGCTGGTCGAAGAACTGGTCCCGAAAGTTCTGAGCCTCGGCGAAGTTCAGAAAGTCTTGCAACAGCTCTTGCGCGAACAGGTCTCCATCCGCGACCTGCCGTCGATTCTCGAAACCATGCTCGACACCACTGCCACCACCAAGAATCCGGTGGCGCTGGTTGAAGCCGTGCGCCAGGGCCTCGGCCGAGCCCTGGTACGGCCTCTGCTGTCGGAAGGTGGAGGACTGCGCGTGGTCACGCTCGATCACGCGCTCGAAGAAGAACTGGGACGCGCTTTCGGCGGGCAGGCGCCACCCGCCGGCGGCGCTGCATTGCAGCCACCCTTTGCCCGCCGCATTCTCGAGGGGCTGCGGCGCCTGGCCGGCGAGCAGGTCGCGGTAGCCAGCCCGGTGGTGCTGTGTTCGACTCCAGCGCGCTATCACCTGAAGCGCCTGCTCGAACCCTTTTTACCGAAGGTGGTGGTGCTTTCGCCGCTCGAGGTCCCGCCCGTGATCGAAGTGCAGTCGGTGGGAGTTTTGCGATGACCGGGACAAGATCGCGCTCAGCAATATCGGGAGACTGATTTTGAATTCTGATCGGAAGCGAGAATGCCATGAGTAAGAACACCGCCGAAGCTTACACCGAGTGGCGCAACCAGGAAGAGCGCGACCGCATCCTGCTCGAACAGCTGCCCCAGGTCCGCTACCTGGCGCGCCGCATCCACGAACGCCTGCCCAGGCATGTCCCGCTCGAAGACCTCATCCACGCCGGCGTGGTCGGGTTGATCGACGCCTTCAATAAATTCGACCACTCCAAGAAAGTGCAGTTCGGCTCCTACGCCAAGTTCCGCATCCGGGGAGCGATTCTCGACAGCCTGCGGGAAATGGACTGGGGACCGCGCGAGTTGCGGCGGAAGGCGCGCCGCGTCGAAGAAGCCCACCGCAAGCTCTCACTCGAACTCAGCCGCGCCCCCAGCGAAAACGAGATGGCGGCGGAGCTCGGCATGGCGCTGCAGGAATTCCAGCACCTGCTGGGGGAACTCGACAGCCTCGAAGTCGGCAGCCTGCGCATCGAGTCTCCCTGGGACGGCAAGGAAGAAGACTTATGCGACTACTTGCCCAATGCACCCGAGGACACACCGTTTTTCCGCTGCCTGCGTTCGGAGATGAAAGATCTGCTGGCCCGCATCATCGCCGAACTGCCGGAGAAGGAACAGCAGGTACTGGCGCTGTACTACTTCGAAGAGCTCACCATGAAAGAGGTCGGAGCGGTTCTCGGAATCGGTGAGTCGCGCGTGTCCCAGATTCACTCCCTGGCGGTGGTGCGACTGCGCTCGCGCCTGGAACAAATGATGAGTGCTGGAGGGGGATGCGCTTCTTCTGCCGCGCTCGGCGCCGGCGGGTAGGAATCAGGGTCGCCGCCACCGTTGAACATCGCAACTGAACATGGCCAATTGAACATGGCCATTCACAGGATCGGAGTCAGTCAGGTCGAAGTCATCCAGTTCGAAGTCATCCAGAACGAGGCGTCGCAAAATGGAAAAAGTTCTTAATCAGGAAGAAATCGATGCCATGGTGCGGGCCGCGCGCTCGGGCGGCGCGGACTCCGCACTCCCGCTCCAGCCCGGGGTCGAGCTCTGGGACGCGCGCCGCGCCGGGCAGATTGGACGCGAACAGTTGCAGGCGATCACGGCCCTGCACGAAGGCTTTGCCCGCAACCTGACCCACGCCCTCGGTGCCTTTCTGCGCGTGATCTTTGCCACCACGCTGGTGTCCGCCGAACACCTCGCCTATCGCGAATTTCTGCAGCGTATTCCGGAAACCACCTACGTAGCCTCCTGCCGGCTGGATCCCATGGGGGTAAACGCCGGCCTGCAACTGGACCTGAAAGTCGCTTTTCCCATCATCGACCTGCTGCTGGGAGGGGAAGGCAAGGGCATGGCCGCCACCCGCGACACCACTGACATCGAGGAGCAGATTCTCGACAGCGTGGCCCGCATCATCTGCCGGGAGCTGGGCGCTGCCTGGCAGGCGCTGTCTATGGTGGTCAACTTCGAAGAGCGCCTGGACACCGGCGCGGTCGGGCGGCTGATGGGCCCCGAGGAAAAAGTCTTGTGTCTGAGCTTTGAAGTCACCATGCCCGACGTGCGCGGAGGGTTGAACCTGGCCGTTCCCGCCGCAGTTTCCAACGCTTTGCTGCGCAAAATCTCCGCCGACTGGAGCCATCGCCGCCCGCGCGGCATCACCGATTCCCGGCCACGGCTGATGCGCCGTCTGCTGCACTGTCCCTTTCAAGTGGAACTCGGAGCCACGGACGTTCGCGTTGCGGTCAGCGCTCTGGCGGCGCTCACCCCTGGCCTCCTCTTGCCCTTCGCCCGCAGCGCGGCTGAGCCGGCTTCGCTGCTGGTCGCGGGACGCGAAATGTTTCGCGCCCTCCCGGCGCGCTGCGGCAAGACGCGCGCCGCACGGATTCTCGAACGTGTATCCGACTCGGGCGCGGGTTCAGCGGAAACTCCAGACGCAAACTCCGCTGGAAATCCAGCCGGCACACAGGAGAAATCCAAATGACGGACGCCGCTGCCTCCACTCCCACTCATCCCGAACCGTCCCGCTACCTTCAGATCTGGCTGGACAGCATGGCCCAGGTTCTGGGGCAGATCAGCGGATCGCCGCTGCCCTGCGTTACCCTTCCCGAGGCGCCCGCCGGGACCGCGGCAACTGCGCCCGGCGATCTTTGGATGGTTTGCGCCTGCACCGGCGGCCTGCGCGGCGAAATGATTTTGCGGCTGCCTGCGGCCTCCACGCTTCGCCTGGCGCAGATCTTCATGAGCGAGCCGCCCGCTCCTGAAGCGGAACTTACGGCCGATCACCGCGAGGCCGCCGTCGAACTTTTGCGCCAGATCGCCGGACTGGCCGCCAGCGGGCTGAAGACGATTTGGGGCGAAGTGCAGCTTCGGCTGGACGCGTCCCCCGGCACCCCGTCCTGGCCCGCCTCCTCCACCACCTGGATTCGCGCCGGGGACGACCCGGGCGCTCCTCTGGCCATGGTTGAAATGCAGCTCAGTGCGGCGCTGGTGGCCGGGTTGCGCGCCGAGAAAACCGAAGCGGCGAAGCCGTCGAATCCTGTCCCCCCCGCTTCCGCTCCCATTCCGCCCAGCCCCGAAGAAAACCAGGCCAAACTGGGGCTGCTGATGGAGGTCGAGCTGGCGGTGACCCTGCGCTTTGGCAGCCGGCGTCTGCTCTTGCGCGAAGTCCTCGACCTCAACCCGGGCGCCGTGGTCGATCTCGATCGTCAGGTTGAAGAACCAGTCGACGTGCTGCTTGACGGGCGCCTGGTGGCGCGAGGAGAAGTCGTGGTCGTGGACGGAAATTACGGAGTGCGGGTGACCGAAGTGGCGCACGCTGGCTCGTAGGCGAGTTCGGAAAACCGACTACGGAAAACAGCGAACGACTGACATGGGAACCGCAAGCCTTCATCTCGATGCGTGGAGTCTGGCCTGGCGCGTTTTTTGGGACAAGCTCGCGCCCCGCTGCAGTCACCGCGACTGTAGCTGTCGGCAAAGCTTCTGGCGCAGGCTGCGTGGCCAGCGTGGCGCCATCCGCCTGCGCGGGGCGCGCTACTGCGTCGATCACTGCCTGGAACGCGCCCTTACGGATCTGCTTCCCCACACTCGCTTCGCTTCCCGGCGCGGGCTGGCTCCCCATCGCATTCCGCTTGGACTGGTCCTGCTTTCCCGCCAGCAGCTCACCGAACACCAACTGCGCACCGCGCTGACGGCGCAACAGGCCGCTGGCCGCGGCAGAATCGGAGAATGGCTGCAGACCCTCGGATTCGCCAGCGAGCTGCAGGTCACCGCCGCTCTGGCCCGGCAATGGTCATGCCCCGTGCTGCGCGTACACTCCGATTCCCCTTCTGCTGGAATCGCGGCTGCGGGAAACGTCGGTGCGCCGCAGATTCCGCTCACGTTGCTGGCGTCCTTCGCTATGATTCCGGTGGACTTCGTCGCCGCCCGGGCCACCCTGCATATCGCTTTTGGGGAAGCCATCGACTACGGTGTCCTGTACGCCATTGAGCAGATGATGGGATGCCACACCGATCCCTGCATGGCGGTACCGAGCTACGTCCGCCAGAAGCTTCAGGCTCTGTCCCAGCGCCGCGGCGAAAGCGAAGTCGTGTTCGATCGGGTCGCCGATCCCGCCGAGTTTGCCCGCATTGTCCGCAGCTATTGTGTTCGGGTGGCCGCCTCGGAGGTTAGCCTGGCGGCCTGCGGCCCCTATCTTTGGGTGCGCCTGTCCCGGCCTTCCGGTCTGCCTCTGGACCTGCTCCTGCGCGAGCCTCCCGACGGCGGCGGCCCAGCATCCGTTCCTCCCCGATCGGTCTCGATTCCCGCGTTCTAAAGTCCCTTCCCTGTCTGCCGATAGAAAATGGGGGGAACAAGGTGGCGAAAATCGTGGACTCCGCTCACCGCCAGGGATCAGCAGAGCCAGGGATTAAGGAGTAAAGGACCAGAGGATCTGGGAATTTAGAAGTAAAGTTCAGCGGAGCCCGATCAGAGGATCATGGAAAATATACGCGCCCTCATTGTGGATGATTCCTCGGTCATGCGAAAGATCGTGGAACGATCCCTGCGCCAGGCCGGCCTCAGTCTGGCGCAGGTACTTGAAGCGGGCAACGGGGCCGAAGCCCTGGTGGCGGTGCGGGCCAACAAAGTCGACCTCATCCTCTGCGACATCAACATGCCGGTCATGGATGGCCTGGAATTCGTAAAAGCGCTTGCCGGCATCGAGAACGCCAAGGGAGTTCCGGTGGTGATGATCACAACCGAGGGCAGCGAAGGCCACGTCGTGCAGGCGCTTTCGGCGGGAGCCAAGGGATACATTCGAAAACCTTTTACCCCGGACGAGGTTAAACAACACGTGCTCCCGGTGCTGGCGGGTAAAGGATGAATCCCTCCAATTCAAACCTGGCCGCCACCGGACGCGAGCACTGGATCTCCACTCTGCAACTGTCGGTGCAGGAAGTGTTTGAACTTATGCTCGTCTGTCCGCTCGAGATTCCCGCTGCGCCTCCCCCGGAAGAGGGACTCGACATCACGGCCATGGTCGGGCTGGCAGGACAGTTATGCGGAATTCTCACCATACGCTGCAGCTCGAAATCGGCGGCGCACATGGCCTCGAGGATGCTCGGCATCGACCCCGACCAGGCGGGACCGGAAGTGTGGGACGCGATCGGCGAAATCTGCAACATGGTGGCGGGCAACTTCAAAAACAAGATCAGCGGTCTCGGCGACGGTTGCATGCTTTCCGCACCCACCGTGATCACGGGCGCGGAATACAGTCTGCGCTCTCCCGTCAACGAGGAGTTCCGCAGTGTCCTGCTGTTCGAAGGCGAGCCCATCGTGCTGAGCCTCGAAGTACATAATTGAAGTAACATAATAGATGTGCATCATCGAAGCGCGCCATTGAGGTGCATCATCGCCGTCGCCATTCGGCCGGCAGATCTTGCCCAGCCGTTCCCCCACACCCGGCAACCTGTTCTTCTCCATTGGCCCCTGAATAGTCTGTGAAATCTCCTGTCTGTTGATTAACCTCAGCCCCGCCGATACTTACCTCTTGGCCGAGATTTCCGATCTCTCATTCCCGATGGAATGCGGCGTGCATTTCCACTCGCGGGTGATCGATCCATGGATAGTGGCTACTACGCAGCGTGTGCCGGACTCGCCGCTCAAACCCAGGCACTGGAGTTAGTCGCGAACAATCTGGCGAATCTCGGCACGGCCGGATTCCGGGGACAGCAAGCGACGTTTCGCTCGCTCCTGGCCGGCGGAGGAACCGTGGCCTGGAATCCGCTGAACGCCGCAGTCAACGACTTCGGGGTTCTTAACGGGAGCCGCACCGATCGCGCTTCCGGCAGTCTGGCCAGCACCGGCAATCCGCTCGACTTGGCGGTGGCTGGTCAGGGGTTTTTTGTGGTGCGTCCGGCAGAGGGTCCAGCACAGGAAGCGACCCAAGAAGACGTCTACACCCGTAACGGCAGTTTTCACACCACTCCCACCGGACAACTGGTGACGGGGCAGGGCGACGCTGTGCTGGGCGAGCAAGGTCCCATCACGCTGCCTAGTGGCGTGGTTGCAGTGAGCGCCGATGGAACAATTTCCGTGGATGGCGCGGTGGTCGCGACGCTGCGTGTGGCCGAGTTCTCGCCAGACACCGACCTGCGGGCGCTGGGTCATGCCACCTACGCGGCTCCTGCCGGTTCCGCGCTGCCCCCGGCCGCGTCCTCGATTCGCCAGGGCATGCTGGAAGACTCCAACGTCAGCCCGGTCGAAGGCGTCGTCCAGCTGATCACTCTGCAGCGCAGCTTCGAAATGATGCAGCGCGCGCTCACCTTGTTCGACAGCCAGTTCAATCAAACCGCAGTGCAGGATCTGCCGCGCGTCTGATTGGGAAAAAAGTGGAATCTGAGAAGCCTACGCACGAGGAGACGAAATATGATTCGCGCACTCTATACCGCCGCCACCGGCATGATGGCCCAGGAAACCAACCTCGACAACGTGGCCAACAACCTGGCCAACTCCAGCACCACCGGATTCCGCAGTCGGCGGGTTCAATTTGAAGATCTGATCTACCAGACTCTGATGATGCCGGGAGGGGCCGCTTCGCAGCAGACCACGCAGGTGGCCGGACTGCAGGTCGGTCTGGGCACGCGCACGGCGGCGTCGGAAGTGCTTCAACTGCAGGGCGACTTCAGCCAGACCGGCAATCCTCTGGACCTGACCATTCAGGGCGCGGGGTTTTTCCAGGTCCTGTTGCCCGACGGGCAAACCGCATACACCCGTGCCGGCAGCTTTCAAACCGACGCCCAGGGCAATCTGGTTACAGCCGACGGAAACCCGGTGCAGCCGTCAGTGTCCATTCCTTCCGGGGCGACTTCGATCACCGTGGCGCAGGATGGCACCATCAGCGTAACCCTGCCCGGCCAGACTGCGGCACAGCAGATTGGATCGCTGCAGTTGGCCCTGTTCAACAATCCCGGCGGCCTCAACAGCACCGGCAGCAACCTGTTTCTGGCGACCACGGCGTCCGGCGATCCCGTGGTCGGCACGCCCGGAGGCAGCGAAGGTCTGGGTTCGATTCAACAGGGCATGCTCGAGCAATCGAACGTCAGCGTGGTCACTGAGTTCGTGCAGATGATAGTGGCCCAGCGTTCCTACGAAGCCAACTCGCGGGTGGTCAACTCCGCCGACCAGATGCTGCAGGACATCAATCAGCTGGGACGTTAATCGTTCTCATATTTACTATAGTTAATGAATTTCATTTAATCATGGGTTATCACATGAAATCGTCGAGCGGTACCTTCACGAAACATCTTATGCTCGCTGTTGGTTTCGCCGGTTTCTCGGTCCTGTCTCCGATTTCCTGGGGACTGGGAACCTGCCCGGTCACAGTTGCCGACAGCGTCGAGGTGGCGGGCGCTGAGTTCTCCCTGACGGATCTCCTCACACCGGACACCTGCGCGGCGTATCGGCGCGAAGCGGCCGGCATACGCCTCGGCGGCATTCCCTTGGTGGGAAGCGTGCGCGTGATCGAGGGGGGCGAGGTGCGGGCCCTCCTCGACCAACTCGCCCTGCGTTTGCCCCCGGCCGGCAGCGCGCGGGTACCTGAAAGAATTCCCGAACGAATCACCGTGCGGCGCGCGGGCGCCCGCGCTTCCTGCGGCGATATCGGCGAGCGGATCCTTGGCGGGCTGCGGGCGAATGCGCCGGATTCCGCGCCGTCGGGATTCGGCGGGACCTGGAACCGGTTGCAACCCGACGCCGGGAATCGTTCGGCGGGCGAACTGGACTGTGGCGCTGCCGGACGCATCCCGCGCGAAGCCCCTCTCGAAGTCATCCGTACCGCGTGGGATGCCGCGCTCCGGATCTGGGATGTTTCCGCGCGCTGCCTCCATCCCGCAGATTGCGTTCCCTTTCTGGTGCGCGTCCCCGGACGGGACCGCGGCCCGGAGAGTCGAGGGAACACTGGGAATTCCGCTGCGGCGCGCAGCCCGGCCACTGCCCAGCCTCTGGTGCGCCCCGGCAAGATCGTGACCCTGGTGTGGGATCAGGACGGGATTCGCCTGGTGGTGCCCGCCGTCTGTCTCGACCGCGGGGGCGCGGGCCAGCCGGTGCGCGCCCGCATCGTAAACGGCGGGCGGGTGGTACGCGCCATCGTCGAGAGCGCGGGCACCGTGCGGGCCGCTTCCTAAAACCGGGAGCAGATAAGGACAGCATCCATGGCGCAGCTTCGCAACCGGATTGCCCGAAACGCGATCGCTCGAAACCTGATCTTTCGAAACCTGATCGCCGTTTTTCTCACCGTGGCTGTGCTGCTGCTCTCCGCGTCTTTCGGCCAAACCGCGGACTCGCCGGCCAGCGCCACCAATAATAATAATAAAGTCCCGGACAACGCCGGAGTTAAGAAAGAGGACAAGAAAGGCAAGAACAAGCCCGCACCCCGCGATGGCCTCGCCGACTATTTGCAGCACGTCTCGGCCAAACCGATCGCGCCGGCGCACCCCACGCCGGGAAGCCTGTGGATCGACAATGGACGTCTGGCCAACATGGTGACCGACTACAAGGCTTCGCGCGTCGGCGACCTCGTCACCATCAGCGTCTCGCAAAATCTCTCGGCTACCAGCACAGGCAATGTTTCCACCAATCGGACTCTCTCCGCCAGCTCCGGAATCACCGCGTTGCCCGGACACATCGCGACCTCGGGCGTGGCTAATCTGTTTTCTCCAACTTCGGCGCAAGCGCTGGCGGGAAAAGCCCAGGCTACTTCGCAGACCGCTCTCACCACTACGCTCACCGGACGAGTCGCCGCCGTGCTGCCTTCGGGAACCCTGGTGGTTGAAGCCGAGCGCCAGATCACCATGGCCAACGAACACGAAACCGTGATCCTGCGCGGGCTGGTGCGGCCCGGCGATCTCGATGCCGCCAACACCGTGGCCTCGAACAATGTGGGAGACCTGGAAGTGGAAGTCAAAGGCAAGGGTGTGGTTAGCGAAGGCACGCGTCCGCCCAATCCGGTGGTCAAGTGGATTCTGCGCGTGGTTGGGTTCTAGGATTGTGCGGTCGGTTTCTCGATTTCCAGGACTCGATTTCCAAGGAGATGACATGACCCAGCTCCGGAGTGCAATGGTGCGGCTGGCGGTATTAGCGGCTCTGGCCGCGGCCGCGACCGGAGCCGAAAGCGATGTTCACAAGGTGCTGATCCGCGACGTGGCCAGCGTCGAAGGAATCCGCAACAACTCGCTGGTCGGTTATGGACTGGTGGTCGGGCTGAAAGGCACGGGGGACAAGCAACAGACCTATTTTACCATTCAGACCCTGGCCAGCATCCTGCAGCGCATGGGTGTCGAGATTCCCCAGACGGTGATCCAGTCGACGGTGCAGGTTAAGAATGTCGCCGCCGTCTTCGTCACCGCCAGCCTGCCGCCCTTCTCGCGCCCCGGCATGCCGCTCGATGTAATGGTCTCCTCCGCCGGCGATGCCCGCAGCCTCGAAGGTGGACTGCTGCTGCTCACCCCGCTCTACGCCGCCGACGGTCAGGTCTACGCCGCGGCCCAGGGTCCGCTGGTCGTCGGGGGCTACACCGTTGGCTCCGCCACCAACTCACGGCAGGTGAACCATCCCACGGTCGGGCGCATTCCTGGAGGGGCGCTCATTGAGCGCGACAGCGCGCTCGATCTGGCCCGGCTCGAGCACGTGTCCCTGTTGCTGAACGACGCCAACTTCACCACCGCCGAGGCCGTGGCCTCGGTCATCAATCAGCAATGGATTGTCCCCATCGCCACCGTGGTCGACAGCCGCCGGGTCGAAATTACCATGGCGGCCACCGGCTCGACGCCCGCCCCCGCCCTGCTGGCACGCATCGAGAATCTTGCCATCGAAGTGCACCGCCGGGCCAAAGTCGTGGTGAACGAGCGCACCGGCACCGTGGTGATGGGTAAAGACGTCCGTCTGGGAGCGGTTTCCATTCTGCACGGCAATTTTTCCATCGAGGTCACGACCGCGTTCGCGGTCTCCCAGCCCAATCCGCTGGCCAACGGACAGACCGAAGTCGTCCCCCAAACCAGGATTACGGCGACGGAAGCTCCGGCGCGCAACGTGGAACTCAGCGAAGGCGCCAGCGTGGAACAGCTGGTCACCCGCCTGCAGTCGATTGGAGCCACGGCTCGCGATGTGGTGTCGATCCTGCAGGCCATCAAGGCGGCGGGAGCGCTCGAAGCCGAATTGGAGGTCATCTGAGATGAGTACGATTTCCCTTGCTCCCATCGCAACTCTTTCTCCTCAACTGGCGACTTCGGTGTGGCCTCTGGGCCGGGGTGCGAAGGCGGCCGAGGAGTTTGAGGCGCATCTCATTGGGTCGATGCTCGAGTCCATGGAAAAGACCTTCGCAACCCTTCCGGGCCAAGACATGCCCGGGGCCGACAACTACAACTATCTGGGAACTCAAGCCCTGTCCGAAGCACTGGCAGCAAAAGGCGGATTCGGCATCGCCGCCATGATTTCCCGCCACCTGCCGGCGCACGAAGGTAAGGGGTGAGGCGGTTATCTCCGGGCGCGAGCCCCCCGGGTGAAAGGGCTAAAGTCATCGCAACTCCCGCCGATAGAACAAGATGAAGGCTCGGAAGAGGCCTCCAAGAAAGCCGCCATTGAAAACAATTAAAGTTTTCTAACGCGCGGCCGATACTTGAATTGCAAGGGGAATTCAAGACGTGGAGCTCAGAAGAGGAGCCAGAAAAAATGAGAATCGATCTCAACTACGGATCACAGGCAACACCGGAGAGCAACCGCAGCAACTCGCCCAGTCCAGCGGCCGCAGCCAGTTCCACGAGTGCCGCTTCGGAAGCGTCTTTGGGCGGGGATCAGGCACAGCTTTCCGGCGCTCACGCCGAAGTACAGACCTTGGCGGCGCAGGCAGCGCAACTTCCCGAGGTTCGGGAAGAGCGGGTTCATGCTCTGCGGCAGGCGCTCGAGAGTGGACAGTACCAGACGAGCACCGGCCTGGTCGCCGGAGCACTGGTCGACCATCTGATCGCGGCGCGAGCGGCCTAGGCGAAACAAGCGAGACAGGAAACAACCGGGAATAGAGCGGGGATCACGGTATGGGCAGCGGCGACCTATCGACGGGCTTATCAACTGACATATCAACGGACTTGTCAACCAACTTGTCAATCGACTTGGGATTCGGACTTATGACGCCCGCGTCTTCGGTGCGGCCGGGGGAGGAACGCTCGCCTCATCCCGAGGGAGATGGCAAGGCCCGCAGCCGGGCCCGCCAGAGGTTGGAAAAGATACCGGAAAAGCCAGCAGAAAATGACGACGCCGAGGACAGTCTCACCGCCCTCGAAGCCGACCATCCCGGTCACCAGCTCGACCGTCTGGCTTGAACTCATGAACTCACTCTTCTCCATCGGTCTTCTGACCTCGACTGAAACCGCCGGCAACAGCGCAGCCACGCTCGCCGAAGCCAGCGCAGCATTCCTCGGCGAGCTCGAATCCAGTCTGCTGAGCAGTCAGCGCGCGTTGTTGGCTCGGGACCTGGCTAGCCTGGAGCAGGCCACGCGCGAGCAGAAACGGCTGCGGCGGGCGCTCGAAATTCTATGGACATCAGGTCCCACAGTGCCTGATGTGACAACCCATGATTCAACCACCCATGAATCGGCCATTCATGATTCAGCCACGCATGATTGGTCCATGCATGATTCAGCCGCGGCTCTCGATCTGCGGAGTTCGCCCGCGCTGGCCGCGGAGTTGCGCGCCGCTCAACTGCGCGTGCTGCACCTGGCGAGGGTACAGGCGGCGCTGCTTGCCCGCGAGGGGCGCTGGCTGACGACGCTGGCAAACCTGATGGCCGGACCCGAGGCAGGCTATGGTGCCGCCCGGATCCGGCGCTCTGCGCCAGGATCGCCGGCGGCCGGTGACGGAAAAGCGAGAGCGGACGGTTCGAACTTCGTAACCTCTTGAGAAAGGGAGCGTGAGAAAATGTCGGGACTCAACGCCAGCCTCGCGATCGCTTTGAGCGGTCTCACCGCCGAACAGGGCGCGCTGGAGGTCACTACCAACAATGTCGCCAACGTGAACACTCCCGGCTATTCCCGGCAAGTGCCGGATCTGGTTTCGAGTAATCCGATCATCGTCGATCCACTCACCTTGGGCACTGGAGTCACGCTGCAGAGTATCGACAGCATTCGCGATCCCATCCTCGAATCCCGGATCCAGCAGGAAACGCAGACGCAGGGGCAGCTGAGTTCGCTGGTATCCGCTCTGCAGCAAAGTCAGGTGAACTTCACCAGCGGCAGCGGGGATATTGGCAGCGCCATCACCAACTTCTTCAACAGCATCAACCAGCTTTCGGCCAGCCCAGCTGACCTTTCCGTTCGTCAGGGAGTACTGACCGCAGCCTCGAACCTGGCCGGCAGCTTCAACAATACCGCCAACAATCTAACCCAGCAGGAGAACAGCCTCGACCTAAGCGTGGTGCAGAACGCTGGCCAGATCAACCAGCTCACCCAGCAGATCGCGCAACTCAACGGGCAGATCAGCAACCTGCAGAATGTCGGCGAGAGCGCCGGTTCCTTTGTCGACCAGCGCACCCAGGCCATTGACCAGCTCTCCTCTCTGGTCGACGTGTCCGTCATTCCCAGCGACAACACGCTCACGCTGACCACATCCAATGGAGCCCCGCTGGTTGCCGGGCAGCAGAGCTTTCAGCTGCAAACCCAGCTCAACGCCTCCGGTCTGCACGACGTGTATTCCCAGGGCGCCGACATCACCAGTTCGATCACCTCCGGCCAATTGGGAGGCACGCTGCAGGCACGGGATCAGCAGATTCCCGCGATTCAAACCCAGCTCGACACCCTGGCTTCCGGACTGGCCAACGCGGTGAACGGAGTGCAGGCTGCGGGGTTCGATCTCAACGGCCACGCGGGCACAAACTTGTTCAATCCGCCACCCGCTTCCGGCACCGGTGCAGCCGCGAGCCTCTCCGTTGCCATCACGAACCCCGCGCTGATTGCGGCCAGTTCCGACGGCACTACGGGCAGCAACGGCAACGCGGAAGCCATGTACGCCTTGAGCTCCCAGGCTGTGATCCACGGCCAGAGCCCCACGAATTACTACTCGGGCATCGTTTTCAACGTGGGCAACGATGCCGCCAACGCCTCGGCCGAGCAAAATGCTTCCGGCCTGGTGCTGCAGCAACTGAACGACCAGCGGGCTTCGGTGTCCGGCGTTTCGCTCGACCAGGAAGCGGCCAACATGGTGCAGTACCAGCAGGCCTACGCCGCTTCGGCGCAGGTGGTCACCACCATCAACGACATGATGTATGCGGTTATCAACATGACCACGTTGACCGGTTAGAACCCTGCGATCTTTGAGCAAACTATGCGAGTCAATCCCAATCCGTTACCCGATTTGCTGGCCGCACTCGGCCAGACCCAGCAGCAGATCAACACCGACCTGCAGCAGATCAGCACCGGGCAGAGCGTTAACGTTCCATCCGACGATCCCTCCGCCGCGGCGGAACTGGTGCAGAATGCCGCGCAGACCTCTGCCGCCGATCAGTTTCTCCGCAGCCTGGGGAGCGTCCAGGGCGAAATCCAGAGCGCCGATTCCACCCTCAGCTCAGTCACCACCGCACTGCAGCGTGCCATCAGCCTCGGCGTCGAGGGTGCGAATGGCACGCTCAACACCGCTGACCGCGCGGCGATCGCCACCGAAGTACAGGGCATCCAGTCACAATTACTCAATCTGGCAAATCTCTCCTACCAGGGCAGCTATGTCTTCGCCGGAACCGCAACCCAGACCGCGCCCTACGTGCTCGATGCCGCTTCCCCCTCCGGCGTGGACTATGTGGGCAACTCCAACACCAACAGCATCACTCTGGGGAGTCACTTCAGCCTGCAAACCAATCTTCCCGGTTCCCAGCTGTTCTCCGCTCCCGGCAGCGATATGTTCCAATCCATCCAAGATCTGCTGACCAGCCTGCAGAGTGGGACCGGCATTGCCGCCGCAGTCGGAGAAGTCACCACTGCGTCGAACTACATCGACGCGCAGCGCGTGTTCTACGGCAATGCGGAAAACCAGCTCAACGCGCAGCAAACCTACTTGAACGGTGACACTACGCAACTCGCGCAGCAGCAAAATACGCTGGCAGGCGCCGACCTGCCGACGGTCATCACCAACCTGACCACAGCAGAAACTTCCCGCCAGGCGACTCTCGCAGCCGTGGCCGGCGCGACGCAAACCAATCTGTTCAGTTACCTGAAGTGAAGTAGTGAAGTAAGGACCGCGATATGAGGGTTTCGACGGCAGATCGTTGCGGAGGACTTTGCGCTCACAACGTCTGGCGTGAAGATCGCGCCCACTGGGCTGCCGATTCCAGGCGCCCGCGTTCCTTCTCCAGACGAGCTCGCTCCTGAAGCAGGGTGGCGTGAATGGACGGCATCAGTTCGCGCAGGCGTTCGACATTTTTCCGGTACGCGCTCAATTCGTTCTCGAGCTCACGGCTCTGATCGGTGGGCAAGGACCGCAACCCCGCGCCGGCCCGCATCAGTTCCGATAAGAGTCCTGCCATCTGCTCCGGGCTGGCCGCGTGTGTTTCTAGCGTGGGGCGGCCGTTACCTGGAAGGTCAGCGGGAAGCAAGCTGTCCAGCCAGAATCCGAGGCGGGAGTTGCACTCATGCAGACTCTGCGCGAGTTGGTCGGGGGCATATACCAGCATCATGCGTTCCACCCGGCGATTGACGGAAGATCTGTCTCTGCCGGGGCCTCCGCGGGATTGGATTGCGGGACAGGCGGGACTGCCGCATTCCTCGGCTCCACCTGGCACCATGCCTCATGAACCTGCATCAGAAGGGAGATCTGTTGATCGAGTTGAAACGTCGACTGGCGGAATTGGGTCTCGACCAGAGCGGCGCGCAACATGATGTAGAAACGCTCCAGATTTCGGGCGACATCTCCGCCCTGCTCCAGATCGAGCGAAGACTGCAAATGTCCGATCACGACGATGGCATGATTGATCCGGGCGGTCCGCGTTTCGATCTCGCCCTGGTCAAACGCTACCCGCGCCCGGCGCAGGTCTTCGATGGCCTGCTCGTACAGCAGGACCACCAGCCGCACTGGGGTCGCGCCCCGCACAGCCGCTTCGCGATAAGAAAGTTTTGCATCCATAACTTAAACTCAGAGACCGGAAGTGAGTGTCGGCGACGAGGTCGTTGCAGTGCTGCCGCTCGTCCCAAGCGTTGCCAGAGTTTCGGTCATTTCCTGCAGCAGCAATGGATACGCTTGCAGCGAAGCGTTCACCGCCGCGTACTGCGCGGTCAATGCCGTTTGTTGGGCAGTCAACTGCGTCTGAAAATTGGTGATGCTGGTCGACAGGTCCGTCTGTTCGGCCTGATTCTGCGCCAGATCCACGTTTAGCAAGCCCTGCGTGGGATCGGTAAGGTTGGTCAGGTCGGAATTGAAAGCGTTGGCGAATCCGGTCTGCGTCGAGTTCTGGAAAAAGTTCTGGACAGCAGCCGGGTTGGAAGCCAGAGCGCTGCCGAGCTGGCTCGAGTCCACGGTCAGCGTGCCATCGTCGTTCGTGTTAATGCCCAGCGCCGCCAGATTGACGTCGCCGCCATTGCCGGACGTGGAATAGGTAGCATCGTTGAGCAGGCTTGACTGCAACTGCCGCAGCGAGGCGTCCCCAGCTAACGGGCCCTGAGAGTTGGTCGATGTGCTGAAAGTGAATTCCTGGTTGATGTCGCTGACCACCTGGTTGTACGCGGAAACAAAGTTGTTGATCGCCGTCGTGGCCTGTGTCGCGTCCGGCCCGACAGAGAGCTGCACTGCATCGGGGGACGAGCCAACCAGGTTCAAGGTCACACCCGGAATGGCTCCTGTAATGGTGTTCGTGGTACTCGAGTAGGGAATCGAGTCGATGGTAAGAGCTGCGTTCTGACCTCCCGTAGGAGTGTTGAAGGTTAAATTCGTGTTGCCGCCTGTGATGGCCAGTGCCCCCGGTGTGCCGGTGCTTCGGCTCACCAAAGCAAGCCGGGATCCATTGGCATCGGTGATGACACTCGCATTCACCCCCAGGTTCTGGCCATTGATGTAGTTGGCCAGGGTGGTCAGTGTGTCGTTGCTGCCGGCCGTAATCTGGATCGGGACCGGCAGAGCCGTGCCAATCTGCAAATCAATTTCACCCGTGCCCGCGCCGGTCGGCAAGATCGAGGCGTTGGCCCCCGCAGCGAAGTCGTTCGTGTAGACGGTGCCTGCGCTCGCCTGGTTAGTGACCACGATGGAATAGTTCCCGGCAACGGCCGAGGTCTGGGCGGTCGCGCTGAGTACACCCGTGTTCGAAGAGGTTGCAGCCTGCGCGGTTAGCGCGCCCAGAGGATCGGAGAGTGCAGTAACCGCTGTGGCCAGATTCGTGAGCGCGCTGTTAATCGCGGTGAGATCGCTGGCTTGGCTTTGCAGAGTGGACTGTTCACTCTGCCATTCCGTCAACTGGCCGCTGCTCTCGCTCAGAATCTGGCTCACCAGGCTGCTGACGTCAATGCCTTGTCCGCTGAGTATGCTGGCGGGATTGAGGCTAATGCCCATTTCCTTCTCCTTCTCCATTTACTTCTGCCGGCTTTGCTTGTGCCGCTGCCGCGTTCCGCGTGGCTTCCTGCTGAAAGTCTTGCGCGATGCCGCGCGCCACCCCCAACACCTGGGTGCTCGGCACCTGCAGGATCATCTGCCCGGTAGTCTGGTCCATGTACTTGATAATGATCTGGTTCGCAAGCTGGCTGTCACGCTGCACCTGGACGACATCTGGCGATCGTTCATTCTCTGCCACGACACTCTGGGCGTGTTGGACTTCCTGTTTTTGCGCGGTGCCCGAATCGGGTTGCTCCTGCGCGTGTTCGGTGGCTAGGGCAGGTTGGGTTCGCTGTGGGCGCACGTTCGCGTCGGCGGATTGAGTTCCACTGTCAGCGCCAGGACTGGGTACCGGACCGATGCTCATATCGAGATCCTCGGGAGAGGCGCAGAGGAGGCGGACTGGCCGCCTCCTTTGCCATGGCTTATTGCAACAGTTTCAGAACCAGCTGCTGCTGTTGGTTGGCCTGGGCCAGCGCGGAAATACCGGTCTGTTCCAGGATGGAATACTTGGTTAACTGGGCCACCGCGGTCGGAATGTCCGCCGCCGTGATGGTGTTCTCCGCCGACGTCAGATTCGTCACCTGGTTGCTGATGACGTTGCTGGCGCTTTGCAG
>Ga0070733_10001361_pt1 | contig 18366 bp, 13 predicted proteins | sample Coa_R1_9_FD_66450 | JGI IMG/M metagenome (GOLD analysis project Ga0070733, IMG submission 66450) | Surface soil microbial communities from Centralia Pennsylvania, which are recovering from an underground coalmine fire - Coalmine... | ecosystem: Environmental > Terrestrial > Soil > Unclassified ... | reverse complement strand
GGCTGTCGTGCCTACGGGCAGCGTGACGTTGGAGGCAAGCGGACTATCGAAGTGGCCGATCATGCTTAGCCGGAAATGTACTGGCAGATCCATGACCCCGCCGAATGACAACTGATGAGTGCGGTCAAGCCCATTCGGTCCCATTGCCGCGAGCGGATTGGCATAGTCCGTCGGAAAGTTGATGAAGTCGCTGTCTCGCGCTGTCGAAACATAGCGGGAGAGCGAGTAGGAAACCTGCAGGTTCATATATTTGATCAGGTGGAACGGATTGTGAACGTCTTCCTTGAACGTCATCTGCAATCCGCTGTACACCGAGCGTCCAATGGGAAACAGCATCTGGTTGGCGCCGGTGAGGCCGTTGTTCACGCCGGCGAAAGCTGCAGTCGGGCAAGGGCCCCCGCCGCAGACCACATAGCCGGAGTCGAGGCCGTTGGCGGAGTAATTCGAGATGGTGGCACCTTTCGCAATTGCGCAGGCGCTTGCACCTTCGTCGTATGCGTTACCGCAAGCGAATGCGTTGTTGGTGGCCGAGATCGCTGCCTGCGCCGCCGCCACATTGAAGAAACGCGAGTCGCCCACGTGGTTGGTATCGATGCTGAGAAGGTTGTGCGTGGACACGTTGCGCAAGTAGTCCGCGGTCAACACCATCCCCTTCTTAATCTCGCGTTGAAAGCCGATATTCATCTGCACCGACCGCGTTGACTTGTAATCTGGAGCCAAGAGGCTGGTGCTGTTGATGTCGATTCCGCTGCGGAGTGTGTTCCCGATGTAGCTGGGGTTCGCGCCGGCTCCGGCGGCCACGGTCGCTGCCTGGTATTGCTGCTGGAGCGCAATGATCTCAGTATTCGCAGTTCCGATTGGCAACCCGCAGACGTTCGAATTGAGGAAAGCCTGCGTGATCACGGTGCCATCGGGGAAAGTGACGCCGCCCGTGGGAGCGGGGCAAATCCCCGTCTGCGCCAGGAAGAAACCCTTCTGCAGTCGTCCCGCAGGATCGAACAGGATGTTGTTCCAGATGGCGTTTTCGTAGAAAAGTCCGACACCGCCGCGAATCACCGTTTTGCCATTGCTGCTGGGATCCCAGGCGAAACCAGCTTGCGGAGCAAAGTTAAGATTGGGCTGACGTACGGCGTTTCCCAGGCCAGAGTAAAAGCGATTGTCGAACACATTCAGAGCCGGGGTTGGACCAAGATCGGTGTCGGTCCTCCCGGTATCGCGCACATAGCGCAGTCCCAGACTCACGGTGAAGTTAGGTTTCACTTTCCAGGCATCTCCGGCGTACAAAGACAGACGATTATCCGGTCCAAGACCGCCGCCGGGATATCCAAAGGCGCTCTTGGCGGAAGAAAAACCCTCGCCGTTGCCCAAGACTACAGTTTGGGCGGGATAGTTCAGCGGATTCGTGGAAGGATCCGTTGGGAAGGTCGGCGCTCCTGGAAACGGGCAATTCGGCGCGCATGTCGGCTCTTGACCTGGCTTCAGGCTTTGCGAGCCGACCGCTGGAGCCGACCCGAGGAACTCCGCAAAACCCCCGCCGTGAAGATGGTTCAAGCCGGCGCCGAAGCGGAAGATGTGGTTTTTGTACGGTTTGCTGCCGTCGTACTTGATCTGGTGATCGGACTGGAACGTGGCCTGCGGAGCCAGGAAGTTCGGCCCGGAGCAAAAATCGTCGAGTCCGGCGGTGATGCAGAAGGGATCTGAGCCGATCGCCAGTTCGATCGCGCCTCCGGGATTAAAGATGCTGGAGCCGAGGACCGCGTCGGTAATGCCATTCTGAAATTTCGTATAACCGAAGCGGATGCTGTGGGTGAAGCTCCCGGTATTGAAATCCGCGCCGAGGATATGGTCGCGCGAGTGGTTTACGTTAGCGAACGGCTGAAAAGAGTTAGGAATGAATGGAAGTACACTGCGGTTTTGTTCAAACGAAAAGCGGTAAAAAGTTTTAACCTTGCCCCAGTTATAGTCGAGTCTGGCGAGCGTTTCCGTGTCCGGAAATGCCGACACGAAGCTTCCAGCAAGCGTGGCAAAATCAATCCCGCTGGGAATCACCGGATCGACCAGCGCTTGCTTGTTGCGCTCAGCGTCAATGAAAAAGAATAGCTTGTCCTTGATAATCGGGCCGCCAATATCGCCGCCAAACTGATTCCGCTGGAAGTAGTCGGTCGAGCCACCGGGAAGAGCGGCGTCTAGAGTTTGATCGCGAAAATAGTAGAAACCGTCCCCGTGCAGGCGGTTCGTTCCCGACTTGGTGGTGATGTTGACCGACCCTGAGGAAGTCAGCTCGGTGGAAAGGTCGAGCGAAGACTGCTGGAGAGAGGATTCCTGGATTGCACCGAGAGGAACATTTTGGGTGGTGGTTCCGACGGTTTCGTCGCTGATGTCGACGCCGTCGACCTCGATGCGGGCCGTACGGCCGAAGCGGCCGCCAAAGGAGACCGAGGAGAAACCATTCTTGGTGGGATCGAAGGTTCCGCCATCCTGAATCTGGACACCCGGCTCCAATTGTGCGAGATCGAGGAAGTTGCGCCCGTTAATCGGCAAGTTCTCGATCTGCACCGATGTAAGAACGCCCTGCACGGTGGCCTGTTCGGTGTTAACAACCAGATCGGAGGCCTGGACGTCGACGACCTGCGCACTCTCTCCCACGACAAGTTTCACATTCGCCGTCGCCGTCGTATTTACCTGGGCGACTACCCGAATCTGGGTGGTCTTGAATCCATTGGCTTCGATTCGCACCGTGTAGTCTCCGGGGGTGAGGGCGCCAGAAGCGTACGTTCCGGATGTGGTTGTTGTGGTCGTCAGGACCTGGCCGGTTCCCTTGCTGGTGATCTGCACCTTCGCCCCGCGAACGACTGCACCGGTCGGATCCGTCACGGTGCCGACTATGCTGCCCGTGCTGATCGTGGTTTGAGCCAGCAAGACCGACGACAACAGCCATGCGGCGACCAGAGTCAGCAGGCCGAACCACACTCTTGCGCGCCATGCCCCTGCGCCCCATGCTGTCGTCCCCTGAGCTTTAAAATTCACCATCCTCCACCTTCCCTTTCCCTAAATCTCTCTAGCAAGAAGTGCAAAGAATCTACTACGCAATATTACTTTATTGTTTACAGACAGTTACGCGCCGACTCGCTATCAGAAGTCCGACTTCACCGAGTAGTATCCAGCCCGGTGACGGGCACGGTACGACGCGGCTTCCGGCACGCCACCCACTTTGACTTCGATGCGGCGGAACTCGGAGAACGATGTGCGCTGGGCCGGGTAATAGGCTAGCAGGTATTGCGTGCGAAGTTCGTCACTGATCTTGCGAAAAACATCGTCGAGCTGCGACATGGCGGTGGCGTAATAATATTTGCCACCAGTATCTTCGGAGAGCTGGATGAGCGCGTGCTCGCCCCCAGTCTCTCGTCCGGCGCTATTTTCGATGGGCACGATGATGATCGAGTAGACCAGAGCTTCAGCCTCTTCGGCGGCGCGCACCGCCTCTTTGTAGTCGACCCGGCTGTAGGTGTCGCCGCCGTCGGTGATGAGGACGATGACTTTGCGTCCCTTGCGCTTGTCGAGGGCGTGAGACGAGAGATAGATAGCGTCGTAGAGCGCGGTGGCAGCTCCGACATGGATGTGGTCGATGCCTTCGTCAATGCGCTTCAGATCAGGCGTAAAGCCGCGAGTCGCTTCATAGACGGTCTCACTGAAGCCATAGACCGAAAGCGCGTCCACCGGGCGCAGGATGGCATGCGCGAAGCGTTTCGCTGCAGCCTGCTCCAGGGGCAGGTCGTGGCGTGTGCTCAGGCTGGTATCGATATCGAGCGCGATCGAAATCGGCAGCGCGGATTCTTTGTCGAAGACTTTGATGGTCTGTTCGTGACCGTCTTCCTCGAGCGTGAAATTCTCTTTCGTCAGGCCGCCGACCGGGGCGCCGTGGGCGTCGGTCACGGTTACGAATACGTTGACCAGATTGACGTTGACTTTGAGGGTTGTGGTCGGTTCGGACTGCGCCTGAGGATGGGGAGTGGAAGACTGCTGTGCCCAGAGGCCGCAGCCCCAAAGCGAGCAGACGAAGATCAGCCGCCCCGCTGCGGGCAGTCTCGTGGCGAGTTTTCTCATCGAATGATCGAATTATACCTGTGCGAACCGGGCTTCCTGTCGGCGTTTGCGGTTCGGCGAAGAGCTTTTAACCGCAGAGATCGCGGAGAACGGCCGCAAAGGGCGCAGAGAAAATCCCGAGCTTCGCGATCTTCGCGGGTTTTCTTCGCGACCTCTGCGGTTAAGGACTTTTCGGCATTGCGAGCGAAAAATCCGAGAGCCCCCGACCGATCAATTAGATGCGGCGTCTCCCGGAGGGCTGCCTCAGGTCCCGGAATTTGCGCGGGAAATGTCGGCGGGAAAAGGCTCCCCGTCCGCCCAGACGGCGCCATCCTCAAAGAACTCCTTCTTCCAGATGGGAACGGTGCGTTTGAGGGTGTCAATCAGCCAGCGGCACGCCTCGAAAGCGGCGGCGCGATGGGCGGATGCAACCGCGATCAGCACGCTGCTCTCGCCGATCTCGAGGCGTCCGAGGCGATGGACGAGGGCAACGTCGCGAACCTGGAACTGCTGAAGGGCCTGGGCGGCGAGGGACTCCATCTGCGCCAGGGCCATGTCCTCGTAGGCTTCATAGTCGAGGTAGAGGGTCTTGCGTCCGCGAGTCTGGTTGCGGACAATGCCCTCAAATACCAGGGCAGCGCCGTCTTCCCCTCGCTTGAGATTGGCCAGAGTGCGGTTCATGTCGATTGGATAACGCACGATCGTGGCGTGCCGACGGCCGGCTGGTTGCGGCGCCCCACCGCTCACCGGCGGCAGCAGTGCAACTTCATCGTCGGGCTTCAACTTTGTCTCAGGCCCCGCGTATTGCTGATTCACGGCCAAGGCCAGGGAGGGCAGGGATTCTCTCAATCGCGGGACTGTCGACGCGTAATGCGTGAGCACATCGCGAAGCGAAGCGCCGTCGGGCAGGTCGAGCCAGTCCGCCGACTTGCCCGCTATGTCTTTCAACATGCCGAAGAAAAGTATGTGGACTCGCACGCGGTTAGTGTAACGCGAGCGAACGCGGCGTATGAGCCGTCGGGCAGATATTGGCCAAAAATCAAAAGCCCCACTTCTCGCAAAGTACGCGAGAAATGGGGCACCCAGCTTGAACCTCGAAACGGCTTAGGCTTGCGCCAAAACCTTTTCGTGAACTGGTTCCGGCTCTTTTTCCGGTGAGAGCAATTTCGCCGCAGGGCCGTTCTCCACCGCGGGCAGCGAGTACCGCAGAGCTTCGTCGATCGTCTTGACGTAGTGAACATGGAAATCCTTCAGCTGTTCCGGCGTCAAATCTTCCTCGACGTTCATTTTGTTGTCCGCCGGCAGAATCACGTCGGTCACGCCGGCGCGCTTGGCCGCCAAGACTTTTTCTTTGATCCCACCGACAGGCAACACGTTGCCGCTGAGCGTAATTTCTCCAGTCATCGCCATCAGCGGCGTGATGCGGCGCTTGGTCAGCAGCGAAACCAGAGCCGTAGCCATGGTCACACCGGCCGAAGGACCATCCTTTGGAATCGCACCCGCGGGCACGTGGATGTGAAGGTCGTGGTTGGCGAAAAAGTCTTCCGCTACGCCAAGACGTTCTGCATTTGAACGCACCCAGGTCAATGCCGCTTGCATGGATTCCTGCATCACCTGGCCAATCTGTCCGGTCATGGTGAATCCGCCCTTGCCCTTCATGGCGTTGGCTTCGACGAAGAGCACGTCGCCGCCGGACGGCGTCCATGCCAGGCCTACGGCTACGCCTGGGCGCTCCGTCCTTTCAGCAATTTCGCCTTCGCTGCGAACTTTGATGCCGCCCAGAAATTCCTGAACCACTTCTTTCGTGACGATCAATTTCTCGGTCTTGCCTTCGGCCAGCCGCCGCGCCTGCTTGCGGCAGATGGTGCCGATGGTGCGTTCCAGGCTGCGCACACCCGCTTCCCGCGTGTAGTGGCGGATGGTATAGCGCACCGCGTCTTCGGGAAATTCGATCTGTTCGGCGGTAATGCCGTTCTCATCGATCTGCCGCGGAATCAGATAGCGGAAGGCGATGTGAACTTTTTCTTCCTCGCTGTAGCCCTGAAGTTCGATGATCTCCATGCGGTCGCGCAGCGGCTCGGCAATGGGATCGAGCATGTTGGCGGTCGTGATGAAGAGCACTTTCGACAAGTCGAATGTGACATCGAGATAATTGTCGCGGAACGTCGAGTTCTGTTCGGGATCGAGAGCTTCGAGCAGCGCCGATGCCGGGTCGCCGCGGAAGTCGCGCCCCACCTTGTCGATTTCGTCGAGCATGAATACGGGATCTTTCGTCTCGGCGCGGCGAATGCCCTGGATGATCTGCCCCGGCAGAGCACCGATATAGGTGCGCCGGTGCCCGCGGATTTCCGCCTCATCGTGCACACCGCCAAGCGAGAGTCTTACGAACTTCCGGCCCAGCGCGCGCGCGATCGACTTGCCGAGCGAAGTCTTGCCCACGCCCGGAGCTCCGACGAAACACAGGATCGGCCCTTTCATATTCGGTTTCAGACGCCGCACGGAAAGATAGTCGAGAATGCGGTCTTTGACTTTTTCCAGGTCGTAGTGATCGGTATCGAGAATTTCCTTCGCTTTCGGAATCTCGATTTCCTGGCCCGACGTCTTGTTCCAGGGCAGCACCGCCAGCCATTCGACATAGTTGCGGGTCAGCGAATAGTCGGCGGCCATGGGCGACATGCGTGAGAGGCGACCCAATTCTTTAAGGGCTTCTTTCTTCACGTCGTCGGGCATGCCCGCTTCGTCGATTTTCTTTTTCAGATCTTCGACGTCGCGCTGGCCCTCATCCTGCTCGCCGAGTTCTTTCTGGATGGCCTTCATCTGCTCGCGCAGGTAATACTCGCGCTGCGTCTGCTGCACGCGGTCCTGCACTTCGCTTTGAATTTTGTTGCGCAGTTGCTGGACTTCAAGTTCCTTGGCGAGATGCTGGTTGATTTTTTCCAGGCGCACATGGATGTCGAGCGTCTCCAGCGTGTCCTGCTTATCAGGCGTTGACAGCGACGGCAGCGAAGAAGCAATGAAGTCGACCAGGCGGCCAGGCTCGTCGATGTTCATGGCTACGGTCGAGAGTTCGTCAGACAGCGTGGGAGATCCAGCGACGATCTGCTGGAACAGCGTCAGCACGTTGCGCTGCAACGCCTCGACTTCAGAGGTCGCGACTGGAGTCGTCCCCTCGGGCATTAGCGTGTAATGCGATCGCATGAATGGCGCTAACTGCGTGAACTCGCCCAGGCGTACCCGCTCCAAGCCTTCGGCGAACACAAACAGGCTCTGGTTGGGCATTTTGACAACCTTATGGACCACCGCCGAAGTTCCTACGGTGTAAAGGTCGCTGGGCTGGGGCGAATCGACCCGCGCCTCGCGCTGCGCCACCACGATGATGGTCTTGTCTTCGCCGAGGGAGTTGATCAGTTGGACCGAGCTTTCGCGGCCCACAGTCAGGGGCAAAACCGCATGCGGGAACAAGACGGTGTCCCGAACCGGGAGCACCGGGAGCGCCCTTTGTTCGTTTGTTTCCTTATGTTTAGGAACGTGTTCGACGGGCGTCTGCTGGCTCATATTTCTCCTTGAGTGTAACTCGCTCAAGTTTAGATGATACTCCTCCGGGAAAGGTTTCAGACCCCACCGGGGAAGCTTCCCGCAAGAGATTGAATTCTATTCTCTTATCGGCTGCGATGGCACCGTGCCTAAGGTGCAGAGGCTAACGCGGAGGGCACACCGTTGCCAAGCACTAAATTGGGAATGGGGCGGATGGTGCTCGAACCAGAACTCGTGGAGCGGGCTCCCCGGACGAGGCGTCCGGCACTCCACGAGCGTGCGCTTACGCCGCGGGGTAGATGCCCAGTACTTTGACGAACTCTGCGACTTCGCCCAGGTGACGCAGCGCATTACGCGCGGGCTCGTCGTCGCCGCGTAGAAAGTCCACGTAAAAAACGTACTCCCACGGGCGTCCGCGCATGGGCCGTGATTCAATCTTGCTCAAGCTGATATCCCGTAACGCGAAGACGCTGAGCGATTTGAACAGCGCTCCGGGAACGTTGCTCACTTTGAAAGCGATCGAGGTTTTGTTCGCGCCGCGAGGAATCAACCGTTGATGATCGCTGCTTCCCTGTTTGCCGCGCGCGGCCGGCAGCTTGCGAATCAGAAAGAAGCGCGTGAAGTTGCGCTTGTCGTCTTCGATGCTGGCCTGCAGGATGTTGCCGGAATATTCGCGCGCGGCCTGGCGTCCGGCGATCCCAGCCGCGTCTTTCAATTTTTCGGCGATCACATGCTTGACGCTGCCGGCCGTATCGTAAAACGGCACGGCTTTGATCTGCGGATGGTTCTGGAAAAAATCGCGGCACTGGTCGAGCGCCACAGGATGCGACAGAACACGCCGCAAAGCTGCCATCTTCACTGCCGGCGCGGCGATGACGTTGTGCACGATCCGGAGCAGGTATTCGCCCTGAATGAATACACCCCGCACGACCAGAAGATCGGCATGCTCGGCGACGGTCCCGGCCAGCGTGTTCTCGATGGGAATTACCGCAGCACCGACCGATCCCCTCTCGACGCGATCAAACACTTCGGCCGATCGCGCGCAGGGCACAACTGTGCAGCGCGGCAACATCTTTTCTGCCGCTTCGTGGCTGAAGGAACCGAGTTCCCCTTGGATGGCAACTTTCATGTCGTCTTACCGGAATATGGCAAGGTATCTGGAGAGGGGCGGGAAGTGCAAATGCTGCCTCTCACGCCAGCTCTTTCTTCATCACCAGCGCGTCTACGCCGTTTGAGTAATAGCGCGGCCAGGTGCGGATGACGCTGTAGCCGTGCCGCTTGTAGAACGAAAGGGCCGAGACGTTGTCGACCGCGGTCTCCAGGCTACCTGCGTGCGATCCGGTGGCTCGCAGGCGGTCTTCGGCGGCTTGCAGCAGGAGCGAGCCAACTCCTGAGCGGCGCGCTGAGGCCACGACGTCAATCGTGATGATGTGGCCTATGGGGCCTGAGTGGGCCACGATGAACCCGGCAATCTTGCCGTCTTTGGCATCGTCGGATGCATCGTCCTCGGCCACCAGGGTAAAAGACCCCCGGTGGTGTACATAGATCTTGAGTTCCTGCTTGGAGTAGGCGATTCCCGGCGGAAAGCATTCCTGGTCGAGGCGCCAGAGGAGCTCGAAGTCACCAGGCTTGAAATCGCGGATGACGAAGGGCACCACGCCATTGTAGCGGGTGAACGGCGGAACTCGATGAACAGTCGCTTCGCCGGGGCGATCCGCCTTTTCCACAGTCCGCCAGCCGAATCAACGAAAAAAACGTTATTGGGGGCCATTTGGCCACTTGCCTCGACCGCAACCTCGGACGTACCATCGGCATCAGAGGAAGCGTTGTGGGGCGCCTTCTTGTTATTGACGTGATCGCGGCGGTTGCGGCTCTGGGGCTGTGGTATCTCCTTTTTGCCGCCTACAACCGTCGCAGGGGCGCGGAGGCCTTGCGCTGGGTGCAATCGGCCTGCACCGGCAAGGGACGCGTGCTCGAACCGCACTGGCTGAACAGCTCCCGCGTGTACGCCCGTTTGCAGTTTCCCTCGCACAGCTTCGAAAACGCCCGCGTCACCATGAAATTCCGCCCGCGCGCGTTCCCCATCCAGTGGCTGCTGAGCTGCTGGCACAAGCAGAAAGAAACTCTCACCTTCGAAGCCGATCTGGGCGGTTCGCCAACCTTTCACATGGAAGTCGTGCGGCATCGGTGGTCAGCCCGCAGCCGCGGCGTCTCAGCCCGTCGCCGCAACGAGCGCGAGTGGGATGTGTACGAACCGGGCCCAGTTATCCTCACCACGCGCACACACTGGAAGCAGGATCCCACCAACGAACTCAATGCTCTGATGACGGTTCGCCAACAGGACGTCCTCCAGGTCCGCTTCCGACCTGAGTCTCCGCAGTTCTCCGCAACCGTTGCTCTCGATGCGCTTTCTGATCCGAACACCGCCGCAGGATTTCTAACCACGCTGCGCGAGCTGGCGGGAGCGTCGGCGCACCGCCAGTAGCGTTTCGACTCGAGCTCTCGACTCTGCTTGAAAAGCGCTTCCTCTCAGCGCCGCCCTGTGCTATCGTTCCCGCCCATGGTGGACGGAACTTTCAATAATCCCACTCCCCAATTTGGCACAGCGGAATACTTGGGATCGCCCGGCGGCGACCATTGCCAGTTCTGTCACCAGCCAGTAGCCGGAAACTACTATCGAGCTAACGGCGCAATGGCGTGCGCCGGGTGCGCGGAAAAAATGCGTGGAGAACTGGCCAAGAACACGCATGCAGCCTATGTGCGGGCCATTGTGTTCGGGGTCGGCGCCGCGATCCTGGGCATGATTCTCTACGCCACATTCGCGATTGTCACCGGAATTGTGATCGGCTACGCGTCACTGGCGGTCGGATGGCTCGTGGGCAAGGCCATTCTGAAGGGATCTGGCGGGGTAACCGGCAGGCGCTACCAAATCACCGCTGTCGCCCTTACCTATATCGCAGTAGCGCTAGCTCGAGTTCCTATTTGGATCCACTACGCTCCTCGGCTCCACGTAGATATTTTCACGGCAGTGATTCGCCTGATCCCGATAGCGTTTGTGTTTCCGTTTATCCGATTCGCAGATAACCCCTTTGGCGGAGTCATCGGTTTAGTCATTCTGTTCGTAGGGCTCAGTATCGCCTGGAGACTGACCGCAGCCGCACCGATGGAGATTTTTGGCCCCTTCGAGGACTCCCGACAGCCCGCTCGCTAGCCTCCGCAGGGCCGATTTGGCCAGTACAATGGAACCGTACGCTTACGAACATCCGTGTCCACCACGACTCCCGAACTCATCCGCAACTGCCGCCGCTGCTCCAGTGAACTTGCGCCGGGAGCGCTGGTGTGCGAGAAGTGCCACGCGCTAGTGCACTCCGAACAACTGGACAACCTTGCGACGGAAGCCAAAGCGCTCGAAGCCAAGCGTGACTTCCGGCAGGCGCGCGAGCAATGGCTGATGGGTCTGCCGCTATTGCCGCCGAATTCGCGGCAGGCGGATTGGATTCAGAGTCACGCCCGCTCGCTCGATGCGGTCGCCGAACGAGTTCAGACCCCGCCGCCGAGCGAGAACAAGTGGGCGCAACGCCTTGGCCCGGTTGGTCCAATCGCGATCCTGCTGGCAAAGGGCAAATTCCTGCTGGGCGCGATCTTCAAGCTGAAGTTTCTTCTTAGCTTCTTTGCCTTCTTTGGACTTTATTGGGCGATGTTCGGCGCTAAGTTCGGGATTGGCTTTGCCGTGCTGATCCTGATTCACGAGATGGGCCACTACATCGACATCCGGCGCCGCGGATTGCCTGCGGACATGCCGGTGTTCCTACCTGGCTTTGGCGCGTACGTGCGCTGGCAGGCTCTGGGCGTGCCGTTGGAGACTCGCGCCGCAGTCAGCCTGGCTGGACCCTTAGCCGGATTCCTTGCATCGGTAGCGTGCGCCCTAGTCTGGTGGCAGACTGGAAGTCCGCTATGGGCCGCACTCGCCCGCGCCGGCGCGGTTCTGAACGTACTGAACCTTGCTCCCGTCTGGGTGCTCGACGGCGGCCAAGCCGCTTTAGCGCTGGGGAAGACGCAGCGCATCGTCCTGCTGACGGCATGTCTCGGGTTGTGGGTCGTGTTTGGCCAGGGTGCATTTTTCCTGGTTGCAGTCGGAGCGGCATATAGCGCGTTCTTCGCTAAGGAGCTCCCTGGTCACCCGAGCACCGCAACTACGGTCTATTTCGTGGCCGTTCTGACGGGTTTGGGCGCAATCCTGAAACTGATGCCGGGCCAGGGTTTTGGTCCACAATGAGAACCCACACATCTCGTCCCGAATAAATCCCTTTTATGCCTTGCATCAGCTTTTTCGATTGGCCGGGGCAGGACGCTCGCGCTATTCTTCCGTGTTTCAAGTCAGCTTGTTTCAAGTCGGAGCGGCGAAGGCAGTTATCTCCACTTCCTTGGATTCAGGCTGTTGAGTGAATCAAATCCTGGCGGCTACATCGAAGGAGACTGAACTACATCCATGTCCACTGAACTGCGCAATTTCCTAGCACTGACGTACGACGAACTGGAAGAACTCAACCTGAAGGCGAAGGAGCAGCGCAGGAACCGCGTCGCAATCCACAAGATCCAGGAAGAGCGCCTTAAATATCTGACCGACGAAAAGCGGATCAAGGCGGTGACCGTGCTCTTCAGCGATCTTGAAGGCCGGTTGCACATGCTCGACTACGACAAGAAGTTCCTGATCAAGAGCTGGGACAACCTTACGTTCGACGGATCGTCGATCCGCGGCTTCACCGCGCAGCGCGAAAGCGATTTGCGGCTGGGCATTGACTGGGGCGCGTTCTACTGGGCTCCGGCCGACGTGTTCGGCTCGGGCAAGGTGTTGGTGTTTGGCGAAGTCATCGACAAGGGCGGTACGCCTTACTCGGGCGACATTCGCGGCGTGCTCAAGAGTTACGCCGAGGCACTGTACAAGAAAAAGGGCTACACCCTCAACGCCGCCAACGAAATCGAGGGCTTCCTGTTCAAGGGCCCGGACGCGGAACGGCATTACTACGAAACCGGCAAGTTCGAGTACGTCAATACCGGCGGCTATTATCACTCGCTGCCCGGCGATCCGCTGCGCACGTTTATTGATACGACCGCGGAAGTGCAGCGCGCGATGGCCTTCCAGAACGAGAAGGACCATCCGGAAGTTGCGCCCTCGCAGTTCGAAATCAATTACGGCTACGGCGAAGTGGTCGCCGCCGCCGACCAGATTCAGCTCTACAAGCTGATCTGCCGGCAGGTCGCGACCCACATGGGGCTAACCGCGTCATTCCTGCCCAAGCCGGTCGTCGGCGTGAACGGCAGCGGCATGCACACTAACGTTTCCATCAGCGAAGACGGCAAGAATCTTTTCTGGGATGCAAAGGGCGAAGAAAAACTCAGCAAAATGGGCTGGGCATTCATTGACCGGATCCTGACTCACGGCAACGATATTTGCCTGCTGTTGAATCCCAGCGTGAACGCGTACCGCCGCCTCGATCCGCACTTCGAAGCGCCCAACCAGATCAAGGCGTCGGCGGTGGATCGCGGATCGATGATCCGCATTCCCATCGGCAACGAGAAGAGCATGCGGGTCGAAGTGCGTTCGGTAGCGCCGGATGCGAATCCTTACCTGGTCATGCACTCGATCTTCAAAACCGGCCTGGACGGCGAGACGGCGAAGATCAAGAACCTGCGCCAGGCCGAGCGCTACCTGCCCGACAACATCTATGACGCGATGTCGGACTTCCGCAAAGCCGCGTGGACCACCACGCTTCTCGGAGAAGACGTCAAGGGCCGCTACGCCGACCTGAAACAGGCCGCCGCCGATCGCTGCGCCCGCGCTTTGGGAACGTTCGTCAAGGCGCCGGAAGTACAGTTCCATCACGAGGTCTACAACCAGTATTTGTGGAATCAGTTCTAGAGAGTTGCCCGGTCCCTACGTGAGGCGCCCCGGCCGAAGGCCGGGGCGTTTTGCGTGTAGCGCTACCTCACCGGGTGTCGCGGGGGTTTGGAGCGCTAGGGCTTGTTTACGACAGCAATCTGGATTTGTCATAAATTCAGGAGTAAGCTCCTGTGCTTGAAAACAGAAGACTTTACTTACGCTACCCAATGGCATGTCTTGTTGTGCGCCGTTTTCTGTTTGCTCGCGATGCCGCACTTCGGGTACGCGCAGAGCATTACCGAACTCAAGAGCAAGGCTGAGGACGGCGATGTACAAGCACAATTCGCTCTTGCCAAGGCGTATCACCTAGGAGAAGGGGTCGCCCAGGATGAGGCGCAAGCCGTGCATTGGTGGGAGAAGGCAGCGGAGCATGGCGATGTGGCGTCGCAGATCAACCTTGGAGTTGCTTATTCGCATGGCGCAGGGGTTCCAAAGAACTACGCGGCTGTCGTGCGCTGGTACACCAAAGCTGCCGATCAGGGCAACTCAGAAGGCCAGCGGGGACTCGCACTCCTTTATCACTTGGGACAGGGTGTTCCAAAAGACGACGCAGAAGCCGCGCGCTGGTACACCAAAGCCGCCGACCAGGGCAATGTACAGGCCCAGTCGGACATTGCAGCACTTTATCACTTGGGTGGACAAGGTGTTCCACAAGACGAAGCCGCAGCTGTGCGCTGGTGGAAGAAGGCCGCCGAGCAAGGCGATGTAACGGCTGAAGGCAATCTCGGGACGGCGTATGGCTTAGGAATAGGTGTTCCGAAAGATACTGCTGAAAGCGTGCGATGGCACACCAAGGCGGCCGACAATGGCAATGCCGCTTCGCAGCTTAGCCTCGGAATGTTCTACATTTCCGGCAATGGAGTCCCGAAGGACGAGGCAGAAGGGGTCAAGTGGCTGCGCAAGTCCGCCGAACAGGGCAACGCTGACGGCGAGTTCTGGCTCGGAAACGCATATTACTATGGCGGAGGCGTCGCGAAGGACATCGCCGAAGCTTTGCGTTGGTATCGCAAGGCAGGCGACCACGGCAACGCAGCGGCTCAATACAACCTAGGACAGGCTTACAACTTAGGAAACGGAGTCGAAAAGGATACCGCCGAGGCTGCTCGTTGGTGGCAGAAGGCCGCCGAACAGGGCCTTGCAAAGGCTCAATATAATCTGGGTCTGGCTTATCACGATGGCATAGGCGTACAAAAGGACAACGCACAAGCCTATTATTGGATAGCGCTTGCTGCGACATCCCTCGAACAGGGATTCGTGAAGGACTATCGCGACAAAGCCGAAGCGCTGCTCACAGCAGCCCAGCTTGCAGATGTGCAGGAACGCATTCGCAAATGGGAAGCGGCACACCCGGCCACGCAGACAGCTTCATTAAATTCCTTACCCAGCGTCCCGCCGGATCAACACCAAGCCCAGCCACAAGCCCAACTGGTAGCACTGGGTATCAGGCCCGTATTTATCGTATTTACCAAACGAGCGAGCTGCGATGGAAAACTCGCCTCTGTTTTGTATTCTTCTTTCAAAGAGGCGATCTCAACCTCACAGCGACATGAGCTGATTCGAGATCTGGGCGACAATGGCAAAATGGACACCGTACTAATCATCCAAATGGATTGCGAAGAACACAACAATTCCGTTTCGGTCACGAGCACCTACGGGGAAGCGCAGTGTTTCGGTCCTAAGAACTGCCATGTAGCATTAGATATGCGCACCGGGAATGTTCTTTCGTGCGACCCAAACGGTGAGCCTAAATGCGGCAAAGAACTGTTCAAAGAGTTCGAATACGTATTATCCACTACCGGGATCAATGTGAAATTGGAGTGAGTTAAGGAAGCTCATCGCGTACTTCCGCACAGGTCGCTGTTCTAACATCGCCGTCGCACTCATCAAGTTCCTCCAGGCGCATTATTTCAAGGGGCGCGTTGACTCCCTCCTGATCTATCCCTAAGATGGCACTCCAGATTCAGCGAACTCACTCCGAGGCTGCAATGTCACCGAGCAAGACCGACGGTTCCCGCAATCTGTTTCGCGCGATTGCCACGGACGTGCACTTCTGGATTCCATTCGCCGTGCTTCTCGGCGGTCTCTTCCTTCTGGATAAACTCCGTTGAACTCGCCTTTGGGAACTGCGCAAGCGGGATCTCCTCAGAGTTCTGTAAACGCCACGCGCCTGCGCAGCCTGCAGGCGCTCGGTATTTTCTGCGGGTTTGCTGCCGGGGCTTGGCTGGGAGGCGCGGAAGCGCCCATCAAGCTGGTCAATCCCGAGATTTCACCCATCACCATCTCGCTGATCATGGTGTGCGGAGTTTTTCTCGCGCGCTGGAGTGTACCAGCCTTCATCCGCGGGACCTCGCATGTGAGTAACGACGTGCGGCAGGCGCCGCATCTGGTGGTGTGGGCTGTGCTCGCCGGATGCATGTGGGCCGTCGCCAATACGCTGACAATTTACGCCATCCGCAATGTCGGCTTGAGCATCGCATTTCCTCTGTGGAACTCCAACAGCCTCCTCGGAATTTTCTGGGGCTTCGTCCTCTTCAACGAATTGCACCGTGCGGGATGGAAACGCTGGTTTGGAGTTCTAGGCGGCGCGGTCTGCATGTTCGCTGGGGCAGCGCTGCTGGCGATCGCGTCGTCGCATCAGGCGGCACCGGGCAAAGCTGCCCTCGGCGTGGCCGCCGCGCTCGGCGCGGGAATACTGTGGGGGACGATGTACATTCCGTACCGCAAAGCATATTTGACGGGGATGAATCCGCTGTCGTTCATCACATTTTTCACCGTGGGAGAGCTCGCGACCATGACGTTGCTGGCCCTGGGCTATCGCGGCGCGAGTCCGCTCTGGCATGAATTGGTGAGTGCGCGCGCGGTGCTGTTCTGGCTGATGCTGGGCGGCTTCGTGTGGGTGCTCGGCGATTTATTTCAGCAATACGCCACCAAGTATGTCGGCATCAGCCGCGGCATTCCGCTTTCCAACACCAATCAGCTCTGGGGATTGTTGTGGGGCATTCTGGTATTTCACGAACTGCGCGGCGGAAGCCACACCGTGTACGCGCAGGTGGCGGGAGGATCGATCTTGATGGCGCTCGGCGCGGTCGCGATTGCGCTGTCATCGGCCACGGAGCGCGAGCATTCGCGCTGGCAGGACGCCGCGGCGCGCGAAGGCCGGCGCTACCGAGTGGAAGAGGAATATGTGCGCGCGGGAATGGAAGGACGGGAAATGGAAGGCGGCGCGCGGCGAAACACCACGTCCAGGACAATACTTGACTGGCTGCTCATTCTCGGAACCACCGCTCTGTTCGTAGCATTCGCCACCGTGGCAAGGCTGCCCCAAATGGAAATCGGGATGGGCTGGGCTGTGGGGCTTACGATTGCGATGCTGGCGCTGCTGGCAACCTGCGGAATCGCGCTGTGGCGCACTACACGGTTTCGATAAACGGGCTTGAACCATAGGTTGATTTCGTTCTAGACAGACTCTTTCTAATCGTTAAACTTAGTCCGGAAACAAAGGAGACTCTCGCATGAAACGCATTCTCTCGGCTTTCTGTTTGTTCGTGCTCGCTGCCGGCTCGGCCCGGGTTGCGGCACAGGTAAATCCCTACAAAGACGGGACGCCAGGTGTAACCGGCTACCGCTCCGAGGTGCTGGCCGAGGTCATGATCCAGGAAGATAAGTTCACGCGCCTGGCGGAAGCGATCCCAGCAGACAAGTACACATGGCGTCCCGCGCCCGATGTGCGATCGTTCGCCGAAGTGTTCCTGCACGTCAGCGCGGCCAACTACGGCGTGTACCGGCTTGTCGGCACACCTCTTCCGGTGGGACTCGATCTGAAAGGGTTCGAGAAATCGACCACCGACAAAGATAAAGTCATCGCCACGCTGAGGGATTCTTTCGCCCACGCCAAAACCGCCATCAAAGCCATGCCTGACGCAGACCTCGAGAAGAGCATGGACTGGTTCGGCGGCAAGAACACGGAACGCGGGATTTTGTTGTTTGTGGTGCGCCACGCCGCCGAGCACCTGGGGCAAGCGATTGCCTACGCGCGCTTCGCCGGCATCGTCCCGCCCTGGACCGAAGACATGCAGAAGAAGCCGGAGAAAGCCGCCGCCGCGCCTGCCAACGACAAAGCCAAAGACAAACAGTAACCCAACGGCCGGGTGGGTGTGCTAGATTCAGAAGTTTCATGGACACGGCTCCCACCATCACCACCCAAGGCCTGACCCGTCGGTTCGGCGAGTTGCTGGCCGTCGACGGCGTCGACCTGCGGGTTGCGCCAGGGCAGTTCTTCGGCTTTCTCGGACCCAATGGTGCGGGAAAATCGACGACCATCAAGATGCTGACCGGCTTGCTCGCGCCTACTTCAGGGCGCATTGAGATTCTGGGACTCGATCTCAATACGCAGCCGGTCGAAGTGAAGCGCCAGATTGGCGTTGTGCCTGAAGGCATGGCGCTGTTTGGACGCCTCACCGGCGCCGAGTTCTTAAGCTTCGCCGGAAGGATGTACGGGCTTGACCGCGAGACTGCGGCGAAACGCGCCGCCGAGTTGCTGGACTTCATGCAACTCGCCGATCAGCCGAAAAAACTGGTCACCGACTACTCCCACGGAATGCAGAAAAAGCTGGCCATGGCAGCGGCTGTGATTCATGGGCCGAAGGTTCTGTTTCTCGATGAGCCTTTCGAGGGCGTGGACGCTATCGCCGCGGGCACCTTGAAATCCATGTTGCAGGGCATGATCGCCCGGGGCGCCACGATTTTTCTTACCTCGCATGTGCTCGAAATTGTGGAGCGCCTGTGCAGCCACGTCGCCATCATTCATC
>Ga0070733_10001360_pt1 | contig 18398 bp, 9 predicted proteins | sample Coa_R1_9_FD_66450 | JGI IMG/M metagenome (GOLD analysis project Ga0070733, IMG submission 66450) | Surface soil microbial communities from Centralia Pennsylvania, which are recovering from an underground coalmine fire - Coalmine... | ecosystem: Environmental > Terrestrial > Soil > Unclassified ... | reverse complement strand
TCCATGGTGCGACTGTTCACAATTGCTCACTTTTGGAGGGCGACGGGCGGGAGTCTTCTGCAGGCCATCACTTCAGTTAGTTAGACATTTCGTGCCCCGAGTTGTCTCCGAGTTTCTGCAGCCTCGGACGCTCTGACACGGGGCCTCGAAAACGACGCCGAGGCATGCGCTTTCTATGGGCCGGAGGCGAGCCCTACAACCCTACAACGAGTTTTCGCATCTTTGGTGCACGCTGTCAGAGTGCAATGGGACGGGGCGCAGCTCCAAACACCCCGCGCGGTTTCAATCAAAAGTGCGCGGCTGCGACCATCGGGACCGACAGGAGCGAAGCTTGGCAGAACGCGAGAGTCTCTGGAGTGAATGGCAAGGCCGTGTCTCAGCTCTCCGCAACGTTCCCGCTGTGCTCAAGATCGTGTGGGACTCAGGCCCTGCGGTTGTGGTTTTTGGGCTGGCCTCTCGCTTCCTCTCCTCCCTTCTCCCGGTTGTTCTGCTGTGGATCACCAAGCTGATTATCGATAGCATTGTTCATGCCCTTTCGACGCATCAGGGGATTCAGCGCGGGTTCTGGTGGCTGGTTGCAGCCGAGTTTTCCCTGGCGGTTCTAAACAGCGTTCTCATCCGATCCATCGACTATTCCGATTCGTTGCTGGCCGACAGATACACCCGGCACGTCAGCATTCGAGTGATGAATCATGCGGCAAGCTTAGATCTCATCGCCTACGAAGATCCGGTTTTTTATGACCGCCTGGAACGCGCACGCGTGCAGGCCACCGACCGCCTGGTCATGATTCAAGCCATTGGGCGGCTGGTGCAGCAGGCGATCACAGCCGTCACCTTGTCGGTTTCGATTGTGGTCTTCTCTCCGTGGCTGCTGCTGCTGCTGATCGCCGGCGTCATTCCTGCCTTCCTCGGTGAAAGCCATTTTGCCCTGCTGGGATACGCCAAGAACTTCCGCCAGACGCCGGTGCGGCGGCAACTGGATTACCTGCGGCTGCTGGCCGGAAGTAAAGAAGCCGCGAAGGAACTGAAACTCTTTGGACTGAAGAATTTTCTGCGCGATCGCTTTACCCGATTGTCCGATCAAATCTACAAAGAGGACGTCGCTCTGTCGCGACGCAAACTGATTGCGGGCTCTCTTCTCTCGACCATTGGCACCATGGGCTACTATTCCGCCTACGTGTTCGTCATCTGGCGCACCGTCGCCGGCGAACTGAGCATCGGCACGCTGACGTTCCTGACTGGAGCAATTCAACAGGCCAGCAGCAATATCCAACAGATTTTTTCGACGCTCGCCGGCATCGGCGACCAGGCACTCTTTCTTACAGATTTGCTCGCCTTCTTTGACATGCAACCCACCATCCGCTCCAAGCCCAACGCCTTGGGTGCGCCTCGGCCCATCGTTCACGGCGTTGAGTTTCGAGACGTCTGTTTCCGGTATCCAGGAAACTCGCGGCTGATTCTTGATCGCATCAACTTTCGGCTGCATCCGGAGGAGCGGCTGGCGTTGATCGGCGAAAACGGCCAAGGCAAGACCACCATCGTGAAGCTCATCACCCGGCTCTATGACCCGACTGAAGGTCAAATTCTGCTCGACGGTCTCGATCTTCGCGAATACGACCTGGAAGATCTTCATCGTGAGATGGGCGTCATCTTTCAGGACTTCATGCGCTATGAGATGACCGCGCGTGAAAACGTTGCCGTGGGGCGCATCGGGGAGATCGACAATCTGGAACTGTTACAAGTTGCCTCCAGCAAGAGCATGGCGGACGGCGTAATCGGCCGGCTGCCCGGCGGTTACGAGCAAATGCTAGGACGGCGCTTCGATCAGGGAGTGGATCTCTCCGGCGGCGAGTGGCAAAAAATCGCCTTGGCCCGCGCCTACCTGCGGGATGCGCAGCTCCTGATTCTCGATGAACCCACCGCCGCCCTGGATGCACGCAGTGAGTACGAGGTATTCCGGCGTTTTTCCGAGCTCACCGCCGGGAAGATGGCGCTTTTTATTTCGCATCGTTTCTCAACCGTGCGTGCGGCTGACCGCATCCTAGTTCTGGCCAATGGCAAGATCGCTGAGGAAGGCACACATGAGCACCTGGCGAGCCAGGGAGGCCGTTACGCAGAGATGTTTGAGATGCAGGCCTCCAGCTACCGTTAGGAAGGGCACACCATGACAGAAATCGGCCATTTGGAACTCGTTAGTGCAGAAGCGGAGGACCTGGATGCGCCCACTCACAACATGACTCCTGACCTACTCACGATGCGCTCCAGTGCTGCAGACCTTGCTCGAAGTCTGGCCTGGGTGCCGGGACAGCGAAAGTCCTACGTCTTCCGCAATCGTCGCCAATCGTTATCTCGTAGCCTGGGGTCGCTGTTGAATAAGCTTGCGACCCCGCTTCAGAAAGCCGCAACCGGTGAGGTTGGCCTGCTGCGCGAATCCGCTTTTCTCCTGGAGAACGAACTCGAAGATGCCTGCGCAACCTTCAAGGCAGCCACCAGGGTGCCTCAGGTTCGCACTCCCAATGGCGTCGTACTTCCTAGAATAGCGCCGATAGCCGACGATCTTCTGGTCACGGCCGGCTATCACTTCCGTGGATCAACCTTCACCGATTACATCCAGGCTTTTCAGGATGTCGCCTTGCTCGAGATGGAGGAATTGTGGATGCTCATCCCGGTCCTCAAGCTTGTGCTGCTGGAGCAGATTGTGGAGCGCGGCCGTCGTCTTCTCGAAGATCGTCTGGTCAAGGATTCAGGCGGATCGTACGGCATCGACAATCTGGTTCGCAGCCTTCGGGAGATTGGGCAAACCTCCTGGAAAGCTGTGATCGAGCCGCTGATCCGGTTTGATCAAATTCTGCGCCAGGATCCGGTGGGAGCTTATTCCCGCATGGACTATGAGAGCCGCGATCTCTATCGCAAGCAACTTGCAACCATCGCGGACCACTCCGAGTGCACGGAGACGGAGGTTGCCAATGAAGTCCTTGCTCTTGCCCGCCAGGCTCAGAAACAGTCGAAGGACGACGACGATCCCCGCGTGATCTTGCGCCGCGCGCACGTTGGCTCGTATCTGCTGGCGGAGGGAGCCGAGGCTCTCCACAAGAAGGTAGGTTTCCGTCCTCCCATTCCCGAGCGTTTGCGAGCTTGGTTGCGCCGCCATCCGGATGAGTTTTACCTGACTGGTATCGCCGCTCTTGCCATCGCGATTGTTTCGGGCATTGTATTCGGGTTGACGGCTCCGGCCACTTCTCTCGAGCTCGTCCTGCTTGCGACCCTTGCCGTGCTGCTGCCGAGTTCACAGGGTGCGGTGCAAATCATGAATTACCTGGCAACACAGTTGCTGCCCGCACAGATTCTGCCCAAGCTGGATTTTTCTGACGCGATTCCCGACGATTGCATCACTCTGGTAGCCGTCCCAGCCATGCTCTTGAACGAGAAACAGGTGCGCAAACTGGCGGACGATCTCGAAGTCCGGTTTCTGGGCAATCAGGATCCGAATCTCCATTTCGCTCTGCTCACCGATCTTCCCGATTCTGCCGCGGAGCCGAGAGACGACAAGACCCTCGTGGACCTGTGCGCGGATCTGGTGCGTAAGCTGGCGGACAAATATGCAGGAAAAGGGATGGGGACTTTCTTTCTCTTTCATCGGCACCTTGCCTACAATCCCCGCGAAAGACTCTGGATGGGGTGGGAACGAAAGCGTGGCAAGCTGATGGATTTGAACAATCTGCTGTCCGGCGAATATGACAGCTTCCCGGTTAAGGTCGGCGATCTTTCTATCCTTTCTGGTATACGTTTCGTGATCACTCTCGATTCCGACACTGAGCTGCCGCGTGGATCGGCTCGCCGGCTGGTGGGTGCCCTGGCGCACCCCTTGAACCAGGCCATTATCGACCCGCTAAAGGGCATTGTCGCTGCCGGATACGGCATCCTCCAACCTCGCGTTGGAGTGAGTGTTCAGAGCACAGCACGGTCCAGACTGGCGAGCATTTATTCGGGACAGACGGGCTTTGACATCTACACGCATGCCACCAGCGACGTATATCAGGACCTGTACGGCGAGGGCATCTTCGTTGGAAAAGGAATCTACGAAGTAAAGACGTTACAACGCGTTCTCGCCCGCCGGTTCCCATGCAATGCCCTGCTGAGTCACGATCTGATTGAAGGCGCCTATGCGCGCGCGGGATTGATCAGCGACGTCGAGGTGATCGAGGACTATCCCTCTCACTATAGCGCCTACAACCGGCGCAAGCATCGCTGGTTAAGGGGCGACTGGCAGATTACAGAATGGTTGCTACCCATGGTTCCTGAGGAGTCAGGACGGCGAGTGCCCAATCCACTTTCGGTTGTTTCCCGCTGGAAAATTCTGGACAACCTGCGGCGCAGTCTGGTGGAACCCGCTTCCTTCCTCTTGTTCTTGCTGGGCTGGACCTTGCTTCCCGGGCGGCCATGGGCCTGGACTCTTGCAGCCATCGCCATTCTGTTCTTGCCTGCGCTCTGCCAGCTTGCAGTCGACTTGGCCTATGCGGCAATCGTCGGGCAGTTGGCGATTATCAGCGATGCCCTCAATGCATTTTTAAACGCTGCCATCACCAACGCGTTGACTATCACCTTCCTCGCGCATCAGGCATTGTTGTCCCTGGATGCCGTCGTACGAACCATGGTACGTCGCCTGATCACTCGGCAGCGGTTGCTGCAATGGGAAACCGCGGCCGAAGCGGAACTTGCGGGTTACAAACGGACCACGCTGGACATTTACCTGGGCCGGACTCCCATTCTCGCCGCGGGCGGATTTCTTTTGGTTTGGCTTACACGCCGCGCGGCCGTCTCGGCCGCTCTGCCCGTTCTTCTCCTCTGGGCGTGCAGCAAGCCCATCGCGCTGTGGCTGAACCGGCCAACTCGCGCCCCGCGCAAAGAAGCCTCGGAAGGCGATCAACGGCTCCTCCGCGTCGCTGCTCTGCGCACCTGGCGGTATTTCTCCGAGTTCAGTACCGAAGAACACCACTGGCTGATTCCAGACAACGTTCAGGAAGATGATCTCAAAATCGCGCCCCGCATTTCACCGACGAACCTCGGTTTTCTTCTCAATGCACGCCAGGCTGCCTGTGAATTTGGCTATCTCTCAGTTCCGGAATTTGCGCAGCAAACTCTCCGCACGCTGGCCACGGTCTCGCAACTACAGCGATATCGTGGCCACCTGTTCAACTGGTACGACACACAATCACTGGTTCCGCTTGCGCCAACGTTCGTTTCGACCGTTGACAGCGGCAACCTGATGGCTTCACTCTGGGCCCTGGAGCAGGGATGCTTGCAACTCCTCGACCTGCCTCTCTTGCACAATGAATTGTGTGACGGCTTCGTGGATCACTTGTACGTTCTGGAGAGCCTCCGCGCTCTTTCACGCCGGAAGTTCTCTGTCATAGAAAAAGCGCTGCAGCGGCCAGACGGGCTGCTCTACCTGCTGAATATTCCCGATGCCGTGTTGAAGAGCTTGCGTCACTCGGCCGGCAAGCCGAAGCATGGCGCCGACGCCCGGTGGTTTCAAGAGCAGGCCGAAGAACGGATCAGGCAGGCAGTCCGGACCGTTCTGACCTACGCACCCTGGCTGCTTCCTGAGTTTGCCGGTTTGAAGCATGATCCCGTACTCCATCCCCAGGGCCAGCCCGACAATCTCCCCGGGCTTCAGCGCATGCCGGCCTTTATCGATGACCTTCTTGCCCGGCTTCACGCTGCGCTGAATTTGAGCGATGAAGAGGAATCCAAGACCCTATATCGCGAATTGCTTGCTTTGCTGCCCGACGCTCGCTCGCGCGTCGAGAGTCTTATCGCTGATCTTACGAACATCGCCGGCCAGGCCGCCCAGCTTGCGGACGAAATGGATTTTCGGTTTCTGCTGAACCCGAGCCGGCAGCTGCTCTCGGTGGGTTTCGATGTCGACAAGCAGGAACTCCATGCCGCCTGTTACGATCTGCTGGCCAGCGAAGCGCGCATCGCCTTCTTCGCCGCCATCGCAAAAGACGATATACCTCAGGAGTGCTGGTTTCAGCTCGGTCGCTCCCACACGGTCGTTCGCGGCATGGCTGGCTTGCTCTCCTGGACGGGGACGATGTTCGAATACCTGATGCCATCCCTTTGGATGCGCACCTACCCCAACACCGTCCTGGAGCGTTCAGCCGTTGCAGCGGTGCGTTCACAACGAGCCTATGCCGCTCATCGACGTATTCCCTGGGGCATCTCCGAGTCCGCCTGTTTCCGGACGGACGACTCCGGCAACTACCAGTACTATCCCTTCGGTATTCCTCAGTTGGCCATTCACAAACCCGACGAGGAAGGACCAGTTGTTTCGCCCTACTCAACCTTCCTCGCGCTGGAGATTGACTCGCCGGTTGCATTGCGCAACCTGCGGACCATCCGACGCAAGCGAGCGCTGGGAAGTTATGGGTTTTACGAAGCCCTGGATTTCAACCCCGGCCGCTGCCGTTCGCGCTGGCGGCGCTATGAACTGGTGCGCTGCTGGATGGCGCACCATCAAGGCATGAGTCTGCTGGCGACAGCAAATTTCCTGCACGATGACGTAGTGCAACGCTGGTTTCACGGCCATGCCCAAGTTCAGGCCACGGAATTGCTGCTCCAGGAGAAACTGGTTGGTCACGTTCGCCCGCGAGGACCCGGAGCCCGCGCGGCGTGAGGCCTTGGCAGGCTGGCGAAATTCCGCGAAACGGAGTTTTGAAAGGGCATGGCCTCAGCCATGCCGTCAGAACTCGCTACACAAAGCGGCGTTAGCCGCTGACAGTGGCACTTTCAACGCGCTCCGCTTCGCCCGCAAGACTTAATCGGACACTTCTTAGAACGCAAAGCGGCTGCGTGCTTGGAAGTGAGGTCGTGATCTGATCTAATCAGTAACCTTGCGCAATCAATCTATGCGAAACCCTTACATCTCCCTTTGCGCCTTCAGCTTCGCACTTGCCGTGATCTTCGCGCAGAAGGTGCCCAACGTCGAAGCGCAGTCGAGTCCCAACGTGATCGTCATCGATGCGAAAGCACCTTCGCATCCCTTTCCTCATTTTTGGGAGCAGATGTTTGGTTCGGGCAGAGCGATACTGGCCCTGCGCGAGAGCTATCAGCGCGACCTGCGCGCGGTGAAGAGAACCACGGATTTCACCTACGTCCGCTTCCACGGCATTCTCAACGATGAAGTCGGCGTTTACGATGAAGATAGCCAGGGCAACCCTGTCTATAATTTTTCCTACGTTGATCAAATCTACGACAGCCTGCTGGCCAACCATGTGCGCCCTTTCGTCGAACTCAGCTTTATGCCCAACAAGATGGCGGCCAGCAAGATCCTGCACCCCTTCTGGTACAAACCGAATGTCTCTCCACCAAAGAATTGGAGCCGCTGGGACGGTCTGATCGAGGCATTTGTCCAGCATCTGATCGATCGCTACGGTATCGACGAAGTCGCGCAATGGTATTTCGAAGTCTGGAATGAACCCAACCTCGATTTTTGGGCCGGACAGCCGCAACAGGATACCTACTGGGACCTGTACGATCACACCGCGCTCGCCATCAAAAAAATAGATTCGCGATTGCGAGTGGGCGGACCTGCGACCGCGCGAGCCGCGTGGGTCGATGCATTCATTCGCCACTGTGTCGAAAAACATATCCCGCTCGACTATGCCTCGACCCATGTCTACGGCAACGATAGTGCCCAGGATGTTTTCGCTTCGCAGGCATCAATCCCTCGCGACCGGATGGTCTGCGGCGCGGTCAATAAAGTTCATGACCAGATCGCAAAGTCGAGCCTCCCGACTCTGCCGCTGATCTGGAGCGAATTCAACGCCAGCTACGCGAACGAGACCGATGTCACCGATGCGATTTACATGGGGCCGTGGCTGGCTGACACCATCCGCCAGTGCGATGGGCTAGTCGACTCGATGTCTTACTGGACCTTCTCCGACGTTTTCGAAGAGCAGGGTGTGGTGAAAACGCCTTTCTACGGTGGGTACGGGCTGGTCGCCGAGGACGGCATTCCCAAGCCGGCGTTTAATGCATTCGAGCTGCTGCACCAGCTTGGCGAAGCTCGAATCGACCTCGATTCTGACTCCGCCCTGGTGACGCGCCGGAAAGACGGCACTCTCGTCCTGGCGGTGTGGAACTACTCTGCGCCGGACCAAGCCGGTTCTCCCAGAACCATTACGCTGCGACTGAAAGGGACGAAGGCGAAGCAGGCCGTGATTTCACGGGTAGACCACGACCACGGAGATTTTCACTCTACCTACGAGAAGATGGGTTCACCGCGTTATCCCAGTCAGCTACAGATTCAGCAGCTGCGCAAAGCGGCGGACTTGCCGCCTCCGGAAACGCGTCGTATGGAAAATGACGAACTCACCCTAACTTTGCCCGGGCACGGTTTGGCCCTGATCGAAATCACGGTTTGGCCCTGATCGAAAAGAAAAGCCGAAATGAAGTAAGCCAGGAGTCAACGCCGGACTGCGCAACCTTTCGCCGGTTACGGCCGGTACTTTTTGAAACCTGCGCGCTCCATTCCACGCTCCGCCTCTGGATTTTTCATGAACGTATTCCACACAAAACCCGTGCGCGCATTTTCCGCCATGAGCATTGTGATTCCAACATCAATCCCAACTACGTCGCTGTCGTACCAGTTCTTTAGCGGATTGAATGCACTGACAAATCCATACCGGCTCCATGCGCGGGGATAATGATCCTTGATGTTGGTCAGCACACGCATCACGGGCTGCGGCAGAAACGGCAACGAACCCGCCGACGCGCTGGGAACAACCGTTCCATCAATCGGCCCCATCGTGGGCGGACCGCCCCAAATCACGTAGCCCTTCTGCGAATCCGAAGCGGAAATACCCCATAGATCGTCGCTGTAATCGGGAAACTGCTTGGCCAGTTCCAGGCAGAAACGGCGGTGGGCCTCCGTGGCCCAGGCCGAATTCTGAAAATAGTCGGCGAACGCGTCGCGTTTATCGCGAAAATCGAACCAGGCCTGCGAGTATTGGTGCACGAACAAAGGAGCGAACGATCCGATATAGCGAATGCCGTCAAACTCGAACCTGGTGCGCTTCCATGCGTTCCAGGCGTCCGCGGGAAGCGGATGCGGTAGCGATCCCAGCCCCAGAAGATAAATCATCATCATCTCGCTGTAGTAGTCCCAACGATAGGGGAGAAAGCCGACTTCTGGCGTCCACCCATGCGGTAACAACGATGTATCCTCCGACAGCCAGCTCCAATCGACGCGGTTCAGGATTTCGTATGCGAGAAGACTGATTTCAGAATGTTCCTCGAAATGTCGCCGACAGGTGAGAATTCCGCAGAGCAGGATCGATGTGTCCACAGACGAGACTTCTGAATCCCATATTCGCTCTCCGGTATTGATGTCGGCGAAATGGTAGAAGAAGCCTCGATGGGTTGGCATCTTCTTCCAGAGAGAGCGCAGAGTGACCAGAACGCGCTCCCGCGCCTCGGGAAGCGATATGAATCCGCGCTCCTGTCCGATGCAAAGCGCCGTCAAACCGAACCCAGTCGCCGCGATGCTGGCAACCACCGAACCGACGTTCGTCAGCACGTTGCAGCGATCTCTTACCAGGCCGGTCTGCGGACTGGCTTGCTCCCAGAAGTACTGGAGATTGCGCTTCTCTAGTTCTTCCAGCAGCTGATCGTCCGTCGTGGTTAGATTGTTTGCCCCTGGCGGAGCACTGTGCTTGTCCTCCAGTAATGGCAGGAGGGGAAATATCTTCCGGTCGTCGAACATCCTCCACAGGCTCGACGCTGCGGCCTGCAGCAGGAACTCCCGTCGTGAAGGGAGGAATCTGCAAAAGCTCTTTTCTTCCTTGCGCATCAGATGACGGTTAGATGCCTCCGAGGGGGAGTTCGGATTAGGATGATCAACAGTCGAATTGTACATTCGTCCGGAGGAGCCATAGAGAATCTGCGATAAATCAGCAAACCCTGCCGTACGGAGAGTGCGTCCTACTCTGTTCCCCGATCATGCCAGACCGCTAAGCCAGAGCGCTAAGATTGACCAGAAAGGTTCACGAAAAGGTGCTATGAGTAGCCGCAAGAAAGTGACGATCACGACGATCCTGGCTCTGGGTGTGCTGATCTTGACCTTTATCCTCTTGCACCGGCGGCAACCGGTCATTCTGAGAGGGGCCGTCTTGCAACAGGACCGTGACCCCAACAAGCAGTTGCCCCTCGCCGACGTGCAGATCACGGCGACCAACGCGTTGGGAAGCGGTCATTCCACATCCAGCCCTTCTGGTTTTTTCAGTCTGACTCTTCCCAAGGGACTGCGCCGCCGCCAGCAGGTCCTTCTGCAATTCCGGCACAAGGATTATCAACCCCTGGACTTGGATGACTTTATCGGAGACAAGACGTATATAGCCCGGATGGTTCCAGTCCATCAGGACAGCGATGAATCGGCTTCGGAGTCGATCATCGCAAATACTCGAATACGGTATTCGGTCAAAGCTACAAACCAAGCGAATATAGGAAGCGCCGTGAAAACGTTCCAGGTCGTCAATACCGGGAACACACCCTGCAACAAGCGGACTCCCTGCTCACTCGATGGCAAATGGAAGGCAACGATCGGCTCTCTCTCCCTCGACGCTGGCGAGGGGAACGAACTCCGCAATGCGAGAATTTCCTGCATCGCCGGACCCTGTCCTTTCACCAGGATCGAACAGGAGAGTCTTTCACAGGACCGCCGCATGTTCGCCGTCTTGGTCCTTAATTGGTCAGACACCACCACTTTCTTGTTGGAGGCCGAGGTGGTTCACCCCATGACCAGCGATATGGTACGTGAAACGTATCCGGTAATCTTTGGACGCGCCTTGAACTTCAGTCTGCCCCCGGCGGCGGAAGGACCCAGCATCGAAGCGGAAATCAACGGAGAGGCCATCGTCTTCCCTCTTGGGCCAGATCTCATCCTACGATGGGCGGACTGTCACGTCGGCGTGGACAAAGACCAATCCAAAACGTATCGCTGTGAGCTGCACTCAGGCTATCGCTTCCGCTAGTCGGCTGCCTCACGCCGCCCGGGACCCACGGTGGAACCGACTCTTCGGACTTGAGCAAGAGATTCTAGGCCACCGCCGCCGCCGCTTTTTCCAGGCTTGCCGCCTCTCCTGCTCCGGCATGCCGCAGCACCTCGATTGCGCAGTCGGCTCTCGCGCGCTCCCGGCAGAGCACGTACACCAGCACTCCAAAATCGCCCAGTTGGCGTCCCAATCTCCGGGCTTGGTCCACAGAGAAGCCCAGCCCCGCCAGGGTTTTCGATTCCCCACATAATGTCGTGAAATTCTGCTCAACCACCAAGGCACGGAAAAACGCCTGAGAGCGGATGAAAAAGCCCACTGACGGAATCACAACCGCTCCAAATTCTGAAAACCACCCAATCATTCGTGCACTCACCGCGTTCTCTTTCAGGTCGGCATTGACGATCCTGGCATCGCGAACAACCGTGGCCACCGGATGACCGGGCGACACCACCATGCAAATATCTTCGTTTCCGAAACCGGCTTGGTTCAGGTCGTTTACGATCTCTGGTAAAGCAACATTGCGAGGGTACATCCCGTAAGCGCCCGATTCTCCGATCATCATGACAACATCTCCAATGTGGGGGGAGTAAGAAACTTCGTACGAGCCAGAGCAATCTCCTACGAATACAGGAATTACCTGGAAGGGCGCACTAGGGTAGATCATGTAGGCAATGCCTCAGGAAAAGACTGTACCTTAGCGAAAGACTTTTGCCTGCACTCAGAGGTCTGCATACCACTGCGCTACATCGCGGTCGAGCGGTGTAGCCTCCTTCCCAAATCCTCGCTCAAACACAAAGGCCACCCTCTCAGGCGGCCTTCGCATTGACCTCTGCTCCCTCGGCTAGTGCGAAACAATCACTCCGAAGAACCCGTTCGTGCCGCCGGGCCCCGCAGTGAAGAACAACTGGTTCGTCTTCCCATTGGCAGTAGTTCCCCCTCCGAATTCGATCCCCCACAGCCCGCTGATCTTGATCGGGACGCCCGCTAGATTCTTCACCGTCCCCACCAGAGCTCCGGTCGTCAGGTTGAACCCGTTGATCGTTCCCGCGCTCGTGTTGTTTGAAACCAGCAGCGTACCGCTCAGTGGCCCGAAGTTGCTCGGAGCCACCGCCAGTCCCCACGCCTGGTCCAGCGGAAGGCCATGAATGAGCCGTTTCACGTACACGCCATTCTCCTTAAAGATCGAGACGAATCCCCCCGCCTTTCCCGAGGTGCTGGCATACGTGACATACACTTGCCCCGCAATATCCTTAATCCCGAACGGCCCAAAACCCACCGGCGTATGCGGGTCGGTGAACGAGCTGACCAGGTTAAAGCTCCCGTCATATATGTCCACTTTATTGTTGGCGAAATCGGCCGCGTACAGAAAGTTCCCCGCACTCTTGCTCGTGATCGCCAGCCCGGTATACACCGCGCCCGTGTGCCTCACTCCGATCAGCGCGTTGTTGGGATCGAAGTGCGACCACCCGCTGATCGTGCCATCCAGCGTCGCAAAAAGAAACGCCGACGTCCAGCTGTCGATCGCGAACTCCGACGACCCGTTATATACGATCCCTGTCGGCTTGCCCGCTCCCGCTCCCGTCGACGAAGGAACGACCACCTGCAAGCTCTGCGGCGTTCCCGTCCCGTCGTAAAGTGTCGACCACCCCGACGCTTCATCGCTTACCCAGAACGGCGCGCTCGGCCCATAGGCCAGTCCCCACGGATTCTTCAGCAATCCATCCATATGTTTCTTTCCCGGCAGGTTCGAAGTCAGATCTGCAAATGTGTAGTACTGCGCCACAGCCGCTCCCGAAAATGTGAGCACCATCCAGCAGCAGGCGGCGAGGGTGAGAGTGCGACGAACAAAATGCTGCATGCGAATTTCTCCTTTGTGAAATCAATCTGGTGAAATTGGATTTGGGGGGGAGCCGACCCGAGACTCCAGCAGGCTCGTGAAATATTCCCGGCCTGCCAGCCCCCGCATGCTATCCCCGTCCGCCCCGCGAAGATGTCACCAGATTGTCACCATTCTGCACATTTCCTGTCCGCTCCAAATCAAGACTCAAATCTCACGCCACGGTGCCCCATTTCTCGCGCGTTCTCTGCGCAAGAAAGCCCGCCCTGAGCGAGTCGAAGGGTGAGGGATGTTCCTCGCCCGGAAGTTCGCCCCTCAAGAAAAAAGGACCGCCCGTAAGCGGTCCTCCTTTCTCTTCGAATCTTCCATTCCTACGGCGTGAACCGAATTACACCAAATGTTCCTGCCTGGTTGTTGCTCGGCCCCGCGGTGAAGAATAGTTCATTCTGCGCTCCATTGGCCGCCGTCCCGCCGCCAAATTCGATCCCCCACAGCTGGTCGATCGTGATCAGCTTGCCATTCTTATCTCTCACCGATCCTACGAATTCCCCGGTGATGGCATTGAACCCGTTGATCGTCCCGTTGTTGACGTTGTTCGAAATCAGCAGCGTATTGCTCAGGGCTCCAAAAACTCTCGGCGCCGCAGCAAATCCCCAGGGCTGGTTTAGCGGACCACCCTGCGCCAGCCGCTTCAGGAACACTCCGCCTTCGCTGAAGATGTCGATAAACCCACCCGGCCCGCCGTTCGTCGCTGCATACGACACATACAGCAGCCCGTTCAGATCCTGCACGTTAAGCACAGAGAAGCCCGTCGGAACAGTCGCATCGGTAAACGACCCCTTCCAGGTGAATGTTCCGTCATACATGTCGACCTTGTTCCCCGCATTGTCGGCCGCGAACAGCATGTTTCCCGACGGGTTGTTCGTAATCGCCAGCCCGGTATAGCTCGTACCCGCATTGGTTGCAGCGATAATCGCCTGATTCGGATTCGATTGCGGCGCCCACCCGCTGATCGTCCCGTCCAGAGTCGCGAAGATGAAAATCGACGGCCATCCCGCCACCTGAAATTCTCCGTCCGGCGATCCGTTGAAGACCACTCCCGTTGGCGAACCCGGTCCTTTTCCGCTCGCTGACGGCACCACTACTTCCAGCCCTATCTTGGCGCCCGTTCCGGTATAGAGTGTCTCCCACCCAGTCGCGTTGTCGCTAATCCAGAAGGGCGAGCCGGGCGCGTGCACCAGCCCCCACGCGTTCACCAACAGTGGATCGGTATTCTTCGCCTGCCCTACCTGATTTGAAACCAGATTCGTAAGTTGATATTGCGCCATCGCCGCGCTGGAAACGAACATCAGCGCAATTCCAATGGCAAGTGTGAGCATGATCATGCGACGCTGCATGTAGATTCTCCGATTCTCCTTAATGTGTTCCCCGGTCAGCAACAGGGTCGCGCCCTCAAACCTCATTCACTGACCCTCGCAATCCTAGGCCCCACCCAACTCGCCACTTGTCAGCCCGATGTCATAAATTTGTACATTTCCTGTCAGCCCATCCCGCGCGTGCCCCCACCTTGTCTCGCCGTCTTCTGGCGACACAGCGTGGGGATTTTGATCCTGTAGTGGCTTTCGATCTTGCGGTGGCTTTTTATTTCCTTGGACTTCCTTGTTCCAAAATCCGAACAGAATTCCCTCCCCCCTCCCAACTTCCCAAACCTGAGTAGACTTCTCCCGCCAGGGAGGTCTCTCATGCGCGCCTCACCCGCTCTCGCACTCGCCTTCGCTACCCTTGTCCTCAGCGCCTGCCCCAAGCAAGAATGGCACTACGCTCCCCCGCCCGCTCCTGCTCCCGCCAGGAATTTCGACGCCCAATTCGACGCCACTCACCTCGATCCCAACGGTGCCGCCCGCAATGTTGACTGGCATCCTCAACTCTCCGGCCACCTCCCCGATCCCGACGCCTGCAACAGCGGCCAGCCCTACTCTTCCGCCTGCACCCAGGATCCCATCTTTCAGGATCAGCCCGACATCGCTCACGAGGCCTTCTGCTTCATCGGCAAGGCCACCAGCGGCAGCCCCATCAAGCCTTTCTTCGGCCACTCCGACTGGATGGTCGCCCAATTCAACGGCTCCGTCGGCTGGTTCAACTATGGCGACGACTGGGACTACGGCCTCTTCCTCATCCCCGGCAGCGACAATCTCCCTCCCGCGCCCCCCGCGCCTTTGAATGCCCACGGCATCACCACCAACAACAATCACGTCGCCGATGACAGCCACAACCCGCAATACATCGAGATGGAATTCGACTCCACCGAGACCGACCCCGCCTTCACCAAGGGTTGGTGGAACGATTTCAAATTGAAAGGACACGCCAACGACGATCCCCAGGCGTTAGCGGATCTCCTCCATCCCAACCAGAAGACTCTGGCCTGTGGCTCATTCGTCGGATTGTTCGGCCTCGACTGCGACCACGGCTGCCGCAGCGAACTCCATCCTCTTTATGGCGTGGCCATTCAGCGCACCGAAGACCCCAACGACAACGAGTGGTCCATCATGGCCCGCAACTGGGGCACCGGAGGTTATTGCAGCCAGTACAATGACGAACTCGCCGAGACCAGTCTCTCCATCCTGCTTCCCTACACTTCCTCGCAACCACCTACGAACGCCCAGGTCTCCGACTTCGTTCCCGCCGCCAGCGACTCGACTGCCAGCATCGGATGTCCCACCATCTACTTCCAGAACGGACAGACGATTCTGAACCTCACCCTCCCTCCTCCTGAGCAGCAGCCCGTAGCCGCCTTCTCGCTGAAACTCCAGTGGCCCTCCGGAGCGCAGCCCGTGGCCTGCACCCAACCCGCGCCCGCTCCACCCGCAGCCATGATGCTCGCCGAGCATGCAACTTCTCCTGCTGCCCTCAAGGGAGAAGAGTACATGGGCACACTCCTGCGCTCTGCCGCGCAGAGCCAGAACCCCAACCTCAAGCGCCCCACACTCGAGCACGACATCCTGCCCAATGTCCCCAAGAGTCAATCACTTATGCAATCTCTGAAGAGCATGGCCCTGGCCCCGCAGCCCCAACCTTGCGACGGATCCATCGCCATCAAATCTGGACTTCCCCAGCCCACCCCTCCGGCCACTGTCCACCGCCTGAATATAGAACCGCATAAGCGGGTCCGCGACGACGCTATTCGCAACTACATCTGCCACGGCTACCGCGCCAAGAGCTTCGCCTTGCCCGCCAACACCACCCAGCAAGATTTCGACAAGGCCTGCAAAGGCGTCAAATAGATTCTCCCGGGTGCCCCATTTCTCGCGCGTCCTTTGCGCGAGAAGTGGGGATGTTGACCTTCGTTTTCGGGCCAAACTGTCCCGGGAGGAGCGCAGCGACGACGCCGGACAGTTTGTGGGTAAGCGGGCGGGGCGCGCCAGAGCCGGGATGCGCAAGGAGCGAAGCGACGCGCGCAGCCCGGCGGCGGCGCCCGTCAGCATGACATCACACGATACCTACAAAGAAAAAGGCCGCCCGAAGGCGGCCTCTGATTTAACTGACACCTGAGAGCTGACGGCTGAGAGCTAGTCTCCCGCCACCGGCTCCGGAGCTTCCACTTTCGGCGCAGGAGTAATCCCGCCATTCGGATTTGTCAGCGCGCCCAGCGGAATGAACCCATTCTCCGCCACAACCGGCTTCTCCTTCAGCACCACTTCGCGATACAGAGACGCCATCCGCGCGTTGTAAGCCTCATCGTTCTTCTCGGGCCCGCGCGCCTCAGCCTTCACGTCCGCATCGTGCTTCTGCTTCGCATCCCGCGCCCGCACTTTCTCTTCGCGCGCGTTCTTCGCGATGCCCTTGCTGTCCAGATCGTGCTGCAGTTCGGTCGTAACCAGGTCGTCGCGCAGCTTGAGATAGGCGCCGGCATCTTCTTCCATCTTCACTTTCTTGCCGCCCGCGAAAATCTCATGACGCCCGTGCTCCTCGTACCACTTCGTGAGCGTAGCCGTCATGTGCATCTTCTCGATGATGTTCCTCCAGCCCACGCCCGTGTTATACGCGCAGAACGAAATCTCGCCCTCCTGCGTCGCGTACGGAATAATGCACTGCTCCGTCCGCCGGAAGTCGTAATTGAACAGATCCTGGAACCACATCCCCGCGATGAACAGGAAGTTCCACCGGTCCGTCGTGCGCCGTTTCATCACGTCATCAATCGTGCGATCCGGACCGACTTTGCCGTAGTTCTTTCCCGTGATGTGATAGTTCTTGTCGAACTTCTTCAGCAAATCCATCAACTTGAAATGCGTTGGCGCCTGGTACGGATCGTAGTTCTTCATCAGACATAACGCCATGCCGAGCCCCGTCAACAATTTCCCGCGCGACGCATCGTTCACCTTGGCAATATCCTTCGCCAGCTGATCCCCATGCAAAAACGCCGTAACCGGCACCGCTTCCTTAGTTTCCTTATCAATCATCACCGCCATCCCCGTCCCACAGTTAGGGTGACAGCCGCAAGATAGTTGGCCCCAGTCGTTTTTTACGTCGTTGACGTGCATTAAATCTGCCCAGTCTGAAAATGTTCCCATGAAGCTGATGGGGAACCAGTCACGGCTTGGCTCACCTAATCCGGTCTGATTCTTAACATCGTGCGCTAAGTGAGAGAGCGTGTAGCGCTGGGCTTGGCGGCGGTCGTCGGTTACGGCTTCGTCGCGGCCGGTGAAGCTGACGGGCTGGAAGCTGAGGAAGCTGATCGTCTTCGGATTGTCCAGCGCGAACTTGATGATTCTTCCCACCTGCTCGTTGTTAATTCCGTTCACGATTGTGACGACCGGAACGATTTCGCATCCTGCCTTGTGCAGGTTTTCGATCGCCTTTAGTTTCACGTCAAACAAATTGCCGACCATGCGATGCGCATTGGCCGCATTGCCGATGCCGTCGAATTGCAGATAGGCGTACCGCATGCCGGCTTCGACGGCCTGCTGCGCGAATTCAAAACTCTTGGCAAACTCAATTCCGTTAGTCGCAGCCTGCACGGAGTTGTATCCAACCTTGCGGGCGTAGCGGACGGCGTCGAGGAAGTACGGCGACAACGTCGGCTCGCCGCCGGAGAACTGCACGCTCATCTGACGACGCGGCTTGATCGTGATCGCGTTGTCGAGCATGGTCTTGATTTCTTCCCAGGTCAGTTCGTGCACGAACCCAACCTGATTCGCGTCCATGAAGCAGGGATCGCACATCATGTTGCAACGGTTGGTCAGGTCAATTGTCAATACGGACCCGCGCCCGTACTTCACCGTCGACGATCCGTGATGATGCAGCTTCTCGTCGTTGTGCGCCGCAATGTCGCGGCCGGGGAACACGTCCTCGAGATGCTTCGAGAAGACCGTGTCAATCGACATCACATCTTCAAAGTGCCCGTGGATCGGGCAGTCTTTCACCATCAGAATCTTGCCGTCGCGTTCGACGATCTGCGCCTTGATCTCGCCGACCTTCTCGTTCATCAGCACTTCATGCGGCAGGTG
>Ga0070733_10001359_pt1 | contig 18409 bp, 26 predicted proteins | sample Coa_R1_9_FD_66450 | JGI IMG/M metagenome (GOLD analysis project Ga0070733, IMG submission 66450) | Surface soil microbial communities from Centralia Pennsylvania, which are recovering from an underground coalmine fire - Coalmine... | ecosystem: Environmental > Terrestrial > Soil > Unclassified ... | reverse complement strand
GGCGGTCAAAGAGTCGAGTTCGCGATCGGCTTGCTCAACCAGATCGTGGAGACGATCCCATTCGACCTTCTGTTGCTTTATCAGCGGGCCAATGAAAATGACCTCGCTGGTCAGGAAATTGAGTCGGACGTCGTCCGGATGAGGCAGTGGCGCGGGACCGGTGATCCCCAGTCTCTCGGACTGCCTTAGCAAAAGGAGAGAGCGATGAAGCTCAAGTTCTTACTGGCCGGTGTTTTGATCGCGGGACTTGCCGCGCCAACATTAGCCGTTGAAGGCAAGGAGAGCTACCATATCGCTCACGACATGAATGCGAAAAAATGCACCATCGTCAAGGACAACCCGGACACGGGTTCGGTCGGCGCCGGCAAGACATACGACTCCGAAGCGGACGCCAAAGCAGCGATGGACAAGATGGCGGAGTGCGAAGCGAAATAAATTCCTAAGCCGCCCCCTGCGCATATTCCGGGTTAACGTCTTTTTCCCACGCCCCGGTCCAGCTTCGCGCTCGACGCCGGATCGAGGTCGATCGCGCCCATGACGGCGCGCGCCGCGTCGAGGAACATCCGCGGCGTGCGCCAGTCGTTTTGATCGGATTGCGACAGCAGCTCACGATGGTGGTCCATTTGAACCGTTTTGTGGTCCGTTTGGACCATTCAAATCTCGTCCAACGGTTTGATGAGAAAAGCCCGTCGCCTTCGCGGTTTGGCGGTGCGACATGCCTTTCGCGGCAAGCTCCTTGACCTGCTTCCGCGAAAAGTGACGAGCAAAAGCAATAGGGAGTACCCAGCGCGTTAGCGCCCAGGCCCGCCGGCTCGCAGAGAACGAGAGTGAGCCGCGACGGCGCCGGCGCCCGAAACTCAACTCGCTCGCGCTACACCGTTATTTGGACGTATTTGACTTGCTGGACTCAACTTCCCCGTGTCGCAAACATGCCGACTGCCGCGGTCGCCATAATGGCGGTCGCGAGCCATCCGAGGATGGCAAGCCGCTTCGTTAGCGCGAACTCACCCATCACCGCCTTGCGAGATGCCATAAGCATAATCATCGCCATGATCGGCACCGCTGCGACGCCGTTGATTATGGCGCTCCAAATCAGCGCCTTCACTGGATCGAGAGAGGTGAAATTGAGCGCGGCCCCGACAACAGTCGCTGCCGCTATGTGCGTTTAATCAGTCAACAACGGAGGATGTGATGCCCGAGAAAACCCTTAACGATCTGTTTTATGATACTTTGAAGGACATTTATTTCGCTGAGCGACAAATTCTGAAGACCCTACCAAAACTAGCGAAGGCCGCAAAATCGGAAGAGTTGAAGTCCGCCTTTTTGACCCATCGCGATGAAACTGAGAGGCATGTCGACCGGCTTCAGAAGGTCTTCGAGATAATTGGCAAACGCGCGCAAACAAAAATCCGCGAGGCGATCAAAGGCATCCTCGATGAAGGCGACGAGATCATCGAGGAGTACGCGGGGACCGAGGCTCTCGACGCAGGACTTCTGGCCGGTGGTCGGCGGTCGAGCACTATGAAATGTCACGCTATGGCACTTTAAAAATCTGGGCGACGCAGCTTGGCATGAAAGATGTTAGCGGCGCTCCTCGATCAGACTTTACAAGAGGAGAAGAAGACCGACGCCCTTCTCAGTAAATTGGCGCAGGCGAAAGTCAATCTGAAAGCCGCCTGAGGCGTTCCGGAATTCGCACATAGCGAATGCCTCGGCGTCAGCGCCGGCCTTTTCAGCTTGAGTTTGACCGGCGACGACTCGGGCGCTGGACAAGATCGTCTCGCGGATCGGCGAAGCCGGTCACGCCTGGACGCACGGCTCTAAGCCGTGGGATGGTGGGGATTATCGCTGATGCCCCATCGAAGCGGGTTTCTCGATGGCCGTTGGTAAGCTAAGCGATGGACGCGCGTCACAACCAGCCCGGCATCGGCCATATTGTCATGGAACGCGGTCGTGACGCAGCGGAGGTCGCGACGTCGACCGCCTTTGGCGTGGCCAATCTCGTGCGCTTTGAGATGGTGACTTAGGAGCAGATTGCGCGGCCCCGGTCGCGCCACTTAGCGCCCACGTCCGCCGACCGCCGACCGCCGGCACCGATAACTCGCGTACCCGGGCGCCAATCAAGCTATGAGGCGCGCATGATCAACCTACCAGAGACCGCGCTCATGCTTGGCGCGCCTCAGTCAGGAAGCGCCGGCGATTGTCGCGCTTCACGGCACCTGAAGCGCGCTTATCGACACCTGAGCTTGGCGAAGTTCGCATCTCGGCTTGGCCAGCACAGCGCGCAATCCTTGTCGCAAATTCGCGCCGCGAACGAAGACAACGCCTGCCGCTATATCGACGGCGCTGAAGTCAGAATCAAGCTCTAGCTTCTCGCCGCCCCAATAGTGTCGGCCATGACGGCGCCGCGGTGCCCAAGCGGCTTCTCGACGCCAACCGTAGAATCGCGCGCCGTTTGATGCTCGATCTCAGCATTCAGCTCGCCGCCAAGCAAGATGACGATGCCTGAGATCCAGATCCACATCATCATACCGACGGCGGCCCCGAGCGACCCATAGGTTGCGTTGTATGCGCCAAAATGGGCGATGTACCAGGAGAAGAGAACCGAGGTAATCAACCACCCGATGGCTGCGACCGCGCTGCCGACCGAAAGCCATTGCCAACGCGCTTCGGTGCGGCTTGGCCCATAGCGATAGATTGCGGCCAAGGCGACCGTTGCCAGCACCAATAACAAAGGCCACCGCAGGACGACGATAGCCAAGCTGAAGAAAGACGAAAGACCGATGATCGAAAAAATGATTGGGGCGACAACCACTGCTGCGAGGGCGATCATGAGCGACACGATTGCGACAAGTGTAAACAGAAGGGAAAGAAGGTTCAATTTGACGAAGCTTCGTTTTTCTTTCTCGTCATAGACGACATTGAGCGCATCGACGATCGCCTTCATCCCGGCGTTGGCGCTCCACAGGGCGACAGCTAGTCCGGTGATAAATCCGAGGCTGAGTTTTGCATCACTCTTTGCCACAAGCCGCGCGATCTGCTCGTGAAGTATGTCGACCGCGCCAGCGGGGAAAATGCCGGCCGCCAATGAAAGATGTGTATCAATGGTCGAGGCGTCAGCGATCAATCCGTAGAGCGAGACGAATGCCGCAATTGCGGGAAAGATCGCCAGCAATGAATAGAAGGCGACTCCAGCCGCGACGGCGAGCAACCGGTTATCATTTACGCTTGCATAGACGCGCCAAAAAATGTCTTTCCACCCTGCCCAGGGAATTTCCCAGGGAGCCGTTGCGCGCCTGCCCCTGCCCGACTCCTTTGCTCGGCGCAGTTGAGCGGAAATCGGCTGATCGTTTTCGATTTGCTCCTTCGGCCTTTTGTCGAGATCAACCTGCGGCGTCGGACAAGTTTCGTCGCTGTTCTCAGCCGGCGTGGGATATTTCGCCGGGTAAGGTTTGCGGACCGTCTTGCGGCCCTCGCTATCAAGCGTTCGCTCGGTTTCTTTGCGTCGCGCCGAGGCTATCGCAGCGAGGGCCCCATAGACCAAAAGCGGCCATATCTTCCGGTGCTCGGCCATTCCCTTGTTCCGCTCGCCCTAGATGAGGGCGGGCATCGCGCCACAAACGCGCCATTACAAACAACCTTGGAAGAACGCGCGTTGTTCCCTCCAAACAACGGCTGATAGGCAATTCTCCGACTTGGCGCCCACGGGCAGGCCGCCGAGGGCTTTGCCTTCGGGCTCAAGGGCGACACGGGGATTACAATGCTTCAGGCAAGCCGCGGCTTCAGCAAGACGGTTTCGCCGAACTGGGACAGTCGGGCGGCGCTCCAGGCTCTGGCCGATCGAGCTGCGGCCCCATTTGCACCGTTATGTCTCATGAGATCGGTCATGGAAAGAGAGGGCGTCGCCTTCATCGTCAACCGCACGCCAGAGCCAGAACTGCCGCTCCTTGCGCCCGGCCGTCAGATGAGTGCTGAACGACCTGGCCCCTGGAAATGAAAGCCTCGAAGTCGTGTAGCTCTTCGAAGCGAGCAATTGCCGAACCAGCGGCGTCGCTCGAGCCCCTCGCGTTCTTTCGCGTCCTTCAAGAAGGACCAGATAGCGGCGCTTTCAAGCCGATTTGACACCGAGTCTCCGGCCTCTTTCACGATGGAACGAAAATTATTTTAGCGCGTTCTTCCGAACGTCAGCGAATCTCAGGAGTTCTCCAATGAGACTTACAGTTCTTGCCCTTGTGGGGGCGGCCGTTCTTGTTGCTCCTACGCTAGCTATCGCCGATGACAACGGTGCTTTGACCGGAGCAGCGGGCGGCGCCGTAACCGGAGCCATCGTAGGTGGGCCAGTAGGGGCCGCTGTGGGCGGTGCGGCCGGTGCGGTCATTGGTGGCGCGGCAACGGGAACCCCGCGACCGGTCGTGGTAGAGCCAGGGCGGCCTTGCGCCACCAGAGCCACAACGACGACCAACAACAATACGGGCAGTAGTCGAACTGTTCAGACTACAGATTGCTCGGATTAGTGCATCTGCTTCAGGCGTTCTAAGCTGGCCGCCTTCTTAGGGCGGCCTCTTTATGCTTACCAGGTTTGAAGCAAGACGGCCGGAGGAGGGCGTCGAACTCCTCCGCAATGACGCGATTTCAGCCGCGCGGCATATCCAGCTGGGCCCTCTGGGCTGCCGGCGTGAGGTGCAGAAGAGGCTACTCCGAACGGATTTTATAATTCAACCTGTTCCGTCAGCACTTCTTCCATCGAAGCGCGTAGTGTCGGGGGAAGCGCGTAGTGTCGGGGACGGCAGGTAATGATCCCAGCCATCGTTCCAAGACTCCGCCGGGGCCGATCGAACGCCGTCGCGTCAGCCACGGCCACTTTCGAGTTCACGGTCGGAACAACTCAGTCGGCGACCGACTTGCCCCATGTGACACGCGTGAGGAGCGACGATGGCCTTCAATGTTGAAATATCGCCTCGAAGGGACCGGGCAACGGGCATGACCGTTCATACGGTCGCGTTGGCCATCGACGATCATGAAACCGTCCTCACTTTCGAGTCGAAAGAGCACGCGGAGGCCTTCGCGCGGGTCGAGCGGGCGAGGCTAACGGAGAAAGAAACAAAGGCGCCAAAAGGGAGAAGGGATCGGCTCAGGAAGCGCGCGCGCTAAGCGGGAATCTCCCACGCCTGGCCTCGATCTCCGCCGCATTCTAACCGCCCTACCGCCAACGCACGCCGCCCACCGGGCGATCCGCCATCGAATTCTCCTGGCCCGGTCACACGCGAGGAGCGGCGGCGATGGCGAAGGACCCGATTCCGAAGCCGGACGTTTGATACGTCGGCCGATGTACCGTCCGCAAATTTCCCCCGCAGATCGACGTGACAATTCTTGCCCTGCGGCAGTTTGGCCGTTTGGCGACGTCCATTGGCCGGCTTTCAGCGCGCCCAGCACTTTCTTCCAGCTACCCGAGCCGCTCTCTGCCGCCTGCAACTCGATGAGATCGGCGTCGCGCCAGTTCGTCACCGTGACCGTGACTGTGCCGCCCGCCGGCGCCTTCGGCTTAGGCTTCATGGACGCGGCTGCGGCTGGCGCCGCGGCAATGCCGCACAGAGGCGCCGCGGTCGCGAGGGCCAAGAGCGGCCTCCTCATCGCTACCGGGCTCACTCGTCGAAAAGATGCTCAAGATCGGGGCGACGCTCGACTATAGCTCGCGCTCGCTCTTGCAAGTTGATGTGTATGCGATCGAGGAACGGCGTTCCAACCTGAGTATACCTTCCCTGTTTCAGGGAAACCTCCTCCGCAAGATCTCGAAGCTCGGGGTGCTTTTTCAGCACCTCATTAATTCTGTCTCGTAAGCGCGCATTCGCGCAGCGCATCCCGTCATCACCTTTCATGGCGGCTTCCTCTCGCAACCGGATTGCAGACACGCGATAAACGCCGGCGGAGCCGGAATGATCCTGAAAACGGCGTCCAACTGCCCGCAGGGGCGAGAGCTACAGCGACGTGATCCTGAGGCGCGCGAGGCTGCAGCGCTACTCCGCAACAGAGCAGCTTCGGCCGCCCTTTTTTGCCGTTGCGGCGTTCAGAGCTAGGCAGCGGAACCGTGGGCCCTTTTGTGGCGTTCGTACGGGTGTCGCAACTCAACAAGGAGAATTGGCATGTCTAAAGACGCCCACAACATGGCGGCGCAATCTCATGAAAACGCCGCGAAGCGCCACAGGACCGCAGCAGACCATCATGGTAAGGGCGAACATACGAAAGGTCTTGCGGAGTCGGAAAAGGCCCGCAACCAGTCTAAGACCGCCCACGAACATTCCGAGATGGCGCATAGTCAGAGCCAATCGCAGAAGTGAAACTCCGAGCTCGGCGCGGTCACGCTTCGCCTTCGCCGGCTTTCCTCGCCGCGGGGTAAAACGGGTGACGAGGATCATTCGGGGAACAACGGTGTTCAGCGCCTCGTTAGAAGATAGACGAGCGGCCCGCCCAAGACCCTAAGCCCAACGGCGCTCGTTAGGGCCCCGCGTCGGCGAAACACGGCGCGGGGCTTTTTGCTTCTGGTCTGGCTCAACTTTCGTTTGGGCTGTGAGCGCCGTCACGGGACGTCGCGGAGCGTGCTCTAGATTCCCTGCCAGCGCCCGATCTCTTCCCGCACGGCGCGCGACTCCGCCCCACGCCCGGGGGTTAGCGCGGGGCACTTTCTGCGCCTGAAGCACATGCGCGAGTTCGATCAAGATCAGCGCCTTGCGATTGCCGAGCGCCTCCGCGCCGCTCAAAAGGGCCTAGAGGTTGAGCTCAAGGCCGCGGACGAAAGAGACGAGCGCGAGTCGATCGTGCGCGCGCTACGCACCGTGCGTAAAATGGTCGATAAGCGCTCAAGAAGCCTGCACTGCATTGAGGGAAAGCGGGACGGAGGGCGGTTGACGCTTACGATCGCCTGCGCCCCAATGCGCCATTCGCGGGCGCTACGCCGTCGCGTGACCCCTCGAGGAGCACGGCGATGCGAGGCTGACCGATCTGCTCCTTGCCCGTCTCAGGGGGATTGAGGGAGCCCTTCGACAGCGAAGGAGCGGAACTTCGCGTATTTCTCCCCGACCTTCCGCGCTTCCTTGAACTATCTGAATTGCGCCACGCCTGAACTGCGTCGATGTTGTCGAACTGAGTGATGGCAACGCGCGTGCCTGGCGACGGTCCCTCGAACACTAGGATGTTTTGCCCGGCGGCTATGAGGCGGCCCCCCAACGCCCTTATCGAGGCCTGGGCGAGGGGCGCATAGTCCTTCTGATAGGCATCCAAGTCACTGATGTGATCTCCGTAACTAAATACGCGGGCGGCTTAGAGGCCGCGTGAAGGCTCTGAACGGCGGCGGCGCCAATCGCAAAGCCAACCAGCGAGAGAGAACCGCCGCGGAAATAATTTTCATCGCTTTCCTCCCAGAGGATGGAGTTAATACGGCATCGTACGATACCTCAAAGACTTCCTGCGGGACATCGGAATAAACGGAGAACTCCGGCCGCGCGAAGGGCGCAAAAACGCCCCCGGGGAGCTTAAGAGGCCGGCCGCGGACCCAACGCGCTCTCCTAGCGCGCGATCTCCTAATTGGGCGGTGCTTAGAAGCCTTTCGCCATCGCTGCCGAGAGCCGTGCGACTCGCCATTCGGAAGCGCGGCACGCCTCTCAGTAGACATTCGGCACCGAACAGGACGACGCCCCGTTATCTCGGGCCGTTCGCGAAGCCAGCATCTCTCGCGCTGTTCAAACCCGCGATGGCTTCAGCTCTACAATCTGCGTGCGATCCGGCGTGGCGACGCCGATTGAAAGTCTGGAGGAAACCGCTGGATGCCTTTGTAGACCGGCGGTCCAATCAGGGCCGCGCTCGCGCCTGGCGGCGATGGCCTCTTTCATCCGCTCCCAGTTCAGGTGCGACTCGTACTCAGCGACTGTCGCGAGAACGTGAATGGTGAAGGGATTGGCGTGTCGGAAGTCGGCCGCAAGGAATTCGAGCGCGCGCTCGATCAGCCTCGCAATCATCCCGACGTTGCGGGAAAGACGATCGAGTCCCGCTATGATCAGCGTGGCGTGTACGATACGACAGAGGCTTAGCGCCTCGATGAGTTCCGGACGATTGTCCTTTCGTCTGCTCATAACCTCGGAAAACTCGGCGACGATCGTGCGCTGATTGGTGGCGAAGTAATGTTGTACTGCCGCTCGCTGGGCTTCGATGCTGAAACCGAAAGGTCCCGAGCCTACACCTAATTGTCATTCCATAGTGAGCGCGAAACACCTCGCCGCCCAAAGCGTCAATTGCGAACGGACTCCCGAGAGCCGCTGCCAATTGGAAGAAGGAGTGCATGATCCAGTCGATTTTCGCCGCAGCACTGGGGGAACCGCTCGCGTAGGGATCAGTTTCTATAGCGGCTCTGAAACTCGGTTGGGGCTCTCGAAATGGAAGACGGTGTGTTGACGGGAACCCACGGCGCATCCTTCACGGAGGACGGGATAACGTTTCGCCTGTGGGCGCCAAGCGAAGATCAAGTCGAGCTTGAGATCCAAGGGCGCGATCCCATCGTTATGGAACGCACAGAACGGGGCTTTTTCCAAACCTTCGTGAAGGGCGTTCGCGGAGGTGAGCGCTATATGTTTGCGCTCTCGACCGGACAACGCGTTCCAGATCCGGCGTCCCGCTTTCAGCCTGACGACGTCGACGGTCCGAGCGAGACGGTCGATCCCAATATCTATCGTTGGCGCGAGTCGTGGCCAGGCCGCGAATGGCGCGACATCGTGCTGTACGAACTCCATGTGGGCGCTTTTTCACGTGAGGGCACGTTTGCCGGGGCCGCACGCAAGTTGGATCATCTCGCGGACCTCGGGGCGACGGCCGTCGAAATCATGCCAGTCAGCGACTTTAAGGGACGCTGGAACTGGGGCTACGACGGGGCATTCCCTTACGCGCCCGACGCGAGCTACGGACGACCGGACGATTTCAAGGCTTTCGTCGAGGCCGCGCACAGTCGGGGCATAGCGGTCCTGCTTGACGTCGTTTACAATCACTTCGGGCCTGAAGGGAATTTCCTTCGTCTCTATGCGCCCGAATTCTTCACCAGCCGCTACGAGACACCATGGGGCGACGCAATTCACCTCGATGGAGAGCACTCGCGGCCTGTCCGGGACTTCTTCATTGAAAACGCACAATATTGGCTCCAGGAATTTCATCTCGACGGCCTGCGCTTCGACGCGGTTCACGCCATCAAGGACGACTCACGCCCCGACCTCCTTGAGGAACTCGCTGGCCGCCTCCGCGCGCGCTTTGCCCGGCCGATCCATCTCCTGCTGGAGAACGAAAACAATGTCCCGGAGCGCCTGGCGCGCGACGGAAACAGGGCTCGGCTCTACACCGCACAATGGAACGACGACATCCATCATGTCCTCCATGCCGCCGCGACCAGTGAAGAGGGCGGCTACTACGCGGCTTACGGCTCGACCGAGCTTCTGGCAAAAGCGACCGCTGAGGGCTTCGCCTATCAGGGTCAGATGATGCCCTACCGGAACGCGCCACGCGGGGGCCCAAGCGCTCACTTGCCGCCGGACGCCTTCGTATCGTTCATCCAGAACCACGACCAAATCGGTAACCGGGCCTTGGGCGAACGCCTGAACGCCTTGGCGCCGCCGGAGGCGATCCGGGCGCTCGCCAGCGTCTACCTGCTCGCGCCTCAGATCCCCATGCTGTTTATGGGCGAAGAGTGGGGCGCGAGGCAGCCGTTTCTCTTCTTCTGCGATTTCACGGGTGAACTGGCTGAGGCCGTTCGAGAGGGTCGCCGCGAGGAATTCGCTCGTTTTCCGGAATTCGCTGATCCGGCCAAGGTCAAGAAGATTCCTGACCCTTGCGCTGAATCGACTTTCCTCGCCTCCAAGCTCGACTGGGACCAGGTCGACACTGCGCACCTTGCCTACTACCGCGAGCTTCTGACAGTCCGTCGCAAAATCGTGCAACCGCTCATGCATTCGATCCGGCGCGGGGGCGAGGCGCGCGTATTGGGCGAGCAGGCCATTCGCGTGACGTGGCGGGCGGGTCAGCGGCGGCTTATCCTCGACGCCAATCTCTCGTCTAGTCCGGTTGCTTTTCCTGCAAGCGAAGCCCACCCGTTCTGGTCCTGCGGCGAGCCTGGTGCCTCCTTTGGCGCGTGGACTGTGCGCTGGGCGGTGACTCCGGAATGACCCCCCCTCGCGCGACCTATCGCCTGCAGCTCCACGCCGGCTTCGGCTTCAACGACGCCGCAAAAATTGCGCCCTACCTTGCGCAACTCGGCGTCAGCCACGTCTATCTCTCGCCGATTTTCAAGGCGCGGCCAGGCAGTATGCACGGCTACGACGTCACCGATCACAACCAGCTCAATCCGGAACTCGGCGTCGAACAGGATTTCGTGTCGATGATTGACGCGTTCCGCCGCCATGAGCTCGGTCGAATTCTCGACATCGTGCCCAATCACGTCGGCGTGTGGGGCGCCGACAATCCGCTCTGGCTCGACGTTCTGGAATGGGGCCCCTATTCCCGATATGCAGCCTGGTTCGACATCGACTGGCCGGCCCAGAACGGCAAACTCCTTGCGCCGGTGCTTGGCGCGCAATATGGCGAGGAGCTGCAATCGGGAAAACTTCAGCTTCGTTTCGAGGTCGACGGCAGCTTCGCCGTCTGGGCCCACGATTCCCACAAGCTGCCGATCCATCCGCTGACGTTTGCGCTTATCCTTGGCCATCAGCACCCGGCGCTTGACCGGATGGCCGACCTCTTTCTCGATCTGCCGCAATGGCGCCCGCAGGTCGCGGAGCGAGCGAGGGCGTTGAAGAGCGAACTTGCCGATCTCGCCAGCAGAGATGGGGGCGTCCGCGCGGCGATCGACGCCCGCGTCGGAGATCTGAACAAGGACTGGCGCGAACTCGACCGGCTCATCCGCGAGCAGTTCTGGCGCGCGGCGTTCCATCGCGTCGCCGAGGACGAGATCAACTACCGCCGCTTCTTCAACATCAACGACCTTGCGGGCTTGCGCATTGAGCTCAAGCCCGTCTTCGACCACGTCCATAACCGCATTTTCGGCATGCTCGAGAGCGGCGCGATCGACGGCCTTAGGATCGACCACATCGACGGACTCTTCGATCCCAAGGCTTACCTCCAGGCTCTGCGAACTGGGGCCCCGCGACCCTTCTACCTGGTCGTCGAGAAGATCCTGGCGACGCATGAGTCGCTGCGCGCCGAGTGGCCCGTCGAGGGCACGACGGGCTACGACTATACAAATCTAGCGCTCGGTGTGCTCGTCGATCCCGAACGCGAGGCCGCCTTCACGAAGGCCTATTACGAGTTCGCCAAAAGGGACCAAGACTTCGCGGCCGTTTCGCGTGACGGCAAAATGCGGATCATGGGAAACGAAATGGCGAGCGAGCTAAGCTCGCTCGGTCGCCGAGCCGCAGAATTGGCCGCTCAGAGTCCGATGACGGCGGATTTGACGCGCGCGCTGCTTCAGCGCGCGATCAAACAAGTCGTCGCGAACCTTCCAGTTTACCGCACCTACCTCGACTTTGCCGGAACGCCGGCCGATGCTGACCACCGCGATATCGCGTGGGCGATAACTCGTGCGCGACGTTTCGATCTGGACGTTCATCCCTCCGCTTTCGATTTCCTTCAGAACCTGCTGATGTCGGAAACAGCACAACCGCCCACGCAACAGCTCAGCCGCACCGCGGCGCTCCGTTTCGCCATGAGAGTGCAGCAGTTCTCAGGCCCCGTAATGGCCAAAGGCGTCGAGGACACGGCTTTCTATCGCTACAATCGGTTCGTCGCGCTGAACGAAGTCGGCGGAACGCCGGAGCGGTTTGGCCTCGCTCCTACCCTGTTTCACAAGGCGAACGCAGCGCGCGCCAGGAACTGGCCGCACGCCATGCTGGCAACCGCAACGCACGACACGAAGCGCGGCGAGGACAATAGGGCAAGACTAGCCGTTCTCTCTGAGATACCGGGGGCATGGGCGCGCCAAATCGAAGCGTGGAGTCGCATTTTGCGAGCGGGACATGCGGACCTGGACAGTCAAGCCCCGCCCGATCGGGACGACGAATACATGCTCTACCAAATGTTCATGGGTTCCTGGCCCATCGACATGCTTGACAACCCGAGCGACGAACAAAAGGAAGCCTATGGCGCCCGAATCCGGGCGACGATCGAGAAGTCCTTGCGCGAAGCGAAGCTCCGCTCGAGTTGGGCGGCACCCGACGCGGATTATGAGCTGGCGATGCACGCGTTTGCAACGAGAGCGCTAAAGTCGGACGCGTTCCTTTCCAATTTCCTGCCCTTCACACGGCGTGTGGCGCAGCTTGGGATTCAGAACAGCCTCGTCCAGACGGTCGGGAAGCTCACAGCGCCTGGCGTCCCTGACATCTATCAGGGCTGCGAGCTGTGGGATCTCAGTCTTGTTGACCCAGACAATCGAAGGCCGGTCGACTTCGCGCTTCGCGAGGCGGCCATGTCGGACCTCGCCGCCCGTCTCGAGGTTCCGGAGAAGCGCCAGACGCTATTCGAGACACTGATGAACGAATGGCAAAATGGCCAAGTCAAACTGGCGACAACCGCCTTGCTGCTCGCGCTTCGTCGTGACGAGCCAGAGCTTTTCGAGACGCGGGACTATCAGCCGATCGCCATCAAGGGAGACCAATCGGACTGGGCCCTTGGCTATGTTCGGGCCTCGGGGAACCGAAGGCTGGCGGTCCTGATCGCGCGCTATCCCGCCCATCGCGAGGCGGAGCCAAGGTGGAGCGCCACAGCGGAATTACCGGAGGCCGATTGGTTCGACCTATTCCGCGGGCGGGAGGTGATTGTCCGCGCGCCCCTCAATGAATGGCTCAATCCGTTGCCGTTCGCGGTCCTACGGGCCGGGTAGGATGGGCCGCGCAGTCCGGTTCTCCGGTTGGCGATCGGTCCGCTCGGGGACACGCTCGAACATGAGCATGGAGCGCGCGGTCACGTCGTAGATCGCGCCGACGTCCAGTTGGCTTGCATCGAGCTGCGTGTCCGTCGTGTCAAACAGGAGTTTCCAACCGTCCGCTTCATAGCACGCCGGCAAGGTGAATTTGACGATCTCATGATGGGCGTTGAACACCATGAGCAGCGTAGCGTCCGCTCCCCGCTTTTTTATGCCGGTAGCCTGCCCGCGCCCGTCCAAGAGCATGCCAAAACAGCGCGTACCATTGTCCCACGCCTCGTCCTTCATCTCCGAGCCGTTGGGATCGATCCAGGCGACGTCCTTCACCTCAAGGTCCGGGTTCATGTCACCAGTCAGGAAGCGCGAGCGGCGAAGCACCGGGTAGAGATGAAACGCCGCCGTTATGCGGCGGAAGAAGGTGATGAGCGCGAGACGCTCGTCGTCCATCTCCCAATGAATCCAGCTCATCTCGTTGTCCTGGCAATAGGCGTTGTTGTTGCCGGTCTGCGTCCGGCCGAACTCGTCGCCGGCGCAGATCATCGGCGTGCCTTGGGACAAAATCAGCGTCGCCAGCAGGTTGCGAAGTTGACGCCAACGCAAAGCTTGAATGACCTTGTCGTTGGTCGGTCCCTCCGCGCCGCAGTTCCAGGAACGGTTGTCCGAGTGTCCGTCGCGATTGTCCTCGCCATTCGCCTCGTTGTGCTTGTCATTGTAGGAGACGAGATCGCGGAGGGTGAAGCCATCGTGGGCGGCGATGAAGTTGACGCTCGCCCAAGCTTTTCGCCCCCGAAAATTGAACTTGTCCGGTGAAGCACAAAGGCGAGGAGCCAGGGTCTTTGCCGTCGCGTGGCCCCGCCAAAAGTCACGCACATCGTCGCGAAAGCTGTCATTCCATTCCGCCCAGCCAGGGGGAAAGCCACCTACCTGATATCCACCGGGGCCGCAGTCCCACGGCTCGGCAATCAGCTTAACCTCGGCGAGCACTGGGTCTTGCCCCACGACCTTTAGGAATCCGCTTTCGGTTTTGAAGCCGTCGGGCTCGCGCGCCAGGATCGTTCCAAGATCGAAGCGGAAACCGTCAACTCGCGTTTCGGTTACCCAATAGCGCAGGCTGTCCGTGACCATCTGGATAACGCGCGGGTGGCTAAGGTTGACCGTGTTCCCGGTGCCTGTGTCGTTGACATAATAGCGTGGCTCATCCGGCATCAGTCGGTAGTACGACTTGTTGTCAATCCCTTTGAAGGACAGGGTTGGGCCGCGCTCGTTTCCCTCCGCGGTATGATTGTAGACGACGTCAAGAATCACCTCTAATCCACCATCGTGCAGCCGAGCGATCATCTCCTTGAATTCGCGCAACGAGTTGGGCACGTCCGAAGCGTAGCGGGGATCCGGCGCAAAAAAGCCGATCGAGCTATAGCCCCAATAGTTTCTGAGGCCCCGCTCGAGCAGGTAGTTGTCATCGATGAAGGTATGGATCGGCAGAAGCTCGACCGTCGTGACGCCGAGCGACTTGATGTGGTCTACTACTGGCTTCGAGCCGAGGCCCGCATAGAAACCGCGCCGCGTCTTGTCGACCTCCGGGTGCAGCTGGGTAAAGCCCTTGACGTGGGTCTCATAAATAATGGTGCCCGCCCACGGCACGCTTCGTCGCCGATATTCGCCACGCCAATCAAAATTCGGATCGACGATGACGGACTTCGGGACGAACGGCGCGCTGTCGCGCTTGTCAAAAGTTCGGTCGTCTCCTGCCGCTTCAATTGTGTATCCGAAGACCGCAGGATCCCACGTCAGCTTTCCCGAATGCGCTCGCGCGTAAGGGTCAAGCAAGAGCTTGTTGGGATTGAATCGGTGGCCAACCTCCGGATCATAGGGACCATCTACGCGAAAGCCGTAGACAGTTCCTGGGCCGACATCCATCAGATGACCGTGGAAGACCTCGTCGGTGTGCTCGGGCAGTTCGAAGCGATCGCGCTCCCTTTGGCCGTCGCGATCGAAAATGCAGACATCGACCCGCGTCGCGTTCGCTGAGAATACTGCAAAATTCGCCCCCTTCTCATCCGCCGTTGCGCCAAGTGGATAAGGCTTGCCCTCGCTGATTTTCATCTTTTCCCCTTTTGATCCCGATTTTTCGCCTACACCCCTCGCAGCGACTCGCGTTCTCCTACCGCCGGTCGGCTTGTCTGGTTCCATCTCATGGAACCAAACGCTCGCAGCGTTCGTTCTGCGGCATGTAAAGGTCCAACGTGTGGAACCTTCGGTAAGACGAGAACGCAATGGGACAGATTTCTGACGGCAATCCTGACGAACGTGCTGGTGCGAACAATGTTCCAATCTGCTATCGAGCGTACCGATCCTCTCAGTTCTCAGTAGTGGACGGACACCGCAGCGAACATTTGAGTGACGACCAAATAAAACTGGCGATTGTGAACGCGCTTCACTGGGATCTGGCGGTCCCGCGCGATCGAGTGCAGGCAAGCGTCAATCATGGTTGGGTGACTCTGACCGGCCAGGTGCGTCACGAGTACGAGAGGTCACGGGCCGAAGCAGACGCCCGAACGACGCAGGGCGTCATAGGGGTGACTAACGAAATTATCCGCAGGTCATCAGAGTAGAAGCGATTGCGCCGCCCACAGTCGCTGTGCGTGGGGCGGGACAGTCAGACGGGAAAGAACCTATTACGCCCCAGCGAGTTGACTTGCCATTGGCACCACCACGCGGAGGCGACGATGAATGGTCTGATTTATCTCGTGGGCTTGGTCGTCGTGATTATGTTCATTCTCTCATTCCTAGGACTTAGATGATGGCGCCGCAAATCCTGACCGAAGGGTCAGAGGATACTTTAGTTATTAGTGATGCCGGCGTCGGCCGCCCCACATATCTGCATTGGAGTCCAATCTTCGCCGGCGCAATTGTCGCTGCGGCGTTTTCCTTTGTCCTCGTCTCTTTCGGATCAGGCATCGGTTTCGCGGTGACATCGCCGTCATCCAGCTGGCGGGATACTTCCTCGGTGCTGGCTGTTGATTTCCACTGAGAGTTGACCCGGGCGGCACTGGTTTTTCCGCCGAGAACTGACCCATGTTCGAACCTCGCCCCCTTGGCCTTGGCAGGGGCATCGGAGTGATCGACATGGAGTTATTGAGCGTCATACGACGCTGGCATTATCGAGATCATTTCTCGATCCGAGAGATATCGCGGCGCACGGGGCTGTCGAGGAACACAGTCCGCAAATACCTGCGCTCGGACGCCATTGAACCGAAGTTCAACATCCCTGACCGTCGGAGCAGGCTGGACCCATACGTCGACAAGCTGTCGCATATGCTGCGGCAGGAGGCGGGGAAGTCACGCAAGCAGAAGCGCACGATCAAGCAATTGCACGCTGATCTAGCCGCCCTCGGCTACGACGGCTCCTACAATCGCGTGGCGGCTTTCGCGCGCGACTGGAAGGCCGCTCGGCAACGAGAGCAGAAGACCGCCGGCCGCGGCGTGTTCGTGCCCTTAGCCTTCATGGCCGGCGAGGCGTTCCAGTTCGACTGGTCGGAAGATTGGGCGATCATCGGCGGGGAGCGAACCAAGCTGCAGGTTGCCCACTTCAAGCTCTCCTACAGCCGCGCCTTCGTTCTCCGGGCCTACCCGCAGCAGATCCACGAGATGCTGTTCGACGCTCACAATCACGCCTTCCGCGTCTGGGGGGCGTTCCGCGGCGGGGCATTTACGACAATCTATGGACGTCTCCCGCGCAAGGCGATCCGTTGGGGTCAGCGGCTGGAATGCACGAATCTATCCGGCCTGTAGCGGGACGATTGTGCGCCCCTGGCCTTGATGGGAGTCCGCGGCTTCCGGCCTCATAACATGATCGGCCTCGAAGGCCTTGTCGTAAACCAGGCTTGGAAGTTGCGGTCCTTGCCGACGAACCATCAGGTGGCACCTCGCATCCGAGACGGCCTCCGCTTCAGCGCTGACGCGCGGCGGTCATGCGGCGGCAAATAATCCTCCTTACGGGTGAGCACGGTCCAGGCGATCCTTGCCGTCTTATTGGCGAGCGCGACAATCGCCCGATTAAAGCCGCGCCTCGCCGCGAGCTCCTTCAGCCACTGGGAACGGCGATCCTCGTGCTTCGTCAGTCGAAACATGACGGCGCGGGCGCCATGAATCATCTGACGTCGGAGATAGTGATTGGCGCGCCGGCCTATTCCGCCGAGTCGAGGCTTGCCTCCAGTCGTATATTGGCGCGGCACAAGGCCAATCCACGCCGCAAGTTCCCGCCCTGAGCGGAAATGACGTCCGTCGGCGGCCGCGGCGACGAGCGCCGTCGCGATTACCGGACCGACGCCCGGCAGCTTCGACAGGCGCCGACAAGCTTCGTTCGTCCGGCAAAGGCTAAAGAGTCTTTGATCCAGCTTGTCGAGCCGGAGGTCGAGAGCTGAAGCTCGTCGAACAGGTCGCCGAAGAGACCCCGCGCGAGATCGGAAAGATCGGCGGCCGCGATGGCGTCCTGCGCCTGTTTTAGAAATCGCCATGCGCCTTGGGGTAGGATGACTCCATACTCGCCCAGAAGCCCTCGCATATGATTGATGAGCGTGGTTCGAGCGCAGGCAACGCGTTCCCGCGCGCGATGAAGCGATTGCAAATCCTGCTGCTCGGTGGTTTTGACCGGTACGAATCTCATCGTCGGGCGCAACGCGGCTTCATAGATTCCCTCTGCGTCCGCCGCGTCGTTCTTACTTTGACACCACCTCGAAAGGAGCTCCTCCGGCGCTCACGCAGGCTTCCATCACCGCCTCGGGTGCGCCCTTGACGATCAGCGTCAAACCCTGCGGCCCGTCGGCCAGCACCGCGCCCAACCGTCTTCGGTAGTCGAACGGCGTGAGACCGCACCTGGTCCAACCGGTGCGCGCCTCGGGCCGAGCCATTGTCAGGGCATTGTCACGTTCGCGTTTTTTACTTGTCAACTGCGCTGCATACTCAAGGACCGCACTAAGGAAAATCAATCACTTGGGACCCTCAAAGTCGGCACGGAATCCACCGGAAATGGTCTATTCTTGGCGAATGGGACAATGCCGTCATCCTCGGCGCCAGCGATGATCCGAACAGACAGACGGCGTGCCGCCAGCTGCGATTGTCGCGAGGTCAAGATCGCGTGATTCACACTCAGGAAGTTGCAGGACGGCCTGAAACCTGCTGTCCGGCCCACGAACCGTCAGCGCCTTTCCATCCCCATTGACTACGGAGTTCGTTGCTTTAGCCTCTTTTCGACTGCATACCCTTTTCGGCAAGATTGCGGCTCCTCGAAATCGGACGAAGGCGAAGTGGTCTCGATTGCGGACATCGAAGGCGCCGAACGGCTTGTGGGGGTCGCCTACACCGCCGCCGAGCGCCAGCAAATGGTTGGGAACCTCGAGGGGCAGATCGCCTCAGCGATCGCTCGGCGGAAGGTCCGCTTCGACAATTCAGCGCCAACGGCGACCC
>Ga0070733_10001358_pt1 | contig 18411 bp, 16 predicted proteins | sample Coa_R1_9_FD_66450 | JGI IMG/M metagenome (GOLD analysis project Ga0070733, IMG submission 66450) | Surface soil microbial communities from Centralia Pennsylvania, which are recovering from an underground coalmine fire - Coalmine... | ecosystem: Environmental > Terrestrial > Soil > Unclassified ... | reverse complement strand
GGCGCGTGGATCGAGGCGACCGGCGCGTTGCGCTGCGTGAGCTCGGGGATCGCAACACCAGGGGGCAGCGGAATGTCCGCCATGAACTTGGTGTCGTTCAGGGCCATGCCGGACATGTCGAGCTCGAGGAACTCCGGCAGATCCTTCGGCAGGCAGGACACCTCGACGTCGGCGCGCATGTGCGAGACGACGCCGCCTTCGCTCTTCACGCCCGGGGAAATGCTCGCGCCCTTGAAGTGGATCGGCAGGCTGATGCGGATCTTCTCGTTCTCGACCACGCGCTGCAGGTCGACGTGCACCACGAGGTTTTTCGCCGGGTGCATCTGCACATCCTTGACGATCGCCTCCTGGGTGCTGTCGCCGATCTTCAACCGCACGATCGAAGAGTAGAAACGCTCATCGCCGATCATGGTGAGCAGGTTCTGCTGATCAAGAATCAAGGCCTGGGCGTCCTTCTGGGCGCCGTACAGGATGGCGGGGACTTTGCCCGTGTGACGCAGGCGGCGGCTCGCACCTTTGCCTTGCATCTCGCGGGCGTCCGCGCCGAAAGTGAATGAAATACGCATTACAAGTCTCCAGTAGTGACAACACGTGCCGGTTCGCGACCAAACCCGCACACCCTAAACTCTGACTCACGGCAGGCGGCAAAGCGCCGCAGGCGACTTTCGCCCAATTCAATCAACATACAGCGAACTCACCGACTCCTCTTCGCGGATGCGGCGGATCGTTTCAGCCAGCAGCGCCGCCACCGACAATTGCCGGATGCGGCCCGCGCCCTTCGCCGCGGCGCTCAGCGGAATCGTGTCCGTCACGACCAGCTCATCGAGCGCCGACTTCGAAATCTTCTCCACCGCGCCCCCGGACAGGATCGGGTGCGTGATGTATGCCAACACCCGGGCCGCGCCCTCGTCCTTCAGCGCCTGCGCCGCCTGGCACAAGGTGCCGGCGGTGTCGACCATGTCGTCCACCAGCAGGCAGGTCCGGCCCTCGACCTCGCCGATAATGTTCATGACCTTCGACTCGTTCGGCCGCGGACGGCGCTTGTCGATGATCGCCAGGTCCGCATCGTCGAGGCGCTTGGCGAAGGCCCGGGCGCGCGCTACACCGCCGACATCCGGCGACACCACGATGACGTCGTGGTACGCCTGCTTCCAGGCATCGCCGAGCAAGACCGGCGAGGCATACACGTTGTCCACCGGGATGTCGAAGAACCCCTGGATCTGATCCGAATGCAGATCGATCGTCAGCAGTCGATTCACTCCGGCGCTCGACACCATGTTGGCGACCAGCTTTGCCGTGATCGCCGAGCGCGTGGCGCGTGGGCGGCGATCCTGGCGCGAGTAACCAAAGTACGGCACCACCGCGGTGATGCGTGCGGCGGAGGCGCGACGCGCCGCATCCACCATCACCAGCAGCTCCATCAGGCTGTCGTTCGCCGGCGGACAGGTCGACTGCACGATAAACACGTCCCGCCCGCGCACGTTCTCCATCAACTCGACGTTCACCTCGCCGTCGCTGAAACGCCCGACGTACGCCCGTCCGAGCGGCGTCTGCAGGGCGCGTGCGATGTCCTGCGCCAGCGCCGGGTTGGCGTTGCCCGCAAACAGCGCGAATGTATCGCCGGTACTCATATCTCTATGCGCCGTGCGCGTGCCACCCTTTCGGAAAAACTGGCTGGGGTGGAAGGATTCGAACCTCCGAATGGCGGGATCAAAACCCGCTGCCTTACCACTTGGCGACACCCCAGCACCGCCGCCCGTGTAACGAGCGAGCGGGCGCGCATCTTACAGCCGCCTCAACCCCGCCGCCCGTCCGAAAGCCGCTCGTGCAGCGGCGATATGTTCAGGCCACGAGCCACGATGCTCACCCAGCGATCCGGCACCCGCGCCGCCAGGCGCTCGGCTTGTGCCGTGCTTTCGCACGCTGCAAACACGCACGAGCCGGTGCCCGTCAAATGAGCGGGCGCAAACTGCGCCAGCCAGTCCAGGGCCTCTGCCACTTCGGGAGCGCGCGTCCGCACGACAGGCTCGCAGTCGTTGCGCCCACCCGAATCCAAAAGGGCGCGTATTGTGCTGACGGGCGAATTTCGTGTCAATTCAGGGCTCTGGAACACCTCCCGGGTGCTGACGCCGACCCCGGGATGGATGATGGTGTACCACTTCGCCGGCAGCGTTACCGGGGTCAGCCGCTCGCCGAGGCCCTCCCCAAAGGCGGAAGAACCTTGAACAAAAACAGGTACATCGGCGCCCAGCGCCAGCCCTAGGCGGGTCAGTTCCGGCACGGGGAGCCTGGTACCCCACAGCTCATTCAGCGCCAGAAGCACCGTCGCTGCATCGGAGCTGCCCCCGCCCAGACCCCCGCCCAGCGGGATGCGCTTGTGCACTTGCAGGGTCGCACCGAGCTGCGAGCCCGTGGCGCTTTTGAGCAGGCGAGCCGCGCGGACCGCCAGATCCGCCTCCACCGTTACGCCGGGGGCTCCGCCCAGGCGCTCGATTGCTCCATCCTCGCGTACCGCAATCGCGATGCTGTCGCACAGGTCGACGAGTTGAAACAGCGTCTGCAGTTCGTGGTAACCGTCAGCGCGCCGGCCGGTGACATGCAAGAGCAGGTTCAGCTTCGCCGGCGCTGGCCAATGAGTTTCCGGACCGCTCACAACCGCCAGCCGTCCACCAGCAAGCGCACGCGCACGGTGTCGCGCTGAACGGTCAGTCGCGCCGGCAGCCATTCGTTTCCTACCAGAGAGTAGGACGTGTAGAGGATGCTCCACCCGTCCTGGGCGAGCGCCTGCAGACGCTGCTGGCCGGGCTCGAGTGTCTGGGTCGCGGGCGATGCCGGATCCGGCACACCCTGAATCCAGTAACGCAGCCTCTGAAGCGGCGGATCAAAACCCAAGCGTGATGTGAGCTCGGCGTGCGCCGCGTCGCTGTCGAGGCGTTGTCCGTCAGCGTTGACGATGGCGAGATCATTGCCGGCGGCGCTGATGCGCACCGCGCCGACTCCGAACGGACCTTCCAGCGTGACTTGCGTGCGCTCGCCAGTCTGGACCCACTGCAGGTTGGCGTTGACGCCCTGCTCGGCGACGGCGATGGCGACCCGGCCCTTGAGTTCGAAGCGCTCCCGCGCCTGCAGCTGCGGTCGGCGCTCATCCCACGACACCGCCACCGGGGCGGTGACGGGCAAGCTGCGGCATCCTGCAATCAGCCCAAGCGCTGCGACCCCGAGGGCCGCCGCGAGTTTACGGGGCATCGGGCAGGAACCGCTTTACCGTAGCCTTCAGGGGTTTCGAATCCGGCTCGCGGGCGAGCGCGGTGGCCCAGACTTTGCGCGCTTCACTGTGTTCGCCGCTCATCCACAGCGCCTCCCCCAGGTGCGCCGCGATTTCGGCGTCGCGCCCGACGGACCAGGCGTGGGCGAGTGTGCGCGCCGCGCCGCCCGCATCCCCCTGGCGAAAACGCACCCAGCCCAGACTGTCGAGTGCCGCCGGGCTGTCGGGCATGACCGCGAGCGCCCGCCGGATGAGGGTTTCAGCGTGCGGGAGCTCGAGTGAGTGATCGGCCAGCGTGTAGCCCAGAGCGTTCAGCAGCGTCGGATCCTCGGGCCGCTCGGCGAGCAGATGCTCAAGTGCCGTTACCGACTCGTGCACCTGTCCCGCCTGCTCGAGAATGACCGCCCGGTCGTACTCGATCGCGGGATGTTGCGGATGGCGATCCAGTTCCGCCCTGAGAACTGTCAGGCCCAGATTAGCGTCGCCGTGATCAGCGAGCAGGCGCGCCTTGGCGAGCGTGAGATCGAGTTCCTGCTCCGGGTGGTCCGCAGCGTAGTCATCCAGGAGCGCGAGCGCTTCGGCGTGCGCGTTGCGATCGAGCAGGAGGGCCGCGGCACGCGAGCGCGCCGGCAGCGCGACGCTCGAATCGTACAGCCGTCGGTAGTCCGCGATCGCACCGTTGGCATCGCCGTTGCGCGCCTCGATGTCGGCCAGATAAAGCTGCGCGCCGTCGTTGCGCTCGCCGTTCGACAATAGCTTGGTGAAGCGCGCCTTGGCGTCCGGCAGATCGCCGGAATCGAAAGCGAGCAGCGCCAGGCGCCGGTCTATTTCCTCCGGTTGCGCGCCTTGGGCGCGCAGCTGCTCGAGTTGCGCCCGGGCCTCCTCGTAGCGATTGAGCGCGGCGAGAATCTCGGTAAGCTCAAGTCCGCCGCGGATGGGGTCCGCGGCCATCGCCGCTCGCGCGGCGCCGATCGCCTCGGTGGCACGGCCCTGCAGCAGACAGGCGCGCGCCAGCACGTGCAGCGCGGCGAGATCCTTATCGTTGCGCGCGAGCACCTGGCGCGCGTAGCTCTCCGCGCGCGGCCCGTCGTAGGCGCTGAGCGCGAGTTCACCCAAGAGCAGCTGGACCGGCGCCGAGGGCGCGGGCGGCCCGTCGAGCGCGCCGCTCATCGCCGCCGACACCCCCGGGGCGTCAGCCTCCTCGAGCAGGAGTGCCGCTAACTCGGCCATGTTGGTCGCGAGCGGATCGGCGGCGATCTTGCCCGGATGCGCCGCGGGACTGCCGGCGCCCGGCGCGGGCGCAATGTCGCGCTCTACCGCATGACGGATCTCGACAATGGCACTGCGCGCGTCGGCGGTGCGATAAAGCTTCAGGGCGACCGCGGCATACAGAGTGTTGGCGCCCACGTCCTGCGGCGCCAGCGTCCGCCAGCGGTTGGCGGCTTGCCATGCGGCGGGTACGTGCTCACAGGCGATGGCCACCTGCCCGGCGCGGCGCGCCAGCGCTGCATCCCCGGTGGCGGCCGCCTGCGCATAGTCCTCGGACGCCGTGCGACAGTCGCCCCGCTTCAGAGCCACTTCGGCGGAAACCGTGAGCGCGGTGGAATCCCCTGCCGGCGGCGCGGAAGCCTTCTGCGAGTGAACGCTGGCGCACGCAGCGAGCTGTGTGAGCGCAAGTCCCGCCGCGCAAACCGCGGCGCAGAGGGGCGCTGGGTGATTCAATACCGGCATGCCGGTCACTATAGAGCCTCCGCGGGGAGTGCGCACCGCGCAGCTTGTCACAGACTACACAGATCCTGAGACTATGCACCCCTCATGAAGGAATCCATCCACCAAAGGCTGCAGAAGCTGGCCGATCGTTTTGAAGAGGTCGGGCAGTTGCTGGCCAGCAGCGAGGTTGCCGGCGGGTCGCAACGTTTTCGCGAGCTGTCCGTGGAGTACGCCCGGCTGCAGCCGCTCGCGCAGCGCTTCGGCCACTATCACGCGCTGCAGCGCGATCTTTTGGCGGCGCGCGACCTGCAGGCCGACAGCGATGGCCAGATGCGCGCCCTGGGGGACGACGAAGTGGCGCGCGTGCAGGGTGAGATCGTGTCGACGGAAGAGGAGCTGCGCCGGCTGCTCGTGCCGCAGGACCCGCGCGACGACAAGAATATCTTTGTGGAAGTGCGCGCCGGCACCGGCGGCGATGAAGCGGCGATCTTCGCCGGCGAGCTGCACCGCATGTACGCCCGTTACGCCGAGGGCCACGGGCTCGCCACTGAAGTCTTAAGCGAGAGTCCCGGCGAGCATGGTGGCTTCAAGGAAATCATCAGCCGCATCGCCGGCAAGGGCGCGTTCTCGCGTCTGAAGTTCGAGTCCGGTACTCACCGCGTGCAACGCGTGCCGGCCACCGAGGCACAGGGCCGCATCCACACTTCCGCCTGCACCGTCGCCATCCTGCCGGAGCTTGATGAAGTGGATGAGATCCAGATCAACCCGGCCGAACTGCGCATCGACACCTACCGCTCCTCGGGCGCCGGCGGACAGCACGTGAACAAGACCGAGTCGGCGATCCGTATTACCCACCTGCCGAGCGGCCTGGTCGTCGAATGCCAGGACGAGCGCTCCCAGCACAAGAACCGCTCGCGCGCCATGGCGCTGCTGAAGGCGCGCCTGCTGGCCGCCGAGCAGGAGAAGCAGCACAGCGCGCAGGCGCAGTCGCGCCGCCTGCAGGTCGGCAGCGGCGATCGCTCCGAACGCATTCGCACCTACAACTTCCCGCAGGGGCGGGTCACCGACCATCGCATCAACCTGACGCTCTACAAGCTGCCGCAGATCATGGATGGGCAGCTCGATGAGCTGATCGCAGCGCTGCAGCAGGAGCACCAGGCGCAGCTCCTGGCGCAAGAGACATGAGCGCTCCCGCCCCGGATCTGAGCGTCGACAGCGACACCGGCATCGATGTCTCGCTGTCCGTGGCCGGACCCGGCGCACGCGCCTACGCGTTCGTCGTCGACTGGCACGTGCGCGTGATCCTGGCGCTCGCCTGGTACATCATCGCCGCACTCGTCTTCAACGGCCGCTTCGTACTCACGCCGCCCCTGACCAACGATGCACGCTGGTTCGGTCTGGTGGTGGCGCCGGCGCTCGCAATCTACTGCCTCTATCACTGCGTCCTCGAGCCCCTGCTGCGCGGCCGCACGCCCGGCAAGCGCATGGCGGGCGTGCGCATCGTGACGCGCGACGGTGGCATACCCTCGGTCGGGGCGCTCCTGACCCGCAACATCTTTCGCCTGCTCGACAGCCTGCCGTTGTTCTACGGCGTGGGACTCGCCACGACCATCGTGACGCGCGAGAACCTGCGCATCGGCGACATGGCCGCCGGCACGCTGCTGGTATACGAGCGCGCCGACGCGCAGTCACCGCCGACGCTGTCTGTGCAGGGAGCGCTGCCGCGCATCGACGCAACCGGTGCCGAGATCATCGGTGAACTGCTCGAGCGCTGGCCAACCTTGAGCCTCGAATCGCGCGCGCAGCTGGCGCGGGCGGCGCTCGCGCGCTTCGGTGCCCCGGCCGCAAGCGCCGCTGCCGCGGCACCGCACGACGCTGACGCCGGCTTGCGTGCGCAGCTTGAGACGCTGCTGCGCGGGACGGCCAGCGCGTGAACGACCGGCGCCAGCAGGCTCTCAGGTCAAACCTGCTGCAGCGCGCGGACCTGTGGCGCGAAGCTCTGGCACGCTCACGTCGTCTCGCCCAGGGTACGACCGAGGACGCCGGGGACGCGACCCGCATGGCCGATGACTACCGGCTGCTGGCGCACGACCTCGCGCGCGCCCGCATACTACTGCCCGACACCCGCACCCGTGAGTACCTCGAGGCCGCGTACGCCCGCGCGCACACCACCTTGCATCACGGCGCGTGGCGCCTGGGGGCAACGCTCCTCAGCCTCTTCCGCGACGAGATTCCCGCGGTGATTCGCTGGCTGCGCCCCTACATCCTGTGGTCGGGACTGATTTTCGTGCTGGCCATGAGCGCGGGCTACGCGCTCGTGCATCAGTATCCGGAACTCATTGCGCTGTTTGCCTCGCCGGATGCCATCGCCAAGGTCGAGCGCGGCCAGCTGTGGACCGAGGGCGTGCTCAACATCGTCCCGCCGTCGGTCATGTCAGTGCAGCTGTTCGCGAACAATATCGTGGTGAGCCTCACCGCCTGGTGCACCGGCTTCCTGTTCGGGCTCGGCACCTTGTACGTGCTGGGACTTAACGGGCTGCTGCTGGGCGCCGCATTGGCCTTCGTGAGTCAGCATGGACTGCGCGATCAGCTACTGACGTTCATCGTGGCGCACGGCTGCGTGGAGCTGTCGGTCATCTGCCTGTCGGCAGCCGCGGGTGCGGCGGTCGGCGAGGCGCTGGCGCGCCCCGGCGAGGCGGGGCGCATCGAATCGTTCCGCGTCGCGGTGCTGCGCTCCGGCAAGCTCCTCGTCGCGTGCGTGCTACTGCTAATCGGCGCTGGTCTCATCGAGGGCTACGTGTCACCCAATCCGCATGTTTCGCTCAATGCGCGCGTCGTGATCGGCGTGAGTTACTGGCTTCTCATGGTGCTGCTGCTCAGCGGCTGGCTGTTCGGCCGGCCCCGCAGCTCCACCGCCGGCTAAGCGGACGCTAGACGCGTCGCGAACGTCGCAGCGACTCGTACTGCGCGAATACCGCCGCCTCCAGTCTGGCGGCGGGCGCGGCGATCACCGGCGCGCCCAGATGCCGCAGGAACGAGCGCTGCGCGGCGGCGCGCATCTCGTGCTCGGTCGCGGCCAGTGCGATCCACGGATCCAGCCACGCGTGCGCCTCGCGCTGCGCAAGCTCACCGATCTCGCCGCTGTGCACGCCGGCGACCACCACCAGATGCGGCGGGGCGAGCAGGCGCATCGCACGTGCGAGCTGATCGGCGACACTGGCGTCATCGAGGTCCGTGAGCAGCACGATGAGCCCGCGGTGCCTGAGGAGGCCGCGTATACACACTGCCGCCGCCGTCGGATCCGATTCCGCCCGCTGCACCGACAGTTGCTCGAGCGTGCGGCGCAGGCGCGTCACCGCGGCCAGTCCACGCGCCGGCGCCAGGGTCGCGAGCGGGCGCTCGGCGTACACCACGAGGGCGATGCGGTCGTCGTGTTGCGTGACGAGCTGCGCAAAACGCGCCGCCAGATTGGCGTACAGGCCGAAACGATCGAGCTTGCCGGCGTGCACGCTGCTGAAGCGCCCGGCGTCGATGGCGACCAGGATGTCCAGGTGCTGGTCCTCGCTGAATTCACGTGTGACCAGGGCACCGGCCCGCGCGGTGGCCTTCCAGTCGATGCGCGCCAGCGGGTCGCCGCGCACGTAAGCGCGCAGCTGGTGCAGCTCCGCGCCGGCGCCCGCGACCCGACGCGGGCGCGCACCGCCGGCCATGCCGCGCGGACGCAACGCGGTTCGCAGCGTGTCCGGAGCCACTACCACAGCCTCGGCCAGCTGCAGCGGCGCGTTCCACCAGGCGAGTCGCAGCGGACCCAGGAGTCGTGCCGGCAGCGGCGGCCATTGCTGACGCCCGAGCCGCACCGCCAGCAGGGTCAGAGAATCGCGCACCGTGCCGCGCGCAGGCGCCGTCACGCGCCGCACCTGCGCGCAGGTTTCGAAGCCTGGCGGAACGGCCGGAGCGTATTCGAGGGTGCGCGCCCGGCGGCCGCCGTTTTCGAATACGAAGGCCGCCGGCTGCGACTGGCCGAGATAAGCGCGCGGCGCGGTCGCGAGCCGCACGCTCAGGCGGGCGCGGCGCGCCAGCAGTCCCTCGAGCGCGAGCCCTGCGAGCAGCAACAGCGCCACGACGCGCCACAGCAGCGCGACGTCGCGCTCATCCGACCAGATGGCGTCAATCAGCAGCACCGCCGTCAGCAGCGCAAGGAAATAAGCGCGGCGTGCGAGATGCATCGCCGGTCAGCGCGGCACAGGCGTCTCGGCCAGCAGCGCCCGCACGACCTCAGCGTCGCTCGTGCCTTCAAGCGTCGCTTCCGGTGTCAGCACCAGGCGGTGGGCCAGCACGCCTGCCGCCGCGTCCTTCACGTCATCAGGTGTTACGAACTCCCCGCCGCGCAGCCCCGCGGTGATGCGCGCCGCCTTGACCAGCGCCAGCGCGCCGCGCGTCGATACGCCGAGGGTAAGCCGCGCGTGCTCGCGCGAGGCACGCGCGAGATCCAGCACGTAGGCTAGCAGCCCGTCGGCAACCCGAATCCGATCGGCCTCGGCGCGCGCCTCGGCCAGGAGCCGGCGCTCCAGCACCGCGACAGCCCCGAGCGCCGCCTGCGCCGCCGCCGTGACACCGCCATAGCGGGCGAGAATGTCAGCCTCCGCTTCGCGCGCCGGGTAGTCCATGTCGATGCGCAGCATGAAGCGATCCAGCTGCGATTCGGGCAAGGGATACGTGCCCTCGAACTCGCGCGGGTTCTGGGTCGCAATCACCAGGAAGTCCTCGGGCAGCTGCCAGGCGGCGCGCTCCACACTCACCTGCCGCTCTTCCATCGCTTCCAGCAACGCCGACTGGGTCTTTGGACCTGCACGGTTGATCTCATCCACCAGCACCACATCGGCGAACAGCGGGCCGGGGCGGAACACGAAAGTGCGCTGCTCCTCATCGAACACATGCACCCCGGTGATGTCACTCGGCATGAGGTCGGCGGTGCCCTGGATGCGCTTGAACTCCCCACCCAGGGCGCGCGCGAGCGCCTTCGCCAGCAGCGTCTTGCCCAGGCCCGGGACCCCCTGCACGAGGACGTGACCGCGGGCTATGAGCGCGATGACCAGTTGCCGCACGGCTGCGCTGGCGCCGATGACCACCTGCCCCAATTCGCGGTTGAGGGATTCTTCCAGCTGTTGGATCGATGCGCTCATGCGGCGAGCTGCCTTTCCATGCGAACGATGAGATTGTGCAGTTGCGTGAGCGGCACGCGCTGATCCGAGTACGCCTCGGCGTACCATTCCTTCAGCTGCAGCACGTCCGCGCGCGCGAGGCGCGGATGCCCTTCGAGCCACTCCCAGGGTGGGTCACCCTCCTCGCGGCCGCGGCGCGTGAGGGCGCGCAAGCGTGCGAAGAAATGTTCGAACATCCGCCGCGCGGCCGCCGCCGGCCGCAGCACCCGGGCGAGAAATCCACCGGTGGCGCGCACCAGTTCCGCCTCGCGCGGTGCGCGGCTGCGCAGCCGCGGCAGGCGCAGCCGCGTGCCCCCCAGCACCCCGGTCACCCACAACGCCGCCAGCACACCCAGCGTCTGGTACAGGCGCGGGTCGCGGTAGAACTTCGCCGGGTCGTAGGCTGCAGTGAGGCCCTGATGCTCATCGTCGAACAACACCGCGCCCGCCGGACTCACCGTGCTGCCGACGACATTGGCGAGCAGGCGCGCATTGCCCTCAAGTCCCAGGGCGCGATTGCTGAAGAGCGAACCGAAGCCGCTCACGATGATGGTTCCCGCGGACACCCTGCGCAGCCACAGCACATCCGCGCCGTTCTCGCGCTGGTGTGCGAGCGACAATACGAACCCGTCCCGCGGGATGCTCACGGTCCAGCTCTGCGGCAGGTAATCCGACCACGCCGTGGCGCTGCTGACCCCGTGCAGGTAAGCGTGCGGCCTGTTGGCCACCAGCGTGCCGCGCCGTGGCTTTGCCAGGGCGGTCACGGCGCCAAACTGAGCTAGCGGGTCTCGCGCCTGCGGATTGCCGGCAGTCCCCGATGGCGCCGGCTGATCGCCGCTGCGCGCCGCCCGCACGTCAAGCCCGGTGAGCCCTTGCAGGTCGCTGAGGAGCATGAGTCCGGGACGACCCCAGTCGGGCCGGTCGGAGAGCGTCGCGAGCACCAGCAGTGTGTTGCCGGCCCGCACCCACTGATCGAGCACGCTGAGTTCGGTGAGGCTGAACGGTATCGCTACCGGCAGCGTCACGATCAGGAGGTTGCCCGTTGCGGGCAGGTCGTGCCGCGTCGCCAGCTTATCGAAGCGCTCGCGCACCGGTAGCGTGCGAATGCCCTCCCCCTGCAGCCAGGTCACGGCGGCCATGAGACCGTTGCCGCGCCGCTCGGCCGTCGTCGGGCGCCCGGCGCGCTGCGCATCGGGTGCATTGCCGCGCACCAGCAGAGTCGCGAACAGAACCAGTGCGCCGAGTGCGCAGGCCAGGGTAATCAGGCGTTCCCGCACGCGCGCGACCCCTCAGCTGCCCTGTGGCTGCGCGAACGGCGCCTCGAGCGAGGCGAGTAACTCCCGTCCCTGGGCGAGCGCGCGCGCGAGTATTGCCGGGGCAACTTCCTGGTCCGAGAAACGCACGCGTTCGCACACCGAAGCCAGTTCATCCAGGCGCGAATGATCGGCCGCGTCCGCGAGACGTGCAGCACGGCGCAGCTCGCGTACCGTCAGCGCCCGCGCCGGCGGCAGGCGCGACTGTTGCACGAGTCGCGCAGCGACGAGTTCGAGAAGCAGGCGCGGCTGCTGGGAGGGGCTCGCGCGCTCCAGCTCCTCGAGCCTCACGCCCGCGCCCACGGCGCTGCCCGCGCCGGCCGCCCGCCTGGCGCGGCCGCGCCGCAGAGTCAGCCATCCGGCGAGCCGCAGCTCGTTCAGCACAATGCCGATGCCCAAGCCGGCTGCGATCGCGAACCCGAGCCACTCGATCCAGCGCGTAAGGGTAATCGGCAGGTGCATGCGGATAATCAGGCGCTGCAGCCAGCTGTCGTGCGCGGGCTGCGATGCCCGCGTGAAGAGTTCGTGCAGCCAGCTCTTCAGGCGCCGCCACCAGCTGCGCGAATGATCGTCCGCCGGCAGCCCTGCGAGTACGGCACTCACCGTGTTGGTGCGCAGTTCGTGAGCGGGTGGCAGGCGCGCTGCTTCCGCGGGCAGCAGCGCACGCAACTGCACCAGTCCGCCCGCAGACAATTGGTTGTGGGGCCGATACCAGTCACGTGGCAGCCACGCCTCCCAGGGGCTCGCCGCAAGACTCGGTGTGAGCTCGGGGCAACGCTTCGCAATGCGCTGGTAACCGACGTCGAGGCCATCGAGCTGCATCACACAGGCATCGAGCGCACCCAGGGCATCGCGGGCCTGCGCGCCTGGCGCCGCGGCCAGCACCGTCAGCAGCGCCAGGGCAGCGCGACTCATGGCTAGGCGGGCGAAGAGATGCGCTCCGCGAGGTCGGTACCCTCCTTGCGCACGGACAGGTCCCCGAACACCGCGAGCGCCAGCGCCGTGTAGAACGGCCTGATTATGGAACCCAGAATAACCGCCACCGCAGCCGAGAGCGCGGTGATAAGGGCGACATCACCCAGCGCGAAGGGCACGGCGATGGCGGCCGCGACCACCCCTGCGAGCAGGTAAAAGACCAGCATCAGCACTAGTCCAACGGTGTAGATGAGCGACAGGCGCCAGAAGTTGCCCGCCGTCAGGTACCAGCTATGGCGCATGCTCTCCAGGACCCCGCGGCCGGTCAGAAGGTATGCCGTGACCGCGCAGGAAAACCGGATCACGATGTACGACGCCGGGATCAGCAGGAAAAAAATCGCCACGCTCATGGTCACCGGCGTACGGAAAAACAGCAGCGCAGGGGCCAGACACGCCGCGGTCGCGAGGCCGATCAGGAGCGAGACGGCAAACAAACCGGCTACGAGCCGCAGCGCCGCGGTCAATTCCCCGTTCAAAGTCGACGCACGGCTGCCGCTCGCAATGGCGTATTGCCGACGCACGATGGCGCTCGTCAACGTGAGCGCAATCAGGGAGCCGGCGAGTGCCAGCAGCCACCAGAGAGCATCGTGCGCGACAAAAAGGCTCTCCAGTGGCCGCCCTCGCAGCAGGCTGTAGATGTTCGCCAGCTGCCCGGCCAGCAGGGACAGCGTGGCAAACAGCAGGCACTTCAGCACCGTGGCACGGAAGATCCGGAATGCCATATCCAGAATCTCCCCTACCGTCTGCGGGCGCGGCGGCGGATACAGGTTGTTTGTCATTCGTGCATATTACCGGTCCGAAGCGAAAGTGCGCATGACGATGAACCTGACGGTGGCAACCCTCCTCGCCGAGGGTGTGCGGCGGCTGCGCAGCTCCCCGGCGGGCGCCGCTCCGGGGGCGACCCTGGACCTGGATGCGCAGGTATTGCTCGCGCACGCACTGGGTGTGCCGCGCGTGCGGCTGCGTTCACATCCGGAAAGCCTCCCGGAGCCGGAGGCTACCCGGCGCTACCGCGCCCTCCTCGAACGCCGCGCCTCAGGGGAGCCGGTGGCGTACCTGACCGGAGAAAAGGATTTCTGGACCCTGCGCCTGACAGTCACGCCCGCGGTGCTGATCCCGCGGCCGGAGACGGAGCTGCTGGTGGAGCGTGCTCTGGCGTTGCGGTCGGCGGAATCTGCGCACGTGGCGGACCTGGGCACCGGCTCGGGCGCCGTCGCGCTGGCGCTGGCGAGTGCGCGTCCCGCGTGGCGGCTGGTGGCGAGCGATGTGTCGCCGGAGGCCCTTGTCGCAGCGCGCGCCAATGCCGCGGCGCTTGGAATCACCCAGGTGGAATTTCGCCTCGGCAGCTGGTTCGAGCCGTTGGCGGGCGAGCGCTTCGACCTGCTCGTGAGCAATCCGCCCTACATTGGCGCCGATGATCCGCACCTGAAGTGGCTCGCGCACGAGCCGCGGCTCGCGCTCACCCCGGGAAGCGACGGGCTCGCCTGCCTCCGGGCCATCATCCACGGGGCCGGTACCCATCTTCAGCCCGGCGGCTGGCTGCTGCTCGAGCACGGCGCCACCCAGGCGGAAGCGGTGCGTCACGAGCTTGTCCTTGCCGGCATGCGTCACGTACGCTCGCACCGCGATCTCGCCGGACTTGAGCGCATGACGGAAGGACAACAATGATCCGATTCGAAACCTCACACGGTCCCTTCACGGTGGAGCTGTTTGCCAAAGAGGCGCCGGTCACCGTGGAGAACTTCCTGCGCTACGTCGATGACGGGTTCTTCGACGGCACCATCTTCCATCGCATCGTTCCCGGGTTCGTGATCCAGGGCGGCGGCCTTACCGCCGACTTTGCCAACAAGAAAACCCGTGCGGCAATCGCCAACGAGGCCAAGAACGGCCTGAAGAACGGCCGCGGCTTTCTGTCGATGGCCCGCACCAGCGACATCAACAGCGCCACCTCGCAGTTCTTCGTGAACCTCGCCGACAACGCGTTCCTCGACCACGGTCCGCGCGACTTCGGCTATGCCGTGTTCGGGCGCGTCACTGAAGGCATGGACGTCATCGACAAAATCGCCCGCGTCGGTACCGGCCGCCGCCAGGGCTACACCGACGCCCCGATGGAAGATGTGGTGATCGTGTCGGCGCGCCGCCTGAGCGCCTAGCGGACGCGGCGTGGCGCGGGGCGCGACGAGAAAACCCGGCAGCACCCGTGATTCCCGGCCACACGCCGGGGTGGTGGGGGCGCTCCTCAGTGGCTTCGCCGTGCTGCTGCTGGCGTGCCTCGTGGTGACGGCGCTGCCGGTGCTGCTGTTGCGCTGGTTCCATCCCACGACCAGTGCCGTCATGGTGGAAGCGCGGCTCGCGGCCTGGCGTGCCGGCGTGCGCGGCTATCACACCGAATTCCGGTGGGCGAGCCTCGAGGAGATCTCCCCGCACGTGGCCATCGCGGTGATCGCCTCGGAGGATCAGCAGTTCCCGTTTCATGCCGGTTTCGATTTCGACTCCATCCGTGAAGCGGTGCGCGCGAGCGAGCGCGGCAAGCGGCTGCGCGGCGCGAGCACCATTTCCCAGCAGGTGGCGAAGAATCTGTTCCTGTGGAGCGGCCGCAGCTTCGTGCGCAAAGGCCTGGAAGCGTGGTTTACGGTGCTGATCGAGACCTTGTGGCCGAAGGAGCGCATCCTCGAGGTGTACCTGAACATCGCGCAGTTCGGCGATCGTGTCTACGGGGTGCAGGCGGCGGCCGGGCACTTCTGGCACAAATCCGCGCGCAGCCTGAGCCCCGGCGATGCGGCGCTGCTGGCCGCGGTGCTGCCGAACCCGCATCTTCTGCGCGTCGACCGGCCGTCGCGCTACGTCATCGAGCGACGCGAGTGGATTCTTGGGCAGATGCGCGAGCTGGGCGGCGCACAGTACCTGCGCGCCCTCGAGCACGAGCGGCGCACCTCACACTGACGGCGGGGCGTGCCCTGCTATCAGGGCCGCAGCCCGCCGCTGGCGCTGTTCACATCAGCGCGGTGCTCGCTTCCTCGATGAGGGCAACGATCGCGGCGGGTTGCGAGGCCAGCGATGCGTGGCTGGCCGGCAGGGTGATCGTCTTGCGTGCCTTCATGCGCTCCGCCATCCACTTTTCGGTTTCCGGCGGAATCATCCGGTCGTTGGCCGAAATCTGGTACCAGCTGGGCTTGCTCTTCCAGGCCGGCGGTCCCGACTTGTCCTCGAAGCAGCGGCCGGCGATGGGCTTCTGCGTCAGGGCCATCACCAGCGATTCCGCCTCGTCAAGGTCCTGACAGAAACTCTCGCGGAACTTCTCCGGCGCGATCCACAGAAGCCCGTCGTTGTCGGGACGGATATTGGCGGCACCAGGCGGCGGCTCGCGGCGCGCAAAAATGCTCCCCAGAGTGTCGCCGAGGTCCGGTGCAAAAGCCGCCACGTAGACGTGGCCCGATTACATTCGGCGCGTACCTGAAAGCCCTTATCGTGCAGAGTTGGAATCACGTGGCGCCAGTGAGAGCCGTCGCCCCACGCGCCGTGCACCAACACGATGTTAGGTTTGGTTGCCATAGATCACCCCTGCAGGTCTCGGGATCCGTGCGCTTGCTCAGGGCATGATACGCCGCGCGCCAGCGTCACGGCAGAATCGCGGGCGCGAACGTGGCTTTAATCTAAGGCTCGTAGCCGAGACTCGGCGACAGCCAGCGCTCGGCCTCGGTAAGCGCGAGCCCCTTGCGGCGCGCGTAGTCCTGCACCTGATCGCGATCGATCTTGCCAAGCGCAAAGTAACGCGACTCGGGATGGGCGATGTACCAGCCGCTGACCGCGGCCGTCGGGTACATGGCGTAGGATTCGGTAAGGCGGATGCCGGCGTTGTTGTCCGCGTCGAGGAGCGTCCACAGCTTCGCCTTCTCGGTGTGATCCGGGCAGGCGGGATAGCCGGGCGCCGGGCGGATGCCGCGATACTCCTCGCGCACCAGTTGCTCGTTGGTCAGACCTTCGGCCGCCGCATAGCCCCACAGCTCGCGCCGCACGCGCTCGTGGAAATGCTCCGCCGCGGCTTCCGCCAGCCGGTCCGCGAGTGCCTTCAACATGATCGCCGAGTAGTCGTCGTGGGCGCGCTCAAAGCGCGCGACGTGCTCCTCGATGCCGATGCCGGCGGTGACCGCGAAGGCGCCGAAGTAATCGTTGACGCCGCTCGCGCGCGGCGCCACGTAGTCGGCGAGGCACTCGTGCGGCTGACCATCGGGCTTGGCCTTCTGCTGCCTGAGGAAATTCAGCGTCGTGAGGAGCCCGTCGCGCGCCTCGCTCGCGTAGATCTCTACGTCGTCGCCGACGGCATTGGCGGGAAACAGGCCGACGACGGCGCGCACCGTCAGCCAGCGTTCGGCGATCAGAGTCTTCAGCATGCGGCGGGCATCCGCATACAGGTTGCTCGCGGCCTCCCCGACCCTGGGATCCGTGAGGATGTCGGGAAACTTGCCGGCGAACTCCCAGGCGTTGAAGAACGGCATCCAGTCGATGTAGCCGAGGAGCTCCTCCAGCGGATAGTCAGCAAAACGCTGCACGCCGGGCACGCGTGGCGGCACCGGAGCGTACGCGGCCCAGTTGATGGCACGGTGGTTGGCGCGCGCCGCGGCCAGCGAAGCTTCCGGCACCTTGACCTTCTTCGCCGCGTGCTGTTCACGGCGCCGCTCGTGCTCCTCGCCGACCTTGGCGATGAACGCCGCGCGCTGCTCCGGCTGGGTCAGGGTCTGGCACACGCCGACGCAGCGCGACGCGTCCTTCACGTAGACGACGGGCGGGGTGTACTGCGGCGCGATCTTCACCGAGGTGTGCGCCGGGGATGTGGTCGCGCCGCCGATGAGCAACGGCACCTGGAACCCCTGCCGCTGCATTTCTTTCGCGACGTGCACCATCTCATCCAGCGACGGCGTGATAAGACCCGACAGTCCGATGAAGTCCGCCTGCTCACGCCGCGCGGCCTCGAGGATCTTCTCGCACGGCACCATGACGCCGAGGTCAATGACCTCGAAGTTGTTACATTGCAGCACCACACCGACGATGTTCTTGCCGATATCGTGCACGTCGCCCTTGACGGTGCCAATGACGATGCGGCCGTTGGTGCGCCGCGCCCCGGCGTCCTTGCTCTTCTCGATAAACGGCACCAGGTGTGCGACCGCGCGCTTCATCACGCGCGCGCTCTTGACCACCTGCGGCAGGAACATCTTGCCGGCGCCAAACAGGTCGCCGACCACGTTCATGCCATCCATGAGCGGACCCTCGATCACCTGCAGCGGCCGCTCGAACTCGAGGCGCGCGGCTTCCGTGTCCTCGATGATGTAGTCGTCTATGCCCTTCACGAGGGCGTGCTCGATGCGCTTGCCGACGGGCAAATTGCGCCAGCCGAGGTCCTCGTGCCGGCGCTGCGCGCCGTCGCCCTTGAAGCGTGCCGCGAGTTCCAGCAGCCGTTCGGTCGCGTCCGCGCGGCGGTTGAGGATCACGTCCTCGCACGCGGTGCGCAGCGCCGGGTCGATCTGCGCGTAGATGGCCAGCTGCCCGGCGTTCACGATGCCTAAGTCCATGCCGGCGGCGATGGCGTGATAGAGGAACACCGAGTGCATGGCCTCGCGCACCGCGTCGTTGCCGCGGAAGGAGAACGACACGTTGCTCACGCCGCCCGATACCAGGCAGTGCGGCAGCTCGCCCTTGATGCGGCGCGTCGCCTCGATGAACGCCAGGCCGTAGCCGTTGTGTTCTTCGATGCCGGTGGCGATGGCGAAGATGTTGGGATCGAAAATAATGTCCTCAGGCGCCATGCCCGCCTGGGTGGTCAGGAGCTGGTAGGCGCGCCTGCAGATCGCCACCTTGCGCTCGACGGTGTCGGCCTGCCCCTGCTCATCGAACGCCATGACCACCGCGGCGGCGCCGTAGCGGCGCACCTTGCGGGCGTGCTCGAGGAACA
>Ga0070733_10001357_pt1 | contig 18413 bp, 16 predicted proteins | sample Coa_R1_9_FD_66450 | JGI IMG/M metagenome (GOLD analysis project Ga0070733, IMG submission 66450) | Surface soil microbial communities from Centralia Pennsylvania, which are recovering from an underground coalmine fire - Coalmine... | ecosystem: Environmental > Terrestrial > Soil > Unclassified ... | reverse complement strand
TCGCTCTCCGGAGAACACGGCGACGGCCAGTCTCGCGCCGAGTTGCTGCCAAAAATGTTTGGCCCCGAACTCGTACAAGCCTTCCGCGAGTTCAAAGCCCTCTGGGACCCCGATTGGAAAATGAATCCCGGCAAAGTAGTCGAGCCATACAAGCTCGACGAAAATCTTCGTCTAGGCGCTGACTACAAACCATGGCAGCCGGAAACTCACTTTAAATTTCCCGAAGACCACGGCAGTCTAGCTCACGCAACCTTGCGCTGCGTCGGAGTCGGTAAATGTCGCCGCGACGAAGGCGGAGTAATGTGTCCCAGTTTCCGCGTAACTCGTGACGAAGAACACTCAACCCGAGGTAGAGCCCATCTCCTCTGGGAAATGACCAAGCGAGACGTAATCAAAGACGGCTGGCGCGATGAGCACATAAAAGATTCGCTCGACTTGTGTCTAGCCTGTAAAGGCTGCAAAAGCGACTGCCCAGTAGGAGTCGACGTAGCCACGTACAAAGCCGAATTTCTCTCCCATTATTACGAAGGTCGCATCCTCCCGCGCAGCGCCTACGCCTTCGGCCACATCGACCGCTGGGCTTGGCTCGCGTCGAAGGCCCCAGCGTTAATTAATCTGACGACACAACTGCCTTTCTTGCGCGATGTAGCCAAACTGGTTGCTGCAATTCCACGCCAGCGTAGCATTCCTCCATTCGCCCGACAAACATTTCGAGATTGGTTCAAACGCCGCAGACAACAAAACTCGGAAAGCACCCCAGTCCTGCTCTGGCCAGACACATTCAATAATTATTTCTTGCCAAACACCGCCAAAGCCGCGGTAGAAGTCCTCGAATCCGCCGGCTTCCGCGTGCAACTTCCATCCACTGTACTGTGTTGCGGCCGCCCTCTCTACGACTGGGGCATGTTGGATCGCGCGAAAACATTGCTCGCTAATATTCTCGCCACGCTGAAATCCGAAATCGACAACGGGATTCCGCTGGTCGTCCTCGAGCCAAGTTGCGCCGCCGTCTTTCGCGATGAACTCCTGAACTTATTTCCCGAAGACGACCGCGCCCGCCGCCTATCACAGCAAACATTTCTGTTGAGCGAGTTCCTGGAGAATCAGGTTACGCATTTCGACTTGCCAAAATTGAACCGCAAAGCACTCGTCCATGGGCATTGCCATCAGAAATCCATCATGAAGATGACCGCCGAAGAATTCGTTCTGCGCAAAATGGAAATCGATTTCGAAACCCCAGCCGCCGGCTGCTGCGGCATGGCCGGATCATTCGGCTTCGAGAAAGACAAACACGAACTCTCCATCGCCATCGGCGAACTAGAACTCCTACCCGCCGTCCGCAAGGCTCCACCCGGCCACCTGATCATCGCCAACGGCTTCAGTTGCCGTGAACAAATCACCCAATGCACCACTCGCCAAACCCTGCACCTGGCTGAGGTCATTCAAATGGCAATGCACGAGGGGCGACCCTGAGAAAATGCACGTGCCGTCGTGGAAGAGCGGCCTTCCGGCCAGGTGGTATTCAGAAGTGAAATACGCGCTTTAGCGCTGGTGGATTATCCCTCGCCACTTGCTAACTCATTGATAAGAATGACATGTCTGACGTCCTTCTCGCCAGACCCTGCGGATTCTGAAAGAATATAAGGCGCATGATTGAGGATCGCCAAACCTTCCGAACCATGACTGATGTATCGCAACACGATATATCCTCTCAAAAAGGCGCGACCCTCGAAGGCTCGGTTCTTGTCCTGATTCAATTTGACGTCTGTGAAGAGATCCGCCTTGACCGGCTCCGCGAGATCTTCGGCGCCCGAACCCTGCCACAGCCAGCGCTCAAACATCCCACCCCAGGCTACGTCCGCTACCAGCGTCCCCCGGTAGTTGAGGCAATCGAAGCTCTCGTCCTCGAAAGCGGAGAGCGCCTCGAAGGCCAGATCAAGTACTACGATTACGGGGTCCTCAGTGTAGTCATGGAGCTGCCCTTCTCCGGAGACTGGGACACGCTGGTTCGCTTGGGAAGCCGCTGGGTGTGGGACGTGGATTTTTCCGGACACGCGTCCCGCATCGTGCGCCAGAAACTCGAACGCGCTGCTCCCGCCCTGGTCAAGCCGTACACCGACTGGCTGAGCGAAGACTATTTCATTTTCCATGTGCGCGAAATCAGCGGCTCTCCAACTGTCGCTGAATTATGTGCCGCGCAGGGCGCCCGCATCGCCCAGATCGTGCGCGGGGAAACCGCTCAACTCTCGGACGGCGAGCGCAATGAAATTCTGCAGTCGCGCATTTCCTACTACCCAAACGACCTTGCCGTAATCGGCTGGAATGCGGCGTTCCTATACGACAGTGAAGTCGGCGCGGAGACCGCCATTCAACTCCTCGAGTACGCCAACTCCCAGCTGCTCGAGTTCCGCCACTACGATGAGTTACTCACCAAGGAATTAGAAAGCGTCTACGCCTCGCTCGACAAAGGAACAGGAATGCTCGCCCGCTGGCGAATGGCGCGCGACGCCACCAAACTTCACACCGTCCTGCTCGACGTGAATGAACTCACCGAGCACGCCGACAACGCCATCAAGTTTCTCAGCGACATGTTCTCCGCCCGCCTCTATAAACTCGCGGCCTCGAAAGTCGGCGTGCCCGATTACAAAGATCTCGTCACGCAGAAAGTACAAACCGCCGAGGAACTCTATCGCTTCATGGTTGACCAGTTCAATCAAAGCCGCGCCTTCGCTCTCGAACTTATGGTCGTGATCATCCTAATCATCGAACTGGTATATTTCTTTCGCGGCAAGCCCATCTGAGAACTGGGAACCAGGAACAGAGAACTGATTTAAAATCATCCGCGGTATTCTAGAGAATCATGCGAGGACTGAAAGGCAAACGCGTCTTAATCACCGGCGGCGCCAGCGGCATCGGCGCAGCCACGGCCGCCCGCTTCCTCGAAGAAAGTTCAGTGGTTTGCGTGCTCGACCGCAACGCCAAAGGCAATGAAACGATTCGCAAACAATTGCCCGGCTTGACCGGAGCGCTCGACGCAGATGTTTCTAACCTCGAGCAAGTGGACGCGGCGTTCGCTGCCGTCGTGCGTATCATGGGTGGCGTAGACGTGCTGATCAATAACGCCGGCATCAGTATTCGCCACGACTTTCTTAAGATCACTCCAGAAGAATGGGACAAGGTTATCGCCGTGAATCTGACCGGGGTGTTCTATATGGCCCAAACTGCGGCACGGCACATGTGGCAGCGCGGCAGCGGCGTGATCCTGCAAACCGCATCCACCAATGGTCTTGTGGGCCAACCCTTCTACGCTGACTACAATGCGACCAAGGCTGGCGTGATCGAACTGACTCGAACCATGGCGCTGGAACTTGCACCTAAGGTTCGGGTGTGCGCGGTCGCACCCGGGTACGTGCTCACTCCCATGCAGCGCGCCGAATACACTGACGCGATGCTCGACGAAGTGAACCAGAAAATTCCAATGAGAAGACACGCTAAGCCGGAAGAGATCGCGGCGCTGTTTGCCTTTCTGGCGTCGGATGATGCGGCTTATATGAGCGGGCACGTGTACACGATCGATGGCGCCGAGACCGCAGGCGGGTTAGCCAGCCGGTAGCGACGCTTGAAACGTGTGAATGGTGCCCCGTAGCTTTCCGTCAAGGGCCGCATAGATTGCGCGAAAGTCAAAGACCTCGCCTCGCGGGACACAAACGTTACATGGAGGAGATTTCTTGCCTTCTCATTTAACTGGGTGAAGCCAGTCTCCTGGCCAGGCGCGACAGGCGCACCAGGCGATAAAGCGGGGAAAGAGGTTCCGGCAAGCGGATCGTGGACCATTCGCGCAGACTTGGTGTGAAGATCAGACGAGCGAGGAGACGAGCCCGATCCTGAGGGCGCTCCCGTAGTCGTATCATGAAGCGGAAGTATGGGATTGATTCGGCGTCGTAGTGTTGGTTTCGGGCAATGATGAGTTGTATCTCATTCGCCAGGGTTGTGATGGTTGTGGTTTGACGACACATCTGCTGAATTGAAAATGGCAACCTGGCGCCGAGCAACAGGTTCGCCAGCAGCAAATTCAGCAGAAGAACCCGTTCGATTCCCAGGCGCCTTGCCTGGCTGTGGATGGTGTTCCAGTTGAGTCGGGGAGAGCTTGCGAGTTGGGCAATATCGCACAGCAAAGAAAGCTCACACCACATGTGTTTGGCTGCATGAACGCAGAGCACGAGCATGAGATCGGACGGGCGGAGAGTTGCGAGAGCGGATCCGCCCAAGTGGATTTCGCCGGCCCGATCGAAAAAAGTGGTCGCGTCGAAGTCCACAGAATAAAACCGTGGCAGGATCTTCCACTGCAACTCCAGCAAGTTTTGATTGTCGCGGTTGCGGAACGCGTACTCGTATCCTGAATCGATGTAGTCTCGCTCCTGGCGCAGAGTAAGCTCGATTTGGGATTTGTATCCCAGATCTAGCAACGCGACCCTTGCCCTTGGCACGTCAACTGGTCGAACCAGGATGTCTAAATCACAAAATTGGCGCTGTGTCACTTCGCCATAAAGAATTTTCGCCAGAGCCGGTCCCTTGTAAATGAGCGTCTTGATTCCGAGCGATTCAAGGTGACCCACAAGGCGAACGAGTTCGCCGGTAAACCAGAGTGCTTTACGCGCATTCTCCTGGTAGCTCGACTGGAGCGCGATGAACGTATCGTCGGGCATGGACCGGCATAGTCCGGCCAGTGCGCGGTAGACCTGCGGAATCACCCGGTGATGATCGAGGAGACTGAGCCAACGGTTCCAGTCTATCTGTGATGAAAGAAGCTGCTGGATATGATCGCCGCTTGGTTCGGTGGTGCAGCAAGCTAGCAACAGGTCGAACTCTGGGTCAAAGGTTAAGGTGCGCTTTGGCGCGACCTTCGCTGTTTTCGGCAGAACTGGTCGTGGCTTGGCGGCGGCGGACATTCTTTAAGAGGGTAATGAGTTTCTTGGAAGAAACAAAGTCACGAGAGAGCTTCCCTTAACAAGTACACATACCCAGGCGCTCCTGCGTTACTCATGCTTTGCTTCGGAGGCGCGAGAGATGTTGCGACCGCAGATAGCCAGCGGGGTTACTTTGGTTTCGACGCCCACGTGACAGGCGCGAACGAACCTTTCTGCTCAACGTACAATTTAAGACGACTCTGCAATATGTCCTCGCCTGTGAAATCGTCTGAAGCGGCGCGCCGCAGCACTCGTATTCGTGCGCAGATTCCTTTTCGACTGACCAGTCTGGATCCAGCCGTCTCTCTTGATGAGCATTGTCATACTTTAGTGGTCAACACTGAGGGTTGCGGTGTTCGCCTGAGTCGGCCACTGGAGCCCGGTCTGGGGGTTATGCTGGATGAACTTCCCGGTGGAGGAAGCGCGCCCGCTCGCGTCGCAAATTGTGTCCCCTTGGGAACGGGAAATAGTTTCTGGCTGATTGGACTTGCGCTCGAAGAACCGGGAAACATCTGGTGCATCCAGCCTGCCCCACAAGATTGGGGAATTGAAGCGAAGCCCGCTGCCTCGACGGTACCCATGCCTAAGAAGGAAAATGAGTGGCCGTACTCTGTTTTCTCTGCCAAGGGCGAGGCGCATCCGGGGAGAAAGTAAGTTGCGCCTGTATTTCTGATCCAGATCGCAAGCTTACTTGTAGTGCCATCTCCCCAGTTCTGCATGAAGGACCGACTATTTCTGTTGTCCCTTTTTCTCCGCAGCTTGTTTCTGCGCTTCGACGGTCCACGGTGGAACGATGCCGTTTTCGCGCGCGTAAGCCACCGATTGGCCGAGATGCTCGTGCGCGTCTGACACCAGGAGGTAAACAACATCGCCTTCGTTGGCATCCGGGCCGAGCTTGGGCAGAGGTTTCGCGAAGTCAGCGTTGGTCATGGCGGTAATCGCCGCTTTGGTAAACTCCCACGACTTGTTCAATTCTTCGACGATCTTCGCGCGATCGGTGGTGGACTTCTCAAAAGTCTTGGCATCGAACCCGGCCGGGGGCTGAATGCCCATGAGCTGCATGAAACCGTAGCGCTCTCCCGAGACATGGAGAAAGACTTCCGCGAACGAGCGGGCGTCGGGAGCGGGGCGCCATGTTAGTTTCTTTTCCGGAAGCGCGTTGGCAAGGGCCACAAACTTCTTTTGGACGTTTTCCAAGTCAAGAAGAGATTGAGGTTTCAAGTCATAGCTGGGGGGAGTGTGATCGGCGGCGGGTGTCTGCGAAAATGCGCCGGTCGCGCTGGCGCTTAGGATGACCGCGGCAAATGCAACTGCAAGTAATTTACTCATGTTCGATTCTCCTGAGGTTTATGGCCGCCGATCCCACCCGCGCGCACCTTGGCGGGGTGATCTGAACCATCACGGCAGTCTTGACTGCTATCGGGTTTCTTAGACGGAGTGATTTGGGAAAAGACTCTTGCGATTGGAGAAATTTGTTTTGGAAAGCAATTATCGTCTCGCGGACAAGGGCGTCCACGCCGCTGACTTATAAAATTGCTTAGCGGTCCACGAGTTTTCCATAGTAGCGGTTGTCGTAGAAGGTGGTGGAATTCTGTACGAATTCCAGGATTTTATGCATCCGGCTCTTGTCTTCCCGATTGAGTTCCTTGAACTGTACTGACAAGCCCGATCCGGGATGGATTCTCGCTACGGTGCCGTTGGTGAACAGTTGCCCGTCGTCGATCGAGAATACAAGTTTTACACTCGTACCCGGTGTGAAGATGGCGCTAGTCTCCACATAACAACCTCCTAGACTGATGTCGACCAAATTCCCGAAGGCCGGGGCATCGCTGTTTTCAGGCTGCAACTCAATGGCGATGCGGCATTTCATGCGGGCGTAAAGACGGCGGTTTTTCCGCGATGGCTGTTGCTGCTTCTCCAGATACATACGGCGGTCGGCTTCTGCCAAAAGTTCTTCCGCATCTTTTCCATCCTCGGGAAACAGGGCTTGTCCGACGCTGAGGGAAAGAATTTCTTCGGCGCAAACTTCGATACCCGCCTGTTTAGCCAATTCTCGCAGTTGATAGGCTTTCTTGACGGCCGCGTCCGCGGGAAGGCCGGGCGCGATGATTACAAATTCGTCTCCACCCATGCGGGCCACGTAGTCGTACTCGCGGCAGGACTCTTTTAATGCTTGGGCAAATAAGCGTAGAACCCGATTACCCTCCAAATGGCCAAACCGGTCGTTGATTTGCTTGAAGCCATCCATGTCACCGACCATGACAGTTAATGTTGAATTGTCGCGCTTGCAGCGGGCTAGGTCGCGATCCAATTGCAGGAACAGGGATCGCGCATTGGGCAGGCCGGTGAGATAGTCGGTGGTGGCAGAGCTTTCGGCTTGCTGATACTTCAGCGCATTTTCAGTGGCCAGGGCCATCTTAGAGCTGATTGCCAGCAAGACGCGTAGATCGTCCGAAGTAAAGGCATCGCGTTCGCCGCGGTAGAGCGCGAGGACGCCAACCACGCCAGTCAGACCTTCAAGCGGGATCGCTAGTGCCGAACGCAAGGTGCTGAACTTGGTGGGATCGTTCATGTATCCCGGCTCGACCGAGGGATTGCCATTGATGATGGGTTTCTTATTGTGGGCCACCCATCCGGAGAGTCCCTGCCCAACCGGAATTCGCAGCGAAGAAAACAGACGGAAGTTGTCGCCGTTGACGTATTCCGGGATCAACTCATCACCGCGCCGCACGTAGACTGCGATCGCGTCGTAGGGAACCAACGACCGCAGTTTCACCGAAAATACTGACAGGGTCTCGCTCAAACTCAGTGAGGCGCCTAGATCCTGGCTAAGTTCAAAAAGCGTTTGTGCTTCCTGACGGGCTGCCGCGATGGAAGAGAGAAATGTCGCATCACGACCGGCCGTATTGCTCACAGAAGCATTCTCAAGTCCGGCGGCAGGAGCGACGCCACGCTCAATCTTAACCTCGGTTGAGAGTTGCGAATTTACTTCTCGTCCAAACTTGGCCAGAGCAATCTTTTCCAGGCTGACGTAGCGTTTCTTGAGAATGTCCACCACTTTTGGGTCAAATGATTTACCGGACTCCGCCGCCAGACGCTGCATCACTTCATCTAAAGGCAGAGCGCGCCGATACTGGCGGTCGGAGGCCAGCGCGTCCAGAAAGTCAACGGCGGACAGAATTCGCGCACCGATGGGAATCTCCGCACCTTTCAAGCCCAGTGGGTATCCCGAACCATCCCACTTCTCATGGTGCGCTCGAACGATGGGCACAACCGGGTAGGGGAAGCGAACTCGCTCCAGGATCTCTGCACCCACAACTGGGTGAATCTTCATCTTCTCGAATTCTTCGAGAGTGAGTCGCCCAGGTTTCGAGATGATGTGCTCGGGCACGGCGAGCTTTCCAATGTCGTGCAGAAGGGCCGCGGCGTGGAGGGCCTGCATCTCGTCTCCGGCTACACCCAATTCTTTCGCGACCTCGACGGCATACACCCGCACGCGTTGTAAATGATCGTGCGTGGTGTGGTCCTTGGCTTCAATGGCCAGCGCTAAGGCCTCGATAGTGCGGAGATGCAGATTCGCCATCTCCTCGACGTGCCGTTTCTCATCCTCGAGCTTTCCTAAGTACAGGCGGTAAGAACGGTAAATCACATAAATCGCAGGCACCAACAGCAGTGATGTTTCCCAATAGAAATTATCGTTGAACCAGCCGATTACCCCCGCGATTCCCGCGCCTACCAGGTAATAGGGGAATGACCAGAAATAACAGTCCACCAGAATCTTCTTGAGCCGCTTCTTTTCGCTGAGCGCGATGACCGCAGCGATTGAACCTGTATTGGCCACGAAATAGGTACACGCCGCCACACACAGCAACAGAGGCCGATTGTCTAAAATCTGATTGGAGAAGGGATGGTGATAAACGGCGTAGGCCAGAGCGGTCGAAAACGCGCCAGCACAGATGTTAAATGTTACCTGGATTGCGTTGGGCCGTTCCGGATACACAGCCTGCACCAGAATGGATACACTGCCCAGGATCAGAGTTTCCGAGAAGCTCAGCTCCAGAACTCCCACCAGCACGAACAGGAAATTCACCGACATCGTGCCGGTGAGTCCTGGCAAATTGACCTTCATTCGCGAGGCCAGGATCGAGATTCCCAGGTAGCAAATGAACTCGGCGATGTTCTTGCTGGTCTGGTGAACAACTCCGTAAACGAGCACACTCGTGCCCACGGCGACCACCAGGCCAATAAACATCTTGGCGCTGAGCGGAAGTTCTCTCCAGGACTGTGTCTGGCCAGTCATTCGGGTTCTGAGGTCTCGGGGGAGTACAGCAGAATCGATGACTAGAAATACCATCTAATATGCTTAGGAACAATGATTTACAGGTTTTCCCATAAACTTCGGTAACTCCGTGTCGGTAACCGGAATTGCACCGGTGTTGTGGCCTTCACTTCTATGCTAAATTGGCCGAGCGGGCCCGTAGCTCAACGGTTAGAGCAGCAGACTCATAATCTGTTGGTTGTAGGTTCGAGTCCTACCGGGCCCACCATCTGTCGTCGTAGTTTATGGGGCGGGGGTGTCATCTCGCCGTACTCCATACAGTTTCCTTGTGAGATAATTTTTTTGGATATTCATTTTGAGGGAACCAATGCCCGAGCACAAAGTTTTCTGCGCGAAGTTGCACAAGGAACTTCCTGGCCTTGATGAGCCACCGTTTGACACCGAGCTCGGCAAAAAAGTTTACGACAATGTTTCTCAAGAAGCCTGGCGCCAGTGGACGGAGTTCTGCAAGATGCTGTTGAACGAGTACCGTCTTAATCCATCTCGCAAAGAGGATCAGGAGGCCATCGTTAAGCAGATGGAGCAGTTCTTTTTTGGCGAAGGAGCGGCTCTGCCTGCCGAGTACGTGCCGCCGGTCCAGAAATAGCACTGGCTGGAAACACCACCGCCCATTGCAGTAACCCGCCGGTGATTACCTTGTTGTATATCTGTTCACCGCATTGTCATCTTCCATTCATCATCCCGTAACATCTTTGCACTAAAAATAGGGCGTGGATCCAGCCGTTTACGACACGCTGATCCTTTCCGACGTTCATTTGGGCTCGGATTGCAGCCGCGCGCGTGATGCTACCCGCGTGCTGAAGGAAAGTCGTTTTCGTCGATTGATCCTGCTCGGCGACATTTTTGCCGACCTCAACTTCGGGCGCCTTACCAAGGAACACTGGAAATTCCTCGGTTACATTCGCAAGCTTTCCAATCCCAAACGCAATGTCGAGGTCGTCTGGGTCGAGGGAAACCACGATCAGGGCCTTACCGATATCATGTCGCATCTTGTCGGAGTGCAGGTTTATCAGGAATTTGCGTGGGAATACGGCGGGATGCGGCACCTCGCCATTCACGGCCACCAGTTCGACCGCCTGGTTGCGAACAACATGCGGCTCAATTACCTGGGAACCCAGATCTATTTGCAGCTGCAGAAACTTGATCTGAAAGGCAAACCTATAGCGCGATTCATTGACCGCCTGAACACTCGCTGGCTGCGAATGTCCGAAAAAGTGGCTTCAGGAGCTTTATTTCATGCGCGGCTGCGCAAGGCAGATCGGATTTTTTGCGGACACACCCACGTCGCCATGCGCCAGGAGCGCGAGGGGCTCTGCTATTACAACGCCGGGGGATGGGTCGATTCCAAGCCTACCTACATCACCATTGACGAAGAGGGAGTGCGGATCCACGAGTACCAACATCGACCTGACGATCGTGATTCCGGCGAAGAGCCAGTCGAAACTGATTCCGCGGTTGTGGAACTGGCTGGCGACTCGGGACTGCCGGAAGACGAGTACGAGAATATTGGTAGCTGACTTCGGCTTGCGGGGGACGTTTGATAAGGCAGGTAGAACAAATTGCGAAGGAAAATTTCAGGCGTGGACTCCACAACGTCTATTTGCTGAAACCGGAGAACTCTTGCCCAAACTGACAATCGTTTTTCATGACGCCGGCGGTGGTCATCGCAGTGCAGCCACTGCCTTAAGGGACTCTCTCGCCGAGCAGCACAGTTCATGGGAAGTGACGCTTCTAAATCTGCAGGACCTGCTCGATTCGCTCGACATCGTCCACAAGGCGACAGGTCTGCGAATTCAGGACGCATACAACCTCATCCTGCGCAAAGGTTGGACGCGCTTTACACCGCAACTACTCGTGTTGCTGCAAGGGGTAATTCGTCTTTTCCATTCCCAGGTGGTGAAAACGTTGCAAGCTTATTGGTCGCAACATCCGGCGGATCTTGTGCTCTCGGTAATTCCACACTTCAATCGCGCTTTGGCTGAGAGTCTGCGCGCAATGCCAGTGGCAACGCCTTTTGCGACAATGCTGACGGATCTGGCAGATTACCCGCCGCGTTTCTGGATCGAGCCTGAATCAGAATTCATTATCGTGGGCACCGAACACGCTAAGCAACAAGCCGTGGACATGGGTCATCCAATCCACCGGATCTTTGAAACATCCGGAATGATTCTGAAGCCGAAGTTCTATCAGAAGACCGAGGTTGACCGATTCTCGGAGCGCAAGCGGCTGGGCCTCGAACCTGATTGTCCGACCGGCATTGTCCTTTTCGGAGGCTACGGATCTCGAGCGATGGTTGAAATTGTCAGGAGACTTGATCAAAGCGACAGTCAAGTCCAACTGATTCTGCTTTGTGGACACAACCAAAAGCTCGCCGCCGAGCTAAAAACCCTTAAAACGAAAAAGCCGCTTCTGGTTCAAGGGTTCACTCCGAATGTTGAATACTACATGTCACTCGCCGATTTTTTCATTGGAAAACCCGGTCCCGGCTCGATAAGCGAAGCCCTCCAGTTCCATTTGCCCGTGATCGTCGAATGCAACTCCAAGACGCTACCGCAAGAGCGGTACAACGCAGAATGGGTTACCGAAAAAGGCTTCGGAATCGTAGTGAAAAGCTTCCGCGAGATTGCCCCAGCAGTTCAACGCCTACTCCTAAGCTCGACTTTCGATACGCTTCGCTCGAATGTACATACCTATTCAAATCGCGCGCTGTTTGAAGTGCCGATCATCCTCGAAAAATGCTACGAGAACTCGTCAGCTTCAGGATCCGGCCAATCAAAGGCCGCCAGCAAACTTGCCGTCGACAATTCGGTAGTTATGACCTAAGCGAACTAGCTCGCTGAGGCCGGAACTTGTTTTCCACTTTCAAAAATGAATCACGACTCCGGTCGAGATCCGAACGTTATTCTGCGTGTTGCTGAAGAAACGAGTTTGCAGCAGGTCGGCTTGTACTCGCCAGCTGATGAGTGGAACCAGGTGATAGTCGACGCCTCCGCCCAGCGCGTAGGCAAACGATGTGTCCGAGGCAGAGAAAAGACCCGCGCTCTCGCTTATATGGGAAGCGCCGAACAAGGCGTGCGCGAACGGTCTGAGCTTGCCCACTGAGAAAGAAACCCTCGGACCAAACAAGAAGTTGTGGATATGACTAGGGACACTCAGGGCGGAGCAGGTACCCCCAACTACTTCGGTACACGCCGGATTCGGAAGGGTGGGTCCCGAGCCGTAATGCCCGCTGAAATCGGCCACCAAGCCGATGAACGGAAATATCTTGCCTTCCAACGAGCCATTCCAGCCATTCAGGTTTGCGCGACCGTTCGATCCCTGATCCGCGCTCAGATACGAATATCCGGCGAAAACGTTCCCACTCGTCGGAACCTGCGCGAACGCCGCACTTGTGAGGAGTAAGAGTGTGGAAGCGGCAATCCCTATCTTGGTCACGAACAAATCCTCCTTGATTCGAACTTCAAAGTTCCTCGAAACACTTGGATGCGTTTTGTTCGAAATCGAGATGCAGGGAATGGCGCTAAATTGAAAGCGATTCCCTCACAGATTTAATTAGATTTTCACATTCGGGCAACCCATGTTCGCGCGTCTAATCGTTATCATCACTCTCACACACAAATCATCAAAATGGGTGCTCTCGACGAGCAGCCTGTCGTTTGCGGGCTAGATAAGGAGTCTCAGTTGAAGCTTAATCTGGAAACTCGCGCCATCGGCGACGTCATGGTTCTCAGCTGCAAAGGGCGCTTTACTTATCGCGAGGAAGCCACAGCTTTCTCCGAAAAAATGGCCGGGCTTCTGCCCGATGTGCACCAGGTCGTAGTCGAGTTCAGTGGGTTGGAAGCGCTCGACAGCGCCGGTTTGGGCGAGTTGGTGGTGGTGCATATGTGGGCCAAAGCCAGCGGCTGCTCAATGAAACTAGCTGGCGCCAACCCCCATATTCGACAACTGTTCGAGCTAACCAACCTGATTTCTGTTTTCGATGTTTACTCAACGTTGGAGGATGCCTTGATTTCATTCCAGCGGCCAACCGCAAAAGCCAAAGCCGCGGATCACGCCGCCTAGTTTATGGTGATTTGGAAACCGCACCCGACGTGCCATAGTTTCCCCGCAGAGCGTACCAGCGGATGCGAAGGATTTCCACAAACATTCGAATGCCGTCGCGCAACGGATTGATCCGCGTCCCTTCGCGATGCGACCAGGCCACGGGCACCTCACTTACCGCGAAGCCAATCTTTTTTGCAAGGTAAAGAATTTCCGGATCAAACCCCCAGCGTTCGATTTTCTGTAGGGGGAAAATTGTGTGTGCACTTTGTCGCGTGAAAGCCTTGAACCCACACTGTGTATCCTTGAATTGCAAGTCAAGAATGATTCGCAATGCGAGATTGAAAATTCGCCCAAACAACTGCCGATACAGCGGCTGCTTTTTTTTCTGCAGCCCGGGATCGATCCAGCGTGAACCAATAGCGATGTCCGCGCCCTTTTGAATCGCCGCAAATAATTTGTCGGCTTCTTCGATCGGCGACGAGAGATCGGCATCACTGAACAGCAAAATATCGCCACGGGCGTGCAGCATCCCGTTGCGCACGCTGTAGCCCTTGCCTCTGTTCCCCGGATTCTGCAACAGCAACAGCCCAGGATGCTTCCGTGAATACTCAAGGACTAACTCTGCCGTGCCATCACTGGAACCGTCATTCACCACAACGATTTCAGCGCTAAAACTTCGTCGCGCGGCATAAGCGAGAATCTTGTCGAGCGTGGCTGCAATGCGCGCGCTCTCGTTATAAGCCGGGAGGATGATGCTATAGGTGAATGGTTCCAAGTCCGGGGCTCAGCTGCAAACTTTCAGTTGCGCAAACCTAGTCTCAAGGATTGCCGTCGGTGAGTCAAACCAGTTTGCCTTGGAACGCTGGATTCTAAGAAACAGGAAGATGAGGACTGCTGCTCTACGCTACTCGTCGTTGTTGCTCCAACATAGCTAGAAATTCCGCGACAAGTTCTTCGTCCCAAAGTCCTGCGCTCGCTTCCTGACGCATGGTAAGAGCTGCATGTTCATGACCGAGTGCCGGTTTATACGGTCGCGCGGTTCGTAGTGCATCATAAACGTCCACCACCTGCAACACACGTGGAAGGAGCGGAATCTCCGCCTTCCGCAACCCATCAGGGTAGCCGCTGCCATCCGAGTGCTCATGGTGACTGCGGATAATGGGTAACACCAGGCGCAGCGACTTCAACGGGCGGCAAATCTTTTCTCCGGTGAGCGGATGCCGCTTCATGATCATCCATTCTTCGTCGTTGAGGTTTGTCCCCTTTTTCAAAATCTCATCGGGCACAGCAATTTTGCCCAAGTCATGCAAATACCCGCCTCGACGCAACGCGACAATCGACTCCTCTTCCAGACCGAGATGCCGCCCCAGTTGGCTCGCGTTCTCTGCTAAACGTTCGCAATGACCCTCGGTATAAGGATCGCGGCTCTCCACACTCAACCCCAGAATGCAGAGCACCGACTCGGCCGTCTCCATCGCGTCGGTGAATTCCTTGAGCTTGAGCAACGACTTGACCCGCGCAAACAACTCTTCCGAGAAAATGGGCTTGTTCAGAAAATCGTCCGCACCAGCTTCAATCCCCCGCAGTTTGTCCTCACGATCACTCAAGCCAGTAATCAGAACAAACGGAATCAGCCGGGTGGCTGGATCTTCTTTTACTTCACGGCATAATTCATAACCCGACTTGCCAGGCATGATTACATCGGAAAGAATCAGATCAGGCAGTTCGCGGCGAATCTCGTCTTCGGCCTGAGCCGCATCCGAGACCGCAACCACCTGATAGCCGCGCGTTACAAGCAACTCACGCATCAGCACCATTGTGTCGGGATTGTCGTCGACCACCAGCACCCGCTGGCCGCGGCGCCCGGGAGAGATCCCTCCCAGTTCTCCGCAAGCAGGGGTAGTATCGGAAGGAGGCGTTCGGAATTTATGCCGGGTATTCATACTGCGGCTCGAATACCGCACCCTGTTATTGTATCGGATTTGGTCCCATTGCAAGGCGCGAGAATTGATTTTGTAAAGAAAGGGAATTCCCTGCTCTCTGGTCTTTGCCCTTCGTTAAAGTTGCGCTTGTAGTCACTCGAACGCTGTCTAGCCAGCTAGGAGATGCTGGAAGTTGAAAGAATAGTCGTTCGGGCTGGTTTCCCTATTGAGGTGGTCGCTCCTATCGAGCGGCGAAATAGTAGCGTCGCAACCTCGTCGTGTGTCTCTAAGCGGACCCAAATATATTCGCCACACCCTGCGATGCGCACTTCCTTGGCATCCAGTTTGTGCGCGTAGCTGGAAGTGATGCGGGCCATCTCAGAAGGATCGCACCAACTTTCAAACAGCCGATCGTTCGGACGGGCTTCGCGCCCGAGCCGCTCCAGCTCTTGCTCGAGGGCGCTGTGACTGATTACGCATGCCTGGGTGCGGCAATCGAGCATTTGTTCAATAGAATAAAGCGCAGTATGGTCGATACCATCGCAGAAAGCTACTAACAGTGTCCGTGTTTGCACAACAAACTGCACCGGCAACATGCGGAAACGTTCCAGCAGACAGTAAGGCAGCATGTGGGCGCAGGCACTCACAGGCTGCGCACGCGAGGCAAGAACCGGGCACGACCACTGCAATCCCAGCGCAGCCGTGACCTGCTCCTCGGTGGCAAAGCCGAGCTTCTCCAGCCAGTCTCCCAGACGATGCTCGCCGCTGGCCGCTTGAGCGTCAATCGCTTCTCGCAGCTGTTCCCGCGTCAGTTGTCCGCGAGACAGCATCAGCAAGCCTAGAGGAATCCGATGCGGTCCGGGTGCTGTTGCCATCGCTGAACGTGCCGCGCGGGAAAGAGATTCGCGCGCCGCACTCTCGAAGCATTCTGCCCCGCAGTAGCGCGATCCTTGAAGCCGAATGCCGCGCTTGCTTCCTGCAATGGCATTCCACATCCGCTGCAGTGAACTGTATTTGCACTGCGCGCACGGCGAATGAGACTCGTCCCAGCGATTTCGCACTGCTGAAAACCAACTCTCCTGGTGCAATGCGCTCATAATCCTGTGTTCCATTGCTACTCATCCAGTCCGCTAATGGGCTGCCACCGGATGCAGCAGTTCCTGCACTCGTAACCCATAATTTCCATCCACCACCACGACTTCGCCACGGGCAATCAGCTTGCCGTCCAACAGCAGGTCGACAGGTTCATGCACTTCGCGATCCAATTCGATTACCGACCCTTCGCCTAATTCCAAGATATCGCGCAGCAGCATGCTGCGTTCCCCAAAACGCAGGGTCACTTCCAGTTCCACATCCCTGAGCAGTTCGAAGTTGGCTTCTCCGGCGTCACCGGTCTGCGCAGTCTCGCTCGAACTGCTTTCCGCCGGCTGCGCGGCCGCAGCCAGCGCAGCATTCAGGGCGGCGCTCAATTGCCACTCCAGCACCAGTCGGCAGGCAGACTCTGGGCCTGAAGCCAGCCATCCGCTGGCGGCCGCCGACCACGAAGGCGGCTTCCCCGACTCCAGCCGCACCTGCACTTCTCCCCACTGAGATTTCAAAGCGGTGGCGACATGGCCAATCACTTGGCGCAAAAGTTCCTCAACCGCTTCCTGGTGATCGGGCTTGAATTCCGCGGCTGCGTCTTGAGGCTCACTCATGAAAATCTGCCCTGCCACCAAAGCAGCAGGCCGCGGCAGCCGCAGGCTCATTTCACCCCGCAAGCCTCCCCCCGCTACCAGGATGACGCGCACATCGCTTTCCTGGGCCGGCGGTGCATCCGGGGGAGCCTCAGGCAGACACTCCACCGGAACCGGTGATCCCGCAATCTGGGCCAACACCTGCGCAAGACTCTGCGACCAGATCTGCATGTAACGGACGGCTTGCGAGTCGGCAGCCGTACTTGCTACAGGTGGCGGCAATGAAGGTGCGGGAGAAACAGGTTCGCCGGTCATTAGGTGGATTTCCTTTCAATTTCGGCGCATCGCTGCAGCACTTGTGCTGCGCGCCGGTGGCCGCGCCGCGCCACGGTGGCGACAAACAGTTCATAGCCGCCGACCCGCAGGGCAGCGGGTTGGCGCGCCGGACACTTTAGCAGGAGCAGTTGGCCAGGAGAAAGACTCATCAGCTCGCGCAACGCCAGGCCTCCGATCTGTGTCTCCAAATCCAGTCGGAAAGGGGAGGAAAGCAAATGATTGCGCAAACGCTGCTCGGCATCGGGCCGGGCTTTTCGTTTGACACGCACCTGGCTGGTTGCGAGCTTGCGCAGTAGCGCGTTGGACACGGAAGTGGGGAAAATCAGATTCAGGGTCCCATGGTTTTCCGCGACCGTAAGGTCAAAGTTGAGGGAGAGGGTTTTGTCTTCCGAGGACATATGGCGCTGTATCTGCTCCGGCTGCTGCCGTTGCTCGAATTCGAATTCAAGGTTTAGAACCTGCCAGGCATTTTGCAGTTCCCGGCAGATGATCCGCATGATCGTCTCCAGAACCTGCTCTTCGATCTCGGTGATTTGGCGTCCCGCTGGATTGCTGCTGCCCTCACCGCCCAGCAGCACATCAATCAAGGGAAAAGCGACGGCAAGATCGAGTTGCACCAATGCGGTCTCATCGAGCGGGGAAAGTTTGCAAGTGGCCAGATAACTTATTTCAGGAATGCGCGTTAGAACTTCGCCGTATGTGATGTGCTCGGCGGAAACCAGTGCAGCGGTGAATCCGATACGCAGATAAGCACCAACCGCATGGGTTAGGCTGCGGGCAAAGGCTTCGTGCAAACTGCTGATCGATTGCACCTCCTCGCGCCGGATCTGGCCCGTGCGCTGGACATCCCACAGCGTCACTGCCGAGCCTTGGCTCTTTTCTCCGCCGCCGCTTCCACTATGGGTTCTGCGTAGCAGAGCGTCAATCTCCTCCTGGTTTAGGACCTTCTCCATTGCCCGCCTCCTCCTGAAAATATGCTCAAGCCCCCTGCACTGCTCCGGCTGAACAGTTGGGGTGTGGATGGGCGGCGGTGATTTCCGCCAGTCGAGCCCGCAGCCGCACCACGGCCATGGTATGAATCTGCGAAACCCGCGACTCTCCCACACCCAGCACCGCGCCTACTTCCTTC
>Ga0070733_10001356_pt1 | contig 18418 bp, 8 predicted proteins | sample Coa_R1_9_FD_66450 | JGI IMG/M metagenome (GOLD analysis project Ga0070733, IMG submission 66450) | Surface soil microbial communities from Centralia Pennsylvania, which are recovering from an underground coalmine fire - Coalmine... | ecosystem: Environmental > Terrestrial > Soil > Unclassified ... | reverse complement strand
AACGGAGGCGTGCCACCGCTTTCGGTAAACGTGCTGATGTACGACGTGCCCACGCTAGCTACGGCTCCCACACCCGGAATTACTATGCTGCCGCTAGCGGGGCAGGTCGTGAGCGGAGTCGGCACCGCGGTTGTAATCGCCGGAGGCGGTTCAATCACCACCGGCAGCAACGCCTGTTGCGTGGGATCTGCTACCGAGGTCGCGATCACGTTGATCTGGGTCGCGCCGCTCACCGACGGTGGCGCGTTGTAGGTCGCGCTGGTCGTCGTCTGGTTGGTCAGCGTTCCCGCCGGCTTCTGATTGTCGGTCGCATTCTGCAGGGCAAACGTGACTCCCTTGCCTCCGGGATCGGGAGAAACCGTTACCGTGACATTCACGGTCTGCCCTTGATCGATGGTCGCGCCGCTCTTCGGCGAGGTGAAACTTACGGCCGACTGCATCCCGGAACTACTGTGCGAACTGCTGCTGCAGCCGAACAAAAATAAGAAGGGAATCACGCAGACAAGAATCAGGCAAGCGCCAACCCGTCGAGCGAGAACCAGGCCGACCACACCATTCCTCTCAAGCACGTAAAGGCTCCTGCGGGGTCTGCCGAAGAAAGCTCACCCCTGTTTCTTGACCGAGATTTCATGGCGGCATCCCTTCCACGAACCGCCATGGCGGAACGCCTGCGCCCGCTACCGCTGAACCGGATTTTTTCCGTCCGTCGCCGCCCCGCTCCCGCTGGCCACAGCCGCATTTTTCTGCAGCGGAAGCGTGAGCGGCGCCGGCTTGTCGAGAGCATCTTTGATCCAATCGAACAGCATGCCTCTGCCCTGATCATTCATAAATGCCGTCGTGGTATCGAAGCGCTTGAATACCGTACGCGGCGGCGCGGCCGCCTTGATCTGATCCTTGCAGGCGCGTGGCGTCGCTCCATCCTGCATATTCTGCTGAATCCGAATGTAGGGGGCCTGCACCTTGGGCAGCCATTGCACCGGGTCGAGTGGCGCGACTCCGCTCAAAAACGCAGGCTTCAAACGATTGTCATGCTCCGGATCGTCCGCGCCCACCACCGACTTGGCCAGCCAGTCGGGCCAGTCTCCCCAGGGATCGAGCGCGTCGACCGCTTTGATCCGGGAGTCCGCAGCCGCGGCCAGCAGCGCAATCGTCGCACCCGAGCCCTGGCCGAACATTCCAATCCGGTCCATGTCGATGTCGCCGCGCGACGCCAGATAATCGAGAATAAACTTTACATCGTGAACCGTGCTTCCAATCGATTCCTGCAGTTCGCTCACAAACCACTGCTTCATCGGACGGTCGTGAAAGCGCTGGCCGCTCAAAGCTGAAACGAATCCTATGGCGGCAACTCCGCCACTGGTTACGCGGCGGCACCAGCCGTCGTTTTTGAAGCGCTCCGTGTCGTCGCTGTAGTTGTAGAGATAGAGCACCGCGGGTGGCTTCTTCACGCCTTTGGGCAGGATCACATAGACGTCAAGCGCGTCCCCGGGCCGCCACTTTAGCGCCACCAGCGTTCGTGTGAACTTCTCGGCATCGTCAGGAATCGTGACAATCGGTGGCTCCGGACGCAGTTCGCTCGTTCCCACCTGCAGAGAACTCCAGTCTTCGCGAATCTCCTCATAGTACGGAATGCCCGTCTCCGGATCGACGCCGGAAGCATCGACCGTAACCCGGGGCTCCATTCGCTCCGTAGACGAAACCGCCGGAGCCGGAGCGGCCGGAGCTGGCCGGGAGCTTCGCGACGCCGGCGGCTGCGCGGTTTGCCCCGCCGCGTGGCTCGCAGTTAGTCCGCAAAACAAGACGCAGAGCAAAGCGCTGAACGGAAGAATGACGGTCACTGCCCGCTTCGTCAATATTCTTGGATACTCCATCAACACCCCTGGTCCAGAATCGTATCGCTCGAAGGAAATTTTCTCTTCGCTACGGAAAACAACTGGGAAAGAGGGGCGCTATACCCCTCTTCCCCAGTCTTTGCATCGCTCAACGACTTACTGGTGAACGTTGTACTCTTCGATCGGAGTTCCAGCATCGAGGTTCCAGTCCACATCGGACTGAACCGTCAACACCGATCCGCCCAGGTCGTTGCCCTTGTCGATCAGGCAAGTGGCGTGGGACGGGCTACCACCCTGCAGAGAGACGCCGGTGAAGCTGGCGACTCCGCCGGTGATGCAGGAGTGGTGTCCGTTATCCGCCGCGCTCGGTCCGCCAGGAGCGGAATAGTGCGAACGGAACACGAACAGGTTCAGGTTGCCCGTCCACTTCGGTGCCGCCAGCGTTCCGCCGTTGACCAGAGTATTCAGGAACGGAACGAAGTCGGAGGTAGCGCGCGCTGGATCTGCCACTTCGATTTCGTCGTAGGCAACCAGGTTCACTACCGTGGCCGGAGTAGCCTGAGCTGCCGTGTTCGCGAACGACATGATGCGCAGCACATTCCACAGCGGATAAGAGCCGTCCGCCACATGCGTAAAGGGCAACTGGAAGCAGGGCAACGAACTGAAGTTGCACTGCGGCAGGTTATACGCTCCGTTCGGATTCGGCTTAGCGTCGGTGGCGCCGCCCGGAGTCGTAAACAGCGGATCGATTCCATCCACCGTGAGGTAGTGCGCAAACCCGCTGGTCGCAGGAGAGAAGTTGCCGTAGCTCCAGAAAGAATACCCGATGCCGTCGGTCACAATGCTGGCGCCGGAGTTCGACTTTCCGGCAGCAGCCGGAACTTCCTGTCCCGTGCCGATCGCGCGCAGGCGTAGGCCCGCACCGCAACCGCCACTCTTGGTTTCAATCCACAACGGATCGCCGCAGCTTTCGCTGCCGTTGGGAGCGGTCGCGCCGCTGCCGGGGCAGCCTGCGCCAGTGTTGAAGTTGAGCGAAGGATCGACCCCTTGTTCCTGTCCGCTCCACTCGTCGCTGGTTTCGCCGACGGCCGTCGGCAGTCCGACTCCGGGGTTCGCGCTGCCCCCGATCGTCCGCACGCCGGTGTACTCGAACGTGTTGTAGGTACCAGAGAGAGCCTCGCGTTGCACAACCTGGATGGGCTTGCCTTCGCCGACACCGCTGGTAAGCAGGTCCGTCGTGCAGTGCGTCCTGCCCTGGAAAACCTGCGCCAGAATCTGGCGGTTGATGTTGTTGAAGATGTAGCCTCCGTTGCCGTTGGTGGCGCCGAAGCCCTCGTTGGCGGTCGTATCGCCGTTGCTGACGAAGACCACAACCGGCGCTGCCCCTACGTCAAAGGTGGTGGTCGACGGAACCGTGCCGCCGCCGATTGGATCAACTCCGTTCAACTTGAACAGCAAGCTGTTGAATACTTTGTTGCCCCCGAATGAATCGTAGAACGGGCAGCCAATCTTGCTGCCGGTCGCCAGTCCATCTCCGCCGCAGGCCGCGTTGTTATAGCCCAGTCCGGTCAGGTGTCCGGTGGTTGGAATCGTGGTCAGGGCCCGCACCGTCGCGATGTAAGCATCTTCGGGACGAATGTCAGTTCCAGCCGCGTTGAAATAGCAGTACTGGCCGCTGTTGGCGACTCCAGCTTTGACTCCGCAATAGGCCGGCCTGGCAGCGGGAGGAATGTTGGCCGGAATCACGGACAACGCCGCCACCACGGTCGCGGGAACGGAGGTTTCCGTGTCCGCAAGTCCACCAATCTTGTTGGTCGTGCACTTGGTCGCTCCGCCGCATTCGGTGCCGGAGAAGTTTGTTGTTTCCACGTCCGCGCTCACTTCTCCGTACGCAGCTTCCACGGAGTATTTCGTAGCGCCAACGGTGATCAGGTTGTACGCGGAGAAGTCCTTCACGCCCACCGTCGAGTCAACGCTCCAGTAGGTGTAGACGTTGCAGGTCGCGCCGCTGTCCCAGATGATCCAGGTGGTCGCGCTGTCGGTCTTGTTCACGCCCGGACGCGCATCGAGAATCTGGACGGTGTTGTTGCCCAGGCTGTCCTTGCCCGTGACCGAGAAAATGTTCGCTGGACCCGTGGCTGCCTTCGCAATCAGATCGGTCGTGGCGTAAGCCAGGGTGTTGAACTGCGCGGACGAGCCGACGCCCACAAACTGCAGAGCGGCTCCGCTGCTACAAGGCGTAGCTGCAAAAACGCTGGAGTTCAGCAGCATCATGGCTGCGAAGGCCAGCGCTCCGAAAAGTTTCTTTGTCATTGCTATGTCTCCTTGAAAAACACAGAGTTCGTTCGTTGTGGGGACTATCGCCCCTTTCGCGATGCCGCCCCGTGCGCGACAACGCCTTTTGCTTTGCGAAACGACTGACGGTAAGGACTTTGAGGAGTAGGCGCAGCCGCGATCATGCGTGGCGGTGCGGGAATCAATATCGGGGAAGCCTGTTACGTGTGCGTGAAGGAAAAATGAACCTCCGATGAATTTCTCGCCCCGCTTCCATGAATGTCTGTGGAAAACCGGGAGCAATCCTCTCGATGTGTAAGTCTTTGCAAACATTGTGCAAGCGGCGTGCGTGACCATTCCCGCATGAGCTGCCGATGCCTGCCTTGCGATTCGCCGCGCTGCGGCCGATGTCACCGGAAATTAATCTCCCCTTCATGGCCCTGTAACAATCCACCGCTAACTTTGTCCCTCACCGCCAAGGGCGTGTTTTCACAATCCCGGCTGCAGAACTTTCGTGACGCAGAACTGATTCGGCGATCTTCGCTGGAAGGTGGATTCTTGTGACGTTTCTCCGTGCTCTCGTTTGCGGGAGTGTGCTGTTCCTCAGCTTCGCAGGAATTTCTGACGCAGCGCAGACCCACGGCGCGTCGCTGAACGGAACCGTGACCGATCCCGCGGGGAATCCCGTGGCCGCCGCCTCCGTGATTGTCAGTTGGAAGAGCGGAGAGAAACCCACGACCACCAACGCCAAGGGAGAGTACTCACTCACCGGACTGAATCCCGGCGACTACAAACTGAAAGTCACCGCTCCCGGCTTCGATGCCTTCGAGACCGACGTCAGCCTCACTCCCGAGCTGAGTCTTGAGATTGATGCTCCTTTGCAACCGCCGCCCGGCGCGACCCAGACTGGACTAGCTCCCGTCCTCGCACCCTCTAACGCTCCCGTGCATCCCCAGGAACCCGCACCCGCGGCAACTCCCCCGCCGCAGGCGCCCAAGAGACCAGGAGCGAACCCGAATGAAGCGAGCCTGTACGGATCGGTCACCGATCAAACGGGTGCAGTCATCGGCGGAGCGACCGTAACACTCACCGGGCCCGCCGGCGAGAAAACCGCGACCAGCAACGAAAAGGGAGAGTATGCGTTAACCGGACTCAAGCCCGGCGCGTACAAACTGAAAGTTTCGGCACAGGGCTTCGCGGATTTCGTCACCGACGTCACGCTGGCCTTGAATCAAAGCCTGGAGATCGACGCCGGACTCCAGCCGCCCACCGCGAACACCAACATCACCGTCGAAGGGCAGCAGGCCACGCACGTCGAAACCGAGAGCGCGCACATTGAGGGAACCATTTCGCAGAAGGAAGTGGTCAACGCTCCGCTCAATGGCCGCAACTTCACGCAGTTGATCGCGCTCACGCCCGGCGTCAGCAACCAGACCGGGCAGGACGAAGCCAAAGTCGGCGTCTCAGGCAGCGTCAAATACAGCGTGAACGGCGGCCGCGTCGAATACAACAATTTCGAAGTCGACGGCAGCGACGTGCTCAACGCCGGACTCAACGGCGCCGAGAGCACGCTGATGGTGTATCCCAGCCTCGACGCCATTCAGGAGGTGAAGGTACTCACTTCCAACTACGGCGCCATGTACGGACGCACCGCGTCGGGCACGGTGTTGGTGACCACGAAGTCCGGCGCGGCGCAGTTCCACGGCAACGGCTACGAATTCCTGCGCAACGAATTCTTCAACGCCCGCAATTATTTCGACCAGACCACGAAGGCCCCGCTCTATCGCCGCCAGGATTTCGGCGGAACTCTCGGCGGCCCGCTCTACATCCCCGGAGTCTTCAACACAAAAAAGGATAAGACGTTTTTCTTTTTCTCCGAAGAGTTCCGCCTCGAAAAATCTCCCCAGGGTCCGGGCGGCGAAGGCGGCGACTTCAACCAGGCCGTTCCTACCGCGCAGCAGCGCGGCGGCATTTTTAATGACGTCTGTCCGCCCGTCTCTCCCGGCGGCCAGGCAACTTTTCTGCGCGCTCAATATCCGGATTGCCCCGCGGCCTCTTCTTCCGGAGTGACGCTCTCCACTTTTCCCAGCAACCAGATTCCCATCGATCCCAACAGCGCGCTCTTATTTAATTCCGGTCTGATCCCCGCCCCGAACTCCACGACAGGATGCAACTCCACTCTGGCGAATACCGTCGATCCGACCGGAGCCCCGATCATCCCGTGTTACGATGCGGTCATTTCGCCCTCGACGTACTGGCGCGAAGAATTATTCCGCATCGACCATAACTTCACCCAGAACGTCAAAGCCACGTTCCGCTACGTCCACGATTCCTGGGACACCACCGTCGTCACTCCGCAGTGGGGATACGTGCACAACAGTTTCCCCACGGTACAGAACCGGCTCATCGGACCGGGCACGGACCTGGTCGCGCGTCTCACCGATACGATCTCCCCGTCGTTGCTCAATGAGTTCGTCGTCAGTTACGCCAACGCTCACATCACCTTGACCGACCAGCCCGGCCTGGGAGCGAATTTGTCGCGTCCCTCCGGCCTGCAGATTGGGTCGATCTTCGACAACGGTTTCGGTGGGAAATTGCCCGGAATCGTCATCGGAGGCACCAACGGTGCCTACGGCGGAAACGGCTTCACCCTCGACACTTCCTACATGCCCTGGGTCCACACCAATCCCACCTACAGCCTGAGCGACACACTCAGCAAGGCGCTCGGCAAACATACGCTGCAATTCGGCGTGCAGGTCGTCGACGCCCAGCGCAGCGAAACCAATGGCGCGATCGGCGCAGCCACAGGCGACATTCAAGGTCTGCTCACCTTCAGCAACGAGAACAACGCGCTCAGCACCGGCAATGCGTTCGCGGATTTTCTGATCCAGGAGCCAGGCAGCCTGGTCAATCCTATTGCCAGCTACCAGCAGGACAGCGCTCAGCTGAAGTACTACAACAACTATTGGATTTACGAACCGTTTGTGCAGGACGACTGGCGTCTCTCCCACCGGCTTACGCTGAATCTCGGACTGCGTTTCAGCCTGTTCGGCAACTTTCACGAGAAAAATCTAAATGCGTGGAACTGGGATCCCAAGGCGTTCAGCCAAACTCTCGCCGCCACCGTGAAGATCAACCAGACTTCCGGTTTTCAGTCGGGATACCTCGAAACCTCCCAAGGCGCGCCCGTTCTTCTCGATTCCACGAATCCGGCGAACGGTCTGAACCCCGCCGTGACCAACGGATTAGTCCAGTGCGGCAAAAATGGAATCCCCAACAGCTGCATGAGCACTCACCTGTTCAATCCCTCGCCGCGCGTGGGGTTTGCGTGGGATCCGAAAGGCGACGGCAAGACTTCCATCCGCGGCGGCTACGGCGTTTTCTTCGAACACGGAACCGCCAAAGAGGCTAACACCGGATCGCTCGAAGGCAGTTCGCCGAACGTGTTCACCATGACGAACTTCTTCCCCCTGCATTACAACTCGATCGGACTGGATGGCACCGGCGATCAGGTCGCCTACCCGCTCGATGTAACTTCCATCCCCAACAAAACCGTCTGGCCCTATGTGCAGCAGTGGAGTCTCAGCGTGCAGCGTCAGCTTTCCGCGGACACGGTCGCAACCGTCGCGTACGTGGGCAGCAAAGGCACGCATCTTTCCGCGGAACTCCAGCTCAACCAGCTCGCGCCACTCACCACCGCGCCCAATACCGGAATCTTCCTGAACGGAAATCCCTTCGGCCCCACCGAACCGCTCACCACCGCGACCTGCAACACTTACAACGGGTCTTCGTTTACTCTTCGCGCCACCGACACGGGAGTGCTCGAAAGCATCATCACGCCCGATGAACCGGCATGGAACAACATGCTGGCCGCCTGCTACGGAGTAAATCCCGGCATCCCCAACCCGAACGCGCTGCGTACGTACGCTCCGGGATTTCAGCGCGTCCTGGCGCTGCAGAATATTGCCGACTCGCAATACCACGCTCTGCAGGCCACGGTGCGCCGCGCCGCCGGACCGCTCACCATGGGAGCGTCGTATACCTACAGCCACTCTATCGACGATTCCTCCGACCGCTCCGATTCTACGTTCGTAAACTCCGCCAATATTTCTTCCAATCGCGCCAGCTCAAACTTTGACGAGCGTCATCTCTTGAACATCAGCTACGTTTACAATCTGCCGAAGTTCAGTGGCGCCTTTGACCGCTGGGTGGTGCGCGAACGTCCTGCGGACAATTCTCCCAACGCGCCTTCCGCTCCCGCCCAGAGCGACTCCCACATTCTGCACAACCTGCTGGATGGCTGGCAGGTTTCCGGCATCACGCTCTTCGCTTCGGGAACTCCGTTCAGTGTGCTCAACGGCGGCAGTAACAATGGAATTTCCGTGCTCGACAATGCCGGCGTGGCCAACGGCGCGGGCGCGGGATCGTTCCCCGATGTGATCGGCAATCCGCGCACTGCGCCTCCGCCGTTCAATCCCGCGCAGAGCATTGGACCGCTGTTGTTCAACCCAGCGGCGTTCGCCGCGCCGCGCGGACTCACTTTCGGCGACGCCGGCCGCAACTTCCTGACCAACCCGCACCGTTGGAATTTCGACTTCACGCTGCAGAAGAATTTCAAAATCACCGAAGGTTCGAATCTCGAATTCCGCGCCGAAGCTTTCAACGTTTTCAACCATACCCAGTTCCGAATCTTCAACTCGAACATCGGCAACACCGCAAACAACACCATCAACTGTTACGGCGGCCCGCAATATTCCGCCGCCGGAGGCCAGACAACCTTTGCCGGCAACGCCACCCCTATCAACGTCGATTGCCTCACCGGCAGCTCGTTCCTGCACCCTATCGACGCCCACCGTCCCAGAACGATGCAGATGGGATTGAAGTACAGCTTCTGAGGATCAGTCCTGCATGCCGATGAAGACGCGAATGCCGGAAGGCGAAGTGGAGGGTTGCGGTAGCAACAGCCCAGGTGGGGACGGCCGCCCCCAGCCGTCCTGCTTTGACCGAAGCCGAACCGGCGAGCACCGCTCGAGGCTCTTAGCCGGCCCGCACCAGCAACCTCGATCCTGTGTCAGGCCTTCGCCCACCGACCGCGGCTACGTTCTCCTCACTCTCCTTCTCATGGTTGCGGTCATGAGTATCGTCGCGGCCACCGCCGCCTCGACCATCGCTTTCACCATTCGCCGCGATCGCGAAGAAGAAATGATTCACCGCGGCGCCGAATACTCGCGCGCCATCCGCCGCTTCACCAAGAAAATGGGCCGCTACCCGCTCAGCATCTCAGACCTGGAGAACACCAATGGCCTGCGCTTCCTGCGCAAGCGCTACAAGGATCCCATCACCGGCAAGGATTTCAAGCTGCTGCACATGACCGATCTACAGCGCATCGGAGTCGGTGGTCTCAGCCCGGCCGCGACCGTTCCAGCAGTTCCCCAGGCCGGGCCCGCGAATGCACCATCTGCTCTCAATCAATCCGCCATTACGCAGGGCGGATTGGAGCAGGGAAATTCCACAAGCAGCATTGGAGCGAATACACCACCCGCGTCAGCCGCATCCGATCAGCAACCCGCAGCCAGCCAGGACGACTCCGCCTCCAACTCCACAACGTCAGGAGGGAACGCGTCAGCAGGGAGCGCGGCGACCTCCAATTCCTCCGAGCCGATCGGCGGCGGAGTCATTGTGGGAGTGGCCAGCACAAGCAAGCGCGAAACCATCCGCGAATTCAATCACAAGAACCATTACAACGACTGGCTCTTCTTCTATGATCCCGCTTATGACCGCGGATATCCCATCAACGGTCCTACCCAACTCACCATGCCCACTGCCAATCTCTTTCCGCAACAGCCAGGAACGCAGCCGCCGGGAACCCAACCGGCCACAACGCCACAGACTCCTTCGACGCAGTCACCCGCGCAATAAACGTTCATTTGTGGTCGAGGCCCCCTCAGAACTCGCGCACGATCAGCGAGCGTTGACTGCCCATGCCACCGTCACCTGACGAGACGCCGGTCGCGGTGGTAAACGTATTACAACCGCTGCTGCTGAAATCGGTAGCCTGTTGCACCTGGAAAGTATGCGATCCCGCTGCCAGATTTTGCAGCGACATGAGGGTCAAGGAGCCCTGCTCATAGCCTACCGGCGAATTATTTGTGTTGTAGCTGACCGAACTGAGGGCGACGATCTTGCTGTCCACCACGAGATAGAAGTTGGCAAGCGCACACTGATCCGTGGTGATCCCGTTGATGCTTGCCATGACCAGGACCGACGGATTCGACGTCGTCAACGTGAGTTTCATGTTCGGCACAAGACAATTGGCGTTCGGGGCACCCAGTGTGCCCTCGCATGTGCTGGGCTCAACGAGGTTGGACGCCGAGGCCTGCGCGATTACGTTGCCGCTGCTCACCTTGCCCGTCACCGTCAGGCTGCCGCCGCCGTTCTGCCCGATCACGTTGACGTTGCCCGAATTGTCGATGGTCGCCAGTTCATTGTTGTTGCTGCGGAAGTGAATGGACGCCGTCCCGCTGGCATTTACGTAAGTCCCGCCGTTGGGACCACCCAGCAGAGCGTAGTTCGTGCAACCCGTCAGGAATCCCGTGGTGAAGCCCAGTCCCGCGTAGCCCGATCCGCAACCTGGATCGCCCATGAGGGCGTTGTTCCCATTCCCACCCACAAAAAGCGGGGCACCAAAGAAGAAGCCTGAGTAACCTCCAGACGTTCCGGCGCCTTCGATGCCTGCGGCGTTGCCCTGTCCAAATACGCCAACGTTCGCGCTCGTCCCCTCCACTCCAACGCCAATCGTGCTGGCGCCGGCGTTGCCATAGACACCGATGTTGCCACTCACTCCCTCAACCCCAAAGCCGCTCGTGCTGGAGGAAAGCCCATACACGCCAGTGGGGCTTCCCGTGGTCGAAGTTGCGATCCCCTGTACCCCGTATGCGGTCGTGCTGCCGCTGGCGGTGGTTCCGTACACGCCGACCTGGTACGCCGGGAAAAGGCTGTCATTGGTGGATCCGTATACGCCATACTGATTGCCATTGCCCTGCAATCCAGTGCCGGTCGACCCGCCAATGCTGCCCCCGTTTCCGGTTACGCCGATGTTGCCACTCGTTCCCTCGACGCCGCTCCCCGACGGATTACTGCTGAAGCCGAACACGCCAATTCCGCCCAGCGTGCTGCTCGCGGTCGAGCTCGACGTTCCCGATATCCCGATCCCGTTCGTGCTGTTCGTCGTCGCGACGATGCCGCTGCCCGTGCCGCCGCTCTGAATTACCTCCAGCGCTTCAGTATTGCTGTTCGCGTTGAACAGTCCATTTCCTCTGACGGCGAGCGATGCGCCGGGCGCGGTGGTGTTGATCCCAATCTTCGTTCCCGATTGGAAGATCAACGAATTACCCAGGGTTGTGGAACTCTTCCAGAGCGGAACGTAGTCGGTGGTGCCAGTGCCGGCCAGAGCGGCAGAAGAGGCCGCGGGCGCGGAAGTCGTTGCAGAAGACGGCGCGGAAGATTTGCCCTGAACGTCAGGAGCAGCGGTCTCCGCGGCTTTCGAATTCGTCACCGGCGCCGCCAGTGCGTATGCCGAAGCCGGTCGGCCGCCCAGCGTCTCTGCATCCACGGCCTTCATCGCGTAGGGCACAGCCACCAGCAGCACGCGCGGCTGTTCGGGTTGTCCCGAGATCTGAACTCCCACCCACCGCGCTTCGTCAGACGCAAACAAGTCGGCGGGCAGTCCCTCAGGCTTAGTCGCTCCCAGAAGAACGGAGTAGTGTCCGGTGCCGTCGGCCTGTACGTTCTGCGTTTCCAGCCAAAGAGGTGCGCCGCCATTCTGCTCGGCATAGAGCGCAAACGTAACCCCGGCTACGCCAGTTACCGGACTGCCATTCAGATCCTTGGCCGTGCCGTTGAACCGCACAAAATGCGGCGGCGCAGACGCGATGACGGAAGCGATGGGAGCAGTCGCCGTTTGCGCGACTGCCGGATACCCCGCCCAGGTGCAGACCGTCAACCACGCGACCAAACCAATTGCAGAAAACCTCTGAGCTGACTTCATAGGATGATCCCCCTTTTTGAAAGCGGCTGCGGATGACGCGGCCGTTGACTTCGCAAAGCTTTGTTCTGCCCGCACTGTCGACTCGAGGTCACGATTTTCGGGCCAGCATAAAGGCTGAGAGCGGGAGTCCCCCCACGGTCTCCACGTTCCCAGCCTTCAATGCATCGGGAGCACTCACCAGCAACCCTCGCGGCTGCTCCGCCTGCCCCGAGACCGAAAAGATGCGACGCTCTCCCTAAGAATCTAAGTTGGCAAAAAACGGCCGCACCTCAATCTCCCCAATCGACGTGCGGCCTTCCCTGCTTACTACCTTCCGCACTGACTCCAAACCAATGAGCATCGCGCGGCTCCAGTCCTCGCCCGGCGCTACTGCCCCTGCTCCTTTACAACGATGCCCACCGTGTTCGAAGGAATGCCGTTGGCGATCACCACCATGGTGCTGTCGCCAAACTCTGTTCCGTCGGACGTCGGCAGGATGGTGAACTCCGTACTCGTAGTAAGGGCTCCGGTAGCGACCCCCATCGTGCTGAAGTTGTGGGTGCGGGCAAAGAATTTGTGGTGCGTTGCATTGTTGGTGATCTGCACGATCGGGTAGTTCGTGGCCGACTGGGCATCGTCGCCGAAGAACGAACCTTGCGTGAGACCGTTGAACTGCGTGCCTTTTACGGTGTAAGTTTTGCCCACGTAACAATTGGCCGGATAGCATCCCGCACAAATGTGGGGCCGCCACGCTGCTTTGTAAGTTCCCTTCGGACTGTAAAACCACATCTCCGGGAAGCCCACGTGGTTAAGCAGAACCGTGCCGGCGGGAGTAATCAGCATGCGCCCGCCCTCAGTGTTGCCCGTAAGTCCTGCGGGCTGCGGAATGCTTACGTATCCCGTTCCGTTGAACTCGTAGAGCGTGCTGGGATTGTTGCCGTAGCCAGGGTTCACATCGATCAGTACATTCCCATCCGGCAGAATTGCGGCCGGAGCGTCCGCCATGTCGTTGACTCCGGGCAAATCCGGACCAGCAGTCCAGGTTTCAGTCTTCGTGTCATAGATGGCCGTGTGCCCGGCAGTGGAGGGGCAGGTATTGGCGCCGGTAGCGAAAACTGTGCCATCGGGCCGCAGTGCGGCAGGCCCCATTTCATGCGTTTCCTTAGTCTGGCCGCAAAGGGCGTGCGAGTCCCAAAGTTGCTGCACCGTGCTTCCCGCGGTGCTCCAGGCTTTTGTGGTCGGGTCGAAGATCTCCGAGTTGGTGCCGTTCGGGTTGTAGGGGACCCCCAGGTAGGTGTCGACGGTTAACACTTTGCCGTTGGGCAGCAGCGTCCAGCCTTCTTCATCGTTGCCGTCGAACTTGCCCGAGCCCACGATGGTCCAGGTCAAGGTCGCTTCGTCGAGCCAGGCCTGCTGCAGTCCAAAGGTGCAGATATCGGTGGGCGAGCCGCAGTTGCCCATCATGAAGGTGCCATTCGGCAGGACCACGCTCTGTGCGTCGCCGATGTGGTTCCATCCTGTCGGCGGTTTGATTTTGGTCCAGCTATTAGTGACCGGGTTGTAGATTCCGCCGGTAGTGGTGAAGGTTTCCGAGCCGTTGTTGTATTCGCCGCCCTCGATGATGACGCGACCGTCCTTCAGCACGGCAGACGCGAAATAGGTAGGGGAGTACCCCCACGTGGATGGAAACGGCGCCAGCGTGCTCCATGTTCCGGAGTGGTACACCCCGAACTCATTCGGTTTCAGGGCCCACCAGTTCGAGGTTCCCTGTTCCTGCACCATGATGCGTCCGTCGGTGAGCAGCAACGCGATGCCGACGTTGAAATTGGGTGGCGTGTCCGGCTGAGTCCACTTTTGTGCGCTGGTGAAACTGCACCAGGTCAGAACGACGATCGATAGAACTACAAGGTTCCGGATCATTCCCCGGTCCCGCTGTACCGTGAATTGCCCAAGCATTGACTTCATACGAAGCTCTCCTGATCGCGATTTTCTTTCGCCTTGCCTTGTGAATCCCTGTTTGCAAAGTGACCCGATGGCGTGAACTCAGCGGGCGCTACTGGTCCGTAGGTTTTACATATTTGCCCGCGGCGATTCCTGTTCCCCAGTTTCCCGACTTATTGGCGTACTGCGCCGAAAACCACATCGCTGGACGATCCCGCACCGTCAGATCGGGCGCGGTCGCAGTGTAATCACCCCAACGGCAGCCCTGATTGGCGGCGCAGGTCTGTTGATAAAAAGCCGTGCCGGTGAAGAGGCTGTTATTGATGGCGCCGAGCTCGCCGTCTCCGTGGTTCACTCGCCGCGTGCTGAAACCGAAGCTCGGGTAGGAGTTGTCCGCGGAAAAGTCGAACGCGATCAGCAGATTGTTCTCCAGGTCGGGCTGCACCGTGGCATAGAACCAGGCGGCGTTGTGAGTGTTAGTGAAGCCGCAGAACAGGCAGTCCTCCTGGCGCTCATACGCGGACGTAGCATTCCCCAGCGCGTCCAGGATCACGTGCACGTCGAACCAGATGAAGCTGGGAACACCACTACCCGACACGGCCGTGTTGAATGATCCAAACAGATCGCCCGCGTGGTACTTCATTTGCCCGGAGATGCGGTTGTCGCCGGCATTGATACAACCACTGCATACCCCGCCTGCGCCGTTCGGCTCGTCAGCATCGGGAGGAACGGAATAGCTGCCCGTGCTTACGTTCACGCCGGTAAATACCGGCGAACCGCCGCCGCTGAGAAATCCGAACGGGTTGGCGGCGGACCAGGCCACCATGCCATTGGGGCCGCCGAAATTGATGTTCAGGGTGTTGAGAATCAATACTGAACTCGGCCGATCCGCCGGGTCCGTCATGTTGGCGGCCGACAGTGTGTCCACCAGCGTCCCGCCGTGCTCGAACCCCGGCTGGGTCCAATAACCGAATCCTGTTCCGGCATAGAGAGCATCCTTCGGGATCATGAAAAAATAGTTCCCAATGAAGGTAGGTGCGGGATTGTTGGAACCCCCTTTGCAATAACCCACGGTCCCGAACTCATTGATGCCGACATAGATCCCTCCCTTCGTGGCGCCCTTTCCCCAATTCGTGGAATCGTGGCCCAGGGTTGGATAGTCGGGACACTCGCCTTTCTTGCCGATGGCGAAGCCTGGGTTATAAACATTCCACGCGCCCGTCGGGTTCGACGTCTGGCTGGCCGCGATCAGCAAGCTACCCACATTCGCCGCACCGCCGGGAGTAAATGGATTGCTCTCCGTCAGCATGATGAAGACGAACCGTTGATTGACCCAGTCGTAGAACCCGCGGGGATCCGTGGTATAGGCGGGGCCTGCGGCTCCGATGAGATTGAAAAAAACGCTCGCACTTTTGGGGTAGCCCGCCTGCAGGTGGCCCGTCTTGTCGTACACCGAGATGGAATTGTTAACCAGCTGCACGGCATAGTTTTCCGACACAGCCAGCGACATATCGGGCGGGTCGCCGTCGGTCGTTTTCTGATGGGCGAGGAAGCGCGGAGAGATGGGCATAATCGTGGGCACGATCATGGGTACGAAATCAGGCTCGTTGGTCGGCAGGTCTTCCGGCCGCGTGTGTGCGGTGCCCAGGAGCGAGCTCCTTCCTCCCGCCAGTCCTGCTAACGCACGCTCCCGGGCGAGCTGCTTGCGAGCCGCATATTCGGCGTCGGTAAGGCCATCCAAAGGACGATAGCCTTCCGGCAGAGTGGCAAGCTCCTTCTCCGTCATCTGGGGCAGCGCGCTCATGTCCACCACGCGCGGCAATTCGCCCATCACCTGGAATCCGGGCTGGGTGGTGTTCGGCGCTGGCTTGTCCACGGCCGCTCCGCCTGAGGATTGCGCCGCCGCTGCCGAGAACGTGACCACCAGCATGAGAGCAAGCGCCGCAAACAAGACCAAGCTCGTGCGAACGCCCAAACGATTCTTCATTGCAAACTGCTTCATGATTTTCTCCTCCGCATCTGCGCAATTCCTTGTGTTGCTTTCATTCCGGCGAGCGTCCCCACGCTGCTCCTTCATTGTTGACGGTCGATTCGGAGAAGCGCTTCCCGTCCCCTTCATCTGGCCCTCAGCACCGAATCCAGACAGACGAGCATCTCGTCGTCCCAGCCCTCGCAAACGTGCCAACCCAACGCGCCGGCGCGATCTCGCAACTGGGAAGGCGTCGTTCCGGCAATCGCGCCTGCCTCCTCCACCCCAACCGCGTCCACCACCCGGCCACATTCCCGGCACCAGACGCGAATCGACCGCCGTCTCCGAATGGTCATAACCTGGTCGGTCTCGACGGTGATTTCGGTTCGCTTATAGGCTGGCATGGCCCCCATTAGCCTCTTTGCCCAGCGCTGAAATCGTGATAAATTGCTTCCCACGTTGGCTCGGCTTCCGGACCCCCGTCGCGGAACGGGATGCATCCTCCCCCGGAGACAACCTGAAAGTCCTTAAGAACCGATTAATAATTCTTGAATAGTTTTTTAAGACTGCTATGCCCAATGCTTTCAGGCAGTTGCTGGAGTTCGGTCCATTTCGCATTGATCCCGAACAGCGCCTGTTGCTGCGCGACGAGCAACCCATTCCGCTCTCTCCGAAAGCTTTTGATCTGCTCCTGGTGTTGGTTCAGCGCAGTGGCCAGGTCGTCCTGAAAGACGACCTGATGAAACTCTTGTGGCCCGACACTTTCGTCGAGGAGTCCAATCTTGGCCAGCATGTTTTCCAGTTGCGCAAGGCTTTAGGAGAACGTGCGCAAGATCATGCCTACATCGTTACCATCCCCGGACGCGGCTACCGCTTCGTACAGAAGGTGCGGGCTCTGCCGGCGACAACCGAGGAAATTGTGGTGCAAAGCCACTCGCGCTCGCGAATGGTGATTGAAGAAGAGACTCTGCCGGCTCGACCGTCGGTGTCAGTGCAGACGGCCACACGCCGCCGCATTCATCCCGCCGTGCTGCTGGCGGCCCTTGCGGCCGCGGTTGCGGCCGCAGTCGTTTTTCGTCCCACTGTACCCGCGCCCAAGGTATTGGCCATTCGCCAGCTCACGCATCTTGGCAACTTGGTTTACAACACCAAAGTGTTGACCGACGGTCCGCGCGTTTATTTTCGAATTTGGGAAGGACAGAATCGCCTGTTTCGCTACGTCTCTCCCGAAGGCGGAGAAGTCATGGCGATCGACAACATCTTTCCCAAGATGGACGTGGATGACATTTCTCCCAACGGCTCCGAATTCCTGATCGTCGATTTGGGGACGCGTGATACCAATGCCGCCGCAGACACTCATCCATTGTGGAGGGTCTCGGCCGCTTCGGGATCGCCGCGGCCCGTGGGCGGGTTGCGCGTCCGGGATGCCAGATGGTCTCCCGACGGCGCCACCATCGCCTACAGCACCAACATCGATATCAATCTGGCAAACACCGACGGCAGCAACCCCAGGAAGTTGGCCGCCCTGTCTAGTCAGCCGCTCTATCCGCAATGGTCGCGGGATGGCCGGAGCCTCCGGTTTTCGTTGGCGGATCCGCAGGGCCACGGGGCGGCGCTCTGGCAGGTCGACCTTTCCGGCAATCTGCGGCCGTTGCTGCCCGACTGGTCGATTCCCAGTCGCCCGCGCAACGCCGACTGGACGCTAGACGGACGCTATTACTTTTTTACTGCCGTGGGTGGGGCAACCCGCGACCTCTTCGCGATACGCGAGGCGAAGGACGCGCTACGGCGGGTGAATCCGCAGCCCGTGCGCATGACCGCCGGCCCCTTGAACTTCTCCACCTTCACTGCCAGCAAAGACGGCAAGGTCCTATTTGCGACTGGATCCCAACAGCGCGGAGAGGTCATGCGCTACGATGCGCCTTCGGGGCAGTATCTGCCGTATGCGCTGAGGGTCTCGGCGGATCACCTGGCGTTCTCGCGCGACGGTGAATGGATCGCTTACGTCGAGTATCCCGAAGGAGTGCTGGTACGCAGCCGGGTCGACCTCAGCGAACGCAGGCAACTTACTTTCCCGCCGATGCGCGTATTCCATCCGCAATGGTCTCCGGACGGCACCCAACTGGCATTCCAGGCCTCCGCGGACATGGGCGCCCCCAACAAGATATACGTCGTCTCCCGGGATGGGGGACTGCCGGCTATGGCCGCTCCGCAGCGAAGTGACCAGCAGCTCTATCCTTCGTGGTCATCGAATGGAGAGTCGATCCTGTTTTCCGCTTCCGACGAAGACCGAGCCCACCCCGCGCTCTACAGCCTGGACCTGAAGTCCGGGCAAGTCTCATTGCTGCCCGGCACCGCGGGTTTGTACTGGGGGCA
>Ga0070733_10001354_pt1 | contig 18422 bp, 17 predicted proteins | sample Coa_R1_9_FD_66450 | JGI IMG/M metagenome (GOLD analysis project Ga0070733, IMG submission 66450) | Surface soil microbial communities from Centralia Pennsylvania, which are recovering from an underground coalmine fire - Coalmine... | ecosystem: Environmental > Terrestrial > Soil > Unclassified ... | reverse complement strand
TTTGGGATATGCTTACCGGATATGCTATCTCTACCTATCGTGATACTCTGGCAGCGGCATGGTCTCCCGATGGGGCTTTTCTAGCTATAGCAGGTACTACAGGCATACAGATATTAGATAGAGGATCACTTCATCAAGTTGCACACGTAGCGTTTAACGAGCAAATATCTGGGGTACTCAATTTGAAATGGTCTCCTAACTCCAGGTTTCTTGCCTCTTATCAACTGTCCGGGAGAGCAAACATAAATCTTGTACAAATATGGGACACGAGATCGGGACGCTTACTTTTTAATTGCGATGGAAGTAGCATGATCTGGTCTCCCGATGGGGCTTTTCTTGCAACTTGGACTAAAGGGTCAGAAAGGCAGTCGGGTACTGAGATCCCACGAACACGACCAGCAAGACGAATCAGTCGATCTCCTCTACCTCAACAAGTCGTCCAACAACAAACCGTGTTGGGAACTTCTCAACAGCCTCACGATGTAGTGCAGATATGGGATGTTGCCGCAAAAAAGAATGTTTATATATATACAGGCCATAGACAACAAATAAGCACTGTCGCTTGGTCGCCTAATGGAGCACGTATTGCTTCTGCCAGCAGAGATGGAACAGTTCAAGTTTGGAATGCGACGAGTGGCAATTACGTGTTTATCTATCGCGAACATGGGGGTGCTGTACTAAACGCATTATACTCTCCTGATGGAACCAGCATCGCTTCTTTGGGTCGGGGTAACAGTAATGTTAGTATCTCTATAAATATTTGGGCGGCTAGCTAGAAGCAGCATAACATTCTCACCCCGTCCACACTCCCTGTGGATCACACTCCCGAATCACTTGTAGTTCTTGTGTGGTCGGCGGCATCGTCTCCCGACAATCCGCTGCGAGCCTCAATGCCCATCCAGTCTGCTCCTGTACATCCTCTAAGCTTGAGCCGGGATGATAGGACGAGAGAAGCGCTTCCCCGTTCTCACGATCAAATGTAAACACGGCCAGCGTGGTTATCAGCGCGGCGGGACCACCTCTCGGCAATCCAACTCGTTTGCGCCATGCTTCGCCCGCCGCACCGTGTTCATCGGGATAGCCGTAGCCAGGGCTGGTTATGTAGTCCACCTTCTCGCGCAAGCGATGGCGTTCGTGCTGCATGATGATGGCCAGGCGCTGCGAGAATGATGCTATATCGGCTGCGCCACCGCTGCCGGGTAGACGCACTTTGGGATGCTTCCAGTCGCCAATCATCGACGTGTTCAGGTTGCCGTAGCGGTCCACTTCCGCGCCGCCGATGAAGCCCAGGTTAACATCGCCAGCCGCCATGGGGCGCATCACGTTCAAGGTAGTGGTCGTCCAGAGCGAGCCGTAAATATTTGGCGCATCCCCCATGGTATACAGCAATTCGGCGGATGGCACATCGCGTACCACGCCGCCCTCAAAGAAGCCCACGCAGTGGGGCGCGTGCGTGCGTTTCGCCAGCGCAAAAGCGATCATGGGCAGGCGCATACCAACAAAGACATTTTCGCCATCGCGTATCTGGCGCGCCGCGCAGACCACCATCAACTCTCTCGGAGTGTAATCCATCTAGATGCCTTTCTCACTTGTTTCGTAGTCATTGTAAGGGCGGATGAGGGGTCGGGAGGAGACCCTTGCGGTCGCCCTCGTTCCCCGTGATATAAGGAATTATCAGCCAATCGCCCTTTGTTCACTCCTGCCACGTCAATACCCGTAATCGACGGGGGCGGCGTAGTGGTGCTCTTTCACGCCCAGGCTGCGTAAATGTTGCTCGCCCAGCTTCTTCGCATACGCGGCGCGATCTGGTACGCGCATCACCCATTCATCCAGCCAGTCCTCAAAGCCCTGCAACGTGCGCGTGCGCATGTGATATTCATGATAAAACTGGTGGTCGCGGTTGCAGTAACCCTGCACGGCGGAGGGATGCGCTCCCCAAGGTTCATGCACCACCGCGCGCACTTTGTAGGATGGCCCTGGCACGCGGTTGGGATCGCTCAAAATAACCTCGCGCGGCACGATTTCCTCGGCGACCACAATCACATCGCGCGCCGCCAGCCAGGCTTCTTCACTGATACCCACGCTGCCCCACATATGCGCATTGCCGTCCTCATCGCTGCGCTGCGTATGCACAATCGCCACATCGGGACGAACCGCCGGAACCAGCAGCAGCGGTGTTCCATCCACAGGGGAAGGTTCAATGCGCAGAGCGGGATTCTGGCGCGGGAGATCGCTTCCCAGCAGGCTGCGCGTTGGGATAAAGGGCGAGCCCAGGCTGGCAGCTAGCAGAGCGAGGCCGATGGTGAAATTGCTATACTCCTCGATAGAGATGGAACGCGGGACGCCATGCTCGGCAGCGCGCCGGTAACAGTGCGCCAACCCCTCGCTGACGTTGCCGACCCAGGCCGCAGTCACTTTCTCGACGCAGCCCGCTCCGATCAACTGGTCAAACAGGATATCAGAAATAGGCCCGATTAAGGTCAGGTTTTGCCGTCGCTGGCGTATGATCTCATGCCCTGCCGCGAAAGGAATGAGCGCCTCCAACGCCAATCCGAGCGCAACGGATGAGCCATCTGGCACAAAGCGCGCAACCGCCCCGGCCATTGTAGTGAGTTTGCTCATGCTGGTGTCAACTCCACGATACTATCCGCGTAATCGTCCGATACGTAAATATTATCACTTTTATCGACGACCAGTCCCTGAGGCTCAATCAAGCCCTTGTTCAGCAGCGTCTCGTGTATACCCGTCGCCTGGCGCACGCGGATCAGCGCGTGAATAGAAATCTTCAGATCAATCACCAGCATGTTGCCTTGCAGGTCAAAAGCAATATCATCGGGCATGCCAAAACCGCCTATGCGCGTCGTCTTACCATCCGGGGTGATGCGCCATACCGCCCCGCCGCACTCATCAGCAATGTAGACATTTCCCTGTGCATCGACCGCCGCTCCCACAGGTCGCACAATACCGCTTGCCAGCAGGGTCAGTTTTTCGCCATCCAGGCTCATGCGATAAACATCGCCGGTAGGACTATCCGGCACAATCAAGGTATTGGTGGTAGGATCAAACGCGATACCATCCACGCCATCCTTGCAGGGCAAGCTGCTTGGAGTACCCGGCAGCACGCGCAGCACCGTCAGCGATGACGCGCCAGGGGCCAGTTTCAAGATGCGGTTGGTGCGCTGCTCCGCGATAATCATTGTCCCATCAGAGAGATAAGCCAGCCCCTCTGGCCCGGCCATGCCGCTCACCAGCACCGTTATCGAACCATTAGCGTTGACGCGACTCACAGTCCCATTATAGAAATCGCTGAATACCAGGTGGCCCTGCGCATCGAAAGCCAAGTCGTCCGGTCGCCAGCGCCCGGAAAGTATGATACGCGTCTTAAAATGCAGCGGCGTGTTATCCAGCGTACTCGTGGGCGTTGGGGAGATGACAGGCATTGTAGTTGAAGTAGGAAGAACTTGCGCTCTGGTAGGTGTAGCTTCTATCGGTTTGGATGGTTGATTACAAGATGAAAGAAAAACAAGACATAGCAGCAAAAAGTATATGATAGCAGGTTTCTTTAGCATAGTTTGTCCTTTACAGGGTACTGGGCGCGATAAATCGGGTATAGGGTACTGGGCGCGATAAATCGGGCCCCTACATCAATTACTCAACGTTTAAGGAGGGCTTTTCGTCGCTGGGCATGATATACTGCCCGTGTAAGATAAACGCATTCCGCATACGCATATAGTAGCAGAGTTGTGGGCGTGATAAATCTGGCCACTACGAGGAGAGAGATCATGCAAGGTTCTAATCGCAATGAGCAACTTGAGCGAGAACGCGACATGCCAGAGAAAGAGCAAGGCAACAAAACGCGCACAGGCACCGCCAGGCGAGTTGCCTCGATTGTTGCTATTGTGCTGCTGGTCATCGCAGCCGGCACGCTTAGCGCGATTCTGCTGTTGAAAAACACCAATTTTAGCGGCATGCCGGGCAGCACTACGGGTCAGGTTGCTCCAGGCAATGCCGCGCTCGCCCTCAACGCTAATGGAGTGGCGAGTTTCATCGACCAGCCGGGCGGTGCGGGATATAGCAATGGTATCACCATCTCTATCAATGGCCTGCAGTCTCCCCCGTCCGGCTACCAGTACGACGCCTGGCTAGTAGATACAACCACGAAGCAAAACCTCGCCCTCGGCCAACTTACGCTGAAAGATCAGGCATACGGCCTTGACTATGCCGGCAACGGAGCCAACCTTGTTGGCCTGGGCGACGAAATAGAGATAACCCTCGAGCAAGGCACGGTCACGGCGCCCACCGGAAAAGTGTTGCTCTCCGCCACGTTTCCTCCACAGGCTTTCGTCTACGTCAGGCATATGCTGTACAGTTTCTCTAATACACCGGGCAAAATAGGCCTGCTAGTTGGACTGATCGAACAGGCAAAACTTTTGAACTCCGTGACACACGTACTCACTACAAACCCAAATGCGGCAGCCACGCAGTGTATCGCGCAGAGCGCGCTGGATATCATCGAGGGCAAATCCGGCTCAAACTATAAAGCGTTGTCCGCAAATTGCGCGGCGTTGGGCATCACAAGCACAGGCGATGGTTATGGCTTGCTGGGCGCGAATGGCTACATCGCCAACGCGCAGGCCCAGGACTTACTCGCGAACAGCCAGCCCGACGCTACCAGCAACATCCACGAACACTCAAGGCACGTCACCTATGGTCTGCAGGATATGAATACCTGGCTGACCACCGCTGAACAGGACGCGCTCGCCCTGTTGAACAATCCGGCCAATAGTGCGAAGGCGCAAGATCTGGCGACAATGGCTAACCGCGCCTACTATGGCTACGATGCCAATCACGACGGCAAGATAGATTACGTGCCAGGTGAGGCCGGGTCCATGATTGCCTACCAGCACGGGCAATATATGACCGCTATGGTGCTGGCGCCCAACTCTTAAGGGTATACAAGGAATGCTATAATTGGGGTGGCTGATGACTTTTCATTTTATATAGACCTGAGGATTCGTATGAGAGAAGATCAAGTTTGGCAAACGCGCATCTTTGAGGACGATTGCCTGGATATTTTACGCTGGTTGCCCTCTGGCTGTGTTGACCTGATCGTCACTTCTCCCCCTTACGCGGATCAACGTAAGCACACCTATGGTGGTATTCATCCCGATAAGTATGTTGAGTGGTTCCTTCCCATTGCTGCTGAACTCAAACGAGTGTTGAAGCAAGAGGGTTCATTTGTTCTGAACATCAAAGAGCGGGTTGTAGATGGCGAGCGCCATACATATGTGCTTGAACTTATACTAGCTTTACGTAAACAGGGATGGTTATGGACTGAGGAGTATATCTGGCATAAACGTAATAGTTACCCCGGCAAATGGCCCAACCGCTTCCGCGATGCATGGGAACGTTGTCTCCACTTCACGAAAGATAAGCACTTCGCCATGTACCAGGATGCTGTGCGCGTGCCCATGGGTGATTGGAGCCAGACACGTTTACGCAACCTCAGCGAAACAGATAAGCGGCGTGATAATTCTCACGTGCAAAGCGGATTCGGCAAAAAAATTGAGAACTGGATTGGTCGCGAGTTAGCCTACCCGGATAATGTCTTGCACCTTGCAACAGAGTGCAGCAATCAGGGTCACAGCGCCACGTTTCCTGTTGAGTTACCAGGCTGGTTCATTAAACTCTTTACCCAACCCGGCGATGTAGTTCTCGACCCATTCCTGGGTTCCGGGACAACGGCTGTAGCAGCTAAACAACTTGACCGGCGTTGTATTGGCATTGAAATCAATTCTGAATATATCCAATTGGCGCAAGAACGCCTAGATGCTATCCAACTCCCAACAACTCTATTTAACCTCTTGAAAGAAGAGACCAAAGAAGGCACTAATAACCAGCAACGAAATACTACCCAGACCCCATCTGCACCTACACTCTTTTCGCAAGAAAATGATACAGAAGGTAACACGTACTATGAATCCGTCGGAACTTGAAGACCTCATACGGCGCAGCCTGGACGACTTTTATCAAAGACGAATGAAAAAGCTTACAGAACTCAAACTTAGTGATGTTCTCCGCAAGAAAAATCCCTATCTTCTACGAGCGATCGGTGTTCGAAAAGCATCCGAAATTGTTACCGAGATATTGCGGGCCTATATGTCTTCATCTGATGAAAGTATCTTTGGTGATGCCTTTTTCGAGCCGATAGCCAGGCTGTGCAGTGGAGGAACTGTTTCGCCTAGCGAAGGGGTTGATGTTGCTGTAGAATCTGATGCGGTTTACAAAGCGTTTTCAATCAAGTCCGGACCTAACATTTTCAATGCCAGCCAGGCTAAGCGCCAGCATGATGAATTTAATAGTTTACGGCATAGAATGCATAAAATTCACAAGCAGTTTGATCCAATTCTTGGGCACTGCTATGGTAAAAGGTCTTCGAACAGAAAAGGTAAACTTGCCTATCGTGTTCTTTCCGGTCAAGCTTTATGGGAAGAGTTGACAGGGGATCCCAATTTTTATATCAAGTTAATCCACCTGATGCATGACTATCCCACCGAGCACCGCCGTGAATTTGAGAAAGCGTGGGACAATGCGCTTAACAGATTTGAGGGAGAATTTATTATCAATTTCGGTAACTTGGATGGAAGTATCAACTGGGAAAAACTGCTACGCTTCAACAGTGGAAAAGAAAAAGTTGCCTGGGTATCTGTGTCTAAGGTACTTACAACAGTCAGCGCCGAAGTTCATGGAGATGTTGACGATACTAAAGATGCTGAAATGGACGAAGTACAGTAGGGGCGACCCTCGCGGTCGCCCTGGAATCTCGCCCACGAGCCACAAAGTGTCCGGAAGTAGGCTACATCGGCTCCAGCTTTAGTAGCACATCCCCTTTTTGCACAACCTCGCCATTCACAGCTACCATCTCACGCACGCGGCCAGCAACCTCGGCCTGCACTTCGTTGAAGACCTTCATGGCCTCGACCAGCGCGATCACCTGCCCAACGGCCACGGAACTGCCAGGGGTGACAAACGGCGGCGAGGTGGGAGATGGCGAGGAATAGTAGACGCCCGTCAATGGCGAAGCGATTGCTACGCTGTGATCCTCTTTTTCATGACGAGCGGGCGCGCCTGGCGTTGATGCGTCTGTGCGCTCGCCCTGTTGAGCCGGCATGGAGACCATCATCATATCCGGGCGGCGGCGAATTACAATGCGCGTGCCGGCCTCGGTCAGCTCCAGTTCGCCAACTGTGCTGCCTTCGAGCACATTAATCAACTCTTCGACGCGCTGTATCCAGGGCGTCTCATGCTCTTGTATCTCCATCTTTCCCATTCTTACCTTATGGGCGCGATATGGCGAACCTTTTGGAAATCAGCCCATCAACGACGCTGTTAGCGATGCGGGCGTCTACTGCTGCGCAGTCAGATGGGCTGCAAGGAACGTATCGGCCCCTACATTAGTCTTCGTAGCGTTTGAAAATCAGGCAGGTGTTATGTCCGCCAAAGCCCATCGAGTTGGACATGGCGATGTTGACCGTCGCCTGGCGCGCCTCGTTGGGAACGTAGTCGAGATCGCATTCCGGGTCTGGATGGCGCAGGTTGATGGTAGGCGGGATGATACCCGTCTGGATCGCCATAATGGAGATGGCAGCCTCTACCGCGCCTGCCGCGCCCAGTGTATGCCCGGTCATCGACTTGGTGGAGCTGATCGCCAGGTGTGAGGCATGCTTGCCGAAGCAGGTCTTGATAGCCATCGTCTCCGTACGATCATTGTAAAGTGTCGATGTACCGTGGGCATTGAGGTAATCCACCTGGTCTGGCCGCAGGCCGGCTTTCTGCAGCGCTCGGCGCATGGCTCGCACCAATCCTTCACCACCAGGAGCAGGCTCGGTCACATGATGCGCATCTCCCGTCGAGCCATAGCCGACCATCTCCGCCAGAATGGTCGCTCCCCTGGCCTGCGCAAATTCCAGGTCTTCCAGGATCAGCATGGCCGAGCCTTCACCCATCACGAAGCCGTCGCGTGTGGCGTCAAATGGGCGGCTGGCCCCCTGCGGATCATCATTGCGGCGCGAAAGGGCATGCATGTTGTCGAAGGCTGCCATCGCAATCGGCGTGATGGCCTTCTCGGAGCCGCCTGCAATCATAGCTTTGGCGTCGCCCCGGCGAATAGTCTCCCAGGCTTCGCCAACCGTGTTGCCACTGGTCGCGCAGGCCGAAACTGCAGCCCAGTTTGGCCCTTTAGCTCCCGTCAGAATCGAGACCACGCCCGGCGCGCCATCCACAATCATCATGTTAATGAAGAATGGGCTGATACGGTCGGGGCCTTTTTCAAAAAGCGTGCGGAACTGGTCGTGCAGCGTAACCAACCCGCCGATGCCGCTGCCGATATAGACGCCGATATCGTCGGCGTTCTCCTCAGTGATCTGTAAGCCAGCCTGGGCAAGCGCCTGCTTCGTGGTTGCGATAGCAAGTTGCTCGTAGGGATCATTGCGGCGTATTTCCTTGCGATCAATATACGGTGAAGCATCAAAGTTCTTGATCTGCGCGCCAAAATGCACCCGGAACTGGCTGATATTATAACCCTCATATTCTATCTCGGAGACGCCAGATTTCCCCTGGCAGAGCGCCTCCCACGTCGAGGCCAGGTCATTCCCCAATGGCGTGACCAATCCCAAACCTGTGACAACTACGCGAGACATACCGGCACCTCCCTCGTTTCAATCCTGGTGGTTTATATTCCTAATGCCACTGCTTCCTCTTGCAGGAAACGAGTGTAGGTGTCCCCGCGAATGAACCCTTCATGCCTGAGCAAGCGTTGATGGAAAGGGATAGTCGTGGTAACACCCTCGATCACAAATTCAGCAAGCGCGCGCTGCATACGCGCAATAGCAGCTTCCCGCGTATCAGCCCACACGATCAGCTTCGCCAGCAGCGAGTCGTAATGCGGCGGGATGCTATATCCCGCGTACAGGTGGCTATCGACGCGCACGCCCGGCCCGCCAGGGGTCAGGTAGCGTTCGACTACGCCCGTCTGAGGGCGGAAATCGTTATCCGCGTCCTCCGCGGTAATGCGGCACTCGATGGCGTGCCCGCGAAATTGTATTGTATCCTGTTCGAGTTGTAGAGGCAAACCCGCCGCGATACGTATCTGCTCCTTGACGAGATCGGTGCTCGTGACCATCTCCGTTACCGGATGCTCGACTTGCAGGCGCGTATTCATCTCCATGAAGTAGTAGCGATCCTGCTCGTCAAGTAGAAATTCGAGCGTGCCGGCGTTGCGATAACCGATCTGTTCTACGGCGCGGATGGCTTTTTCACCGATTTCGCGGCGAAGTTCCTCAGTCAGATGCGGGCTTGGTGACTCTTCCAGCACCTTCTGGTGGCGTCGCTGGCACGAGCAATTGCGCTCGCCGAGATAGACACCATGCCCGAAATTGTCAACCAGCGCCTGAATCTCGACATGGCGAGCGCGTTCCAGGTAGCGTTCCAGGTAAAGCCCATCGTCGCGGAAAGCCTCGCGCACCTCATTTTGCGCTGTGGTGAAGACGCGCTCAAACTCATCCTGGCGTTTCACCAGCCTGATACCTCGCCCGCCGCCGCCGGCAGCGGCTTTCAGCATCAGCGGAAAGCCGATCTCGCGCGCTGCCTCTAAGCCCTCTGGCAGCGTGCGTAAAACAGGTGTGCCGGGCAGCATAGGCAGACCCAGTTCCCTCATGGTTTCGCGCGCTGATACCTTATCCCCCATCAACGCCATAACCGACGCGGATGGCCCGATAAACGTGAGCCGCGCATCCGCGCAAATCTCGGCGAAGCTCGTATTTTCCGCCAGGAAACCATAACCGGGATGGACGGCATCCGCGCCCGTAATCATGGCCGCGCTGATGATATTGGGAATATTCAAGTAGCTTTTGCCGCTCGCGCCCGGACCAATGCAGATATGTTCATCCGCCATGCACACGGGCAAGGAATCACGGTCGGCCTCCGAATGAGCAATGACGCAGCGAATCCCCATCTCGCGGCACGCCCGGATAACCCGCAGCGCGATTTCGCCGCGATTGGCAATTAAAATCTTACGAAACATATCCACAGGGCCTCACGCTCGCTGTCTTTTCTTCATTCGCAGATGAAATAGTACGGTGCGCGAATGTTTAGCTATTATATCACGCGAGCATGACCCTGTGTAGCCATCTTTCCCGCCCTTACTCAACGATCCTCCCGTCGCTGATTTGCAATATGCGGTCGGCGGCCTCGACAATGGTGGGGTCGTGGGTGGCGACCAGCAGGCCGATGCCGCCGTCGTGGGCGGTCTCGCGCAGCAGGTTGGCGATTGCGCGTCCCGTCATGGAGTCCAGGTTGCCGGTAGGTTCATCGGCCACAATGAAGCGCGGCGCATGCACCAGGGCGCGCGCAAGGGCCACGCGCTGCTGCTCGCCGCCGGAGAGTTCGAGGCCGCGATGGTTTGCGCGCGGTGCGAGTCCCACCCGCTTGAGGGCTTCGCGGGCCAGTTTTGTGCGCTCCCCAGCTTCCGCGCGCGCCAGGCGCATGGGCAGTTCTACGTTTTCCTGGGCCGTGAGCGAGGGGAAAAGGTGCGCATTCTGGAACATCATGCCGATGCTCTGGCGGCGCAGGCGCGCGCGAGCATTTTCATCAAGCGTGGCAAGGTCGCGCTCAAGGATGAATACCTGCCCGGCTGTGGGGTTATCCAGCCCGATCAGGATGTTGAGCAGCGTGGTTTTGCCAGAGCCTGAGCGGCCCCGCAAAGCCACAAACTCACCCGGCCGGACGTGCAGATCGATGCCGCGCAGTGCATGCACTACGGCGCTCCCCAGGCGGAACTCGCGCGTTACCCCGCGCGCCTCGGCAACGGTCTTAATAGCCGTTTCGGCTGTGTTGGCGGTATCCTGCATTATTTCACCTCTCCCTGCATAGTTTGCTGGTCATTTTGCTCTATCTCAGCGGACGCAGTCCCATTCGATGCCACGCCTTTCCCACTTCCAACCGGCCACAACTCAATGTGATCATCGACGATACGCACCTCGGCGCGCCCATTAAAGTTGAAGCTCTCCAACGCCTCTTTGGGGAGTTGCAGCCGTCCCACGCGGTCGATCAACACGGACTCGCGATGTGTCTGGCTCGGCAGACCAATCACGGCGCTGGGCAGCGCCGTATACTCGCCGCCAGCCTCGCTGAGCGGAGTCTCGCGGCGCACCGTTTCTGTGCTGGTGCGCCCATCGCGGATGGCGATTGTGCGGTCTACCACCGCCGCGATAGCGATATCATGCGTAACGATAATAATCGTTATCCCCAGTTCGCGATTGATGGCGCGCAGTAATGCCAGAATTTCATGGGCCGTGGCCGAATCAAGTTCTCCCGTCGGCTCATCTCCTAATAATAGTTTTGGCTTATTCGCCATCGCAACCGCGATAGCCGCACGCTGTTGCTCGCCGCCAGAAATCTGATCCGGTCGTTTCTGTTCCATGCCTTTTAATCCGACCAACTCCAGCAGCTCCACAGCGCGGCGCGAGCGGCCGACCGGGTCGACTCCACCGAGCACCTGCGGCAATTCGACATTGGCCTGTATGCTTAACTCCGGCAACAGATTGCGCCCGCTCTGCTGCCAGACATGCCCGACGGTGTAGCGCTGATAGTTGATGCGCTGCGCCTGGCTCAAATGCGTAAGGTCCTGTTTATCGACAACACACTTACCCGCGCTGGGCATGTCCAGGCTGCTCAGTATGTTCAGCAGCGTGCTTTTGCCCGATCCGGATGCTCCCACAATGGCGATCATCTCTCCCGCAGCCACTTCCAGATCTAATCCCTGCAAAGCGACAACTTCCAGATCGGCCACTTTATATATTTTTACCAGATTATCACAGGTAACAAGCGTTTGTGGCATATTCTCTCCTCAATATTTAATCCGCGTTAAGCCGCAGCGTCTGAGCGATCTCTGGCCGCGAAACCACGCGGATCATCACAGCCAGCGCCACAATACATATAACGATTAAGGCGCCCAGCACGATTAACAGAGACACGGGGGCAACCAGTTGGATAGGCGGCACATTTTGCAATACAAAAAAAGCAGCGCTGGAGATACCACTGGTCACGCCCGTAGCTGTAGCGCTGGTGAAGATTATCGCGGGCAGGGCCAGCAGCGAGAGCAGCGCGCCGCACAGCAAGCCAAGCAGCAGCGATGTGATATAGATAATAGCCTGCTCCCATGACAGGATGCTGGCTATCTGCGGCGGCGACGCCCCCAGCGCGCGCAATACGGCAAAGCTGGTAAGGCGATTGCGCGCGCTCAACCAGGATGCTATCAAGCTGCCCGCCAATGCCAGCAGCATGGCCGTTGTCGCGCCAATGCTCAGCACGCCCAGCAGGTCCAACGAGAGCGGATCGTTCTCCAGACTGGTAATTATGGCGCGCCGGTCATAGAGCGGATCGAGCACGGCGCAGCAACCGGTGGTGAGAGCCTTGCGCACGCTGGCGATCGACGCAGCATCATCGCGCGAACGCACCCAGGCGTAATTGATGGGAAGCGTGATGCCATTTAGCGAGAAGGCTTTGATATAGGTAGGAGCAAAACTCCGGTAATCGACGAGTATGCCGCCCGAAGGTATATTGCCGTTGTCACCTCCTGTAACGTTGTCGCTGATAGTGGGAATAAGGTTGACTTCCGCGATGGGCGTGAAGATCAACGGGCCGTAGGGACTGAAGTTCAGCGCGAAGGGCTTACCGAGCGCAAGGTGTAAATTCTGCCAGGTCGCGCTATCAACGATGGCGGGCGTCACGCCGCTGGCCTGCGCGTCCTTGCGATGCGCGATTAGCATCGCCATAAGCGAGGGGAGCGATTGCGACGAGTCCTGGTTCGTCCAGTTGGGGCCAGCGGTACTCGCGAAGTTGTTGGCATCGACCGCTTCAAGCTGCATTGTAATGGCCAGGACGCTGCCGCCGCCGATCACCTGCGAACTGTAGCCCAGGGTGACGGAAGCCAGGCCGGGAATGGCTTTGAACATGTCAGTATTTTCATCCAGCGACACCGCGCTAAAACTGTTGTCTTCGGGCACACCACTGAAGTCTGCGCCCGCCTGGAACGAGGCTACCTGCGGGACGCGCTGGGCCTGCGACGCGTTGTAAACCAGCGCGAAGATCACAAACGAGGTCGCCAGAGCGAACAGCAGGGTCATCCGTGACGACTGGCGGGGCGAACGCGCCATCTCCGCCAGCGCCAGCATGGGAGCGGCGCTGCGACTGCGCGCTGCCAGCCATGCACCCAGGCGCAGCAGCAGTTGGAAGAGGCGCAGGAAGATCAACATACAGGCGATCAGCAGGAAGACCGTGCGCAGCATGGTCAGAGGGGATAGCAGCAGCAGGCGCAATTGCGGGTCCAGCGTGCCAGAATTGATGAGGTAGTAAGATACAGCGAAGCCGACCAGCGCGATAATGATAGCCACGATATCCAGGTTGATGCGCTGCCAGATAGGGCGGCGCGTGGCGCGGGCAGCCTCGCGCCGCGCGGCCAGGATATCGAGTTGCATGGCGCGGTAAATCGAAATCACCATAGCAATGATCGAGGCAACTACCGCAACGAGTGCATACCCACCAAGATTAAGCAATATCGCTCCTGGATTGCCCGCAATCAGCGCCAGCACTCCCTGATCCGCCAGTGAGCGCGCGCGCAGGATTATTAGCGAGACCAGCGCGACCGCCAGCAGTGGCCCGGTGATAAGCGCGACCGCCCCCAGCGCGACACTCTGCACTGCGAACGCCCCGAAAATTTGCGAGCGACTGGCCCCGCGACTGCGCAAAATCGTGATGGAATCCGATTGGCGCTCCACCAGGAAATCCGACATCATGCTCACGAAGAAGAGCACCAGGGCCAGTACAAAGGCCAGCATACTCAGCACAGGAACCTGGGCTACGGCAATACGATCATGATAACGCTGCAAAATATCGCTGGGCAGCACAACGGTGGTCTGTCCAAGATACGCTCCCTGGTTATAGTCGGGGTTGTTGCCCACGTCCACCTGCACTGCGTTGACCCCATTCAAAATGTCATCCAGGTTACTGATGACGATGCGCGAGGCATCAAGTGGATAGTACCAGGACATGACCAATGGCTGATCCAGGGTTGTTCCGGCCGCCTGCGAGTCGGCAAAAGCCGTGTTATAGAGCGTCAGCAAGGCGTTGTTCGCGGCCAGCCCGGTGATGATGGAGCCGCCTGGAGGGGGGCGAGGAACGCTCTTATAGGTATTGCCATGCCAGTAGGGATCGTTTTCACCATCAATGTTGAATACTCCGACCACGCGCAGCATCACATTATCTATAATAAGTACATGCGGGGGCAGGCTGAAGCTAAAACTTGTCGGGATAAGCGAACCGACGGTGGCATTGAGAAGAGTAGCGCTCTCCTGTGTCAGCGCGATATCAAGCGTCTTGTCGCCGGTCTGCCCATTGTCCTGTGGCAGCCGCCCTTGCGCCAAGCGCAGGTGCGCTGCCGCCTGCGCCATCGATGCTCCGCTAAACTGGATAAGATCGCACGATTCAAAAGGCGGTTTTTGCCCACTGCAAGGTGTTGGCTGATTGACATAAATAGGCAGTAATGGCACCTGCACGGAAAATTCAAGCGGTTTGAGATACGGCCCCAGCTTACTTTGAAATTCCGCGTTGAGCTTTTGCGTGGTCTGGTCGATTATCGCTTTAGATACAACCTTGCTCTGACCGAGCACCTCTATATCAGAACTTTGGTACGAAGTAGAAATAACGCCGCGCAGGCCCGCGCTCTGTGACACATCCGAATAGAGTGGCACCGCGCAAACCAGCATCACAGCGGCCACGATGCCCACGCCGGTGATCAGCAGCAGTCTCCACGTCTGGCGCACGCGCCACCGTGCCAGTGTAACAATACCAGGCAGCCTTGCCCCGCGCGACTTATTCGCTCCGCGCGCGTTGCGTTCAGGCACAACCGGCTGCTGCTGCGGATCACTCGCTTTTGTAGAGAGGGACATACCAACCTCATTTCCACGGGATTGTCAAGGATGGCAACCTTTAACCAGAGTGTGGGATATTGCCCCACTCTTTTTCCCCAAAATTGCTCGCAGGTATTTACCCTATTGACGCCAGAAAATGAAAAGTATTGCACCTGATTATATACTCTCATGTATACATACATCCTTCAACAGGAGCAATACACCTATGCACCTTCGCGGTATCACATACGCCTTCGCAGCCTCTCTCATGTTTGGGCTGGGGGCGGTGCTCGTTCAGCTTTTGGGCAAAGAGATCGATGCAACGGTCGTCGCTTTCTTGAACCTCTTTATTGGCGGCCTGCTCATTGCAGCGGGCCTTTTGCTTACAGGCATGCCTTTCTTCAAAGCGCTGCGCGGCTTCAGGCGCAGGGATTGGATAGACCTCTTCCTGCTCGCGTGTCCAGGAACCGCGCTTTCCCTTCTCCTGATCGTCGCCGGTTTTGCGCGCGCAAGCGCACTGGTAGGAGGATTTCTGCTCCAATTTAACGGGCTTGCCGGGCTGTTTTTCGCGATAGTGCTGCTCAAAGAGCGCATTGGCATCAAACAAAGCGCCGGTATATGCTCCTGCTGCTTGGCGGCGCGCTTGTCGTCTTAAAAGGCACACAAGGCATCTCCTGGGGTGGTGGCGGGCTGGGCGATTTGCTGATCCTGCTTGGCTCAATCGGCATCGGCTTCAGCTTTATCCCCGCCAAACGCCTGTCCCTGCGCATCGACACGCTGCCGTTGACCGCTATCCGCCTCCTCCTGGGAGCATGTACTCTTGTGCCGGTGCTGGTTGTCCAGCTTATCGTTGGAGTACACTCGATACAATGGCAGCCTTCACTCACAACCCTGTGGGTCGTCCTCCCCGCGTATATCATCACCAACTTTTGTCTTGGCTACCTCATCCAGCAAGAGGGTCTTCGCCTGATCAAAGCCTGGGAAATGTCAGCCATTACACAAAGCGTCCCCCTTTTCGCAACAGTGTTTGCCCTGCTTCTACTGCATGACTCCATGACGCTCCTGCAAGCGGCCGGTGGTCTGCTCGCCATTCTCGGCGGCATCATCGTTTCGCTGAACAGCGAAACGCCCGCCCCTACAATGAACCTGCCTGGAGAGCCACTTTCGTCGTAGTCATTGTAGGGGCGGGGCGGTAGAGGGATGTGGGGAGACCCTTGCGGTCGTCCTCGTCCTAAAAAATGCGGGAAATGGTCAGGTGGTCGCCCTCGTTCTCAACCCTGCTGGACTCTTCATCATTCAGGATAAGTGAGCGTGCCACCTTGTACGTTGAGAAATGGTGTGAGCTTATGCAGGTTGGCGGCTTTATCGCTTGTGATGTGCAAGACCTGCCAACCCTGGACGGTCAGAGCGTCGGCGATGAGCGAACGATGACAACGCCAGGGAACGGCCTCCGCGCACATAATGGCGACCGTGCGCTGCAGCGCCTGGCGCTGCAGTTCGTCCAGGGCGTCCTGGAACGCCTGGGTTCCCATGTAATCCGCGTAGCCGCGAAACGAGTCGTTACGCCATCCGCTGTTGATAGAATCTTTGTGCGCGTGGCGCAGCCCACCCAGCGCACTAAGATGAGCATACTCGATCCCGGCCTGTTCCAGCGAGACAGCCAGCTCATCCATTCCAAACTGGGGATTATGCCTTGAACGCGGCACCGTGCGCACATCAACCAATTCCTGCACGTGGTGCGCCTGGAGCATGGCGATGAATTGTTCGATGGTGCGCGTTGAATGTCCAATGGTATAGATTGTGCTCATACAACAATTATAAGCTATTTGTGGGCGCATGACTCCATTTCTTTTGCAACCCTGATCACTTGTTGTATGATAGGAGTTAGTGGCAGCTAAACAGATAGAAAGGTGTATATGCAAGCGTCATCAGACGGCTCTGAAACATCAGCTCAGGCCTTGGTCCGGTGCATGAATAGTGCTATATCCCACCATCGCGCGGGACGCAATGAAGAAGCGCTGTCCGCTTATGGGCAGGCTTTGAAACACAATCCTCGTGATGACTTTGCCTTTGCATGCCTGGCAGATGTCCTCAACAGCCTCGGTCGCTATGAAGAAGCCCTCCTCGCGAGTATATGCGCGCTTGAACTAAATTCTACTCGTGTGCTGGCCTTTTTTAGCAAAGTGGAAGCCCTGATGCAGCTCCACCTCTATAAGGAAGCCCTGGAGACCTGCGAGCAGGCGATCGCGCTTGCCCCGTCCGCGGTTGCCGTATACACGCTCAAGGCAGATATTCTTACCGAACTCCGGCGCAATCAGGAAGCCATCGTCGCTTACGGGCGGGCTCTTCAACTCGATCCCCGCTGCGCTGCAATTTACAACAACCTGGGCATTCTTCTGGCTCGCTTGCAGCGCTACGAGGAAGCGCAGAGCAGCTATGAACAGGCGATTCACCTCGATCCGAGCGAAGCCATATACTATGCCAACCTCAGCCACCTGCTGAAAGATCTGGGGAAGCAGGAGGAGGCAAAGCAAGCGTACACCATAGCTGAAGCGCTCAGTCTCGCCGGGGCAAAGACAGCCATCCTCCAGGTGGCAGAGACCTCGTGGGAAGATACGGCTACGATCTCCCTCCAGACACCAAGACTTCTGCGCTACTGACCAGCGTGGGGACAAGCCCTGGCAACCCCTGGTCCCCGCCCTGGGAGGCTCGTACGAAAAATGCTTGACACCATACAGGGCGTCGGCTATAATAGTCTGGTCGATCACTCAGGAGGCATGGGTATGTACTCCTTCCTTGTGATGCAAGTAGCAGGGGCATTGAGTCTCTCCATCGAAGGTGGGCGATTCTCTTCCTGGGCAGTTACCAAAGCGGTCAAATGGGGCTGACTGTAAATCAGCTGTCTCAGACTTCGGGGGTTCGAATCCCTCACTGCCCACCGACTGCCTGGCAACTTGCCCGTGTGGCGCAGAGGTAGCGCACAGTCTTGGTAAGACTGGGGTCATGGGTTCAATTCCCATCACGGGCTCCCGTGGTTTCTGATGAAGTCAGAGTGTTCCGGTCAATTTGACCCGGCTTTCCTGCATGGGATTGGCAACACATCTTCTCGAATATCCACGCTGGAAGTGCAAGTAGCTCTCACTGCCGTCTTCTGAACAGATCGTCTCTTCCTGAATGCGTCCGATCAACGTCGGATAGTAATCATTGAGAGCGGGAAGTTTTACACAAATTGGCGATCAAGTTTGTCGGGAGACGGCTGCTGCATGTCTATAGACGTACTATCTGATCGCAGAGAGTTGTTAGGAGGAGCCATTTAAGGCTATGGCAAAGAAGAAGTTTGAGCGAACGAAGCCGCATGTGAACGTGGGCACGATCGGGCACATCGACCACGGCAAGACGACGCTGACGGCCGCCATCACCAAAGTGCTGGCCAAAGCCAGCGCCAGCAACAAATAC
>Ga0070733_10001352_pt1 | contig 18436 bp, 16 predicted proteins | sample Coa_R1_9_FD_66450 | JGI IMG/M metagenome (GOLD analysis project Ga0070733, IMG submission 66450) | Surface soil microbial communities from Centralia Pennsylvania, which are recovering from an underground coalmine fire - Coalmine... | ecosystem: Environmental > Terrestrial > Soil > Unclassified ... | reverse complement strand
GTTCCGCGAGCTCAAGTTACGCAAGAACCCTGACTGTCCGGCTTGCGGCGGCCATCGCACCATCACAAAACTGATAGACTACGATGAGTTTTGCGGGATTCGGGGTCAAGAAGAAAGCAAGGAGAAGCCTGTGGCCGGCGGAATTTCTGAAATCCAGGTTGAAGAGCTGAAACGTCGTCTGGACGCGAACGAAGACATCTTCGTGCTCGATGTGCGCGAACCTCACGAATATCAAATCTGTAACATCGGGGGACACTTGATTCCTCTGGGCGATTTGCCGCGGCGTGTGAACGAACTGGATTCCAGCCGTGAGATCGTCGCTCATTGCCGGTCCGGTGTGCGTAGCGCCAAGGCGGTGGATTTCCTGCAACAGGCAGGATTCAAAAAGGTGCATAACCTGGCGGGCGGAATTCTAGCCTGGGCGGACCGCATCGATCCGAGGATGCCGAAGTACTAAGCTGGGGAAGCGAACCTTTGGGTGCCGAGTGAAACAAAACCTCGCGCGCCGGGTTATGAAAGGTGTAAGCAGCCCCGCGGAGTAGCAGTTATGTTGCAAGATGCCGCACGACCTTTTCTGCACTGTATTCATCTCCATAGTCGCCGTAGTGTTGTACTAGCTATGCTTTTCGCACCCGCACTCGCGGCTGCATCGGTTTCGACGGCCACTGGCCCGCTGATCGTAGACGGCAGCAGCCGGGTGGTCGTGATGGAGTATGAGGCCTGGTTCGGCCCGAATGCCGTCACGTTCCAAAGCAGTGCGGCCATGCCCCTCCTACAGTCGGCGGATATGCAATCTGTGGGTGGTGGTTATGATAGTGCCGACCCGGACGTCATCGCACACCACGTCGTTGCGCTCGAATACATGGGAATCGACGCGGCCATCGCCGACCTAACCAATAATGTAAGCTGTATTTTCGACAGTGAGTGGTTCGTCAAGAAATACGTCCCTAATTGCACTCCGTCCTTCCGCGTTTACAACCAGAGCATTCGCGACAATACCGGCAATCTTTATACCGCGTGGTCGGGGCTCGGAACGCCTCTGAAGCTGATCCCTCTGCTCGGCGGCATCGATAACAACGTGTTGCTCAAGGACAAAGACGGGAAGACCGCTTTCGAAAAAGAGGTGGATTATTTTGGCGCGCGCATGCGCCACTACCAGAATCTGAGTGTGGTTTACCAGGGCAAGCCCCTGATGGTGGTCTTTCTAGGGGCGGCGCAGGATCCCAACTCCGCTGATCATCCCCTCTGGTTTCGGATCGAGCAGTTTCTCAGAGACCATCCCGAAATTAGTGATAAATACACCTTCAAGCTGATGGCGGGATACCTGGACAGCCAGCCTGATCTGTGGGCAAATGAGGGCACGCCGCACGGACCGGTCGAGATTAACCCAGCCTATGGGTTCTGGAGTTGGGTCGACCGGCTCAATATTTCTTGCGGTATGCCGTTGTGCCCGTACTATCCCTCCTATAACCAGGTTAGTTCCAGAGTCGAAAATTTCACCGCTTCCATCGCCACGGCCGGCCAGAACGGCTGGAGCTGCCCCGATGAGACCCTCCCTTATTGTCCCGACGACGCTCTGCGTTTCGGCGAAGACAAGGGCTACGCGACCTTCGATGCCTTCATGACCTACGCGAAACAGCTCGACCCCATCTTCCTGCTGATTCACCAATTCAACGAATTTGTCCCGCCCGATGAGGGATTCGACGCCAAAACCGACGACGACATCGAGCCCGCAAATCTGTGGGGCAGCCGAGACCTGGAAATTGTGAGGAACGAAATCAGAGAGTATCGGCGGCCGCAAACACATTAAATTAAGACTCTTGCATGCACCTGCAGCGAGGGATTTTTGCGGAAATGCCAGGGATCAAGCCAATAACCTCTCAAAAACGCTTGTATTCTTCTGCCTGGCATAGATAATGGCACGTTCTTTTCCCCAGGGGCTCCACAAACTCTAGCAGGAGGCTCCATGCCATCTCCGTCTCGCATTTTGTACTTTTGTTTCGCGGCGATATTGACTTTCGCTGCCGGCCTGTCCGCTCAAACCTCCACGGGGCCGAATTCTGACCCCACGTATCAACTGCTGCGCAATATAGGGTTGGGCAGTGAGGCGGTTTCGGTCAACGATGTCACCCTGAAACGCGACGCTGCCACCTTCCACCTGCACTCGGGCAATGTGTGTTTCGTGTCAGCGGTTCAGGGCAAAGTCACGGGAGCGGTGTTCGTGGGAGAAGGAAACATGGTCCTCGATCCGCCGTTGGGCATCGAGCGCGGCACCCTCAGACTTCTGACTAAGGAAAATGAATTCAGCGAAAAGTTCAGCCAGCTGGTGATGCGCTTCACCGACAGCACTTACGAAGAGATCAAGAAAGCCGGCGGCACGGCCACCGCGGCCTGCGATCCCGCTCTATTGCGCGATAGTCAGAATGCCCTGCACCACAACCGCGCGTTGCGCTTCAATCTGGACGCCCGCATCCTGCAGGATGTGGGCCCGACTTCGCCGGGCGGTCTGTTCGTGGCCTTCATCCACGGCCAGCGATATAGCGACAAAGAAGTATTTGCGATCGATCCTCACGGCGCGCACCTGCTGTTCGACGTGGCGCCGGAAGAAGTGGAGCTGATCACGTACGACGATAACAAGACGGGGGTGTGGGCGGCTTTTCACTTTTCCAACGAATACAAACAGGGTACCGCCTCCGGGTCGCAAAACAATGGACTGATCCGCATTGACCACCAGCAACTCGACACTACCATCGAAAAGAACGGCACTCTAACTGGCAAGGCAACCACGACGTTTGTTTCCCAGGTGAACGGATTGAACGTGGTGCCCTTTGACCTGTTTCCGGCGTTGCGGGTACAAAGCGTGACGGCCGAAGGCGGCCAGCCGCTCTCATTCATCCAGCAAGGCAAAGATGAAGACGCGGAGTTTTTTTCGGTGATCTTGCCGAAGCCGCTCGCCTCCGGGGAAAAATACAGCATCGTGACCACCTATAGCGGGAAAGAAGCAGTCTCAAACGAGGGCAACGGCAACTACTTTCCGGTGGCGCGCGACAACTGGTACCCCAACAACACCGGACAAGCGTTCGGCGGGTTCACCAATTACGACATGACCTTTCGCATCCCAAAAGGAATGAAGATCGCGGCGACAGGAACCCTAGTTAACGAAAGTAACGACGGCGACCACGCCGTTTCAGTCTGGAAGAGCGAAGTGCCGCAAACCGTGGCCGGCTTCAATTTCGGGAATTTCAACGTGCAGGAAGCCAAGATCACGAAACCGGATTACCTGGTGCAATCCTATGCCAACAAGGAGCCGCCACTGTGGGTGAAGAATTTGCAGCGGCAGGCAAACGGGGAGGACAACCTCGAAGTGGAGCACGATTACATTGGCGGGAGGGCCGAGGTTGCCCTGGGCAATATGAACACCACCCCCATGCAGAAGAAGGCGCTGGCCGACGGCGAGATTTCGATGGAGGTCTACACTGATTACTTCGGACCGATTCCGTTCAAACGCCTGGCCATGACCCAACAAACCGCATGCACCTTCGGGCAGTCGTGGCCGACGCTGGTGTGGCTGCCCATCTGCGCGTTCTACGACAATACGGTTCGCCACCAACTCGGGCTGGATCGGGGAGATCGCGGCTACTGGAAGACCGTGGCGCCTCATGAAGTCGCCCACCAGTGGTGGGGAAATCAGGTGGGTTTCAGTTCCTATCGCGATCAATGGATGAGCGAGGGGTTTGCCGACATGTCGGCCTCACTGTTTCTGCAAATCGTGGACAAGAACCCCAAAAGGTTCATTGATTTCTGGAACGATGAGCGCGAGTTGCTGACCATGAAAGACCCCCAGGGCTTCCGCGCCATTGACGCCGGGCCGGTCACACTGGGCTACCGCATGAGCAATTCGCGCACTGGAATGAACCTGACCCGCGACCTGATTTATCCCAAGGGTGCCTACATTCTGCACATGGTGCGCATGATGATGTGGGACAAGCGGACCGGCGACCAAAACTTCAAAGCCACGATGCAGGATTTCGTGAAGACTTATGCCGGGCGAGCCGCCACCACGGAAGACTTCAAGGCCATGGTGGAAAAACATATGACCCCGGAGATGGCAGCGTTTGGCAGCGGGAAAATGGATTGGTTCTTCGATGAGTACGTCTACGGGACGCAACTCCCCAACTACAATCTGCAAAGCTCGATCGGCAGCAACGCCGCCGGCGATATGGAGTTCAGTTTCAAGTTGGCGCAAAGCAACGTGGATGCCAATTTCCGCATGCTGGTGCCGCTATATATCGAACTGGCAGACGGCAGCGTGCGTTTTCTGGGCCGCGCACCCTTGATGGGGAACACCAGTTTGGAGCAGAAGATCCCGTTGAAAGGGCTCAAAGACAAACCGCATCGCTTGCTGGTGAATTATTACGACGACGTGCTGGCCTCGGCCAACTGAAGCGGCGTCGTAGAGAAAAAAGAAATGGGGAGCTTGCGCTCCCCTCTTTTTCTGTCATGCAGAGGTCTTACTTCGAGCTGCCGCTCATTTCTGCGCTAGGCGATCCTTCGTCGATGGCCAGCGCGTACTTTTTGCCGTTGAAGCGGATCTCAGACAGCGATTTGCTGCCGTCACCGTTGTTCTTGAGGACGGCGGAGTTGGAACCGCTGGATTGATCCAGGTCTACGACTCGCGCTGAGGTTGAGGCAACCACTTTGCGGCCCTGAAGAATGTTGACCTGCACATTGGAACCAGTGCCTTCCCACTTCACTGAATACTCGCCTGCGGGAACGGTTTTGCCGCTTACAATCACGGAATTCTGAAGTTGAAGCGACTCTTTGTAGCTGTGGATATTGGCCGCGAACATGCTTGTTGCCAGCAGCAAGGTCAAGCCCAGTAGCAATCCCTTGGAAACATTTGCGAACTTCATGCAATTCTCCTTTTTTCTTTCCCGAACGTCGGGAACCGGTTTGGGGCGGCCTGGACCTGCCTTCTGCAAGAAAACTTGCGTTTCTTCGCCAAAGGCCTACAATGCTGCGGCGGGGTTAAGGAGAAAGCAAACGGGCCGCAAGGACTCCGTGCTCTCTGCTACAGGGATTGCGCTCACCTGGGCCGCCAAACCGAGTGTGAGCCAGTCCCTCAACCCCTGAACTCTTTGGCCGGGCGGGCTGGTTGGTCTGCCCGGCCTTTCTGCGTCATGAGTAGATACGTTGCTAGATGCTCTAAAGTTCCTTCCCGATCGAAAGTGCGATTACTCAGTTGGACGCTCAGCTCCACGCAGCGTTAGCAATTTGTGACTGCATACAGCCGCCGTTTGTTCTGTCTATCTGCACATTCAGACATCGTGACAATTTGTGACACCTTTTCACACTCCTTTAACACAGGAGCGTCATGCACGCTCGATGCCAAGATTATGGAACGCCCAATTGCTGATTTCTTGCGAGAAAGTGCTGGGGCGCGAAACCCCGTGTGACCGCTGGCGAAATGTCGCGTTCGCAAGCGGACAGTGGCCGGCGCTACGACTATGGAATTCTCAAAACCAACTTGCCGAAGTTCTTTCCCTCGCCGAGCACACGGTAAGCGCCAGCCGCTTCCTCCATGGGAAAGACTTGTCCAATCACCGGACGCAGGCTCTCTTGCGAAATCCACGCTGAAAGCTGCTTCCAGGCTTCGCTCATTAATTCGCGATTTGCCGAGAGATAAGTAAGCCACAACCCGTGCACGCTGCTGCCCTTGGCATAAAGCAGACGAGGATCGAGCGTGGATTTCTCCCCCGTGGCGCTGCCATAAACGATCAGCCGGCCAAAATCTCGCAAGCAACGTGCGCTCTTGTTAGTGTGGTCTCCGCCCAGCATCTCGAATGCGGCATCGACGCCTTCGCCATGCGTGAGGTCTCGGATGGCTTCCTCGTAGTCAGCTTTTTTGTAGTTGATGCCATGCTGCAGACCCAACTCCCGGACGCGTGCCAGTTTCTCGTCAGACGATGAAGTCCCGTACATCTCCATGCCCAGCAATTTGCCGATCTGCACGGCGGCCGTGCCGACACCGCCGGCCACCGCGTGAATCAGAACGCGTGGTCGAGTTACACTCGCGTCAGCCAGCAGGCCGGCTTTCCAATACGCAAAGTATGCGGTGAAATAATTTACCGGAAATGCGGCGCCTTCTTCCTCGCTCCATCCCTGGGGCACCGGCCATAGCAACTGTGCGGAGGCGGCGACTCGTTCTGCGAAAGCCGCCCATTGCACATAGCCCATGACGCGCTGGCCATCACTTCGTCTTGCGCCGCAGAATTCACGCCCGGCAATCAGTGGTGGGGCTGGAGTACCTGGATAGCCTCCGCCTGCAGTCATGAAATCGGCAAAATTCAGCCCGCCGGCTTCGACCCGCACCAGCGCCTGACCGGCATTTGCGGCAGGCTCGGGCATGTCATGAATCTCAAGCACTTCCGGCCCGCCCAGGCGGCTGATCACGATCGCCTTCACCAAGAAAGTGTAGCAGCCTCACGATCTGTTTTTCGGTTTGCAGTTGATCACACACATTTGTGACCAGCGTAATCATGACGGCTTTGCGACAGGTATATACTTCAGGAGAATAATGTTGGTTTCCCGCTGGATATCCGGGCGGGGGCGGAGCGCGGCTTCATAGCAGGTTCCTTCATATATGCTCCGCAGATAGATCGCCGGTACGCCGATGGCTTTCGGGAGTGGCGGCTGGTGCGGGACCGGGTTTACCTGGCCTTACGGTCCCGGGAGGAAGCGCACGTGGACTTAATATTGGTTCGTTTTTTATTTGTTGTTTTCGTTGCAGTTACTTGCTTTCTTATTCAGCCGTTCGGTCTGGATGCATTGAAGGACGCCGGGGTCGGGACTGCGCTCGGCGCCGCCATCGTGATCTTCGAGTGGCGCTTGCGGCTGATGAGCCTCAAGCGGCTGATTGGAGCTGCGATTGGCAGTATCTTGGGAATTTTCGGGGCGTATCTCTTCGCCCTGGTGATCCGCAACAGCCTTCCCGCCGGGCATACGCAAAGCTTCCTGCAAATCATGGTGATGTTGCTGATGGCCTACGTTGGCCTGATTGTGGGCGCCAATAAAGGTGACCTGCTTAATCTGGCTGCGCTGGGTGGAATTTTTGGGGGAGAGAAGCAATCGAAGAAGAGCTACAAGATTCTCGACACCAGCGTCATCATCGACGGGCGCATTGCCGATATCGGTGAGACCGGCTTCCTGGATGGCATCATCGTGATTCCGCAATTCGTGCTGCGCGAGTTGCAACTGGTGGCGGATTCGGCGGATTCCTTGAAACGCAACCGTGGGCGTCGCGGGCTTGACATCCTGCAGCGCTTGCAGAAAGTTGCCTCGGTCCAGATCCAGATTGTGGAAGACGATTTCCCCGCCGTGCGCGAGGTGGACCTCAAGCTGATCGAACTGGCGAAGCTGTACGAGGGCAAGATCATCACCAACGATTTCAACCTCAACAAAGTGGCGCAACTGCAGGGCGTGGATGTGCTGAACATCAACGAACTGGCAAACTCACTGAAGCCGATCGTGCTGCCGGGCGAGATCATGAAGGTATTCGTATTGAAGGAAGGCAAAGAGTACAACCAGGGCGTGGCTTACCTCGACGACGGCACCATGGTGGTGGTGGACAACGCGCGTAAGATGATTGGCAAGACCATCGACATTTCGGTGACTTCGGTGCTGCAAACGACGGCGGGGAAAATGATTTTCGGGAAGTGGGACGAACGTGCAGGATCGCGAAGCGAGTCGCGGCCGGCGGTGGTGGTCACGACGACGGTCGCTTCCGTGCCCAATGGTGAATCGAAGAAACCGCAGCCCCTGGTGGTGGAGCGACCGGCGGAGTAGTCGCATCTCGACGCGTTGTTGATGCTCTGCAGGAAGAAGGCGTCAAGATCGACCCGCACCGTGAAGATGCAGATTACGGGGCGTTTCGCTTGTATCATCTATCCGGATGAAGCCCGCATTGAGTTGTGGGAATCAGCGAAGGGCAGGAAGTGACTGGATTTGAAACCCTGACTCGGCACTCGTATACTGACAGCCCGCCATGATGGTTTTTGCGATTATTCCGGCTGCGGGCCTGGGCACGCGTATGGCCTCGGCTGCGAGCACTAAAGGCAAGAAGCCTGCCGCTTCCAAGCAATTTACTGAACTCGCTGGCACACCGATCCTTATTCATACTCTTCGCAAGTTTGCCGCCAGCGCGGACGTGACAGAGGTTTGTGTCGCGCTGCGAGCGAACGAAATCGTGGGCTTCCGCACGCGTCTGGAAAAAGAGGCCCGGGACGTCCTTAAGAAAAAAATTCAGTTCGTCGAAGGCGGCGAGCATCGCCAGCAATCGGTGGCAAACGCACTGGCGGCGATTTCGGCGGCGCCGGATGATGTTGTCCTGGTCCATGACGCAGTGCGGCCTTTTGTCACAAAAGAAATCATTCATGACGTCATCCAAGGCGCGCAGAAGTACGGCGCAGCCATCGCCGGCGTTCCTGCGGTAGACACGATCAAAGAAGTGCAGCGCACGGCGGAGGGCGCGGTGATCACAGCGACGATTCCCAGAGAGCGTATTGTGATGGCACAAACGCCACAAGGGTTCCGTTTCGATGTGTTGAAGAAGGCTTTCGACGAAGCGACGGCCGACGGATTTATGGGGACCGATGAGGCTTCGCTAGTGGAACGGTCGGGGCACGAAGTGATGGTAGTTATGGGTTCGGCAAGCAACATAAAGATCACCACCCCGGCCGATATGGAGTTGGCGGAGTTCTATTTGAAAGCCGCTGATTTAAGCACATGAACGCAAATACCGGCGGCGAACCAGGTATGAGCATGAGAATTGGCTATGGTTGGGATTCGCATGAGTTCGTGGCGGGGACTCTGCTGAAGATTGGCGGCCTGACTTTGCCGCACTCCCATGGCCTGGGCGGACATTCGGACGGCGACGTACTTTTGCACGCTCTAACGGATGCGCTGCTGGGTGCAGTGGCTGGCCCCGATATTGGCACTTTGTTTCCGCCGTCGGATCCGAAATGGAAGGGCGCGGATTCGGCGATCTTTCTGCGGGAAGCGTTGAAGCGGGCGGGCGCTGCCGGGTATTCCATCGTTAACGTGGATTCCACGCTGATTCTCGCGACACCTAAGATTGGGCCGCACGCGGCTGCGATTCGCGAAAGCGTCGCGAAACTTCTGAATATTCCAGCCGATTGTGTTGGTCTTAAAGCGAAGACTCCGGAAGGCATGGGCACCGACAACGCTGCGATCGCGCATGCCGTCGTGTTGCTGCGGGAAAAGCCTTAACCACGGAGCGCACAGAGGGACACAGAGCAATAGTTGCTACTTCGTTCGATACAATCCCAGCAGTGTCGATTTCCTTCAAAATTGAAGCCGCGAACGGACCGGCGCGCGCTGGCCGGTTGATCACCCCTCACGGCGAAGTCGAAACGCCAGTGTTTATGCCGGTGGGGACGCTGGCGTCGGTCAAAGGCGTGCCCCAGGATTTGCTCGAAGAGTTGGGCGTTCAGATTCTGCTTGGCAACACCTATCATCTTTACCTTCGGCCGGGCGTCGAGCAGGTCAGGAAGCTCGGCGGGCTGCATCGCTTTATGGCCTGGCCGCGTGCGATTCTCACCGACTCGGGCGGCTTTCAGGTCTTCAGCCTCAATGAACTGCGGAAAGTCACCGAAGAAGGTGTGACGTTTCGTTCGCATCTGGACGGGTCTTCGCATTTTTTCAGCCCGGAAAGCGCGATGGAGGCGCAGATTGGCCTGGGGGCGGACATTATTATGGCGTTCGATGAGTGCACAGAGTATCCGGCGGAGGCGGCGCGAGTGCGGCAGTCGATGGAACTGACCCTGCGTTGGGCGGCGCGCAGTAAGAAGCATTTTGAGGAACATAAAGAAGAAGTGCCTTGGAATCCAGTTTCCAGTTTCCGGTTTCCAGTTTCCAGTGAAGCACATTCTGGAAACCAGAAACTAGAAACTAGAAACTGCGATCAGACCCAGGCCCTTTTCGGCATCGTCCAGGGGGGAATGGACGTCATGCTGAGAAAAGAGTCCGCGGAGCGGACGATTGAAATTGGATACCCCGGTTATGCCATCGGAGGACTCAGCGTCGGCGAACCGCGGTCCCTGACTAGAGAGATTGTAGAGGCGACGGTGCAGCATTTGCCCGCCGACAAACCGCGTTATCTGATGGGAGTGGGAACTCCGGAAGAAATCGTGGAGTACGCCAACCTCGGAATCGATATGATGGATTGTGTCCTGCCTACGCGGGCGGCGCGCCATGGCTTGCTGTTTACATCGGAAGGAAAAGTCTCGATCAAACAAGCGAAATATGCGGGAGATGAAGGTCCGCTTGACCCAAAATGCGGTTGCCGGGTGTGTTCGCGGTATTCGCGGGCATATCTCAGGCATTTGTATGCCTCGAATGAGGTTTTGGCCCAGGTCCTGAATACCATCCACAACCTTAGCTTCTACCTTGACACGATGCGCGCGGTGCGTCATTCTATTGCACTTGGGAGAGGGGCCCGTTTTTTGTCTGAGGTCTGGTCTCGGCCTAAACCATAGACCTGCATCCCTTGTTCGTGTCTGAGTTTAAGGAATCTCCGCCCAGGTACGCGAGAGCTCCAGCGGTAAATTGCAAGCAAGTGCGCCCGGTCGACTAAGCTCCCAGTCCCCCGGCAGGGGACGGAACTCTAATCTTGATGAACGCACATCACTTACTGGCACTTCAACTTGGCGGCGGGTCGGCGGGACTCTTGGGGTTCGCGCCGCTGATCTTCATTTTCGCCATCTTCTACTTCTTACTGATCATGCCGCAGCAGCGGCGCCAGAAGAAGTGGCAACAGATGCTGAGCGAGCTGAAGACAGGGGACAAAGTGGTGACTAGCGGGGGGTTACGAGGTACGATTGTGGCCTTAAAGGACGATTACGTCCACCTGCGGGTTCCGCCGGACAATTTAAGAGTCGAAGTCAGCCGGGCGTCGGTTTCGTCCGTAACGACCGCCGAAGAGACCGGAAAGTCTGGAGATAAGACCTAGGCAGCAAGGGCTCGGGAAGCATCAAAATCTACTAGTGAATTCATCATCATGAATAAGAATCTGGGCTGGAAACTTGGCGTTATCGTGGCAACTTTGGTGGTCTTCCTGTTTGGGATCATCGGCATACCGGATAGTTGGTCGGGCAAGGGGTTGGTGGCGGCGGTGGGCAACCGCATTCATCTCGGGTTGGACCTCAAGGGCGGAACCCACCTCATTCTGCAGGTCCAGGTCAACGACGCGGTCAACGTGGATTCAGACAACGCCGTCGAGCGTCTGAAAGCCGATCTGCGGGCGCGCAAAATCTACGCAGACATCACCAAACCAGATCCCGTCAATGCGCCGGAGAAGATCGTGCTAAAGGGCGTGCCCCCGGAGTCGCGATCAGATCTGCTTTCGATCGTGCAGGACCGCCTTCCTGAGTACAGTTTGACCTCCAGTGCGGACAATACCTGGACGGTTGCCATGAAGCCGCAAAATCTGGCTGACCTCAAGAATCGCGCGGTCGCCCAGGCGATTGAAACCATCCGTAACCGCATCGACCAGTTAGGAGTTAGCGAACCCATCATTGAGGAACACGGATTAGGGCAGTATCAGATTCTGGTCCAGCTTCCCGGCGTGGATGATCCCGGCCGCGTTAAGGACATCATGCAGTCGACCGCCATGCTGGAAATTCGCCAGTCCATGGGCGGCCCGTACTCGAGCGAACAAGCAGCCTTGCAGCAGAACAATGGAGTATTGCCGCCGGACACGATGTTAATGCCCGGACGCAGTATTGGCGCGACCCAAGCTGAAGGTGGTCAGGTCTGGTACTTGATTTCGCGGGCTTCGGCGGTCACTGGCCGCGACTTGCGCGCCGCCGAACCTTCCAGAGATGAGAACGGCCAGCCTTCAGTCCAGTTCAATCTGACGGGTGAAGGCGGAAGACGCTTTGGCGCTTTCACTGGATCCCACGTCGGCGACAATCTGGCAGTGGTGCTGGACAATAAGGTGCAGGAAGTGGCGGTGATCAAGGAGCAGATCCACGACACTGGCGTGATTAATGGACGATTCACCGAGCAGGAAGCCAAAGATCTGGCCATGGTTCTGCGCTCAGGCGCACTGCCAGCCGGAATCAAGTACCTGGAAGAGCGCACAGTGGGACCGTCGCTGGGTACAGATTCCATCCGTGCCGGCGTGACGGCTGCAGTGATCGGCATGCTTGCGGTGCTGATTTTCATGCTGATCTATTATCATGCAGCCGGCATTAATGCGGACGTTGCGCTCATTCTGAACTTGATCATTCTGCTGGGATTCCTCGGTTTTAGTGGCGCAACACTGACTCTGCCCGGGATCGCGGGAGTTATCTTGACGGTCGGTATGGGCGTAGACTCGAATGTACTGATCTTTGAACGTATCCGCGAGGAATTGAGAAGCGGCAAGACACCGCCTTCAGCGGTGGAGCAGGGGTTCAGCCACGCCTGGATCACGATTGTGGATACCCACGTGACCACGATCGTTTCGGCAATCATTCTCTTTATTTTTGGTACGGGTCCGGTGCGCGGTTTTGCGGTGACATTGAGCTTCGGGTTGTTCGCCAACCTGTTCACTGCAGTATTTGTGTCACGCGTGATATTTGACTGGGTGCTGAGCCGAAAAGAGCGTGGCGAAGCATTGAGCATCGGGTAGTCGTAATCGTTAAAGAAACGGGGTTCTGTTAGGTGGAATTTTTTCGCAACGCAGACATCGATTTTCTCGGGAAGAAGTGGTACTTCCTCGCGTTTTCTCTGGTATTCAGCGTGGCCGGCCTGTTTTCCATGCTCTTCTGGCACGGTATCCCCTACGGCGTGGACTTCCGTGGCGGAACCCTGGTGTATGTGAAGTTTGCCCAGACGCCGGATGACAATGCCATCCGCGCCGCCATGGACCGCGCCGGACTACAGAACGTGCGCATTCAGCGCTATGGGCAAATCAGCAACAACGAGGTTCTGATCGGCGTATCTGAAGAGCAGACCAGCGAGCAGGCGTTAGACCGCAGCAAGACCCTGATTATAAATGCGTTAGAGACCAACGCTCCTGGCGGGAAGCAAGACCTGAACAACGCTAGTGTACTGGCTCTCAAGACTTATCTTCTGCAGAAGGATCCGCTACGCGCGGGCACTGACGCCGATCAGCGTTATGGAGCACAGGCCCAGGCCATCGTGGACTATCGCGACAAAACCAAGAGTGGAGTGCTGAATTCGCTCGATGAACTGAAAGGCGCAGCAGACCCAGCGGTAGTGGCGTCCCTATCAGACGGCTTCTTCCTTTCGGATTTCGCGGTGCGTAATGTGGAGATTGTCGGTCCACAGGTAGGCGCACAATTGCGTCGACAGGCCCTGCTGGCGACGGCCTATTCGTTGGCCGGGATGCTGATTTATCTGGCGGTACGCTTTGAGTGGATCTACGGTGTGGCAGCCGTGGTTACAGTCTTTCATGACACGTTGATCACGGTAGGCGCATTCTCGCTCATGAATAAAGAAATCTCTCTGACGGTGATCGCTGCCATTCTGACTCTGATCGGCTATTCGAATAACGACACTATCGTGGTCTTCGACCGCATCCGGGAAAACCTCAAGCTGATGCGGCGAGAGAAGCTTTCTGACATCGTAAACCGCAGCATTAACCAGACTTTGAGCCGGACCATCCTGACGGCAGGGTTGACGTTCCTTACGGTGCTGGCATTGTTTCTGTTCGGAGGCGAGGTCTTACACGGGTTCTCGTTCGCCTTGGTAATCGGTATCCTGATCGGCACCTATTCGTCGATTGCCATTGCCGCACCCATTCTTGTGGCCTACCAGGATTGGCGTAGCAGCCGGGGAAGATCGCCCATGGAAGCGGCTATCCGCAAGGAGAGCAACCGCACCGAGAAGGCCAAAGCCAAGGTGTAAGGCTGCCGGCCGGCCGGGGATGGACGGCTACAAGTTTGTGATTGACGGGTATTTGAGTTAGTATTCTGCGGCCTTCAGTTCAGGCTTTGGAAAGTGGTCTGGGAGCAAAGGGGAGGCAGTCGGTGTCTAAAGGTAGTTAGGGGCAGGAGGGACATTTATGTTTGAAGACAGCCTCATCGAATCGGGCGGAAAGCTGAAAACCAAGCGGGGCATGACCACCACAGTGTCATTTGTTTTTCAGATGGTGCTGGTCGGGGTTCTGGTGCTGATTCCGCTGTTGTTTACCGAAGCCCTCCCCAAGACGCAGTTGATGACGTTCCTGGTTGCCCCACCCCCACCCCCGCCACCACCACCGCCGCCGGCCGCCGCGCCGGTAAAGGTCGTGAAGCAGATACAAACCGACATCGTCAACGGACAGTTGCGGACCCCGACCAAGATTCCCCAGAAAGTACAGATGATTAAGGAAGATGAGGCGCCGGCCCCGGTAATGTCAGCCAGCGGGGTAATCGGTGGCGTACCCGGCGGCGTGCCCGGCGGGCAGATGGGTGGCGTAATTGGGGGCATTATCAGCTCAACGCCGGTGGCCGTGCCCAAAGTGGCCACTCCCCAGCGTATCCGCGTTTCCCAGGGTGTGACTCAAGGAATGATTATTCGCCGCGTGCAGCCAGCTTACCCCCCCTTGGCACGGCAAGCGCGCATCCAAGGACCAGTGGTACTGCAAGCTGAGATCGGCAAGGACGGTTCCATCCAGAACTTGCGGCTGATCAGCGGGCATCCCATGCTGGCTCCAGCTGCAATTGAAGCCATTAAGCAGTGGAAATACAAGCCTTACATTTTGAACGGTGAGCCAGTGGAAGTAGAGACCACGATTACGTTTAATTTCACGCTGTCGGGAGGCTAGTCCGGCAGCCGGTTTTGACCAAGTTCCAGGAGGAAACGCAACTCATGTTCGTAGCCAATTTAGCAACCCATACCCTGAGTAACCTGTCCACCATGGCAACCTGGCTTTTCCAGGACCAGCCCGTGGCTTGGGACCCGATCTCGCTGTGGAAACAAATGGGATTCATCGCGAGAACTGTGGTCGTGATCTTATTCGTCATGTCCGGTTGGTCAATCGGCGTGATGATTGACCGCTGGATGGCATTCAGCGCAGCACGCAAGCAGTCGCGGGCGTTCGCTCCCGCCGTTGCCGGGGCGCTACGCGATGGCAAGATTGACGAGGCCATCAAAGTGGCGGAACGCAACAAGAAAAGTCATCTGGCCAAAGTAGTGACGGCCGGCCTGATGGAATTTCGCGCCCACCAGGATAGTGCCGATATCCCGGGCGAGACCATCGAAGCCTCCAAGCGGGCGCTGGAACGCACTGAGGCCATCGTCCACGCCGAGCTGAAGCGTGGCTTGGGTGGATTGGCCACCATCGGCTCGACGGCCCCGTTCGTGGGACTGTTCGGCACCGTCATGGGCATTCTGAATGCCTTTAAGGGCATTTCAGAACAGAAGGCCACCGGTCTAGGCGCAGTCGCAGGCGGTATCGCAGAAGCGCTGGTGACCACGGCGGTTGGCTTGTTCGTGGCCATCCCGGCCGTCATGATGTTCAACTACCTGACTGGCCGCGTGGAAGCGTTCGACGTGGAAATGGACAACTCCTCGAGCGAACTGATCGATTACTTCCTCAAACGGCGTGGTATGCGCCGGTCCTAAACCGGCGGCGGGAGCAAGCTTTCGACCTTGAGTTGCAGCTTGGCGCTGGAGAGGTTTCTCCGGCGCCGGGCCCTCCAAAGCGGAAGCTCTACCGCGAACGAGATTAAGTTGTAGGTGCAGGGGAACAGCCTTATGTCAATGAACAAGAGGAATGAGGGCGCGAAGGTCAACTCCGACATCAACGTCACTCCCATGGTGGACGTGATGCTGGTGTTGCTAATCATCTTCATGGTGATCACGCCCATGTTGCAGAAGGGCGTCAGCGTGGACTTGGCGAAGGTCAACAATCCGGAGCAGATGCCGGACGCTGACAAAGAAGATGCTCTGATCGTGGCCGTCATGCGCGATGGGAAGGTTTTCTTCGGCAACGACCAGACTCCGCCCGACCAGCTTACGCAGAAGGTGAAAGATCGTCTCGCCAACCGCCTGGATAAGCGCGTGTTCGTCCGCGCCGATGCCCGGGCCAAGTTCGGATCGGTAGTGGCGGTGGTAGACAATGTCCGCGCCGCGGGCGTGGACGAATTGGGTTTGCTAACTGACCAGAAGAAGCAAGGCGCCCAAACTCCACCAACGACGGGCGGGCAATAAGGAGATTTTATGGGAATGGGAGTTAGCGCTGGCGGGGGCCAAAGCGCGAATATCAACGTAACGCCCCTCATCGACGTGCTACTGGTGCTGTTGATCATCTTCATGGTGATTACGCCGCTGACGCCAAAAGGCCTTGAGGCCCTGGTACCACAGCCTCCGCCGCCAAATGCGCCCAAGAACAACACGCCGGACCGCACCATCGTGGTGCAGTTGATTGACCGCGGCGCAGGGCAGGAGCCTGGGGTCAAGATCAATAACGAAGATACGACCTGGGACGGCTTGCAGACGCGCCTTACCGACATCTTTAAGACCCGCGCGGAAAAGGTGATGTTCGTCAAAGGTGACGACAATGTGCCCTTTGCCGATGTGGCCAATGTGATTGATATTGCCCATGCCTCGGGTGTCGACAAAGTGGGATTAATCACTGCCAAGATCGAGGCTGGCGGATAGCAGCGAGACCGGGAGCCTCGCTCCCAGAGCTTCTATATGACTCTGGTTGAGCATCGCTCAGACGCAAGGGCTCGGGTTCGGCCGTCGCATGATGGTTCTCGCCCGTCGATCGGTTCGCGAATCAGCGCGGTGAAGCAGTTATCAAGGATTCCGGATAAGGGAGACTTATAACGCAATGAAAAACTGCATACGAGGGCTCGCGCTCGCGGCGGTGGCAACGCTATTGTTTTCCGGAACAGGTTGCGACCGGCTTAAAGCGCGCGACCAGTTGAATAAGGGTGTGAACTCCTACAAGAACGCCCGGTATGAAGAAGCGATTGGCCACTTCCAGGAAGCGGTGACGCTGGATCCGAAGCTGCTGAATGCGCGTCTCTACCTGGCGACAGCGCTGGCCAACCAGTACATCCCCGGCGTGGACACGGACGATAACAACCGTACCGGACAACAGGCGGTGGACGAATTCAAGAAAGTGCTGGAGACCAATCCTGGACGCGATCAAAAGATCACCAGCCTCAAGGGTATTGCTTCGCTGTATTTCAACATGAAGAAGCTCGACATGGCGAAGGAGTACAACCACAAGGTCGCCGAACTGGATCCCAGCGACCCGGAAGCCTATTACTCAATCGGTGTGATTGACTGGACGCAGACCTACGCACCGCGCATGGAAGAACGCGCCAAACTAGGGCTGAAGCCGGAAGAACCCCTGAAAGACAAGAAGGTTTGCGCGGCGCTCAAAGACAAGAATTGGGCGAACGTGATGGACGGAATCGATGAGCTAAACAAGGCGCTGCAATTGCGTCCCGATTACGACGACGCCATGGCATATATGAACCTGATGTATCGCGAGAAGGCGGACGTGGAGTGCGACGATCCAGCGGCTCGCGCTGCCGATTTGAAGTCGGCCGATGAATGGGTGGACAAGACCATGGCCACCAAGAAGGCCAAGGCGGAAAAGCAGCCCGGCCAACAGGGCATCACGATGGACCAGCCAAAGTAGTTCGTTCCCTGGTGGATAACGGCCCCTTCCAGCCCGGGAGGGGTTTTATTTTTTGGCAAGCGAGAGTTTGACCCGCCTTGAAAGGCGCGCGTCGCCGCCACTCATGTTCAAGAAGATCTTGATTGCGAATCGCGGGGAAATTGCGGTACGGGTGATGCGCGCCTGCCGCGAAATGGGAATTACCTCAGTTGCAGTCTTCTCCGACGCCGATCGCGCTTCCCTGCACGTATTGAAGGCGGACGAAGCCTACCACATCGGGCCCGCGGCCGCGGCCGAATCCTATTTGAACTTCCACAAGATTTTGGAGGTCGCGAAACAGAGTGGCGCGGACGCCATCCATCCCGGCTACGGTTTTCTCTCCGAAAATGCAAAGTTTGCCCAAGCCTGCGCCGACGCGAGAGTGAAGTTCATTGGCCCCACGGCGGCGGCAATGGAGGCGATGGGATCGAAAACTCGCGCGCGCCAGGCAATGGAAACAGCTGGGATTCCGTTCGTTCCCGGAACTTCGCGAGGATTAGAGTCGGCGGAGCAGGCCCGGCAAGTGGCAGGAAAAATCGGCTACCCCATCATGCTGAAGGCGGCAGCCGGTGGTGGCGGAAAAGGAATGCGGCTGGTGCACCAGCCGGAGGAACTGGAGTCTGCCCTTGAATCGGCCAAAAGCGAAGCCCAGCGGGCCTTTGGCGACGGCGAAGTATACATCGAGAAAGCCATCATAAATCCGCGCCACATCGAAATGCAGATCCTTGCCGACGAGCATGGCCACAC
>Ga0070733_10001351_pt1 | contig 18443 bp, 11 predicted proteins | sample Coa_R1_9_FD_66450 | JGI IMG/M metagenome (GOLD analysis project Ga0070733, IMG submission 66450) | Surface soil microbial communities from Centralia Pennsylvania, which are recovering from an underground coalmine fire - Coalmine... | ecosystem: Environmental > Terrestrial > Soil > Unclassified ... | reverse complement strand
GCCCACGGTCACCACTTGATTGGAAAATTGGGCCACACGAAATCCGGCCTTCTTGATTGCGACGTTATACGTGCCCGGCGAAACGTTGGCAAAGAAATACGTGCCAACATCATTCGCCGCTGTTGTGCGCGAATCCTTTGTCGTCGTGTCGGTCAGAGTGACCGTCGCGCCAGCAACAGCCGCCCCGGTCGAATCCTTGACAACGCCCGTGACCGTGCCGGTGCTTGCTGACTGCGCAAACGCCGCGGAAGGAGCCAACGTAAGAAACAGACAACACAAACTAACCACTACAAGAACCACTCGCTTGGTGAACATTTAAATCCCCCCTAGTTGGGCCGATTCCGGCCCCACCCCTAAATTTTGAACACACTCACCCTTGCACTACACCCACAACCTGAGAATGTGGCTAAGGTCTAGCACTGCAGTTGATTTGGCTGAAAGTCATTTGTGGTATTGAGGACCTCTACGGGGGCAAGTCGCGCATTTCCTGGGGCAAAGCGCCTTCACATATGGGCTTGCTGTAATTCACATTGCCACTAACTTGGCTGGTTTCGTGGACTCTTGTCCCAAAAGAGACCGAAGGAGATTCGGTAGGGGCAATACTTCCTGGAATTTCGCCTTTCTAGAGTGGTGGTTCGATTGCCGGATACTCTTGGCGAGTCAAATCGTTTAACCGAAGACTACTTGGCAATTGTTCCAAGCCAATCCCAGGATGCGTAGTAGTAGTTTGCCCAGTCATGGCGGCTGCAATTCGTCCCTGGATTGGATTTCTTACGGCCCAAAACGAATTCCGTCCCACCTGCCGGTAACTGATCACGAGGAATCAACATCCAGCCGCGGGCCAGTTTGACGATGGCAAATCTGAAGTCATGATTCATCCGCGTGCGATACAATTTGACGTAACTGAGATCGGGATTATCCGCCCGCTGACGTGACCCAGCTTTGAATAGATAACAAACTGTCCCTCCAATGCGTATCCAACGCCCGAATGGTGATCGCATCAAGATTTCAAAACCTAAGTTCGGCCGTGCCGCCCGACGTTCTATCTCCCGCAGGAAAGGATTGCGCGCGTAAATATTCTCTCGCCTGAAATTTTCACGATATTGCTTCCGCCATTCCTTGAGCATTTTGACGCGCTCGAGCCCGCGTCCGGCAATTCTCAAGCGATTTCGGGCACGGCGAATCGCTTCCCGTGTAACACCGAATCTCTTCGCAATACTGACGTCGCTTGACTCAAGTCGCGAACAAAGCTTTTGCAGCCGCGTCCTATCAATCCTTTGGCTTTTTCGAGTTTTTCCCTTGTCCACGGCTCGTGATTTGAATGTTCGTATCCCACTTTCGGCGAATTTTCTCTTTTGCTCAATCCTCGACTCCGGATTCTCAACGTTAGGCTCTTCATGCGGACTGATTCTTCTATCTGGGAGCCGGCAATCGCTACGATTTTCTTCACAAATGGAATCTTGTCGAACGAAACGGGAATGGCTTGAAGTGTTTGTTGACTGCAGAATGCGTCGATCTATTTTGTGGTGCATAAGAGAATCTTCTTCGTGACCACGCGCTCACTCCAAAATAGTTCGCACATTGTCGATTGCTGCTTAACAACTTGGCGCCCGTGGGGCAACAATTTTGGGGCGAAGCGATCTTGAATCGGGGTAATGGGGACGGTTTCTGCCTCGTTCGCCAGACTCTGACCTGTCCCTTGTGGCTCGCCAAGACTCCACCGGCCTTTGAATTCAACAGCATAGTCCGTTGATACCCACACGCGGATTAGGCTAACTCATCCCCATGTTTGGGATAATGCGGATCCTTCTGACAACCATATTCTGCGGATTTCGATCTCGTCCGACACTTTTGCTCGAAGACCTCGCACTGCGACAGCAACTCGCCTTCCTGAAGCGAAGCCATCCACGGCCGCGTGTCTCGGCTATCGATAGACTCTTCTGGGTTCTAATGCGTCGACTTTGGACAGGCTGGAAGGAGGCGCTCAGGGGCCTGCATCACCGCTACGATCGAGTTGCGTAGAAAAAGTAGAATAGAATCTCTCCGGCAGGAGATTTCTGCCCAAACTCAGCTGTTTGCCACAACGCAAGCCCGCCGCGAGCTTCAGACAGCTCTCATTCGTCGCTTACTTTCTGCGAGAAGGACCTGAAATCTTGTCTTGAGGCCCGTTTTGAATTATGGCGAGGGACAGGAACAAATCGGAGGTTCGCGCGTCTGTAATAAGAGGACGTTTGCTCTCTCGGGGCGGGGGTCGTTGTCCCGCACCTACTCTAGTGCGTGGCTCTCGCCGCCGCTTGGATTTCGACGATTCGCGCCACTCGCATAGATCCAATCGTGACACACTCCGTCATGAGTGAAGACTGGATCTTATGAAAAGGGGAACGAGAAGTCTCGTAGAGAAATCGTTCCGAGTCCGCAATTCGAGGATGGCGGTCTATTCAGCGTTCGCGGTTTCTCGAAGACAAACGTGGCCGACCCTTTCTGTTGTTAGGGACGAACCGGCGGCGGGCACTGCTGCAGATTTCGAACGGCTGCGACCATCATTAAAGATGCAAAACGTTTAATGAAATCAAATCTATATTCAGGAGTGAATCTATCTCTGCAGCCTTGGATGGTGTTAAAAGCGATAGAAGCACGTGGAGGTTTTCGCCGGGATCTTAGCTGCGTAGGACGCTCTGACCTGCCAACTCGCAGTGCGGTTAACAATCGGCGCTTGTTTGTGGCGTGCTTCGGAGGGCTCTCAACAACCAGAGGTGATTTAGGCAAATCAAGTCAAATCTGTGGGGTGTGATGCTCTTGAGAAGACTCCTTGCTTCGTTGACATACCTAGTGTTGATGTGGTGCACGGGATTCGGTTTGTCTTCGGCACGGCCGGCGCAGACACCCCCATCCCCACTCCTCGGTGTGTGGTCCGGCCGGATCCATCACGGCAGTGAAAGTAAGGCGATGTCACTTCGATTCGAGTCAAGTAATGATAATTCGACGGTTTTGTATTTCGATTTGCCCGAATTGAAATTTCACAATCTGGGTCCGTTTGAAGTGCAGCAGCAGGGCAAAGATTTCAAGGCGTACCAAACGACTCTGCGGCTCGCATCGAACAAGAAGAGTTTGTCAGGTGTTTGGTCGTTCGACGGCCATGACCTCCCGTTCGAACTCACGCCGGGGGGGCTTCCCGCCGAACCTCTGCCACAACCAGTGATGGGTCGAATCGCCCAACCGCTGTGGACTTTCAAGACCCAGGGGCAAATATGGTCGTCGCCAGCTGTAACGGGCGGTGTCGTCTATTTCGGCAGCAGTGACGGGATCATCTACGCCCTGGGGGCTGACTCAGGTAAGCCAGTCTGGCAATTCAAGACCGGCGGACCTGTGATGGGGCCCATGACTCTTGACGGGCCGTGCCTGTATGCACTCTCGGATGATGGTTATCTTTACAAACTGGAACAGCAAGGTGGCGCGCTGGTGTGGAGGTTCAATACCCATGGTGGTAGCGTGACACGCGATATGGTTGGCTCTGGTACGTCCGTATATGATTATTTAGCTTCTGGTGCCACGGTCGTGGACCGCGTTGTCTACATCGGTAGCGCCGACAAAAAGCTCTATGCCGTCGATGCGGAAACGGGCAGCGAGAATTGGCACTTCGATACCGACGATATCGTGCGCTCCACTCCTGCGGTAGTCGGCGGGAGTGTGTTTTTTGGCAGTAGAGATCACCACATTTATTCTCTGGATACCACGACCGGCGCACTCAAATGGGAATACGACACCCTCCGGGAGGTCGTTTCGTCGCCACTGGTCGTCGATGGTACCGTTTACGTAGGCAGCCGCTCATCAGATCTGTTTGCCCTGGACGCGAGCACAGGTAAGCCTAAATGGAAATATTTCTACTGGTCGTCGTGGGTGGAATCATCTGCGCGTATGCGAGACGCGATCGTGTATGTCGGATCCTCTGACGCTCAGCAATTGTTTGCGATCAATGCCGCCACCGGGCAACGAATTTGGAATTTCGATACCGATGGCTCGCCTTGGTCGACCCCGGCCGTGACTGACAAGCGCGTGTACATTGGCGCCGCTGGTGTCCTCCATTACATCATTGACCACCACGGCGGCTTCTTCGCAGTAGATCGCTCCACTGGGAAGGTCGCTTGGCGATTCCCCATGGCAGTGATTTCCGGTTCGGAAACCTATGGCGTCGTCTCATCGCCCACCGTGGATCGCGGCCTCGTATTTTTCGGCGGCCTGGACGGGACATTTTATGCGTTTCGAGAAGGAGGCTAAATCGTCTCGTTAGAATCACTCCTGTGTGAGCACTGGGAATCCTTGATATGAAAGGCTTGAGACGCTCGTCTGAAGTGCGCGATTGAATTGTGACGAGGCACTGCAAACAGAACCGTGCGCATTGCAGAGGTTTGCGTGCATTCGCAGCAAGAGATTCATGCCTGAGCGGACAACGAATTCTCACTCATATAAGAGATCGGCCACCAAAAACGAATTATTGGAGCGCAGCCCCAGCAGGTTTCCCTTTAGCGAGCTGTCGCAGATCAACATCTATCAATCCAGCAGGAGCGGCTATGCCCTGCGACTTGGAAGTTTCGCTTCCGAACGCTCTGTCGAGAAACGCCACTAATTCCGCCGTGATCACACGATGCGCTTTGTCAGGATCACTCGGTGCCTTCGCGCGCGAAACCGGACTCAAGATGGGCACATCGCTAAAACTGTTATGCTTCGTGCCATCTACAATGAAAACTCGGGGCTCACCATAGGAAGCTAAATATCTCTTTGCCAAACTTTGACTTATGACCTGCGTTCCCGATGCAGAATTCAACAGTAGTAGAAACGGTTTTGAACTTGCTGTTGGTCGAAGATAGAGGAACTGGTTAAGTCCGTCGAGAGACGCACAAGCCTTGAACACAGTGTACTCCAAGCATGCCCTTGTGGCGGCGTACCCGCCCATTGAATGCCCAATCGCTCCTACCTGCGAAAGATTCAATCGATTGTGAAACAGGTTCGCGGCAGTCGAGTTCGAATTTAGCTCCACCATCTTGTGTTCCACGAAGACTTCATCCGCCACCATTACCGAAACTCCTGCCCACATCATTTGGTCGTACTCGTCCGGACTCAGCTGATCACGCGCTTCCATTCCATCTTCGAACTGGACAACTCGACCGCTCGGAAATGCAACTCCGGGGCCCCAGAAAGTATGGTCAATGGCCGCCACGATATAACCATGGCTCGCTAGTTCTTCCATTAAGCCGGTGTAATAGAACCGCGCACTATTCATTCCATGCGAGAAAATCAGGAGAGGATATCGTTTTCGTGCGGTTGAGAGTCTGGCACCCCACGCGGCATGCGTTTTCACCAAAGGCATCTCTGGCCAATCTTTGTCCAAACTTGCTCTAATACGATCTGAATCTGGAACATATGGGACCGGTCGGCTTGCGTCGATATCGTCAGTCGGATACCAAACCTGAACCAATAGCTCACGCCCGGCTTGCAGAGTCGCGGACCACTGCTCCTCTCGAGCGCCATCGGTCCAATCGTAGAGAACCGTGCCGATCTTGTGGGGGCCCGTTGGTTCGAGCAGATGTGCCACCGGCGGTGAGTCTTTCCCCATTTTCGAGCGCACCCCGGCTTTTAAGGCCGGACCGCTCCAGCCAGAAACTCCCAGTATTAGCAATCCAATTCCAATGACGATTGCGCGCCGTCGATTGTCCGAAGTTTCCACGTGAGCGATTCCCTTGAAACTGAGTTCACACGGTGACTTGAACGGATTCATCAAACTCATAACGCCATCCTCCTTGGCTGCGGCAGCAAATCTATTCGTCGACGCTATACAGAACAAAGACTAACGGAGGGTCGCCCAATCCGAGCATCTTGGATTAGACGACTCATCAATCGGTTCGGTTAGGCGGGGACAATGAATCACTGTCTACTGCGCAAATCGATTTGGTGCTTCTGAGCGGCCCTGGAATTTTTGATCCACTATGAAGGTTAGTTTCCGCCAAAATCGAGCACCCGAGGAAGGGAGAATTGCCGTGAAACAGAAGCGATTCAACGTCGAACAGATCGTTGCGATTTTGAAGCAGGCGGAAGCAGGGGTTCCACTGGTTGAACTGATCCGGCGGATGGGGATCTCCGAACAGACCTTCTATCGATGGAAGAAACAGTATGTGGGGCTGGAGGTGGATCAGGTCCGTCAGCTCAAACAGTTGCAAGAGGAGAACACTCGGTTGAAGCAGTTAGTAGCCGATCTGACGCTCGACAAGGCCATGTTGCAGGATGTGCTGCCAAAAAAATTCCAGGGCCCTCGGGGCGCCGGCAGGTAGTCGAATACTTGCACGAAAGCTACCGAGTGAACGAGCGGCACGCATGCGGGGTAGCCCGGTTGAATCGAGGAACCTTCCGATATCGGAGCCATAAAGATCCGCGGACGGAACTCCGAATGCGGATTCGGGAGATCGCGCAGACGAGAGTACGGTATGGATATCGGAAGATCCGCGTGCTCCTGAACCGCGAGGGCTGGGAAGTGGGCAAATACTTGGTAGAACGCCTCTATCGGGAAGAGGGATTAACGCTGCACCAGAGGCGGAAACGGCGTCGCCGGGTGGCGGAGCATCGCCGAGAGCGATTCCATCCAACGGGACCGAATCAGGTGTGGTCGATGGATTTTGTGGCCGATCAGCTGGCGGACGGAAGAAGGTTCCGTTCGCTGACGGTGGTGGATATCTACACTCGGGAATGTTTGGCGATTGAATCGGAGCAGAGGTTAAAGGGTGAAGATGTGGTGCGAGTCCTGAACCGAACGAGGGTGCAGCGCGGTGGTCCGAAGATGCTGTACTGCGACAACGGAAGCGAATTTTCCAGTCAAGCGACGGATCTGTGGCGTATCAGAACGGGGTGCGAATTGCTTTTTCCCGGCCGGGAAAGCCGACCGACAATGCGTTCGTGGAATCGTTCAACGGGACCTTTCGGGCAGAGTGCCTGGATGCCCATTGGTCCACGTCGTTGACGGAGACTCAGCAGATCGTAGAGACTTGGCGTCGGGAATATAATGAGAGCCGTCCTCACAGGGCTCTCGGGGAAAGGACGCCCAACGAATTCGCCAAGGAGATCGCGGCTAGCCGCGATCTCCTTGGGTCACAAACAGCCGAAAACTCGCCCTAGAGTTGGTACAAAAAAGCCGGTCCGATCATTTTGCCGGAAACTAACCTTCATAGTGGATCAAAAATTCCAGGGCCGCTCAGGGCTATTGAATTGGCTGATTACCCAATCAAGTCTTCCCAGGCATGGCATTGCTTCGCTGCCCCAAAACAGTTGAGACTGTTGAAAAACACTTATGGACCGGCAAAACCGCTAATCGGGGAACGTAGAATCAGAGACTTAGGAACCCAGTCAGCACCAGTTAAAGTGCCCCCGGGCACTTTTTCAACAGCCTCATTTCTTTCTGAGGCGGGCGTCACGCGCTCATGGGCAGGCGCATTTCTCCACGTTTCGGGGCATTCAGGAAATGGGGATTTTGGGCAAGGAAAGGTTTTTGGGCAGACCCCGCGATAGCGAGGATACGGCCAGAACATCGTCTCTTGTTTCCCACAACCCCGTCTCTGTACGGCTTCCGGATTGAGGACTTACCGGGATTTGACCTCGAGAAGATGGGCCTCAGCACCGTGCACAGTTACGCCAAAAGCCAAAGCTTAATCGCTGCGCAGCGCCTCGATTGGATTCAATGATGCGGCTCTGCGCGATGGCACGTAACTAGCGGCCAAGGCTGCCGCAAGAATAACTGCGCCTGACACGCCAAACGTTAATGGATCCGCTGGCGTAACGCCAAATAGCAGGGAGGACATCCAGTGGGAAACCACTCTTGCTGAAACCAATCCAATCGCACCACCAAGGCATGTAAGTATCAGGCCCTGCCGCAAAAAAAGAGCTTTGATCGTTCGGGGCTCGGCACCGATAGCGAGACGGATGCTTATCTCTTTGCGACGCTGTGCAACGGCATAAGCCAGAACACCGTAGACTCCGATGATCGAAAGCGTCACGGCCATTACTGCGGCGATTCCAAGCAGAGCAAGCGCAAGGGACCGGCGTTCCATCGTGAGCCTATTCAGGTCGCTTAGAGTTCGAACTTCCGCCAAGGGTAAGCTGGAGTCCACGGTGTGGATCTTCGCAGTGATTTCTTTCAGCAGGGCAACCGTGCCAGCTCGATTGCTGCGCAATGCGAAGGCGACGCCTCGGCGAACACCCGGAAAATAGACCAACGTTGGAGGCGGTTGATCGACACCATCGTCATAGACGTTTTCCGCAACGCCTACGATGACGCTCCACCGGCCGTCTGTGCCGCCGCGGATGCGTTTGCCAAGCGCATCCGCTGGGTCGCTCCAATTCTCGCGAGCCATGTTCTCGGAAATTATTGCGACGCGAGGCGGGCTGACGAGGTCGCTCCATGCGAAATCCCGGCCAGCGATCAGACGCGTCCCTAGTGCGGCAAGGAGGCCTGGGGAAATAGACTTTATTGTTCGGTTCGGGGGGATTCTGTCAACTGACGTCTTACCCTCGACGGAGACGGGGTAACCGTTGTGGTACTCCAGTTCGAGCGGCAAAGCCGTGGCAAATCCCGCCGCGGTAACCCCGGGGATTGCGGCGAGCTCGTGGAGAATAGCGGCCTGCGTTTGGGCTACGCGCTCGTGCTCCGATATCTGAGCTTCGGGAATAAACAGCCGGACCGTCTGAATCTGCGCAGGGTAAGTAAATCCCGGTTTCACGGCGCTCAACGCGACGAAACTGCGAACCAGCAACCCTGCCCCGACCAACAACACCAGAGCAAGCGCAACCTGTGCCACGACTAGCGCATTCTGTGCATGCAGCTGCTCCGTACTCGGGCTGGCGCCCCGTGAGTTTTGCAGTCTGCCGCGGAGACCCGATTTCAGGAGCGCTATGAAACCAAACAGCATGCCCGACAGCAAGGAGCAGGCCAGCGTAAACAGGAGACTTGTTGAGTCAAGCCCTATTTCGCCGATTCTAGGTAGAGTGCCCGGTCCATGGGTCACTAGCACGCGAAGTGCGGCATATGCGAGAGCCAAACCGGCAGCGCCGCCGAGAGTTGACAAGGCAAGGCTCTCAACGATTAGTTGACCCGCGATTCGCCCCCGACCAGCTCCAAGCGCCGCCCGAATCGCAAACTCCTCGCGTCGGGCTTGCGCCCTCACCTGCACTAGATTTGCCACATTGGCGCAGACCAGCAGGAGCACTATTACCAGCGCTCCCATCAGAATCTCGAGGGTGGCTCCGACGTCCCCGACGACATCCTGCTTCAGCGGATGAATGTTAGGTTTGACGCGCAGCTCCTCCAGTGCTTTCCCCCATTGCGCGTTCCCCGCTCCCCAAATACTCAGCACCCGCACCAGATCTTGATTTGCTTGTGCGAGATTAACACCGGGTTTGAGCCTGGCGACGCCCGAGTAATCGGCGTCTTCGGATCCCGGAGCCCCACTGGCTACGCTCTGTGCAAGGAACACGTCAGGGTCAGTGTTGAGGAATTCGAAGCTCCGAGGCATTACACCGACCACTTGGTAATGGATGAAATCGATGAGGACCAACTGACCCAGTGCGCGGTCGCTACCCCCGAATCTGCGCTGCCAATATTTGTAGGAGAGGATGACAGCCTTCTGCGCACTCGGCACCTCATCCGCGCTGGAGAACCACCGGCCCAAATAGGGCTGCACGCCGAGCGCAGGGAGGACTCCGTGCGTCATGGCTACGGTCGCAACCTGTTCGGGGTCACCGGCGCCAGTGATTGCTGCGGCGCCAGGCGTCCAAACGCCGAAGTCGGCAAAACTTCGTGCCTGCTCGTTGTAGGCGGCGTACATGTCCAGTGAGAGAGGCCAGTCGTTTACGATTTGGCCTGAAAACACTGCGGAGTTAGAAACACCTATAAGCTTCTCAGGCTCCGCATAAGGGAGGGAGCGAATAAGCACGGCATTGACAACGCTGAAGATCGCTATGTTGGCACCGATTCCCAAGGCGAGCGTTAGCAGCGCAGGCACGCTAAAATTTCGCTTGGTCCAAATGATCCGCAGCGCGAACCGCACATCGCGGGTGAAATTGTCGATCACGTTTACGCGTCTGGTATCGCGACACTCTTCCTTTGTATTCGCCGGCGGTCCAAACCGGTGGCGCGCCATCGTGCGAGCTTCGGGTTCGTTCATACCGGAAGCCACGGCTTCCTTGACGAGCTGCTCCAAATGAATTTCAATTTCTTGCTGCAGGTCGGCATCTGCCCGAGATTTCCTGCATATCGAACGAAGGCGATGCATGAACACGCTATAAACTCGCATAAGCATTGTTCCTAAACGGTTTCGATCAGGAGTTGGACAGCCGAGGAGAGCCTGTTCCAGCTATCAAGTTCACGGTCGAGTTGTTTCCTTCCCGCACGCGTCAATGAATAAACTTTCGCAGGTCGCCCAAGATCAGAGTCCTTCCACTCGGCGCGAAGCCAGCCTTGTTGTTCGAGTCGATGTAGTGCAGGGTATAAGGAACCCTGGCCGACCGCGAGGACCTCGCCGGAATGCACTTGAATGCGCTTTGCAACCGCCCAGCCATGAAGCGGCCCCGTCGCAATGGTCTTAAGGATCAGGAGATCTAGTGTTCCCTGCAGAAGATCTGAGGGCTTAGGCATGCTGATACCTCGACTATCGACAATCTATCACCTCGACTATCGACAATGCAACAGATCCCGGAATGGCTATACCATGCCATCGCCATGAGTTCTGAGTGTGATCACTTCACTTTACACGCTCCCCATGTTCAGGGGCAGAAGACGCTTGCGAGAAAAGTCCGCGCACCAATTTAGTGGCTGAAGAAACTGGAGGCAGCAATCTGGCCGAGTTCAGGATGAAAGTCATTTCCGAGGAAACGTGAATGAATGCAGCCAGAAGCGGGTTAAGGAATCCGAAGGCAGCCAAGCCTACGCCGATAGTATCAACCACAAGCGTGCCCGTGAAGTTTTGCATTATTGTGCGATGGCAGCGTCGCGCGATGCGAATGGTCTCCACCAATTTGCCAAGGTCTGAACCGATCAGCACAACATCAGAACTCTCGCGAGCGACAGCGGTTCCTGATCCCATTGACACTCCAACTGTGGCACGTGCCAGTGCCGGCGCATCATTAATACCGTCTCCGACCATCACAACTCTCCTACCCTTAGCGAGCAAATCTTCCACGCGCTTAAGTTTCTGCTCAGGCAATAGTTCAGCGGATATTTCGTCCACTCCTAGACCTCTGCCCACTGTCTCCGCGATTCCTCTTGAATCGCCGGTGAGAAGGATGGTTCTTAGCCCCATGGATTTTAGGTTTTGAATTGCCCTCTTGGCTTCGGGTCTCAAGAGATCCGCCACTCGAATTGAGCCGAGCAGGTGCCCTCCTTTTGTGACTAGCACGGCTCCGTCCGAACTCTCTTGTTGCGATACCCCACCATTCATTCCTTCGTGTAGAAGGTGAAGGAAATTGCCAACCACGATCTCTTCGTTGTCGATAGAGGCAACGATTCCGCGTCCGAGAGTGTATTCAAATCGGTCCGGCCGACGAAGCGGAATCCCCATCTGCGACGCTTTTTTGAGAATGGCCTTTGCAACCGGATGTTCGGATTGGGATTCCGCGATGGCCGCTGCTTCAATCAACCGCTCGTCTGTCACTCCATTTGCTGGCCGAATATCCATGACCTCGGGAGTTCCGTAAGTGAGCGTTCCCGTCTTGTCTAATAGGATCGTGTCAACTTCAGCCAGTTTTTCAAGATACAAGCCGCCCTTAATTATTGCACCGTCTTGAGCAGCCCGCCCAATTGAGCCGATTATCGCGAGCGGAGTCCCAGCGGCGATTCCGCACGCGCCCGCGACGATTACGACAGAGATGGTGGATCGGATGTTGTGGGTAACAAGAAACGTAATCACAGCTGCGCCCAATGCAAAATAGACGAGATACCCCGCGAGGCGATCCGCGATTCCTTGAATAGGAGCACGAGACTTTTCCGCCCGTTCCACCGCTTCGATAATCTTGCCAAAAGTTGTATCGCGGCCGAGGCGCTCGATGCGTATCTCAAGGGCGCCCGATTGGTTGATTGTTCCCGCATAGACTAGCGCCCCTGGGTTCTTTTCAACCGGCATCGACTCACCAGTGATTGGCGCTTGATCAACAAATGACTGGCCGCGTACGACTTTCCCGTCAACAGGAATGCGGCTTCCCGGTCGCACGAGAACTTCATCGGCTAGAGACACATCCCGAATGCCTATTTCTTGCCAGGTACCCTCTCGCTGGACGGTCGCGGTGTTCGGCAGAAGATCAACTAGATGCTGTATTGCCCGACGACCCCGGCCAACTGTTAGGCCTTCCAAAATCTCGGCGACGAGAACAAACAGAGTGATCACAAGTGCGGTAAATGTTTCTCGGATCGCCAGCGCGGCCACAATGGCAATCGCCATTGAAAGTTCCATCGTCATGCGCCGCTGCGTAATGTTTTCGTATGCTTCGTGAAATATCGGAAAACCTCCAACAACTGTGCAAATTACACCGGCAGCGATAACATAGAGGCCCTGCGGTCGCCCAACAAACCAGAGGACTGAGGCGGCGCCAGCCACAAATAAAACACGGCAGACCTCAATCCAGTTGAGCCCATGTGCGGTGTGATGATCGTCGTCGGGATCAACTCGGGACGACCTGTTCGATTGATCCATTTCAAGGGCCTTTTCGCGTACGGACGTATCGGCATTCGTTTCGTGCATGATGGCCTCGTTCATACCGAGTACTTCTGGACACGCCGACTTCTATTTGAGATAGGTTCGCACTACGTCGATCAATTCTTCGGCCGCCTCCGCTTGCGGAGAGTTCTTGGCGTTTCCGGGCGTCAAGACGTGAAAGCGAATATGACCTTCCATCACTTCCGCCATCAAGCTGTTTAGCGCTCCACGGCAGGCGGCCAAGAGTTGCAGTACGCCAGAGCATTCCTGCTCTCCATCAATCGCTCTCTCGATGGCTTCCGTCTGCCCGCGAATACGGCGAACACGCATCAGAAGCTTGTCTTTGTCCTTCGTTGTGTGGGCCATAAGTTCTCCTTTGATCGTACATAATATACTATAGTATAGTATATTGAATCAAGGCGGTTTTGCCCTAGAACTTATCGGTAGGTGTGATCGTGGCGGTGTGCTCGGTGCCAATATGAAGAAGTCGGGGCGGCCGCCCACGTTTCAACTTTCCATATCGCTGGTCGAATAGTGCCGCGGCGGTGTTTGTGGCCCTCTCCGTTTTCCTGCGTCTGTTGCTGGTCTTCATCTACTTTGCTCCATCATTTGGACACTTCGACTAACTTTCGTCTTTGTTGGCACGTGACCATCGAAAGCGCTCTCGATCAGTGTCGATAGCGACTCAAGGTAAGCTTCAAATGTTGACGTGCCATGGCCAGGAGTGTCGGCACCGCACGCGCATAAATTGACGCGTGTGACGAAGAGGCCCTTCGGGTGTAGAATCGGTTGCTGATTGGAGGTTGAACGCGACAGCTATGAACAAACGAAGTCCATTCAGATCCCGTCGCGCCACGCTGATGTTCATCACCGCGATGTTTGCGGTGTTGTTAGCAGCAGCGGCAACAGGCCTCTGGCATGCTCACGAGGGCGCCAGAGAAGCCGCGGCTTGCACTGTCTGCCATGTGGGCTCGACACCCTCGCAACCACAACCTGTCTCGATTTCACTTGCTCCGCAGGTGTTTACAGTCGAAGACCTCGTAATCATTCCCGTAATCTCCGGACATACGGCTCCAGTCCTCAGTTCGAAGTCTCCACGCGCTCCTCCAGTCGCCTCCTAATTTCTTAGCCCTCGTTTAATTGCACCCGAAGTGTCGCTCGCCGCTCCTCGTTTTGGGGAGTGTGAACGACATTCAACCATCCGATCACATTGGGGCCTGTGGGGCCACTCCTAGGAGGAGACAAAAATGACATACAAGAGATTTCTTTGGGCTTTCTTGGCACTGATCATCGCTTCATTCTTGATTACGGTTCCGGCGTCGCAGGCGCAAACGGGGAACTCGGCAAACATCAACGGAACGGTCTTGGATCCTTCCAAAGCGGCAGTTGTGGGCGCATCCGTGGAGATACACAACCCGGTCAGCGGATTCTCGCGGACCACACTAACCGATTCGACGGGAAGTTTCAGCTTTACGAACGTGCCGTTCAATCCTTATCACATGGACATCACGGCGAAAGGGTTTGACGTTTATAACCAAGATATTGAAGTTCGATCCAGCGTCCCTTTGAGCTTGAAAGTGGACTTGAAAGTGGCGGGCACGAGTGTCAGCGTCACCGTTGAATCCGGTGGAGGAGATCTGGTGGAGAACGATCCCACGTTTCACACCGACGTGGACCGTGATTTATTCAAGAAACTTCCGCTGGAAAGCCAATCCTCCTCATTGAGCTCTCTGGTAACACTTGTAACGCCGGGGGTCTCGGCCGATTCTAACGGCCTATTCCACGGGCTGGGCGACCACGCTGAGAATTCATTCTCCGTGGATGGCCAACCGATCACAGATCAACAGAGCAAGATCTTTTCCAACCAGATCCCCGTCGAAGCAATTCAATCTATGGAGGTCATTTCCGGTGCGCCGCCGGCCAATTTCGGAGACAAAACGAGCTTGGTCATAGATGTGACCACACGTTCAGGTTTGGGCGCGAAAGTGCCACACGGGGATGTGACGGCCTCGTATGGTTCCTTTGGCACTCCGGGAGGGGGATTCGACTTCTCTTATGGCGGCGCAAACTGGGGAAACTTTATCGCGGTGAGCGGATTGAATAGCGGCAGATTTCTCGATGGGCCGGAATTCGCCGTGATACACGATAAAGGGAACGAACAAAATGTCTTCGATCGGGTGGATTATCAAATTACAAAAGCTGACGCGGTGCATGTGAACCTGGGGTACTCCCGCTCATGGTTTCAGACGCCGAACTCGTTCGACAACCTGAATACCGGCGTCACGGTCCCCGTCGGCAGTCCCTTCGCGGGCATGGCGGTCGGTCCGACGGATCAACGCTCAAAAATCGGCACATATAACATTGCGCCGACCTGGACGCACATTATTGGCGCGAATGCCGTGTTTACCCTGGGGGCCTTCGCGCGGCGAGACCAGTACAATTACTACCCGAGCAAAGACCCTTTCTCGGACCTCGGGCCACCAAGCCTGCAGAGGGAGACCGTGGGCCAACTCCGATTTCTAACTAACTTGGGCGGCCACGCGGATCTCACCTATGTGAAGGGCATTCACAACATAAAGGTGGGGGTCGTTTACGAACAAACATTTCTGACGGAACATGACAAGCTCGGGGTTGTAGATGCGACGTTTAACGCACCCTGTTTGGATTTGACCGGGGCCGCCGTGGCCGGCTTCACCGACCCTGCGCAATGTGTCGGAGCCGGATTGCAGCCAAACATCGCCTCAAATCCCAACGCACCTAATTCGGCGCTGTTCCCCCTATTCAACCCGGTGCTGTTGCCGTTCGATTTGACACGCGGAGGGGGCCTGTTCGGTTTTAATGGGCACACGGACGTTAAGGAACTCGCGCTCTACGCCATGGACACGATTTCCGTGCATAACTGGACTTTCAACCTCGGAATTCGTGGAGATCTCTACAACGGACTTGCCGTCGCCCGTCAGGCGGAACCTCGAGCCGGGATCGCTTACAACATCAAAAAAACAAATACGGTGCTGCGTATTTCCTATGCGCGAGCGCTGGAGACCCCCTTCAACGAAAATCTGGTGGTTTCCAGCACGGGATGCAGCGATCCGACGGGAGTGATTCCGGCCCTGGTATCGTGCGTCCCATCCGTACTTGCTCCCGGGTTTCGCAATGAATTCCATGCGGGCCTGGAGCAAGCCTTCGGGAAGTATTTGGTGGTCGGCGGCGAGTACATCTGGAAGTACACCCACAATGGCTACGATTTCAGCGACCTCGGCAACACGCCGATATTTTTCCCGATCGAGTGGCACAATTCCAAAATCCCCGGCTATGCGATACGGGCCAGCGTGCCCAACTTCCATGGGCTCTCCGCACTGGTGGTCATGTCGAGTGTCGCAGCGCGGTTCTTCACACCACAAATCGGCGGCCTGGGAACAACGGTCACGACGGGTGGGACGTTTCTTCCGTTCCGAATTGACCATGACGAGCATTTCAACATGACGGCACACGTGCAGTATCAGCCGTGGAAGAGGGGGCCGTGGTTCGGCTTCAACTGGCGGTATGACAGCGGACTCGTCGCTGGGGCGGTTCCGTGTTCCGGAGGGAATTGCGCGCAGACGGATACTCTGGGCGGACAGCCTGCCGTGGACATGACAGATGCGTTCGGGAATCCGCTGACTGCCGATCAAGAGTTCGAGGCTGGGCTCTTTTGCGGAGCGCAACATGCTACGCCGACAGTGGCACTGCCGTTTACTTGCCTCGCGTCGCAGTTCGGCTCAACGCTCGCAAAAGTTCCGGCGCCCGGGACAGAAGATGACGACAAAAACCCTCCTCGCATCGCTCCGCGCCACTTGTTCGATGCGGCCATCGGGGATGACAACCTCTTTCATAATGACAAATACCGGTGGAGCGCACGCTTCACGGTCATCAACCTGACCAACAAGGTAGCGCTGTACAACTTCCTGTCCACGTTTAGCGGCACGCATTACGTGACGCCGCGAACCATGACTGGAGAAATCGGCTTCCACTTCTAACAAGCTACTCGAAGAGTCCGCGTGAGCCTGCATACCTTCCCCACAAGCTCACGCGGATTTCCTTCTTTCTTCGTGCTCTAGAATGAAGAAGCTGACCATTTACGTTATGGCTTCACTCGCCAGCGAGAGGGGCGGGCGGTGTATTTCTACGCTATACGTTAATTCTGTAACGCCGTTGTTATGGAAATGCGGCGTTGGCCATAAGTGGAAAGCAGCTCCGGCGAGCATTCGCCAAGGCAGTTGGTGTCCCACCTGTGCGGGCGTAAAGCGCGGAACAATTCAGGAGATGCACGGAATTGCTGAGTCTCGCGGTGGATCTTGCATTTCCGATAAATACGTTAATACCGAGACGAAACTGCATTGGGGCTGTCGGGCGGGCCACGAATGGAATGCGGCTCCGCTTCATATTAAGAGAGGTCACTGGTGCCCCGTGTGCGCTCGGGTTGCCCGGCTTACGCTACAAGAAATGAACAGCATCGCCGTCCGGAGGTCAGGTCACTGTTTGTCGGCCGAGTATTTAGGGTCGGCAAATCCCTTGCGGTGGAAATGTGCGCTTGGCCACGAATGGGACGCACGGCCATCATCGATCAAGTCAGGAAATTGGTGTCCGTATTGCGCGCGCAATCGAGAGTTGGATTTAGAGCAACTGCGCCAAATCGCGCGTGAACGAGGTGGACGGTGTCTCTCGACTGCTTATAGGAATGGCCGCACTCCTCTTCTTTGGGAGTGTAGTCAGCTTCATCGATGGAAAGCACGCCCCGCCAACATCAAAGGTGGGACTCGAAAGAAAGGATCTTGGTGTTTGGAGTGCTACAACACGAGACGGATTTTTCATCCGAAGCAAGATCTTCAAACGATGCAAGAGGTGGCTCGTTCTCGTGGAGGCCAATGTATGTCCGAGGAATACTTGGGCAGCAAGACCAAGTTAACTTGGCAATGCGCATATGAGCACGAATGGGAAGCTCGGCCCGTATCCGTTCTTCATGGAACTTGGTGCCCTGTATGCGCTCACAATCAGCGACTTGAGTTATGCGCGCTACAGAAGATTGCGGCAAGCAGAGGAGGAGATTGTCTTTCACAGACCTATGTGAACGAAAGGACGGCGCTGGCATGGTACTGCGCAGCTGGACACCGCTGGAGCGCCACGCCGAGCAAAGTGAAACGCGGTTCATGGTGTCCGAAATGCGCAGGCATTCGCCGAAGAAGCAAATGGATCGTCCCGAAAGCAATCGAGCAATTTGTGGCTTTCCAAGTTGGAGTCCCCGGGGAATCGGGTCCGCGCCATCCCATTGTCGATGCCAGTATTGACAAAGCATTGAGGCTAATGAAAGAGAGTTCGCGCAAATCTCTCCGATTTGTTACGCGAATGCCGCGGAAGTCGGAAACGGTGCACAAATCGCACTAGCCGGATGTGGAAAGGACGCTTATGTATTTCACGCTGAATCTTTGTTTTTGTCGACATTGGAGTTATTTGCTTTGCGCCGACCACAGGAAGCGTCGAAATCGTTCCTTGGAACGACTTCTCGTTCGAATTGGCAGGAGGACAAAAACCATTAATTCTTATCCCCGTATGTGTTGAAGGAAGACGTCCGTACGAATTTATACACGACACAGGGGTTTAGAAAAATACACCATGTATATACATCCGACCGTAATCAACGACAATATTACGTCCCCGGCGCTACCAACGATTGGGAAGACA
>Ga0070733_10001350_pt1 | contig 18449 bp, 7 predicted proteins | sample Coa_R1_9_FD_66450 | JGI IMG/M metagenome (GOLD analysis project Ga0070733, IMG submission 66450) | Surface soil microbial communities from Centralia Pennsylvania, which are recovering from an underground coalmine fire - Coalmine... | ecosystem: Environmental > Terrestrial > Soil > Unclassified ... | reverse complement strand
GGAATCGTAGGCTTGATTGTTATAGCTGCCGTTGGTGGATGTCTTTATCTCAAGAGCCCAAGTTTTCAACGCTTGGCGATCAGCAAAATCGAACAGGAAGCGGCTGCGGCAACGGGAACAAAAACAAACATCGGCAGGTTCGATGTCAACTTGTCGACGCTCACCGCGCACCTCTACGACATCACATTACGGGGGACGGAAGGCCCGGATCAGCCGCCACTCCTGTACGCCGATAAGTTGACGGTGGGCGTAAAGATACTGTCGGTGCTCAGACGACAGTTCTCGCTCAGCGAGCTGCTGATTGAGCGCCCTATTGTTCACATGCAAGTAGATCGGTCCGGTAAGAATAATCTGCCAACCGCTCCCCCCAGCCAAAATACCAGCCATACCGGCATATTTGATTTAGGCATCGGGCATGCCGCGATCACGGGCGGCGAAATCGACTACAACGATAAAAAGATTCCCCTTGAGGCCAACCTGTACGATTTTGGAACCGACATTCATTTCACGCCAATCGTCAGGCGATACGACGGCACGCTTTCGTACAACAGCGGTCAAGTGCGTTATGCCCAATACAGCCCTCTTCCGCACAACCTGAAGATAAAATTCAGCGCCTCCCCGGAACGACTTGGCCTGGATTCTGCCGTCTTGAGCATCGGATCTTCGAGATTAGCCCTGCACGCCGCCATTTCAAACTATGCAAATCCAGTTGTGGACGGAGACTACGTGGTCGCGGTTCACGCCCAGGATTTCGCCCAGCTATCTCCGGGCACTGCGCCGAGAGGCGACGTTCTTCTTCAAGGGAAGTTGCACTATCAGGAAATGGGAAGCGAGCCCGTGCTCCGAGATGTTTCGGTCCAGGGAAAGCTTGCGAGCGAGGTACTGACCGCCGTCGCTTCGGGAAGCAAGCTCGAACTGCGCAAGCTCCAAGCGCAGTACGAGTTAGCAGGGGGCAGATTGCAAGTGAAAAATGTGCGCACGGAAGCCCTGGACGGACTTATCACTGCGGCTGTTGACGTAAAGAACCTGGACGCGACACCGGACTCTCGAGTTCACCTAGGACTGCGGAATGTCTCGCTGCGCGCTTTGCAGCAGACTCTGCGGCGACAGGAACTCAATGCCGCTTCCGTCTCCGGGCGACTGGATGGCAATGCCGAAGCGGCGTGGAAAGGCAACATTACCAATCTGAGAGCGCAGTCCGATCTGACCGTTCAAGCGCTCGCCAGCAGTCGTTCAAATCCATCGGGAAGCGAGGTTCCTGTTGACGGCGCAATTCACGTCAGCTATGACGGCCCGCGGCAGGCCGTGGCATTCCACCAAACATTATTGCGGATTCCTTCCGCAACGCTCACTGCACAGGGAGAGATGAGCAATCGTTCCAATTTGCAGGTCCAGTTAACCGCCCGTGACTTGCATCAACTTGCGGTTTTGGCTGTTTCTTTTGGCCCTAACTCCACCTCGCCGCCCGCCCTCTCCGGTTCTGCCACACTCAACGCGGTCGTGCACGGCACGATGAAGAAGCCTACGATCTCGGCCGAACTGAGCGCCCAGGCTGTGCAGGTCCAAGGCAGCGAATGGAGAAACGCCAAGGTTCAAATCCAGGCAAGTCCGTCGGAATTCTCCATTCAGAATGGATCGCTGATCAACGCACATCAGGGGCAGGTGGCGTTCAGCGCAGCTGTAGCGTTGCACGACTGGTCCTATGAGCCAGCCAATGCAATCAAGGCAAGCCTGAATCTGCAGCAATTGCGAGTATCAGACGTGCAGCAGTTGGTGGGCCAGCACTATCCGATCTCTGGTGACTTGTCGGCGAAGATCTCGCTGGAAGGTTCGCAGCTAAGTCCTATCGGCTCCGGATCGGCGCACATAACTGGTGCCCGCGCGTATGACGAGCCGATTCAGAATCTTGCTCTGCAATTCCAGGCTGCGAACGGATCGATCTTTTCAACTTTGCATGTGTCTGCCCCGCCCGGCAGCCTGAATGCGAATCTTTCCTACACGCCGAAAACAAAAGCCTACAAAGTGCGGCTCGATGCTCCGTCGCTGGTTTTGCAGAAACTGCAGACCGTGCAAGCGAACAATCTGTCCGTTATAGGCACCGTCAGTGCATCTGTGAATGGGGAAGGAACGCTGGACGATCCTCAGCTGACTGCGATCGTGCACCTGCCGCAGCTGCAACTTCTGCAAAATTCAATCGCCGGATTGAAGGCGGAGGTTTATGTAGCCAATCACGCTGCCGACCTCAACTTTGACTCGGATGTCTCCGGGGCGTCCGTCCGCGCGCACGGGCGGGTAGCCTTGACCGGCGACTACTACACTGAAGCTGCCATCGACACTGGCACGGTTCCCCTCGATGTTTTGGTGGCTACTTATGCGAAAGGAGTGCCACAGGGCTTTATCGGCCAAACTGAAGTTCATGCCACTCTTAAGGGCCCGCTGAAGCAAACATCGCAGATCGAAGCGCATCTCACCATTCCGGCCCTTAAGGCCAGCTATCAATCCATGGAGATTGGACTTGCAGACCCGATCCGCGCGGACTATTCGAAGTCCGTCGTCACCCTACAGCCTGCGGAGATTCGTGGCACAGGCACCTCGCTTAAGATTCAAGGGCGGCTACCTATCGGTGGCACAGCCGAGCCAACTCTTTCTGCGCAGGGATCGATCGATCTGCGAATCCTGAAGATTGTTGCACCTGACGTGCAAAGCTCGGGGATGGTCGCGCTCGATGTTCGCGCCTCGGGCTCGGCAGAAAGGCCGGCAGTTCAAGGCAGGGTCCAGCTCAAGGAAGTAGCGATGACGACGGCGGATGCCCCCATCGGAGTTGAGAAACTCAACGGCACTCTCGACATCACCAATGATCATCTCCAGATTTCAAAGATGGCGGGGCAGGTGGGAGGCGGGCAGGTCTCGCTGACTGGGTCGATCGCCTACAAACCTAGTTTGCAATTCAACATTGCGTTGCAGGGAAAATCCGTTCGCTTGCGGTATCCAGATGGTTTGCGGTCGTTGCTCGATGCCAACCTCACCTACAGCGGCAGCACGGAAGCGTCGACCCTCAGCGGACGCGTCCTGATCGACAGCTTATCGTTTACACCCGATTTCGATTTGGCAAAATTTGACGATTAGTTCAGCACGGGAGTTACAACTCCCGCTCAGCCGGGATTCTACGATACCGTAAAGCTGGCGATTGGCCTGCAATCCCAGGAGAGTTTGAGCGCCACGAGTTCGCAGGTCAGCATTGCTGGCGGTGTCGCCGTGCGAGTTGGTGGTACGGCTGCCAATCCGGTAATCACGGGGCGGACAAACCTGACTTCCGGCGAGTTATTTTATAGGAATCTCCGCTACCAGATACAAAAAGGCGTCATTACCTTCGATGACCCAAACGAGACCCACCCCGTAATGAACGTATCGGTGACGGCAACGGTCGAGCAATACAATCTCACCCTCAGCATGCGTGGACCTCTGGACAAGCTCACGACTTCGTACGCTTCCGATCCGCCACTGGCGACGGCAGACATCATCAATCTCATCGCTCGGGGAAAGACCACGCAGGAATCCGCAGCCACCAGTCAGAGTACGGATTCCATGATTGCCTCGCAAGCCGTGAGTCAGCTTAGCAGCGGTGTGCAAAAACTCGCGGGAATCTCCAGCCTGGAGATTGACCCGACGATTGGCGGAAACAATCAAAACCCATCAGCCCGGGTTGCAATCCAACAACGTGTCACCAAGAATCTGCTGTTTACGTTCTCTACCGATGTCTCTCAACCAGGAAGTGAGATCGTGCAGGGCGAGTATCAGCTGAACAAACGCTGGTCTGTGAGCATGGCCCGAGATCAGCTAGGCGGAGTCTCCGTAGACGGCAAGTATCGCAAGAGTTTCTAAGAAGCACGAACGCGGTTAAATACCTAAGCAGCTCGATGGAAACCGGTGGGATCTCTTGACGGTTGGGGATCCCCGTCGGTGAATTCTTCGGCCTCGGCGCCATTCAGCCAACTGAGGTTTGCACCGTCTTCAACACCCGCGTTGGTCAAGGCTGGCAGTGGTTGGAACAGAATTCGCAGGCTGAGCAGATCTAATGCTCTAAGTCTCGTCACCGCAACCTCGGGGCCGCGAGGCGAGGGTTTCCTCTGAGCTTCCCCGAAGAAAACCTCCGACACTCGGGGCTGGATCGCCCGCGTCCGGATTTTGAATGCAAGCGTCAAGCGGCGAAATCAATTTTTGTGATCGGAGGGGGTTCGTGCTTCTCTTCGAGCTTGCCCTCGCTGCTGATCTTCGCCAGTTCGGAGTTGAGTTCCGCTCCGACCAACATGGCAAAACCTGTCCAATAGAGCCACGTCATCATGGCAATGCCTGCACCGAGCGTCCCGTAAGTTTTGTTAAAGTTTGCGAAATGACGAAAATAGAGACCGAGCAGATAGGAGAGCGCAAGCCAACAGCCCACTGCAAGGATCGAGCCCGGCAGTGTGGCCAAGAAACGCTGCTTAACATTCGGAGCCAGGAAGTACAAAGCTTCCACGGCGAGGATTATGAACCCCATCGCAATGGACCAATGAATGTACGGCCACAGCAAAACAAACAAATAGGAGATGTGGACCCGACCGGCGAGCCATTCTCCGAACCTGGGCCCGACAATCATCACGGACAGTGCTACAAGCATCAGGGCTCCGATCACCAGCGCTAAGCCCACCGCCAAGGGCCGTGTTTTCCAGAACGGCCGATCGTCTTCGACATCGTACGCAAGATTCAAGGCCTCGATAGTCGCCGCGAATCCGCCCGATGCCGTCCAAAGCGCGCCCAGAATCCCGAAGGAAAGGAATGTTCCTCTGTTAGGTGTAATTACATCAGACAAAACTCTACGGACCAGCCCCATGCTGTCCGGAGGTAAGAACCGCGCCATCATACTCATCGCCTGTTCGAACAGATTAGTAATGGGCAAGTACGCCACAATTGCCGATAAAACGATGAGGGACGGAAAGATCGAGAGAACGAAGTAGTACGACAGGGCCGCAGCCATCTGCAGAGTGTGGTTTCGAAGCACGTCTCCGTAGGTCCCGGCCAACGCATGCTTGATCGGATCCCTCAACATGGATTTGACCAGCTGACTCAAGTCAGATGCGCAATACGGAGGCAAGTGTTGACTCCTTAAATCGGCGGGGAGGCGACGGATCTCGATTCAGGCCGCAAAGCTTGCAAGAAAACTGCTCCACCGCATACAGAGTTGCATCAAACAACGGTCAGGCGTACGGAATGCTGACTAGCACCAGCGTGAACCTGTTTGCGACGTTTGGCTGGAGGGGTGGTCAATTCCGTAGGTAATGATCTAATCGATCACAACCTATTCCAATCGGACGCCTTCTTAAATAGTGCGTTCGCAACACTAAAGACCCCACCGCGATGTCTGATGACATCGCGTCCGAAGACTGTTTCAGGAGGGCGCTTGCCTGAGAATAAAATCTCGGAGCGAGAATTTGCCTTCGCCGCGCACGGAGCGTTGCACCTTCGAGTGTTGGGCATCGTCCTCGCCGGCGGCAAAGGAACTCGACTCTTTCCCCTCACGCGGGAACGTGCCAAGCCAGCGGTTCCCTTCGGAGGCAAGTACCGGATCATCGATTTTGTCCTCAGCAATTTCATCAACTCCGGAATCCATTCGATCTACGTGCTCACCCAGTTTCGCAGCCAGTCGCTGCTACAGCATTTGAGTGAGGGATGGCAGTTCGGAGGACTGCTGAAGAGCCACTTCATCATCAACGTGCCGGCACAGATGCGTTCGCAGAACGAATCCTGGTACCAGGGAACGGCCGACGCCATCTTCCAGAACATGAATCTCATCGAGCAATCCGACCCGCACCTGGTTGCCATCTTCGGAGCCGATCACATCTATCGCATGAATATCGCCAGCATGATCGATTTCCACCGGGCCAAGAATGCAGAAGTGACCATCGCCGCAATCCCTGTTCCTCGCGAGCAGGCCCGCGAATTCGGTGTGATTGAGGCCAACGACGAAGGACGCATCATGGCCTTTCACGAGAAGAAGGCCGATGCTCCGAACATTCCCGGCGACCCCAGCCGCGTCTATGCCTCTATGGGCAACTACATCTTCTCCAGCCCTGCTTTTCTCGGCCTGCTCCAGGACGACGCCAAACAGCTCGGCAGCCATCACGACTTCGGCATGGACATTCTTCCCAAGCTTGCCGACAAGGCCCCCATCTATGCTTACAATTTCGAGGCTAACCGCATTCCCGGCGAGCCGGAAGACTCCGTGCCTTACTGGCGAGATGTCGGAACCATCGAGGCCTATTACGAAGCCAACATGGATCTGAACCACGTGAAGCCTGAGCTCAACCTTTACAATCGCGAGTGGCCAGTCCGCAGTACCGGCTATCCCGATCCGCCCGCCAAATTTGTCTTCGATCAAGAGATGCGCCGGGGCGAGGCACTCGACAGCATCGTTTCTGGCGGCTGCATCCTTTCCGGCGGGCTCGTCCGCAAGTCTGTTCTCGGCCGTGGCGTGCGCGTCCACACTGGCGCACTGGTGGAACGCTGCGTCATCATGGACAACTGCGACATTGGGCGCCACGCCAAAGTGCGCCGCGCCATCCTCGATAAGAATGTACGTGTTCCAGAAGGAGCTACGGTCGGCTACGATCTCGATGCCGACCGCGCCCGCGGATGGCACGTGACTAATTCCGGCATTGTTGTCATCGGCCGGGAACACAGCTTGGTGCCACTAGCCGCGATGGTTGCCTGAGCCTAGTCCGGCGTCCGGATTGTTGGCTTAACGGCCATCCGGGGACATTCGAGCCGCCCGCTGTCAGCACCCTCAACTTGTTGCTGCAAAACTCACGCCAACCGCAACGACCTGTTCTGACTTGGCGCTGTCGTCGCGAAGTGGCTGACAGTGTTTATAGGTTGGCTGCCCTAGGAAGATTCGCAGGGATCAAGCGGCATCAGGTCATAGGTATGAAAGGAAAGTAACAAACGGCTACTTTTCGTAGACCGTTGAGCCGGCCGTGACGGTGCGCACGATCTCGATATCTTTGATTTTCTCCTGGTTCACCGTATGAGGATCATCTGCCAACAAGACGAAATCCGCCAGCTTGCCAGGTGCAATAGATCCTTTGATCGCTTCCTCGTGTGAGTTGTAAGCACCGTTGATGGTGTTCACCTGCAGGGCTTCATCTACGCTGATTCGCTGGTTGGCTCCCCATGTCTCTCCATTCCAGCCAGTGCGCGTCACCATGCCCTGAATGCCCATCAGCGGGGCGAACGGCCCGGGGCTGAAATCTGAGCCAGCCGCGACCCTAATTCCGGCGTCGAAGAAGGAACGGTACGCCATGCTTCGCTTCATGCGTTCTTCCCCATAAAAATGAAATTTGTCGGTGTTGTAGTACGCATACGTGGTGAAGGGGGCAGGTACCGCGCCAAGCGCTTTGATACGCCGCAGAAGATCATCGTTGATCAGTGTGCAGTGAGTGATCTTAGGTCGGACGTCGGGACGCGGCGCAGCCTGCTGCGCCCGCTCATATGCAGTAAGGACCATATCGATGGCGACATCCCCGTTCGCGTGGCAGTTCGGTTGAATGCCGGCTCGCTGCACACTTTCAGCCCAGGCGTTGAGATCCTCCTGCGTCTCGGTGATGTTGCCGCTGTAGGGAGGATTGGTGCCGGCATAGGGCTCGCTTAGCGCCATGGTGCGCTCGGAGAAAGAGCCATCGACGGTGTGTTCCGAAGTGGCGCCAAAGCGAATCCACTCGTCTCCGAAACCGCTGCTGATCCCGTTCTTGATCATCGCCTCCAAAATATCCCCACTGGTCTCAAAGCTCACCCGGTGCAATAGTTCGCCGCGTGCCCGCACTTGCTGCAGCGCAAATAAATCGCCGCCCTCGTGGTGAACGCTGGTGAGGCCATAGCGGACGAACTGTTTAGAAATGTATGCCAGTCCGTCGCGATCACGCTGCTCGTTCTGCTCTGCCGTGAAGGTCTCCCGTTTACCAACGTTGTTGAATACCTCCCGCGCGCGATCCGTGACTCGTCCGTTAAGTTCGCCGTTTTTGTCGCGGTCGTAGGTTCCGCCCATCCGGTTCGGAGTGTCCTTATCTATCCCGGCCAACTCCAGCGCTTTGCTGTTGTAGTAGGACGTGTGGCCGCCGCGATGATGGACTACTACGGGATGCTCCTTCGAGACCTGGTCCAGGTCGTGCACATTGAGCTGGCGGTTGTCCTTCACCTTGGTGTCGTCGAAGAAGTAGCCATCAATCCAAAAACCCGCGGGTGTCTTCTGGGCCTTGGCGCGGAGTTTATCGATGATGCTGGCGATGGTGACAAACTCGACCTCATAAGGGTTGCCGACGATGACTTCGTAGAGCAGAATGTTTCCCCCCGCATGATTATGACAATCGATAAAACCGGGCACGATGGTCATCTGCTTTGCATCGAAGGTCTGCGTTCCCCTGCTGATGAACATCTTGGCTTCTGCTGCGCTTCCCACGTAGGTGAACCGTCCACCCTTAATGGCAAAAGCCTCCGCCTTCGGCATGCGGGAATCGACCGTGTAGACCTTGGCGTTGATTACGGCCATGTCGGCATGGCGCGGATCAATATCGGCACTCTGCGTTTCGGCAAAAGCGGTTTTACCCAGAAGACTAGTGCCGACAAGGCCAGCCACACTGCCTCCAGCCAGACCCAGGAATTCTCTGCGACTGTGGCGACGTTTGTTCATCGATCTTTCTCGGCCGAAGTGATCTCCCGAACTGCTCGGTACCCCTGGTCGATCGCGATGTTGGTGTAAGCGTGGCCATCGGCATCAGAGTTGGCGATGTGAATGCGTCCAAAAGGCTGGCGGCCAATCACGCATGGGCGCTCGGAATCGGGACGGTCCAGAGGCTCGAAGAGCGGGTTGTACTCGTAGGCATAACCGTGCGGCCATCGGTTCACGGTAATGGCCTGGATATCGCGAGCAGATTCGAATCCCCCACCGGCCAACATGCGTCCGAGTTGATCGCGGATGTTGCGTTCAAAAACGTCAAACGGTGTGGTCATCAGCTCGTAGCGTCCTGCCCGATATTGATCCTTGGCCGGCAAGCCGGGTTTGCAGGGAGTACGCAAGAGATGCAACAAGCAGGACTCCTGCGGTGTGCTCGGGAAATGATACTCGCCGATTGAGACCGGGAAATCCAGGGATGCTCCGTTGAAGTAGCCGCCGGGCGCGTAGATCGAGTTCACGCCCAGTTTCTGGAAAGATTCCCAATTGCTGATCTGCACGTTGGTGTACACCAGCGGAAGTTTTACGCAGTAGTGCAGGGCTTCCTTCTGCTTCTCCGACATTTCCGGACAGAGGTAAGGAATCACCATGTTGTAGCAGGCCAGAACGCAACTCGCGGCCCGCGCTTTGTGCGCTTTGCCACCGCGAACATAGGTGACCTCGACCTGCTTTGCGTCCTGCGGATCGCCAACATGTTTCGCCCGCACCGCAGTGCTGTTCAACCGCATTCGCACTGAGGACTCGGGCTCATCGAGGCGCGCGTAGTTCACTCGCGAAGTGACGACGTCCTCCATGGTGGTGCCGGGAACCGCGCTCGGTATCAAGGAGCGAACCAGCAGCCGGGCTACGGAGGCATTGCCGTCGGGGAAGTGAAAGATATAGGGCTCGGCCTGTTCTGGCGAGTCTTCATGGCTTTCCAGGTTCATTCCCTGGAAGCCCGGATATTCCATCTCCAAACAGTCCAGCGCTGAGACGGCGTCAACGCCAACTGCATACAGTCCATGAGGTGCTGATTGAAAAACTTTCACTACCTCCGGGTCAACCTTCACGTACTGGAGCAAGAAATCCTTGTAGCTGGTCTTCCTTAACTTGCGCCGCTTCTCCTCCACTGAAAGCCCCGGCAGATAGTCGACTTTTGTTTCTTGCAGGCGCGCCAGGTCTTTGCGCGCCGCTTCGGAAATCGGAATCTGCGCCAGAATCTCGGACGGGTAGCTCAAACCGAGGTAGTGTGTCCCGAAGCCGGGCAAGAGGCGGTCAACGCCGAAAGTTTCTTTGTCGAAGAAAGTCGCACGCTTCAAACCCATACTCTTATAGAGCTTTTGGTCGAAGTACTTATTGAAGCGATCGACCTCGATCCCCAGTTCCTGCAGGAGGCCGAATGCTTCTTTGCTGTAGTGATGGGGCGCTTCCAGCGACTGCGTTCCTCCATAGCCGATCAACAGTCGCTGACCATTCCGGAACTCGTTGCGTTTCGCGTGTCCACCAAAATCATCGTGGTTATCGACCACCAGGATTTTGGCGGCTGGCCCCGCGAGCTTTCGGAAGAAGTAGGCCGACGCCAGGCCGCTGATGCCGCCACCCACGACTACGAGATCGTAGGATTCCTTTTCGTCAACGGCATCCGGCCAGGTCTGGCCGTCACGCATGCCATGCGCCACTTCCCAGGATCCATCGTGACTGCCCCGCATTCCTGTCTTGGCAAGTGGGTAATAGTTCGGATCCTTCTCCGAAGCGGAATCGGGCGCAGACATCGCTTCCAGCCATGCAGGGCCGCTGGCTGCCAGCGAGGCGCCCACCGTGACGGCACAACCGTTCAGAAAATCGCGCCGCGTTATGGTGCGGTTCATCCCCAATGCGCTATCTCGCGCTTTACTCATCCGACTCTCCTGTGAGAAAACGACCTTGCCCAGTTCCAGAATCTAGCTCGGGAGTGAACCATTGAACACAACTTGTCCATTCGCACTTCGCAATCTGATCGAGCCTAAAAGGTTATTCGCAGGGCTAGCTGCAGGATTCGTGGTGCATACGTTCCGCCGATTTGGCCGAACGATCCTGATAGGACGGACGTGGCCGCAGGTGGCCGGAATTCGGCGTGATTGAAAATATTGAAGGCCTCAGCACGAAAGATGAGCTTCGTACTTTCGCCGACTAAATTGGTTGACTTCTCCAGCGCCAGGTCGAAATTGGAATGCCGCGGTCCATGAAACGAATTTCGACGATAGGTTCCATAGAATCCGAGCGGGCAGGGACCCGCCCCAATACAGGCATCTTGCTGGAATGAGCCGGGATCGAACCAATAATTTCCGGGGACTCCGTTGAAGGTTTGCACGCTCCGCGGATTGGTGGTGTGCACAGAACTGACCATTTGGTCTGCCCTAACGATCTCTCCATCGCCCGCTCCCGAGGGACCGGGACCGGACGGACCGGTCGATTGTTGGTGCGTCCCCGCAAGAAAATCCAGTGGAATTCCCGACTGAATGAAGTAAATAGGATACAAACTCCAACCGCTGGTCAGCCGCTTTGGGCCTGTAGCCCAAGTTTTGGCGAATGGCAGCTCCCAACCCCCGCTGAGCGCAAGCCTTTGCCGGAGATCGAAATCCGAATTGCCATAAAACTGGTTGTGATTGTAATAAGGAATGGAACTGACGCGCGAATTGAACCCCGTTCCATTGTCCAGGTTGTGCGACCAGGTGTAGGAGGCAGTAAAGAACACGTTTCCGAGATGCCGCACATCCTGCGCTCTCTTCGTAAGACTGCTCAGCAGGCCGTTGTAGTTGGCGTGGTTGAGACCATCGAAGGTTGGAGCAAAACCGAAGGTGTTAGGATCGGCACTTGGATTCGAAGCCAGGAGTTGCTGGTTCAGAATGCGCACGGGATTCGGCGTACCAACGGTGCTCAGAACGAAGGGATTCTGATCCACCCAGGTGAGCAGCTTATGTGAGGAACTTCCGGCGTAACCGATCTCAGCCATCAGCCCGTTTGCCAGTTGACGCTGGACGCTCAGGTTGTATTGATAAATGTAGGGCGTCCTGAGGTGAATATTTACGAAATTATTGCCTGCTCCCAGGCCCGGCGTGAACCCAGCATTGGCGAAATTAATGTTTGAAGGCGGCGGTTCCTGGGAAGGAAATGGATCGACCAACTGAGCCGTTTCGTATGGATGGGAGAGTATCGTATCCACCGCGTTCGTCGGAACCTGGTAGGTGCCAGCGAAAGTGAAGTCCTGGCCGCCGGCCCAGGGCGCTTCGTCAGTTGCCCAATCGGACATCCATCCATTGAGTGTGTCAAAGAACATTCCGCCGCCTCCGCGGATGCTGGTCTTGCCATCCCCGAAAGGATCCCAGGCAACGCCAATGCGCGGCGAAAAATTCGTATGGTCGGGGTAATACCAGCCGCGAGGCGCTCCCGGATCGCCGGGTACCAGGAAGCCCAGCGGCGCGCCCGGAAATTTTACCGACTGTCTCCCCGGCACAATGCTGAAACTATATCCATGGGTATCAGTTTCGGGGCTCGTGTACTCGTAGCGAAGTCCGTAGGTCAGAGTCAGACGCGGCGTTGCTTTCCACTCGTCCTGCGCGAAAGCTGCATACTGTCTTTGATGCTCGTTGCTCGGAGCTTTCGAGTATTCGCTAAATTCGTCCGATGCCCCAAATAGGAAATCTGCCAGATCGTTTCCGGAGCCAATTCCACCGGGTCCGTAAAGATAGAAGATGCCATTAGTCTGGTAGGCGTAAACAGAATTCTCCTGCATGATCCCGAAGCGAGCGCCGAACTTAAATGTGTGGTGCCCGCGATTCCAGGTCAAAGTATCGGAAACCGCGTAGTTGTTGTCCGCCTTCCAGGCAACATTTGGATCAAAACCCACAGTCATGCCGCTGGCAAAGGAAATCGTCGGTGGCCCAAAAGCATCATCCGAGTTGATGTTGACACCTAGTTGCGTTGGCGTAGGCAGATGGCTCGTGGGTAGGGCCGTTGAGTAGAAACGTTGTGCAGTCACCAGCAATTCATTGAGGGTGGAAAGCGAAATAGTCTTCGTGTAGTTGATGTTGGCAAAGTAGTCCCAGTTTGTCGTAGCAGCGACAAAGCCCGGGATGTTGGCGCCAAAAAACGGATTGGTGATCGGCTCCTTGTTATAGCCGACCGACAGCGCGATGCGATCATTCTTGGTCGCGTAGAAGTCGAACTTGCCCACGTACTGATTCGAGTTGTCGCGCCCTGAGCCTTGTGGGAACAACTGCCCGATGGGCGAGGTAGAAAAAATGCCGGCAGCAATATATTTCTGAGCCACCGGGTCAATCTGCGTAGGATCGATGATTGCCTGCGCAGCGCGAGCAGAGTTCGACTGGTAGTAAGGATGGGCTACCTGGCCGGTGCTTCCACAAGTTACATTGTCCGGGAGAACGATCGCGGGATTCCCCGTAAGAAAACACTGCACAAATGGATCGGGGCCTCCGTTGTAGGCCTGTGAGAAGTCCCCGTTTAACTCTCCGGGCGTGTACACGGTGACAGGTCCTGTCGCAGCCGCTTCGTTGATGGTCTGCGACAGCCGCTGCCCCTGGTAGCCGAAAAAGAAGAAGAACCGGTCTTTGCCGTTTAGCCGCTTGCCCAGCGTGATCGGGCCACCAATTACTCCTCCAAACTGATTGCGCTTGAGCACCTGGCGAGGCTGCCCAATTTCATTATCGATGTAGTCGTTAGCATTCATCGCATCATTGCGCAGGTACTCGAATAAGCTCCCATGCAAAGTGTTGGTCCCTGACTTCAGTACCACGCTGATGGTGCCGCCTCCGTTGCGGCCATATTCGGCGGTGTAGTTATTCTCGAGAAGTTTAAATTCTTCCACGGCTTCAGGATTGGGATTGAAGACGACCTGGTTGCTCGTGGTTCGATTGTTCATACCGCCATCGAGCAGATACGTGATGGCGTCGCCGCGACCTCCCGCCACGCTGATGCCCCCGAGTCCGGTCTCGGTTGAGCCGCCGTTGCTCGTACCGTACGTTCCAATGTCATCGGCGATGGGGATGACGCCAGGCTGGGTCAGCGCCAGGTCCAGAGTATTGCGTCCGTTGAGGGGAAGGTCTTGGATCGCTTTGCCGGTGACCGTTCCGCCGATCGTCGGATTCACGGTCTCGACCTGGGCGGCCTGCGATTGTACCTCGATGGTTTCATTGAAAGCTCCCACCCTCATGCGAATGTCGACACGGAGGGCCTGGTTAATGGTGAGCTCCTGAGCCTCGGTCGTGGCCTTGGCGAAGCCGCGGCTCTCGACCGTTACCTTGTACATGCCGATAGGCACATCGAGCACCTGGTAGCTCCCCTTGCCATCGGTCGCTGTGTTCCAACTCACACTGGTGCCAGCGTTGGACACCGTCACCTTGGCCCCGGCCACTGCCGCTCCCTGAGGATCAGTCACGATGCCGATCACTCGTCCGTTGGTGTTTTGTGCCCAAAGGGAAGCTCCGAAGATCAAAACGGCGAGGGACCCAGTAATTGCCGCCCGCCGGGTGCAGGGTGCGCAGGAAAAACGCTTGAAGCTTCGAAGTGCCATATAAAGCCCTCCGGCAGAAATCGAATTTCTTAACCGATACGGATCGCAGAGACAGAAGCCCAGAAGTTTGAAAAAAGATATGGTAACGACGCGGGAAAGGCTCATCGAAGGCGTGGACAACATCGTCACAAAAGACTGCGCACGGCATATGGGCAAGCTCGCTCCTTACGCGCCTTTGAGTTTGAATTATCTTTTATAGATTCCGCACAAACCTTACGAGAATTGTGGAAGGTTAGAAAAGTATCCCTTTCGTGTCAAGCGGAAAATTCCTATCGAACCAATAGGAATCTTCATTCGCGGGTGGAGTACTTCAAGCAGCGGCTTTTCATTCTTCTTGACAGGGCTTGCTAGTTTTCCTAACCTTGCGGACTTATAGTAATGTGTGCGCTGCGGACACGTAGCGAATCTCTGCCTCCGCCAGTGGGGAGCTCTCATGCGGGTTTGGATGTGCCTGTTCATGTTGTGGTGCCTTGGGTATCCGGCCTTAGCCCAAGATCGCGACTATGGCCGCTCCATGGTTGTGACGGACCGCGGTATTGTGGCTACCAGCCAAGTTCTCGCTTCCCAGGCGGGCGCCCACATCCTGGCGCAGGGTGGTTCCGCTATCGACGCGGCGATTGCCGCCAATGCAGTGCTGGGCGTAGCTGAGCCCATGATGAACGGCATCGGTGGCGATCTGTTTCTTCTCTATTGGGAGGCGAAGAGCGGCAAGCTGTACGGGTTAAACGCAAGTGGGTGGGCTCCCCAAGGCCTCACGATAGATTTTCTGAAGAAGCAGGGCATCACCTCGATGCCTGACGATGGAATCCACAGTGTCACCGTGCCGGGCGCCGTGGACGGTTGGGCAAAGGCTCATCAGCGTTTTGGAAAATTGCCTTGGAACGCCTTGTTTACGTCAGCGATTTACTATGCCGAGAACGGCTATTCCGTACCTGAAATCATTGACGATTACTGGCGAATCGGCCGCGCGAAGTTGAAGCAGACAGAAGAAGCACAGCGTGTCTTTCTTCCCAATGGCAAGCCGCCTGCCTTGGGCGAAAAGTTTTCCAATCCCGATCTGGGGAAGGCCTTGCGATTGCTGGCAGACAAGGGACCCCGTGAGTTCTACGAAGGCGAGATTGCGAAAGCAATCCTCAAGACATCGAAGGCTCTGGGCGGGACCATGCAACCGGGCGACTTGGCGGAATTTTCTTCGGAGTGGGTTGATCCAATCTCGATCGATTACCGCGGGTGGAAAGTCTACGAACTTCCTCCGAATGGGCAAGGGATGGCTGCGTTGGAAATGCTGAATATGATGGCTGCCTCGCAGCCAGACAAGCAGGGCCCACAGGGAACGGTAGAGCTGCACAAGAAGATTGAAGCGATGAAGCTCGCCTACACTGACCTGTATCGCTACAACGGTGATCCTCGGTTCGCGAGTATCCCGGTGCGAGGCCTGCTTTCAAAAGAGTATGCAGAACAAAGGGCCGCGTTGATTGATCCGCAGAAAGCGAATTGCGCTGTGGTCAATGGCACACCGGCAAAAAGCGACACCACTTACCTGGCCGTGGTCGACAAAGATGGCAACATCGCTTCAATGATCCAGAGCGTGTACGACTACTTCGGTTCTGGCGTTGCCGTGACGGGCATGGGTTTTCTGCTTCAGGATCGGGGAGGACTATTTGTGCTCGATCCCAAACATCCGGATGCGCTCGCCCCTCGCAAACGTCCCTTCCATACCATCATTCCTGCATTCATGGAACGGGGAGACCAACACATAGGATTTGGGATTATGGGCGGCTCCAATCAGCCGCTTGCGCATGCGCAATTCGTGTCCAACCTGGTGGACTATGGCTGGAACATCCAGGCAGCTCTCTCCGCTCCACGCTTTACCATCCGCGACTCAGGAGAACCAATCAAGTGCACCATTCTTATGGAGTCGCGAGTCTCCCCAGAAGTGCAGAGTCAGTTGCGCCAGAAAGGCCATGACTTGGTTCTGCGAAAGGATTATTCCGCGGCGATGGGACGGGGACAGGCAGTGCTTCACAATTCCGCAACCGGCACGAATTTTGCTGCCTCCGACCCGCGGGCCGATGGCTCCGCCGAGCCCGAGGCGATGCCGGCAAAATAGGAACATGGTCTGTGAATTCTGAATGCTTCGTCGCGAATCCATGAGCGAAGACAAGCGTGACCGGCGATTGGGAATGGGACGCCGCATCGCGCGGCACGATTTCCCCAATCCCGCAATTGACCAGGCCTATCGCGCGATTCAATGACATGTGATTCAACAACAAGTGAAAGGTGCGTAAAGAATATGCCTGACTTCACGAATGAAGACGGCGGTCAATCTCGTGATCGTGCGCTGGGCATGCACCGCAACATCACGCGCCGGGATTTCTTGAACGGCATGGCCGTTGGCGTGGGTGGCGTGCTTGCCAATCCCGTGTTTGGCAATCCCGTGTTTGGCAATCCATGGATTGGCGGACTGCTCTCGGCCCAACCCCCCGCAGCCTCCGCGCAAGACCGCCCAGGTTACTATCCTCCAACTCTCAACGGAATGCGGGGAAGTCATCCCGGTGCGTTCGAAGTCGCACACGCGCTGCGTGACGGAACCTTCTGGGAAAAAGCAGGCAAGCCGGTCGAGACTGGCGAGGAATACGACCTGGTCGTGGTCGGGGGCGGCATCAGTGGTTTGGCGGCGGCCTACTTCTATCGCAAGCAAGCCGGGCCTTCAGCTCACATTCTCATCCTGGACAATCACGACGATTTTGGCGGACATGCCAAAAGAAACGAGTTCCACCTGGGTGGGAGGATGTTGTTGACCAATGGGGGAACTGTCGCCATCGAGTCGCCTTTTCCTTACAGCAAAGAAGCACGCGGACTGCTTGCCGAGTTGGGTATCGATCCCCCGGCACTCCAGAAGAAGTTTGCCGGCAATCGCGGTTCCGGCGGTCTTGGATCCGGCTACTTCTTCGATAAGGAAACGTTTGGAATCGAGCGCTTGGTTACGAACGCGCCTGGGGGCCATGGTCGACAGGCTGCGTCAGGCAAATGGGCGGAATTTCTCGCACGGACCCCGCTTTCAGTGCAGGCTCAGCAGGACATCGTCCGGATTCAAGAGGCCAAAGTCGATTACATGGAAGGAGTGCCTCAGGAGCAGAAGAAATCTCGGCTCACCAAAATGAGCTACAAGGATTTCCTGCTCAATGTGGTGAAGGCTCACCCGGATGTCATTCCCTTTTACCAGAGTCGTACGCACGGGCTTTACGGGATCGGGATCGATGCGGTTCCGGCGCTGGATTGCTGGGCAATCCACTTCCCCGGGTTTCAAGGCATGGGCCTTGATCGCGTGCCTTCAAAGGGGCTGACTTTCACGGCGCTGGGGGAAGTAACACCGCAGGAGGAATTTCACTTTCACTTTCCCGACGGCAACGCGTCGATCGCCCGCATGCTGGTGCGGTCGTTAGTTCCCGGTTCGGCTCCTGGGGACACGGCCGAGGATATTGTCACGGCCAAGATGGATTACGCTCGCCTCGATCATGTCGATTCTCCCGTCCGCATACGTCTGAACAGCACCGTGGTCCTTGCGCGGCATGTTGGAGACGTTACATCCGCCAAACAAGTGGAGGTGGTGTATGGCCGCGACCAAAAAGCGTACAGCGTGCGCGGCAAAGCAGCGGTGCTGGCGTGCTGGAATATGGTCATTCCGTATCTTTGTCCGGACCTGCCTGCGGAGCAGAAAGACGCGCTGCATTACGGAGTGAAAGTGCCCCTGGTTTACTCAGTTGTGGGCCTCCGCAACTGGACCTCATTTCACAAGCTTGGACTCCGGGGCGTCTCCTGTCCAGGGATGTATCACAGCTCCATGAATTTGGATCAAGGCGCAAATATCGGTGACTATAAGCCGTCGGAGTCTCCCGATGACCCGATCTTGGTGCACATGCTGCGCACTCCGTGCCAACCCGGTCTTTCTGCCAGGGAACAGCAGCGTGCGGGGCATTACGAGTTACTCGCTACACCCTTTGAGACTTTTGAACGAAACATCCGCGACCAATTTGTCCGTGTGTTGGGCAGCGGCGGGTTTGACCCTGCCCTCGATATCGAGGCGATTACGGTCAACCGCTGGCCCCATGGATATGCGTACGAGTACAACCCGCTTTG
>Ga0070733_10001346_pt1 | contig 18471 bp, 15 predicted proteins | sample Coa_R1_9_FD_66450 | JGI IMG/M metagenome (GOLD analysis project Ga0070733, IMG submission 66450) | Surface soil microbial communities from Centralia Pennsylvania, which are recovering from an underground coalmine fire - Coalmine... | ecosystem: Environmental > Terrestrial > Soil > Unclassified ... | reverse complement strand
GCAGTAAGGCACATTCTGTGGCATGGGGATATTTTCATGTACCGACGAAATGTTGATAATACGCCCGGCTGTTTTGCGCTTGACCATCTCACGGGCAGCGGCTTGAGCGCAGAAAAATGCACCTTTGAGGTCAATACTTAACACACGATCAAATTGTTGTTCGGTGACATCCAGAAACGGGCTATGAATTTCCATTCCTGCATTGTTGACCAGGATATCCAGGCGGTTGAAGCGTTCTACCGTCTGCTGGATGAGGCTTGTCACCTGTTGATATTGCGACACATCCGCCTGTATCACCAGGGCTTTGCCGTGGTTCTGCTCGATACGCTGCCGTACGTCCTCCGCTTTGTCGAGCGCATGGGCATAATTCACGACAACGACCGCTCCTTCGCTCGCAAACTGCAAGGCAATGGCGCGACCGATGCCGCTATCGGCCCCAGTAACAATGGCGACTTTCTGATCGAGTTGTCCCATATAAGTATCCTTTCCTTTTTGAAAAATGTTGCTTTTCTACTACGAGGCTGCTTTTATCCTGTGGCTCAGTTGCCGGATGGCAGCATACGTCTCTGGAATAACCAGGGGTACCGTGGCAAGCGTTGTAGCAGCAGCAAGGAGACACCAGGAGCAGAATGCCTGGTATTTTGTCTTTTGATCAAAGAACAGTCTGATAGCCTGAGAGAGATCGAATGCCACTTTTGCTGCCAGGGCTAAAGGAATCCAGGGCTGCTCCCTTACGCGATCCTGTCCCCCCATTGCTGCTAATCCCATTGTCACAGCGTAATTGCCCAATCCAAGTATGCCATCGGGCGTCGAGAACCGCGAGTAGGCTTCCGCTGAGGCATCCACTGTGTCCGCATCCAGACCTGGCAGAGGTGGCTCTGGCAGGTGCTTGATGATACCCACCTGGTAGAGCGTAATGAGGCCCATAGCGCCAACGGCCACCATTGAGAGACCAACGATGCCGCGCCGCTGCCCTAGAAAATTCCCTGAGCCGAAGCGTAATTGCCGGCTTAATTCTTCTGGTTTCATTTTCCTCTCCTGATGACAGTTGCGGTAACCACTCCCGCGATGCCAGCGCCAACGAGTCCGAGCAAACCACGATGGGTATCCGCCCATACCTGCCAGCTCTTATCGATGGCTTTTTCATCAAAAGCGCCATGCGCTCCATAATCCTTGTCATCATCGACAGGTTTCCAGAGGTTATTGGGTGCGTTCGGATCGGCAGGTTGGCTGGTTTGTTGCGACTTGAAGCCTGTCCTACCAAGATACCAGTCTCCGAATCCCGGTACAATCTTATTGGCCTGTATCACGATAACCGTGGACAAACCAACAAACAGTTGGCGGCGGTAGTGGTCAGCAACATATGCCACGGCATCGGCAATAACTTCGGGCTGGTAAATTGGTGGCACGGGCTGCGCTTTGCGGGGAAGACGGTTCTTGACCCATCCAAACTGCGGCGTGTTCACGGCGGGAAGCTCCACCATTGAGATTTTGACATGGCTTTTATCATGATCTAACTCACAGCGTAAGGATTCGGTGAAGCCCTGGATCGCATGTTTAGCCCCACAATAGGCTGATTGCAGCGGGATACCCCTGTAGGCCAAGGCAGAACCGATCTGAATGATTCTGCCTTTGTCACGCGGCAGCATTCTGCCGAGCGCGGCCAAAGTTCCGTAGACATATCCAAGATAGGTCACTTCGGTGACGCGCTTATATTCTTCTGGCTTCATCTCCTTCACAGGCGAAAAGACCGAAGTCATTGCAACATTAATCCAGATATCGATGGGACCGAAGGTCTCCTCGACCTTTGCTGCAGCAGCTTCTACCTGGTCGGCATCAGCCATGTCGGTTGGTATCACCAGGGCCTGCCCCCCCGCAACCTCGGCATCCCTGCGCGCTCCCTCCAACCCCTTATGCCCACGAGCAAGAAGTCCAATGCACGCTCCTCGTTTTGCAAACGCCTGTACAATGGCGCGTCCTACTCCAGCCGACGCCCCCGTCACAACGACAACTTCTGGTTTGATCTTTATATAGGATATAGATGGTCTCATCCCTCTACAACCAGCCAATCCAAATCGCGGGGAAGCGCAGATGAGAGCACTTCATTTCCATCCGCTTGAACGACAACATTATCATTGAGGCGTATGCCACCTTTCCCATCGATATATACCGCTGGCTCCATGTTATGCACCATACCGCTAAGCAGCGTAGCCTTGGAAGCCGGATGCAACACGGGGACGGCAGCATGATTGATGGCCTGGAAACCAAAACCATGTCCTAAGCCGTGCTTGAAGGCGCTGCCAAAGCCTGCCTGCTGCATGACGTTACGCGCAGCGCCATCGACGGCGTATGCGCTGGCGCCATCTCGAATATCCTTCAGAGCGGCGTCCTGAGCCGCAACACAAGCCTGGTGCGCTTTGCGCCACTCGTCGCTGATGTCGCCCGCGAAGAAGGTGCGCGTCAGTTCGGCCCAGTAACCGTTGATGCCAATCTCCATCTGCACCGTCACGGTATCTCCCCGTTTGATGGCGGCATTTGAGGTCAGGTTGAAGGCGCGGTAAGCCAGAGCTGCGCGAACGCCTGCCATGACATGGACATGGGGCTGGACATGACGGGTACCAGGAGCTGCATAACCAGTACGGAGCAAGGCTGCATACGTTGCGGCTGCGACATCTGCCTCCGTCGCTCCCACGCGAATGGCCTCCCGAGCAGCGGCAAATCCTTGATAGGCAACAGCCTCGCAGCGCCTGATAGCGCCCAGTTCCTCCTCAGTTTTGATCGCAGCAAGCTCATCAAGCATGGAGGTGGCATCGCGCAGGTAGCCGCCGAGAAACAACTGGTGGAGGAGATCGAGCGTCGTCGGCCCCGGAACGCCTACCTGGGTGTACGCAGTGGCGATGGGTGAGTGTCCACCTTCGTAGCCAATAACCGCGTTTTCATTCAATTTTGCCGAGCGCAGCAACTCCGCTAACGGTTCGCGCACGGCCTGGATGGTATTGCCGATATGCTCCATCGTCTCCTCTGAGAACGTTTTCACCTCGACCGCTGCACCCTGTGGCACGAGGTCCTCTTCATCCTTCGGCACGACGAGACGAATTTCGACCTCCCGGACATTATTGAGTGAGACAACACAAAATGAATTGCCCAGAATTGGTTGGTAGCCGGTCAGCATGACCACGTTTTGCGGCGTCCGGCATACGAGCACGTGAAAATCTGCGCCTCTTTGCTTGAACATTTCTATGATGCGTTTGGCACGTGTCTTATCCATATTTTTTCTCCATTTCTATTCCATCCACTATTTTTGTGGTTCTTTCAAAAACCTGCCCCTGCGGTCGTTCTGGCAGCGCCTCACTTTATCCTGGGTACCCCTTTACCCGATACACCCGCAGGCGAGAGATGCTGGCGCACGGGTGGCCTGGTCACCGTACCGGGGCGTCCCGCCAGGACATTCTCACCCTCAGAGATCAGGTAGTCCGCGGTGCGCGCCGCCAACGCCTGGATCGTCAGACCAGGGTTGGCTGATCCCTGCGTAGGCAACAGACTCCCATCACAGACGAAGAGATTCGGAATGTCGTGCGTGCGACCGAAGCTGTCGGTGACGGAAGTGCGCGCATCCTTGCCCATACGCGCACCTCCCACGAGGTGCGCGTAGCGCGGTTCCTCTACGACCTCTTGAGCGCCAGCCGCGTACATGATCTCCGTGGTTTTGGCGACACCGAATTTGGCGACCTTCTTGTCGTTGTCGTGCAACCTGAACGTGATCCGGGCGACACGCAGTCCATAGCGGTCGGTCTCATGCGCCAGTTCAACGCGATTATCTTCCCAGGGCAAGATTTCGCCGAGCACGCCCAGCGCTGCCCAGTGATTGTAGTCCATCATCACGCGGCGCATCCCCCACCCCCAGGCTCCCTTCGCAACCATCATCTGCTTGGCAAAGGCAATGGGTAATGGCCCGACCGTCTGAATGGCGAAGCCACGCGCGAAGTCGCGTTTCGGGTCGGTTTCGTAGAACTCCTCGGTCAGCGCGTGCGCTGGCGGCGCTTTGTACATGCGGATAGGCTCCTCGAAGCGCCCAAGCACGACGTTGCCAATCTGCACCATCAGGTACTTGCCCAGCGTGCCACTCGAGTTCGCCAGCCCATTTTCGAAGCCCGGACAGGCGGAGTTCAAGAGCAGGCGCGGCGTCTCGATGGCATAGCCACACACGATGACGACTTTAGCTTTCTGTTCTCGCTCGTTGCCATCGGCATCGAAATAGGTGACTCCCGTCACGCGCCCATTTTTGCCCATGTTGATGCGCGAGACCATACAATTGTCGCGAATCTCGGCGCCGTGCCGGATGGCGTCGGGAACATGGCTGATGAGCGTACTCTGCTTGGCGCCCACTTTGCAGCCCTGGATACAGAAGCCGCGATAGATGCAGTGCTGGCGGTCGCCGTGCGAGCCTTCGAGAATGGCAACTGGCCCTCCCGCGCACACGCGAATACCCAACTTCGTGCAGCCTTTAATCAGCACATCACCCACGCCGCCCATTGGATGCGGCCCGTAGATGTAGCCATGCGGGTCGCCCCAGGGGTAGTAGGCGGGACCGGAGACGGGTATTTCTCTTTCGAGTAGTTCATAATATGGTTTGAGATCTTCATAAGCCATGGGCCAGTCTACGCCTACGCCATCTTCGGAATAGACGCGGAAATCCGAGGGGTGAAAGCGCGGCGCAAATCCGGCCCAGTGAACCGAACCGCCCCCGACGCCGCGGCCGCTGTTGTTTGCGCCAAGAGCTATCGGGTCATCTCCGCCTGTGATACGCAGCTCGTTCCAGTACAGCTTAGATGAACCTGCCTCATCGCTGACCCAATCGCGCTCAGTATCCCAAAAAGGCCCCGCTTCAATCCCCATCACACGAAACCCTGCGCGTGCAAGTCGCTGTAGCAGCACGCCTCCCGCCGCTCCGACGCCCACAATACAGAAATCAACCACCTCGCCAGGAGCATAGCGATACATAGGGAAATCGATTTTCTGAACCGGTCCTAACATATGCGCACCGGTGTTCGGAGCCTTAAACGCTCCGAAAAGTGGATTTTTCATACCATACTCTTCTCACTTGTCTGATGCTTCATCACAGATGACTCAATGCGTTCCTTCTTGTCCGGGCGGCTGCTGTTTATGACCTCCAGGGCCGCCAAGCGGCCTATACTCGTCGGAGAGTGATGTGGGCGGCGCTTTCCACTCATAGCGCTGTTCTTCGACTTCCCAGGGTTCTGGCTTGCCGCCTTCGAGACGCATATACCCGCGTGGATAGGCGGGACCGCCAAAACCAACCTCATCCCAGGCATAAGGATGGGCATAATAGGCTTCAAGCACATCCTGCATCAGCAGCATCCAGAAGCGCGCCACCGGCATCTTTTGCCAGATCTCCGCACCTGCTGGCGGGTTGCCGTCGTGAATTGTCTGGAGCGCCTGGTCTTGTTCGCGCGGCTCAAGCTGTACAAAAGGTCGATGAAACAGATGGTGCGCAATGGCTTCAATCGCTTGCAGGCCGAAGCGGTGCGCCTCGTGATCCTCGGGCATATCCTCGAAGCGATAGCCATCAATACGCCGGTTGTACAGCCGGTCATCGATGTAGTTCACGACCGGAATCTTATGCGCTGCGTCGCGATCATCCTGCGGCAGCAAACGATCGCACACGGCTTGCATCAAGCGCGCCTCTTCAGCGGAGAAGAAACGAACCGGCGGAACATGTTCCACACGCGCCAGCACCACTCTGCGCGTGGCCTCATCCCAGAAAGCCTGCTGCGAAAGCGTCTGGAAGCCTTGATAATAGCCGGGCTGGGCGCGGGGCGCCAGTGGTTGGCCTGTTTGCGCGTCTACCGGCAGGCGTTTATCGTCTCCCTGCTGCTCTGTGCCCATTTGATCCTGTAACCCGCGTCCATTTTTTTTCACGAGCTTCATAACTTTACTTTGCCCTCCGTAGCAGACTCGCCAGCAGGCCCAGAAAGCCGGTGGCGGCAAACAGCAGCGGCGCAAAAATGGGCGGCCCATAGAGGATGTTGTACAGCGGGAGCTTAGCTCCCCCCGGTCGCCGCAGCACGCCGCGAACATGATAAAAGAAGCCAATTGCTCCACTGAACAGCGCCAACGCGGATGTCAACGGCAGCAATGTGCGCGCCAGCGCGCGGCTCCAGACTGAGCCAATACCCGCAATCATCACAGCAGGTGTTAAGAGGATGGGCACCCACTCGATGCGGTAAGTAAAGTTGTTCTTGTAATGGGAGTAGAGCGACTCGAAACCACTGAAAAACGCGGAAATCGCCGTGGCGACCCCCATGACACGCTGGAAACGCCCCTCGCGTATATCCTGTTCGACGGCGCTGATATCCCGCGTGATCGCGCGCGGAAGTACATCCATCCAAAGAGGACGCCTGGCGCTAGTAGAGCGCACCTGCGCGCGCGCTGCCTGGGGGAGATCATCCTCACGGCGCAAGAATGTGGTAATCACGCCAAAAAAGCCGCTCGTGGCGAAGAGCAACGGAGCTAGTACCGGTGGCCCCATCACGATATTGAAGACCGGAATGCGCCATCCGCCTGGCTTGCGTTGGATACCACGAATGTGCATGATGAAGCCGACAACGCCATCCAGAATTGTGATGAGCGAAACAATGGGCAAGAGGACTCGCGCCGCCCAGCGGTTGAATACCGCCCACATGCCAGCGATACATAGCACCAGGCTGAGGAACACCGGGGTATACATGATCTGCTGGCTGTAGCTTCCCACGTAGTGCTCATAGGTCACCTCGAGTCCGCTGAGCAGGCTTGAGAAAGCGGTGATCAGCGCGAGGCTGCGCTGAAATCGTCCCTCGCGGATATGCTGGAGCGCCACCTTTTCGTCATGGGCAAGCGTTTTGAGCGCCATTATGATCTCCTTTTCTCATACCTGCAGTTACTTCTCTTTGTGCGGCAGGAAGCTCGTAGCCATGCTCTTCAGCGACTGCTTGATGATGCCGCCCTCTTCTGGATCGCCTTTCAGCAGCGCCGACATATACTCCTTCGCCTCCTCAAACGAGATGTGCGGCGGTATGGTGGGAACATCACCAGAGGTATATGCCTCGAAAATCACAGGCCGATCAGCTGAAAGAGCCTCGTTCCAGGCGCTCCCGACATCCTCCGGCCTGTCCACGCGAATACCTTTCAGCCCAAGCGAATCAGCAAATTGGGCATAGGGGAAATCGGGCAGATCCTGCGTCGACGGGAGTTTTGGGTTCCCCGCTTCTATGCGCATCTCCCAGGTGACCTGGTTCAAATCGCGATTGTTGAGCACGAGGAAGATCAGCCGGGGATCGCTCCACCTTTTCCAGTACTTTTTGACGGTAATCATTTCGTTGATGCCATTCATCTGCATCGCACCGTCTCCAGTCAAGGCAATCGGCACGCGATCGGGGTAAGCGAACTTGGCTGCGATGGCATACGGAACAGCACCACCCATCGTGGCAAGACTGCCAGAGAGCGAACCCATCATTCCGCGGCGAATCTTGATGATCCGTCCATACCAGTTCGTTGCGGTTCCCGCATCACCCGTCAAAATGGCGTTGTCCGGCAGGCGCTTTGATAGTTCCCAGAAGACACGCTCTGGATTAAGGGGGTCGGCGCTTTCCATACAACGCGCTTCTACTAGCTCCCACCAGCTTTTGTGGTTTGCCTCGATCTTTTCACGCCATGATCGATCCATTTTGTGCCGCAACAACGGGATCAGCGCTTGTAATGTCTCAGCGCTGTCACCTACCAGGTTGACTTCCATGGGATAGCGCAGGCTGAGCATCTTTCCATCGATGTCGATCTGCACGCCGCGCGCCTGTCCCTCCCTGGGCAAAAACTCTGCATAGGGAAAGCTGGAGCCAATCATCAGCAGGGTATCACAGTCCGCCATCATGTCAAAGCTCGGCTTCGTGCCAAGCAGACCAATGCACCCGGTCACCCAGGGAAGATCATCCGGCAGCACCTGTTTGCCAAGCAATGCTTTCGCCGCGCCCGCGCCCAGCAGGTCCGCCACCTCAATGACCTCGTCGACGGCATACTTTGCGCCTGCGCCAACCAGAATGGCAACCTTCTTGCCCGCGTTGAGAATATCGGCTGCGCGCTTGAGATCAGCATCGGAAGGAGTAAGGTGAAGAGAGGGGTAGCCCAGGCCCGTATGCAGCGTGTTATGCGCATGCGGGGGCGCCTCGACGGCATCTAGCTCTTGCACATCTTTGGGGACGATGATGCAGGTTACCGATCGCTCTGCCTGGGCAATACGCATGGCGCGGTCGACCAGCTGCCGTATCTGCACCGGGCTGGAAGCCATGTACACGTACTCGCTCGCTACATCTTTGAACAAGGAGACCAGGTCAACCTCTTGCTGGTAGTTGCCGCCGATGGCAGAACGGGCAGCCTGGCCCACAATTGCCACGACGGGTTGATGATCCATCTTGGCATCATACAACCCATTCAGTAGGTGAATGGCGCCTGGTCCCGACGTGGCCAGGCAAACGCCCACCTCGCCGGTGAATTTGGCATGCGCGCACGCCATGAATGCCGCCATCTCCTCGTGCCGAACCTGCACGAACTCAAACAGGTCCTGATGACGCTCGAGACCTCCCAGGAGGCCGTTAATGCCATCACCTGGATAGCCATAAATACGCTTGGCTCCCCACTCTGAGAGCCGTTTTAACAAAAAATCGCTTACTGTATCACTCATAAATCATGTTGCCTTTCTTTGTGTGAAGCACACATATACAACTGGAGTGTGCATTAGATTTCGGCGCCCCTACCGAAATATTGAAAATCCTCGCGGAAGCCTCCCTGCCCTTCACCAATATGGCTGTAATCCGCGACCATCTCAATCGAGCGCAGATACTTCACCATCTTGTAACCCAGAACTGTCTCAACCCGCAAACGCAGGGGAGCGCCATGAAGAATGGGCAGTGGCTGGCCATTCATTTCATAGGCAAGAATGGTCTGCGGATGCTTTGCCAGTTCCATGTCAATAACCTCATAAAAGACCTGGTTCTGTGCTTCTGTAAGCTCAGGCTTGACCGACTGCTTGCCACATTGGTAAGACGTAAATACCGCATATTTTGCTTCAGGCAAGGCTCCACAGAACTTCAGAACCTCCGTCATGGGTACTCCCCCCCATTCGGCAACGCCAGACCAGCCCTGGATACAGTTATGCTTGGTGATCTGCGTCTGCTTTGGCAGATTGCGCAAGTCGTCGAGCGAGAATGCCGTTGGATTTACCACAAGGCCGGACACTTCAAGCTTCCAGTCCAGAAAGTTATGCTGCGCCAGTTGCCTGTATTCCTCGCTCTCTGGTGGACGCCCGTTGACCCAGAAATACGGCGAAATGTCGGATTGCTTGTAGCGCTGCTTCGATTCCTCTCTGTGCAGGAGCGCCTTTCGCACAGGATCTACCAGAACTCCGAGCGCGCGCTGCATCCCCCGGCGGTTTCGCAGCGTCTGCCATGATGCCCCTGCATAGATCACGGCGACGACGATCAAGGCAAGTACTGCAATCGCGATGGCTATCCCCAGACTTGTATTCGTATCGCCAAAGACGATGTTGCGAATGTTGTCCTGAAAATGCACGATCAAGACCAACGCCGTATGCACAATAATAAAGAGAAGGAAGGCAATCAGGCTCAGAAAATGGAAGCTGCGCGCAGCTTGTCTACCTCCAAAGAGCTTGATATACCACGGGAAACGGGCCTCAATCGACGGCGACATGGCCGCTCCCGTTAAAATCATGAATGGCCCCAGCAGGAAGACAACTCCAGCATAGGCAAGTTGCTGTAATGGATCGTAGGGCTTAAAATCGCTGGCCGCTGGAATATGCAATGTTATGTACGTTAGCAGGGTATGCCAGGCAGCCGGAAAGATCGCCCAGGAGGTTGGAATGAGGCGAGCCCATTCACCGGTTGCAAAAAGCAAGACGATGTACACGATTCCGTTCAGTATCCAGAAGATGACCGAGAAGAAATGCCAATGGCGACCCAGGCCGAGGTTGTCCTTCCCCGGAAGAGCTAACCAGGTAGGGACGGATACCTCATCGTCCATCGACGTATATACCCTGTCCCTGGGTACTTTCTTCCTGACCAGGTTGAGCCAGGCGCTATCCGGGTCGCAGCCGTCATTCCAGTACAGCCTGGGATGGGCTCCCGCTATCTGGAGACCACTACGAATCACCAGGCCGATAAAGAGCAGATTGATGTAGTGGGTAAGGCGCAACCACCAGGGAAATGCGAGCGATGCGATTACAATATGCATGATCATGCGTTATCCTTACATCATTGCTAATGGTTTATTAAGAAACGTATCTATTCTGAGTGGCACTGAACTGAAGTTGCGAAAAGCGAAAGTTTCTCTTTGTTCATCATGTTCAGAAAATATGTCGTGTCACGATGCATCTACAAGTAATACTCTCTAACACTCCATAGAGTTTCAGATTCTAGAGAGAACTGCCAGCGCCGTGTCAAAAATGCGAGGGAGCAACCGATAGAGCGATCGGCGAATTCACCGAAGCGGGGATTGGATATCTCATTGCCATGCAACCGGGGCTGTTGCAAGATTGGGAACACAAGCATCCAGGCATGGCGACCGCAAGGGCCGCCACTACTATACTACGAGCAATGGCCTGGGGAGCCGTCATATCGTAGTGGCGGCCCTTGCGGTCGCCATGGCTCAACGACCTTGCAACAGCCCTTGCCAGGCAACCAGATGCGCAAGGAGCACCGTGGCTCAGGTCGTGCAGCTCATGGTATCAGGGTTTCTTTTCATGTGAACTGGTATGGGGCTTTGCGACCTTCTTGGTCTTTTTTAGCGCTGAGCCTTTATGCATTGCTTCATGATCTGATTTATCGCTTTTAATCATATATTGTGGTTCATCTTTCGAAGCATGCACTTTATAGCCCTTAAAAGTTATTTCTGAAGTAACCTTTTTGATGATTGTGCCGGTTACTCTGCCAGCTTCCGAGTTCCATTCAACGTGGTCTCCAACTTTGAAATCGTCTTTCATAGTTCCTCCTTCTCATGTCCTCCGATGATTTCATTCATGTAACTCTAGCTGGCATGCTGCATTCTTCTTTATGTTTGAACACAGGTCGCAAAGTGGCCTGAGTTGCCTTTGTGCTCCCCGTGAGTAGGTGTGACCCGTTCGAGCGTCAGTCGCGCGGGTGATGTCTGCTCGCTGATGGGTAAGGCCACCATCAGCACGCCATTGCCATAAGTGACGTTGGCGCACGCCGCATTGACCGGTACCGGGAGTGCAAGCTCACGGTGATAGGCGCCCACGCTCCACTCATCGAGCAGCAACTCCTTGACCTCCTTCAGCAGAGCACGCTGGTCTCCATGCAGGATGAGGCGACCATCGTTGGTGACTTCGACCATTATGTTCTCAGGTTCCAGTCCAGCCATCGGAGCGGCGATCATCAAGCGTTCGTCTGTTCGGTAGACCTTGACCGGAACATGCTGCTGCTTCACCTGTTCTTGCACCTGTTTCACCTTTCGTTATCAAATCTCTTAGTGGGAACCCCAGACTTCTCGGGCTACACTTGCTACAAGCGCTAGCTTACGACCCTGATCTTCAGGGGTGAGATGATTACCCTCCATGGTGGAGGCAAAGCCGCACTGCGGGCTGAGGGCGAGGCGCTCCAGTGGAATAAAATGGCTGGCTTCCTCGATACGCCTGCGCAGTTCACCGGCAGTTTCAAGGCGCGGCTTCTTGGTTGTGACCAGGCCGAGTACCACAAAACGATCCTCCGGCACATGTTGCAGCGGTTCAAATCCTCCTGAGCGAGCATCGTCGTATTCGAGCAGGAAGCGATGAAAGTGAGTCTGGGAGAATATGCGTGAAATCGGTTCGTAGTCACCACTGGCATAGAATTTGCTCTGGTTGTTCCCACGGCAGATGTGAATGCCGAACGTGATTCCTGTGTGGCCATCAATGATGGCGTTGTCCATTTCAATACACACCTCAATGAGCTTATCAGGGTCGCTCCCACGCTGGCGATAGCCTTCGCGCATCTGGGGATCGAGGAGAGCGGCATACTGGGGAGCATCGATCTGGATGTAGGTACAGCCTAAGCGAATCAGTTCCTCCACTTCACGCCGCGAGAAGTCTACGATATCAGCAAGATAGGCATCGCGGGAGGGATAGGCTGCTTTCGACTTCTCAGGGTCATAATAGGCAGCCGCCTGCTGCGCGCTCAGCATGGTGACTTTCCGAGGGTGAGATGTACGTGACCGCAGGTACACCCACTCCTCTGCGCACATGCTCCTCTTCCATTGAAGCTTCTCTACCACCACGGGACGCTTGAGCACCAGTTGCTCACCACTCTCGTCCCGAAAGGGGATGGCCCAGCCTCCGTACTTATCGAAGCCTTCCAGTGCGTCGATGAGATGACCATAGAAGGCATAGCGCCGCATTTCTCCGTCGGTAATCACGTCAATGCCAGCAGCTTCTTGTAGAGCGATCGCTTCGTTCACCGCCTGGTCCTCTACATTTTTGAAGTCGGTTGCGCTGAGTTGACCTGTTTCGAATTGCTTCCGTGCTTCCACCAGGTATGTAGGTCTGAGCAGGCTTCCTACCACTTCGCTACGATAGGTCATTTTCAATTACCTCCTAAATCTTATGGATCCGCAAAGGAGCTGAGCCGACGACAATGCATGTTGCTTGTAACCTGCTAGTAGCAGTATACTGGATTTATTCCTCAACATGCAACGGCGCGCATTCCCTGACGACTCCTAAGGGCGCGATTCACGTTGGGAGGCAACGAGGGAGGCGTACCAGCGGCCGCTGTCTTTGATGATGCGGCGCTGGGTGGGATAATCAACATAGACCAGGCCGAAGCGCTTGCGGTAGCCCTCGGACCACTCAAAGTTGTCCAGGAAGGACCAGACGATGTAGCCCTTGATGGGTACACCCTGGCGTAAGACCTGGGCAACGATTTGAATATGTTCCCGCAGATAGTCTATGCGCTGCTGGTCGTGAATGTTGCCGTTACCGTCCAGGTGATCGTCGAAGGCGGCGCCACTTTCGGTGACAAACAGGGCTTTCGGGGCGTATTCGCTGTGAATACGCGTCAGGATGTTGGCGAGGCCGTCGGGGAAGATCTCCCAGCCCATTTCAGTGTAGGACGCGCCGGGGATGCGCTCAACATATTCATAGCTAGCGGCGGGTACCGTGTGTTCCGCTATGATCGCGGGATCTGTGCAGCTCCGCACGAGCATACGCGAGTAGTAGTTGACGCCGAGGAAATCAATGGGGATGGAGATGATGGAAAAATCATCTTCACGGGTAGGAGGCGGAGCCACCCCCAGATCGGTAAAAAGATCGTCTGGATAGCGCCCACGAAAGAGTGGATCGAGGAACCAGCGATTGCGAAAGGTATCGGCCTGTTTGACGGCGAGCAGTGTTTCGGGGCGATCATCGGCGGCGTAGGCGGGATAAAAGTCGAGGGCAATGCCTACCTGCGCCTGGGGAGAGAGATGCGCGCGCAGGCGTGGCACAGAAAGACCGTGCGCGAGCAAGATATGATGGCCTGCGTTCACGGCCAGTTGTTTATCGCGCAGGCCGGGAGCATGAGTGCCCAGGGCATAGCCGAGGTAGGCGCTACACCAGGGTTCGTTCTGCGTCAGCCACCAGTGGACGCGGTCTCCCAGGCGGCGCGCCACCACCTCGGCATAGTCGGCGAAAGCATAAGCTGTATCGCGAACGAGCCAGCCACCGCGATCCTGCAAGGTCAAGGGCAGATCCCAGTGATAGAGCGTGGCGAGGGGTTGAATGCCCTGGGCGAGCAGGGCATCGACCAGGCGGTCGTAAAAATCCAGGCCGCGTTCATTGACGGCCCCCGTGCCTTGCGGCAGGATGCGCGGCCAGGAGAGCGAGAAGCGATAAGCGCTCAAGTTGAGTCTGGCCATAAGCGCAACATCTTCTTCCATACGGTGATAGTGATCCGCCGCAATCTCGCCAGTCTGGCCCTGGTACGTAGCGCCGGGCACGGCGACGAAGCGATCCCACATTGAAGGAGCGCGCCCGTCTTCATGCACCGCTCCCTCTATCTGATAGGCTGAGGTAGCGGCGCCCCAGAGAAAATCAGGCGGGAAGGCAGCAGTTGCCGGATCTGACTGCGTATTTAGATGGGGACTTAACAAAGATGCGGTTTCGTTGGTAATGCTCATCGATTCTCCTGTTCATCATCGGTGGACTCGATAAATCATCGGTGGACTCGATAAATCGAGTCCCTACTAGTTTGTTGTGTTTTGCGAGGTCATCTGCGGCAAGGATGCCTCAGCCTCTCCAGCACGTGCTGGTTTCTTTTGTGGCAACAACCGCTTGCGCGGCGGACGCTCGACCCGCAGGCGGGGATTCGCCAGTTCGTCAATACCGAAATTGATAAATGCTAAGCCTGCGCAGAGCACAGCTACACATAACCCCGCCGGGACGAATTCCCACCATTTTCCGTATATTAGCGCTGTGTTAGCCTGTGCCCAGTACAATATCACTCCCCAGCTTGCCCGAGACAAGTCACCAAGACCAAGAAACTCAAGGGCAACCTCGGCGCCAACGGCGTAAACAAAGGTACCTATAAAAGTAGAAGCAACCAGCGCTATTTCATTGGGCAGTATCTCAGCAAAGATGATGCGTAACGTGGTTTCACCAGTTGCACGTGCGGCTGCCACAAATTCGCGCTCTTTCAACGAGAGCGTCTGCGCACGTAAGACGCGCGCTCCATAGCTCCAGGATGTAAAGAGCAAGACCAGCGCAATCACAAACTCACTCTTATTAGCAGCATCGGCACTGCTTGCCAGAGCAGCAAGCACAATAGCAAGGGGCAGACCCGGCAAGATCAGGAAAACGTTAATGATCAAGGAGAGCACTTCACCAATTATACCGCCAAAGTAGGCAGAGGTCAGGCCAAAGAAAACCTGCAACGCAGTAGAGCCGATTGCCGCGAAGAAGCCAATCACCAGAGAGATGCGCGCTCCATAGACGATCTGGGCTAACATATCCTGGCCCAGACTTGTTGTGCCCAGGATGTGCGCGGACGACGGAGGAAGCGCACCCCGAACTATAGATGCATTAGGGTCATAGGGTGTCAGAAGCGGCGCTGCAAGAGCTACCAGCACAAAAAAGGCGACCACTCCTACACCAGTGGAGATTTTAAGATTAGATGTTATGATACGGAAGATACTGCTCCCATGTCCTTTTGCTCTGTTCAGAATACTGGCGGATTCGATATGCTGATCTGTTAAATTTGTTGCTTGCATTGTTTAGTTCCTCCCCTGTCGCACACGCGGATCAAGGAACGTGTAGACCAACTCGGACAGGTAATTCGCGCTGAGCACGGCAATAGCGATCACCAGGAAACATCCCTCAACCAGGGGGTAATCATCGCCTTGAACAGCGTTATACAATGCGAAGCCGATGCCAGGATAGTTGAAAACGATTTCTGTGAGCAAGGAGCCACTGACCACCAGGCCCAAAGAGATAGAGAAGCTGGTAATACTGGGCAAAATCGCGTTGCGTGCCGCGTAATTAAACATCACACGTCTTTCAGGCAGACCCTTAGCCTGCGCCATCAGTACGTAATCTTCTGAAAGCGTCGTGATCATCGTATTACGCATGGTCAGCACCCAGCCAGCCAGCGAACCGATGACCAGCGTGGTGACCGGAAGAATGGCGTGTTGAGCGACGCTGCCGATAAAATCGAGGTTCCAGCCAGGAGCTACATTGAACACATCATAACCACTATCGGTTGGGAACCAGTTCAGGTTCACACCAAAAATGTAAATCAGCGCCAGGGCCATCCAGAAATAGGGGACAGCAGAGAAAAACGTCAGGATTGGAGGCACAGCGGTATCGTACCAGGAGCCGCGCCTCCAGGCGACCAACATACCGATCAGGGTGCCAATGAGAAAGCTCAGAATGACGGCGACTCCAACCAGGCCTATGGTCCAGGGTAAACTTTGTGCCAGGATAGTTGAGACCTGCGACGGAAATTGCGAAACTGAGATGCCCAGCTGACCATGCATTAAGGCGCCCACATAATCGAAGTATTGCTTCCAGAAAGGCACATTCGGGTTTACACCAAATTCTTGCAGCATCGCATTATATTGTGCAGTAGTCACATTCTGTGAATGGATCCTCGCCAGGTACGCTAAGGCAGGATTACCTGGCATCAAGCGCGGGATGATGAAAGTGAACGTCACCGCGGCCCATAGTGCTACCAGGTAAAAGCCCGCACGCCTCAAGAGATGACGCATTACATTTCTCCTTCGAAGTAAGTTAGTCCCCAGTATATGCGGATCTCCAGGGCGACCGCAAAGTTAGCCCCCAGTATATGCGGATCTCCAGGGCGACCGCAAGGGTCGCCCCTACCATACACGGATGGAAATGCAGGAGAGAACGGAAACTAATGGTTGGAGTGGAAGGCGCAAGGGCCTCCACTCCAACCCTAGGAACTAGGACGCCGGTGTCAGATGAAGAATGACGTTCTCTTCATCAGGGAATGTGTAAGGAGCGCCAGAGTCATAGGGATTAGCCGCAGTCGGCCAACCCGTGAAGTGCGTCGTCGTGTATTCATCCCAGTAGACGTTGACGGTCAACGGAATAACTGGTAACTGACTCACCACGATATTCTCGATGCCCTGGATAGCTTGCATCTGAGCAGCGGGATCAGAGGTTGACTGAAACTGCTCAAGCAGTTGATCAGTCTGAGCGGAATACCCGTTGCTGGTTGCCGCGTCCCAGCGCTCGAAGTTGGTGCCAGCGGCAACTTGTGGAGTCGCATTTGCGCTGCTCAGCAACGCCAGGTAGGCGTAGTACGGATTGGGGCCGCTGTTCGTCCAACTGATAGCAGCGTCATAAGCTCCAGTCGAGATGGCCGTGTAATACGGCGTATAGCCGCTCTCCGAATTCATTGACGCTTTGATACCAGCCTTGTTCAGGTCATTCACCATAAACTGAACATCCTGGTCCCAGTCGTTCCAGCCAGCGACAACGTCTATCGACATAGAGAGCACTTTCCCGCTGGCGTCGTGATAGAAACCATCGCTGCCCTTCTTGAAACCAGCCTGGGTCAGATAGCTATCGACCTTAGCCTGGCCACTTTCGAAGGTCATACTTTGATATTGCGACGCGATCCAGTTATTATCGGTGGGTATAATGACGCCGGTTGGATTGGCAACCGCGGCATATTGAGCTACACCCTGTGGCAATTGACTGCGGTCAATCGCCGCGCTGATCGCTTTACGAACCAGGAGGTTATTGAAAGGGGCCTTTGTCAGGTTCAGGTAGAGCATAACAGTGTTACTGGCAGCAAACCACGTGTGATTGTGCTGTGGATCCTTCGCACTAAACACGGAATCGCTGTCGGGGCTCCAACCGATACCCGACCAGTCGAGCTGGCCCTTGACCATATCGGTAATGGCGGTCGTGTTATCTTTGATCGAGGGGATCTGGATCGTTTGAACCTGTGGCTTCGTGCCCCAATAATTGGGGTTGACCGTGTAGGTAATCAGTTCGGGACTCCAACTCTTGAGTATATAGGGACCGGTGCCAACAGGCTTATTGTCATTGGCGAACTTCGCCGGGTCGCCGCTGATAGTTGACCAGATATGCTGTGGCACGATGAAGACCTCGTCACCAATGCGGAAGAGCGCGGTGCTATCCTTGTGTTGCAGCGTGAATACTACTGTGCTGCTATCAGGCGCGGCAACGCTCTTGATAATAGGCAAAACGCCGTTCTGGTCAAGGGCAGGATGCTGCTGCATCAGATCAAAGGTGAACACGACGTCAGCACTTGTGAAAGGCTGGCCGTCATTCCACTTCACATCTGTGCGCAGCTTGAATGTCAACTGCGTCAGATCGCTGGAGTATGAATAGCTGGTGGCCAGCCAGGGTGTAGCCTGACCGGTATACAGGTTTGTGAAGTAGAGCTCTTCGAACAGCAAACCCTGCGCGCCATAATCGCCACCCTGGTTGGTGTTAAAGTATGGGTTAAAGAGATCGGGGTTGGTTTGTCCGGGTGAAGAGAGAATACGCAGTGTCGTTGCATGAGAAGTTGGTGGTGGTGTACTGGCGCCACCGCAGGCGGCCAGCATCATGCCCAGCACGAGCAGCAGCGAGAAGAACGCTACGGCCAGGCGGCGTCTGTGCGGTGAAGATGCTTGATTGGGAGTCATGTCTAACCTCCTAATGCTGGAAAACCGAATCATTCGGTGATTCACGTACATTGAGAAGCCTCCTGGCTTCTACAGCAATGCCGCAAAAAGGACAAAGGAACAACATGACAACGGTACAATGCAGTTGAGCATTGACACAATCCGTTGTATCGATGGATACAGATTGTAAGCACGTTACGTTATCCGTCATTCGCGGTTGTCAATCTCCGCAAACAACCAGTTGCGCAAAGAAAGTGCTCGCTCACCTCCTTCTTACCC
>Ga0070733_10001345_pt1 | contig 18476 bp, 13 predicted proteins | sample Coa_R1_9_FD_66450 | JGI IMG/M metagenome (GOLD analysis project Ga0070733, IMG submission 66450) | Surface soil microbial communities from Centralia Pennsylvania, which are recovering from an underground coalmine fire - Coalmine... | ecosystem: Environmental > Terrestrial > Soil > Unclassified ... | reverse complement strand
ACGTAGCTGAACATCTCTTCTTGCTGCTCGTCGTGTCCCCTCATGCCCACTTAGACGGCTGCTCTCCAGTTGCGTTACAAAAATCGACTTTTTCCGCAGCCTGTGAAGCCGTGCCCTCCCAATTTCTTAATCAGCCGCGGCAGGCGCTCCGCCAAACTCGCGCCGTCCCACCACTTCGAACAGGAACTCGAAAATTTCCACGTGGCGGCGCGCCTGCGCCACGTCTTCTCCCCAAGTATATAACCCGTGGCCGCTAAGAAGGAATCCGTGCGCCTGGGTTTCGCGCTGCAGCCGCGAGGTCACTTTTTCCGCCAGCGCTCGGATGTCCTGGGCGTTTTCGAAAATGGGAATCCACTCGCGATGTTCGTGCGTTCGCACCCCTTCCAGTCCTTTCAGCATTTCGTAACCGGTGATGACCAGCCCCTCTTTTTCGCCGTAGCGCTCGGACAGCAATGTGCTCCAGACCGAATGCGTGTGCAGAATGCAGCCCGCGTGCTTCAAGTGCGCCACTGCCAGGTGCAGAAAGGTCTCGGCCGAAGGCTTTCCTTTGCCGGATATCACGTTGCCGTTACCGTCCACTTGCAGAAAGTCGCGCTCGTTCAGAGCCGATTTATCCAATCCGGAAGAGGTGATCAGCAGTTGCGGCGGCTCGTGCCGCAACACTGCGCTGTAGTTTCCGCTGGTGCCCAGCGCCCAGCCTCGGCCATGAAACTCTCGGCCAATTTTGGCCAGGCTAGAGGCCAGCGCGCGCGGCGAGGCCCGCCGCTCAGTTTTGCGATTCGATGGAGGTTTTGCGCGGCCACTCATTTGTTTGCCGGTTATGAGTATGCCACGCGGCAGCTAATTTTCGCGGACCGCTTCGATCACGCAAATTGGCGACTTGGTCGGCACCAAGCGCGTGAGTTTGAATCCGGCATCGGCCAGCAGTTTGCGATATTCCTCTTCGGAGCGTTCGCGTCCGCCGGGCAACAGCAGCATTTCCAGATCGAGCCACTTGATGAATCCCGGATCGTTGCCGGGCGCAAGAATACATTCGAGAAGGATGACCTTTGCGGAGGGCCGCGCCGCGCTGTGAATGTTGCGCAGAATGGTCGCTGCTTTGGCGTCGTCCCAATCGTGGATGATGTGCTTGAGCACGTAGGCGTCGCCTTCGGGGACGGCCCGAAAGAAATCGCCGTGCGCCGTCGTGCAGCGATCCTGTAGGCCGAGAGAAGCGATTCTCGGTTGCGCGCCGGAGACGACGTGCTCGAGATCGAAGAGTACGCCCCGCGCCGTAGGATATTTTTTCAGGATTTCTGTCAACACCATTCCGTGCCCGCCCGCGACATCCACCAAAGTTTTTCCGGCCAGCCAACTGAAATCGTAGGCATCCAGCGTCGCGGCAATGATGCCCTTGCTGAAGCCGGTCATGGCGTCGTTGAAAATGTCGCCGATGCGATTGTCTTTGGCCAAATAGTCGAAACACGGAAGGCCGTGGGTCTTCTCGCAAACCGTTTCGCCGGTGCGAATGGCGTGAGACATTGCGCTGAACACCTCCAGGTGGAATGGATCGCCAACCCAGAGGACCATCTGGCGCGAGGAGTTCGGCGAGTTGGCACACAGCATCTCGGACATTGCGGTCTGAGAAAACGTGCGCAGCGAACTTTCGGAAAAGACACCTTCGGAAGCCAGCGCGCGCATGACGCGGTACAGAGCGTCTTCGTTGGAGCCGGTTGCGGCGGCCAAGTCGGCAACGTTCCTGGGACCGGATTGGAGCAGGTCAGGAATTCCCAGCGCTGTAACGCCATGGAGCGCGGAAGACATCATAAAACCGACGGACAGGAGAAGAAGTTTTTCGGCTGGATTCGGTCCAGCAGCAGGAGTGGGTACAGATGCGGAAGACATGGTAAGGCCTTTCTGGGCAACAGCCACTGAGCAGATTTACGCGGAGTCAGGATGCCAACACTCGCCATACGATATGGCAACCGACCGCAAAAGGAAACGGGAAAGTGTGCGTCATGGCATGGAAAGTGGGGAGATCGTGGTTGCGACCGCCAAACTGGGGAAGTTTGCGGCCATGAGAGCGGAATTCGCGGGAAATTCTCTCAGGGAATCGGATGCAGGCCGCCCACCGGCTGGGTTATGATAGAGTCTTGGAAACAGACACCTTAGGCACACTAAAATCGGCAAAACGGGAGTGAGATGGCAACGGAATCCAAAGGTAAGGTACTGCTAAGAGTACGGCCGAGAGGCTTTTGCGCGGGCGTGGTGCGCGCGGTAGACATCGTCGAGCTGGCGCTGGAAGCTTACGGCAATCCAGTTTACGTGCACCACGAGATCGTTCATAACACGTATGTGGTTGAGCAGCTTCGCCGCCGCGGCGCTATTTTCGTAGAGTCCATTGATGAAGTTCCGCACGGCGCAGTGTTGGTGTTCAGCGCCCATGGGGTGCCGCCCGGCGTTCGCGACGAAGCGAAAGCGCGTTCGCTGAAAGTGATCGACGCCACCTGCCCACTGGTTACCAAAGTTCATTTCGAAGCGCTCAAGTTTGCCCGCGAAGATCGAACCATCATCCTCATCGGCCACAAAGATCATCAGGAGATTATCGGCACCTCCGGCGAAGCCCCGGACCGCACCATCGTGGTCGATTCGGTGGCCGCTGTGGACAAGCTGGAAGTCAACAATCCAGAAAAACTCGCGTTCCTCACCCAGACGACACTCAGCCTTTATGACACCCAGGAAATTGTCGCGCGCCTTCGCCAGAAATTCCCCAAGATTGTCGGTCCCAAGAGCGATGACATCTGCTACGCCACGCAAAACCGTCAGGAAGCTGTGGAGCAAGTCGCGCAGGACGTCGACCTAATTTTGGTTGTTGGTTCGCAAAACAGCTCCAATTCGAACCGCCTGGTGGAAGTCGCGCAACGCCGCGGCGTCAAAGCAGAATTGATCGATTCCGCTTCTGATATCAATCCCGCGTGGCTGCAAGGTGTCAACAGCGTAGGGTTGACCGCGGGCGCGTCCGCTCCCGAAGTTCTGGTCGAGCAAGTCAGCCAGCGGTTGGCCGAGCACGGCTACACGGATCAGCGGGATCTGGACCTGATTCGCGAAGATGTTCGCTTCACGCTTCCGCCGGAGTTAGCGACTATTGCACCGGCGCCGCGGCGTTAAGTAACCTTAATCAAGCTTTTGGGCACCTTGTTGTCTTGCCAGTGGTAAGGGCGGCACGCGGAAGTTGAGCGGGCCGGATTTTCAGAAACTTCAGGAGACCACTTTGGCGGTGAAAATCGTCCGTCAGCCGAAGAAGATTGCCTTGATTGGCGCGTGTTCCAGCGCTGCGGCATTTCTGGCTGGTACTGAGAAGGCTCCGGCCGCACTTCGTGCCGCGGGTCTTATCGATAAACTGCGGAACGCAGGGTTTGAAGTCACCGATTATGGCGATTGCCCGACGCGGATGTTCGCAGACGACGAAGAACATCGCCGTGCCCGCAATTTGCCGGCGATTGTCGCCGGCCTGAACGACCTGAAACTTCACGCCGAAGTTGCCATCAAGAGCGGCGCGCTGGTGCTGGTGCTTGGCGGCGACTGCGCGCAAGTCATCGGACTGCTTACTGGCGTTCGCCGCTACTACAAGCACGTGAATCTTTTGTGGATGGATCGCGACGCCGATCTCAACACGCCCGCTTCCACTCCCTCCGGCCGCATCGACGGCATGGTGGTCGCCAGCATCATCGGACGCGGCGCGCCGGAACTGGTCCGCTTCTGGGGCGAAAGTCCGCTGGTCCGCGAGCCCGACGTTCTTCTTTACGGTTTGGAGCGCGTGGATCCGCCCGAACAGGAATTTCTCTCCAAATCGCCGCTGCGCTATGTGTACGCTGCGGACATCCAGAAAAAAGGCGCGGCGGCGGGTTCGCGCGATGCGCTTGCTCATCTTCACACCGATTCGCGCGAATTTGTTCTGCACCTCGATACCGACATCATCGCTCAGGAAGAGTTTCCCGCGGTTAATGTTCCAGGAAGCGGCGGTCTGAGTCTCGAAGATGTCCGGCTGTCGCTCCGCGAAGCTCTGGGCCAGAACACGCTCCTTGGTCTGGATGTGGCGCAATACAATCCGGAGCGCGATCCCGACGGCAGCAGCGCGCAAAAACTCGTTGATCTTTTGGTGGACGCGCTTTCTGTACGTCTCGAAGCCCCCGCGGCTCCAGCCGAAGTTCCCGCCGCGAGCGCAGCTCAGCCAGTCTCCGAGGATTCCAATTCATAGTTTTCAATTTGGTTTAACTCGAAACTTTATGTAGCAGCGGCTTTACGCCGCTGCTCTTTTTTTTTGATTCGAGCAGCCGCCCTTCGCTGCGCGCGTCTCTTACCGGCCTTGCAGATCTTTCTTTTTCACGTACCGCATCAAGCCCAGCCACGAGAGCCGCAGGCCGCCATTGAAAATATAATGTTCGGCCGTGTCCGCCGGCAGCGTCGACTTAATCTCCGAGGCCACTGAATCCACAAAAGCTTTTTCTGCTTCCGCGGTTTCCATCCCGCTGGCCATCAGCTTCCGTGTGAGCGCCGACCACTCAGCAAGCCGCTCTTTATACAGGCGGATATGTTCGCCGGGATTTTCGATAAATCCGAAATGGGTCAGAAAAAGCCTCTCTGGATTCCATGCCGAAATGGTATCCAGCGACTGGTTCCAGATTTCCACGTCGATATCGGGAGGAGGCGTCGCCGGCAGTAGAAATGTGTCACCCTGCACGCGGATTCCCGCGGTGTCGCCGACCAGCGCGGTTCGTGATTCAGGATCCCAATACGTCACATGGTGCGAAGCATGTCCCGGCGTGTAAAACACATCGAGCCCGAGATCGCCGATGCGAACCTGCTCTCCGCCATCCAGCGGCAGCAGGCTTTCTTTCGGCACCGGCGCGCATTCTCCATACAAAGGCTTTAGGTCGCCGCCATACAACCGGCCCGCGCTGGCCAAAAGCTTCGACGGATCGATCATGTGCACTGCGCCGAATTCGTGCACGTAAACTTTCAAGCTCGGATTTTCGCGCACCAGCGCCCCGGTGGCTCCCGCATGATCCAGGTGGATATGCGTCAGCAAGAGAGAATCGAGCGAATGAACACTTTGACCGCGCGCCTGCAATCCCGCTCGCAGCGCTCCCAGCGTGGACTCCGGTCCCGGATCTACCACCGCGCTTTTACCGCCGGACTCGATCAGCAGCGCCGCAATCGACCGCGGCCTGCCGGTCCAGTTCAGGTCAATCGTCGTGAAGGTCGTCATGGTCTAAGCAGTCTAGCAAGTTCGGGCTGCGATTCGCTCTCGAAGCCGCTCCGGCTCGAGCTAGGATTTGCTTGCGGAATCTGAGCCGCTTGGCATACGCTATTCGCACCGCACTCGGTCTTTTTCGTGACGTTACTGCCTGGATTTTGCCCGGGTTGGGACGAGGGATTCTAAACGTCGGCCCTGCACATGAAAAAAGACCGTGATCATCGAAGCGGTTCGCCGCCGCGCGCCGTTCCACGGCAGGGGTCGCAGCGGAACTGAGCGGGAAGTCTGATCAGGAAATTTGGAGGATGGATATGCGTAAGTGGTATGCAGCAGCAGCTGTCGGAGCGCTCTTTGCGCTTCCGCTCATTGCACAGCAGAAGGACGAGAGTGCAGCCAACCCGGAAACCGAAACCGTAGCTGCCCCGGCAACAGCGAACCTCGACGCTCCCGTAGCTCCAGCGAGCCTGGCGCCTTCGACTCGTGGCGTTTTCGCCTTGCCGGCTGTTCCTAAAGCTACACCGTTTCCCGGTCCGCAATCCGCCAAGAAAGACAAAGACGCGGATGCGCCAGGCCGTCTTGTGCCGAAGTACGAGGTCAACGTCGGTTACAGCTACATCGATCTGCGCCCTGGCGATCCTTTTGGCAATTTTAACAATCACGGCGCTACCGGCGGCTTCACTTACAACGCCAACAGCGTTCTCGGACTCGCCGCAGAGCTGGGCACCTATCATTTCCAGCGCTCCATCAACGGCACTTCGGTCAAAGGCGGTCCTACGACTTACCTATTTGGTCCCCGCTTGAACCTCCGCCGATTCGATCATTTTGTGCCCTTCGCCGAATTTCTGTTTGGCGGCGCTTATGGCGGGAGCACCCTCACCGGCGACAATTCGCAAAACGCGTTCGCGATGGCGGCTGGCGGTGGCGTCGACGTTGTTCTCAACAAGAACGTCGCCTGGCGCTTCGCGCAGATCGATTACCTGATGACCAACTGGAGCGGTCCGAGCCTGGGAGCCAGCGCTCGTCAGAACAACCTGCGCCTCGGCACCGGCGTCGTCGTTCGCTGGGGTTTTCCGACACCGCCGCCTCCGCCAAATCATCCGCCGGTTGCAGCGTGCTCGGCTAACCCGACGTCTGTTTACGCCGGTTCGAACGATGCAGTCACGGTTCACGTGAACGCCAGCGACCCGGACAATGATCCTCTGACCTACGCTTACACCGCCACCGGCGGCACGGTCGAAGGCAGCGGCCCCGATGCCCGTTTCAATACCACCGGACTCGCGGAAGGCACTTACACCGTAAACGCCAAGGTGGACGACGGAAAGGGTGGCACCGCTTCCTGCGCCACGGACATCACTGTCGCCAAGAAGCCGCACCATCCTCCGACGATTTCCTGCGCCACGGACCGTAGCCCGATCATGCCAGGCGAACGGACCGGCATCACCGCAACGGCCAACAGCCCGGATGGCTTGCCGCTCACCTACAGCTACACCGCTGCCTCGGGTCAAGTGACCGGCGATGGCCCGAAAGCCACGTTTGATTCCACCGGACTCGCTGCCGGCAGCTACACGGTGAAATGTTCGGTCAGCGACGGCCAGCCCGACGGTGGCGCCGACGCTACCACCAACGTTGACGTGCAGCAGCCTCCTCCGCCGCCACAGGCGGCCAAGGCCGGCGATTGCGGCTACAACAAAGCCGGCGCTTCCCGCTTTGACAATGCCTGCAAGCGCGTGGGCGATGACGTAGCTCTGCGCTTGAAGAACGATCCGACTGCCAAGCTGGTCATTGTCGGCTACGCAGACGGCAAGGAGCCCAAGGCCGCCAAGCTGGCACAGACTCGCGCCGACCTCGCCAAGAAGTACATTGTCGAGAAGGGCGTCGATGAATCGCGCATCTCCACCCGCACCGGCGAAGCCTCCAAGGAAAAGGATCAAGAAAAAGCCAACCGCCGCGTCGACTTCGTCGTCGTGCCGGAGGGCGCAACCTACTAACGCCATGGTCGCGGGACGTGCACGATAGTGTTCTGGTTGCGCGTGACCCGCACATTTGCCGATTGGATCAGCGGGCCTGGTGGAGCGATTTCCATCGGGCCCGTTTTATTTTCCGCTAAGCGTTTTCCGCTCCATCGCAGTTTGTTTGCATGCTTGCGTGCTTTTTTGGCCCTCTTTTGTTTTTGCGCGGCTGCGTGTGAAGCTCAAACTTGGCAGCGCCTCGGGCCTCCCGGCGGCGAAGTCATGTCTCTTTCCGCTGACAATCAAGGAACTGCTTACCTCGGCACTCCGGACGGTCACGTCTTTGCTTCCGCCGACCGCGGCGAACATTGGGAGCTGCGCGGCCGAGCCGGTGCCCGCCTCGACGGCGTGGTGCAATGCATCGTCGTCGACCATCGAAATCCTGGCAGGGTCCTGGCCGCCGTCTGGTTTCAGGATCCTGCGGCCGGTGGTGGCGTGTTCGAATCTCTCGACGGCGCCCGCCACTGGAAGCTTGCGGGCCTCGGCGGAGAAGCGGTTCGCGCGCTCGAACATTCCGAGTCGTCTGCAAATATTTGGGTAGCGGGAACGCGATCCGGCGTCTTTCGCTCCACCGATAACGCACACACGTGGCAGCGCATCACTCCTGCCGACGATCGCGAATTGCAGAATGTCGACTCGCTGGCGGTCGATCCCGGCGATCCGCAAATCATTTATGTCGGCACCTACCATCTTCCGTGGAAAACAATCGATGGCGGCAAAGCCTGGTCATCCATCGCCTCTGGCATGATCGACGATTCCGACATCATGAGCCTGCGCATCGATGGCATGAATCCTCGCCGCATTTTTTCCAGTGCCTGCTCCGGAATCTACCGCAGCGAAGATGGCGGCGCCTCCTGGACCAAATTGCAGGGCATCCCGTATGCCAGCCGCCGCACCCAACAAATTGTTCAGGATCCCGTGGACTCCCGCACGCTTTACGCTGCCACGACTGAAGGCCTTTGGAAGACCTCCGACTCGGGGGAAAACTGGCAGCGGGTGACGCCAGGCGAGACGGTTGCTAATGCCGTGGTGATTCTTTCCGGGACAAGATCGGTACGCATCCTGGTCGGCACCGAACTGCAAGGCATTTTGCGCAGCGATGATGGCGCAAATTTTTCCGTCACATCAAACGACGGCTTCGCGCACCGCATCATCGAATCGCTGGCTGCTGATCCGCAGAACACTTCCCACCTGCTGATTCGAATCGCAGGTTTTCCAAACCGGCTCATCGAATCTCGTGACGCCGGGATTTCCTGGGCGGAATTTCCAGCCGCCCCGTCGGCGAAACCGTTGGCCGCACTCTACGGAACGAAAAGCGGCTGGTGGATCTCCTTTGCCGGCGGCGGGCTCGCCCAATTTGATTCCGCCGCCGGCAAATGGCGTGTTGCGATGTTCCAGGAAATGTTGCCCCATGCGGTTGGGCAAAAATCCGCTCGCTCTGGCGGTTCGAATCGTGCTGCAAGCGCGGTGCGCACGGTTTCGCCACGCGTTTTTTGGTTGTACGAGTCCTCCGATCGAGTCCTCGCCGGCTCCGACAACGGCGTGTGGATTCGAAAATCGCGCCAAATGCAATTCGGCAAAATTCAAGCGAAAAATCTTCCCAGCCCGGTCACTTATTTATCTGCGGCCTCGGGGAATTCACTGCTGGCCATTGCCGCCAATTCGATCTGGAAAAGTGATTTCGACGCCACCGTGTGGTCCGCTCTCCCGGCTCCGCAAAATTCCGGCAGGCTGCTGTGGATTCAGGAAGATTCGAACGCCAGCCCTCCCGTACGCCTGGTCGGCACGGAACGCGGTGTATTCTCCTCCGCTGGCGGGCCCTGGCATCTGCTCGCCAGCGGTCTTCCGGCAATTGCATCCGTTCCTCTCGCATCCTCCGGACCACTGCGCTTGCTGGCCATGAACAACGGCGGAAGCTACGGGTCCAACGATTCCGGCAACACCTGGAGCCGCGTTGACTCCGACTCTGAAACGGGAAGAGTGACGGGCATCATTTCCGTTGCCGGCTTCCGCTTCTCCATCGCCTCTCAATCCGAAGGGCTTCTGGTCTATTCGCCGGTCGCACAAACAGACCCATAGGTTTCGCCGGCATTTCCCAAAACGGAACGCTTTCATTCCCGTTATGGATTTGTGCCCGTTTGACTTGGATCCGCCCTCGGACGTCTCGCCACCGCTGCCCACAAAAAATTCCACTTTGAAACATATCTATAGTAATGGTATAGCTAATTGCACCGAAAATGAACGTTTCGCCAAAACTTCGCTTTTGGAACAACGCGTGCTCGGTTCTTTTTGGGAATCAGTTCCATGAACAACACCGCCATTTCTGACGACGTTTTCACCCGCCGTCCGCCCATGCCCATGAGTCTCCTTATAGTGGATGATGAGGAGACTACCCGCGAACTCTGCGCGACGGTTGCCGCCCAAGCCGGTTTGCGCGCGGCGGGGGTCGCCTCCTCGGAACGCGCGCTGGAGTATCTCGAGCAGAGTCCGGTCGATATCGTCATCGCCGATCTCAAGCTGCCTGGCATGAGCGGCCTTGATCTCCTCAAGCGCGTCAGTGAACTTTATCCGCAGATTTCGGTCATCGTTCTGACCCAGTACGGCAGCATCGATTCCGCCATCGCCGCCACTCGCATGGGCGCTCTCGATTACGTCACCAAACCCTTTCGCGTTGACGAGCTTCGCGCCCGCCTGGATCGGGCGGTGCAGGCGGTGGACCTACAGCAGGAAAATCGGCTGCTGCGCGACCAGCTGCATGCTCAGGTGGCTTTCGGCAGTATCGTCGGCGCTTCCGAAAAAATGTTGCGGGTGTACCGAATGGTGGAAAAAGTAAGCCCGCGCAACTATTCCGTTCTGATTCTGGGAGAAAGCGGGACCGGCAAAGAATTAATCGCCCGCGCCGTCCATTTCGCCAGTCCTCGCAAGAATCAACCCTTCGTTCCCGTCGATTGTTCGGCCATCACTCCCACGCTGATCGAATCGGAGCTCTTCGGCTACGTGAAGGGCGCGTTTACCGGCGCGGTGCAAACCAAGCGCGGCTTGCTGGAAGCAGCCAACGGTGGTTCGCTGTTTCTGGATGAAATCGGGGACATGCCGATCGACTTTCAGGCCAAGCTCTTGCGCGCGATTCAGGAGCGCGAGATAAAACCGGTCGGCGCCATCGAACGCCGTCCGTTTGATGTCCGCATCATCGCCGCCACCAACCGGGACCTGGAAGCCTGCATCCGTGCCGGCACCTTCCGCCAGGATCTGTATTTCCGCCTCAACGTGGTGCAGATAAAACTTCCTCCGCTGCGCGAACGCAAGACCGACATCCCGTTTCTGGTCACCTCGTTTCTGGAAAAGTATGCGCACACCGATGAACCGCCCTTTGCCATCTCCGAGGACGCCATGCGCCTGCTAATGGCTTACGACTGGCCGGGCAACGTCCGCGAACTCGAGAATGCCATCGCTCGCGCTGTCGCGGTCAGCTCCGGCCCGTTGATTCACGTCGCCGAATTGCCATCCAGCCTGCACTATCCCACCGTGGATCAGCTCCCCGCAAAAGACGAAATTCTTCCGCTCGAAGAACTGGAGCGCCGCGCCATTCTCCGCACCTTGCGCGAAACCAATAACGATAAAGTGGCCGCGTCCAAGATTCTTGGTATCGGCAAGACCACGCTGTATCGTAAGCTCAAACACTACAATATGGTTCCGGACGAACAATAACTGCCCACCGCCTGCTGCAAGCCCACAATGGAACCGATTCATCCTGCAGTCTCGACATGGAATTCCGCTTCCTTCTCTCGCCCTCTCTATCTCCTGCAACTCATTGATTCTTCGATGGATTTCCCGTCGGGCGTGGTCCTGTGCCTGCTTTCTCTTCTGAGGGATCTTCGCGGCGCTCTGGTTTTTTTCCGCGTAGTCCCGAAAGAACCGCCGCCACGATGGGCCTTTGGAAAAAGCACAGCAAGGACGCTGATTCAGCTCACGACGCACACAGTGTTTCTCAAGCTGGTGTCGCTGGAGCGTCGCTCGCACAGCTTTGCCAGGAAGCCCACGCGGCGCTCGCACCGGCGCTGCGCGACAGAGCGGATCGTTTTGGAGTCTGGATCGCTCCGTTCCACATTTCGAATGCTTCGCCCGATTCGGAATCATTCCACGGCCGTTTTTGGAATTTCGCAGATGAAGAGGAAGCGGAAGAGTGGGACTCTCCGGGTTTGCACTTGGCGATCCCTCCCGCGCTGGCGCAAGGTAGCAGTCCAATCTCGCTGGATTTTGCCGAATCCGGTGCGCAATATTTCGCCGGACCAATCTCGGGAATGCGGCACGCGCTGTGGGTTCCGGTCTTCCTGGACGGCCAGTTGCGCGGCGCACTGTTCGCCGCTTCCAGGAATTCCTCACCGCACTTTCCGCTCGACGAAATGCAGCGCGTGGCCGCCGAGCTGGCGCTGGCGCTGGGTTTTCGCGCCGCTAGCGGAGCCCTGCAAGTGCAAGCCGCTGACTTTGCCGAAGCCCGCGCAATTCTGAGCAAACTTTGCTCCGGTCTTCCCGCTGACGCCGCTCTCCAGGAGCTGACCAACAGCTGTTTTCGCATCATCAATCGCAGCCGGCACGGCGGCCAGTTCGTCCTGCTGGGGGTCGTGCCCGCCGCCGAAATCCATCCTGTTTCCGGCGATCCGCAGGTGGATTTCCGCTGGTCCGCGGGAGACAAGCTCGCCATTCGTTCGGCCATCAGCGATTCCACCGCCAACATCTGGCGCAAGGCCATGGACAGCAAATCCGTGGTTGGGCGGGAATCCCGTCATTCCGGCTTGCCCTCCGAAGTATTTCGCGTCGCCGCTTTTTCGCTTCTGGTCGCCAACGACTCCGCGGGGGTGCTGGTCGTCCGCATGCATTCCAGCTTGGCCTCTTTCGCCACGCTGGTGCGCCTCGAATTCTTTGCGCAGCTCGCTTCGTCCGCGCTCGCGATTACCGCGCAAAAAGTAGCGGCCGGTGCCGCCGACCTCGCGCGCTTCTTCCTGCAGAGTTCCTCACAGCCCGCTTTCCTATTGAATGCCAGAATGGAAGTGATCTCGGCGAGTCCTTCGGCAAACGAGATCTGGCCGCAACTGCGCGAACTGGCTCCCGCAAGAGCCGCCGCCATTCCACTCCCCGCGCCGGCCTCCCGGCTGTTCCGGTCCGGCGATTGGCAGCGTGTTTCCGAATGGATGCAGCGGGTTTCGGAGACGGGAGTCTCCGCTGAAACGCGGGCAATTTCCGCGGAGTTGCACACCGGCCAGAGCATTCGTTTGAGCGCCTTCCCGTTTTCTCCTTCTGGTTTGTTCTTGATTGTGCAGGACGCTCGGGTCGGCGCTGATTCCGCCCGCACCCGCGACTCCTTGGAGTTGCACACGCTAGTCGAATGGATTGATCAGGGGGTGCTGCTTTTTGACCAGCACGAATCGCTACGCGCCATCAGTCCGCGCTTCGCGCAGCTGTTCGGATTGACCGCCGCAGATCTGCAACGCGCCGCAAGCCTCAGGGAACTGGTGGAATTGATCGCGCCCCGGGTCTCCGATCCGGCGCACTTTGCCGAAAGCTGGTGGGCTGCCGCACGCGGGTCGGAGTCCGCCGCTCCGGAAGAGCTGCGCATCATTCAGCCCGCGCCGCGCACGCTTGAACGGATCTCCCGTCCCATTCACAATTCCGCCGGAGACCGCCTCGGGCGTCTCGAAATTTACAGTGATCTCACGCCGCAGCAGCTGTTTCGATCTAGGCTGCACAAAATGGAGCGGCTTGCCGCCCTCGGCCAGAACGTCAGCGGCGTCGCGCACGAGTTGAGCAATCCGCTCACCACCATCCTCGGTTACGCCGAGCGCCTTCTCCGCAATTCGGCTGATCACGGCCGGCGCGCTGAAATCCAGCGCATTTTTTCCGAGGCCGACCGCGCCGTCTCCATCCTCCGCCAGCTTCTGGCTTCCGCGCGGGAATCTCCCGCTCCTCGCCCTCCGGTCGACGTCAACCCGATTGTTCTGCGCACCGCCGAGCTGGAGCGCTTTCAACTCGCTTCCGATAAAATTCATCTACAGCTCGATCTCGCGGCGGTGCTCCCGCAGGTGCTGGCCGACCCGGGTCAACTCCAGCAGGTTCTGATGAACCTCATTTCCAATGCCCGCCACGCGCTGCTCGAGTTGAAGCGTCCCGGCACCATCTTGGTGCGGACTTCTGTCAACCAGTCTTCCCGCGTCTTGATTGAAGTCTCCGACACCGGCCCGGGTATTCCGGAAGCCCATCGCCATCACATCTTCGATCCCTTCTTCACCACCAAACCCGCAGGCATCGGTACCGGCCTCGGTCTTTCCATCGTCATGGGCCTGGTTCGCCAGAACGACGGCAATATCAGGATGCAGAGCCCTCCGGGCAAAGGCGCGACATTCCTTATCGATTTTCCGGCGTTGAAAGCCGATGTCCCGATGTTCGCTCCGCAACTGCCTCCCGCGCTCTCGGTGCCTCCTGCCGCGGCCGCCAGTGGCCGCGTCCTGGTCGTCGAAGACGAACCGACCGTCGCTCAATTGATAGCCGATATGCTCGCCGATCTCGGTTTCGCCGCCGATGTCCAGCAGGATGCCCGCCGCGCGCTGGTCTCCGCGCTCAATCGCGATTACTCCCTGATCATCTGCGACATGAAGATGCCGGTCCTGGACGGCCAGCATTTTTACCGCTCTCTCGCCGAAGCCGGAAGCCCGCTGGCTTCGCGATTTCTCTTCGTTACCGGAGACGTTCTCGGTCTCGCCACCCAGGAATTTCTCCGCAAGCATCGCCTGCCATACATTGCCAAGCCATTCCGGCTGGAAGAATTTTCTGAAAAACTCGCCGCCGTTCTCCATCAGGCGCCCGCTTCTCACGCGTCTCCTGCGGTGCGGCTCAACGATCTCAGCCCGAACAATCTATTGAGTCATGGATAAACCAATGCAATCTCCGGAACCAACCGTGCTTCTGATCAGCCACGACACCGCGGTGTGCTCCGCGGTGCGCGCCGCTCTGGAAAATACTGCGCCTTCCTGCCACTTTACTGCGGTCACCAGTTTTGCTGCGGCCCGCCACACCGTCGGGGATCTGGCGCCCGACGTCATCGTTTTGCAGGAATCTTCGCTCCGCCCCGCCGCCAGCGAACACAATAGCTGGCCTTCTCCTCTCGCCGACGTGGTTGCCGCGCTCGCCGGATTTGCTCCAGTGGTGATTCTCGGAAAAGAAGAGCCGCCGGAAAGTCTGGCCGAGCTGATCGCCGCCGGCACCGCGGACTTCATCCAGGCCGGCGAATCGCACCTTTCCGCGGCCACCGCCTGCGTTGAAAAACGCCTGCACTTCGCACGCCGCCTGGCCGACGAATTCTCCCAGAACGCTAGCACGCTCTCGCTTCCCGATCTGGCGCAGCGGGAAAACTTCGGCGAACTCCTGCGTCATGAACTCAACAATCCGCTCACCGGCATTCTCGGCAACGCCGAGCTTCTCCTCTCCGAAACCCGTCGGCAAAATGGCTCGCAACTCTCCGAGCCTGGCATCAAGCGTTTGGAAACCATCGCCGCGCTCGCCGTTCGCATGCGCGAGACCGTGCGCCGGCTCAGCCAGGCATTGGAATCTCGCGGTTAGCGCCGCCGGCTTCTTTCTGACTCTGCCGATCAAAAAACTGAATCACCCGCCGCCGGAACTCTTCGCTCGCCGTTCCCAGTGCGCCGGTGTGCATCGCGCCCGGCACCCTCCACAACTCTTTCGGCCCGCTCGCCGCGCGCAGAATCATCTCGGCGTGGCGGCAGGGAAGCACCACATCCGCTCCGTCGCAAATTAGCAGCAGCGGAAACGGCCGCTTAGCCACTGCCTTCTCCGGCGAAACTTCGCTGGCCGGAAATCCCGCCATCTTCTCTCCGCGATAGATCAGCACCCACGCGCCCGGCGCGAAGAATGTTTTTCCCAGCAGCGGCCAGCGCTGCAGTCCCGCATAGTCATACGCGGCCTCCTGCAGATTTGCAAAAGGTGCTTCCGCCGCCACCGCTTCGATTCGCGCGTCGTTTCCCGCCGCCTGTAGCGCGATTCCCGCTCCCATCGAAATTCCCAGCGCGTACAAATGTTTGGGATGCTCGGCGCGCTCCAATTCGTCGATCACCGCGCTGGTGTCTTTTCGCTCCAGCCAGCCGTAACTGGCCATCTCTCCGCCGCTTGCGCCGTGAGCCCGCGAGTCCATCATCACCACGCTGTACCCGCCCTTCAGCAACAACCGCGCGTGCTCGGTCACTCCATAACGATTGTCGGCCACTCCGTGAAACACCAACACCCACGAACCGTTTGGCGCCGCGGCCCGCACCTTCCACCCGCGCAGCATCGCGCCATCCGGCGCGCGAACGTCAAACTCTTCGCGCTGCGCCCCAATCTGCCCGAACGTAACATCCGCATCGCGCGACATGTCTGGCGTCAGCGCGCGCTTCTCCGGATGCAGGAATCCTGACGCGCCCATCCAGCCGCCCGCCACCGACAGCAGCGCCGGAAACAGCAGCAAAATCAACCCAATTCGTATCGCTCTCTTCATACCAGAGATACGAATTCTAGAAGCGCAAAGTTTCTAATTTAATTGTTGAGGGTATCGAAAAGGACCGCCTCGCCCCACAAGAAAGCCGATCCGATCCCGAGTGTCGTCATTCCGAACGCAGTGAGGAATCTCTCTTCGATTGCAACGAAAGGCACGCTCTCGCCGCTTCTACGACCTAAACAAGACCGACTCCCGTTGAAACATCTTCACCGCCAGGTACAACGCCGCCGCCGCATACACGCAGCTGGAGACAAAAATGATCGCAATAAGATTCCAGTGATAGTCCCCGGCCACCAGTTCCTTGCACAACAAGCTGACGTTCAGCAGCGGCACGATCGCCAGCTTGGGCGTCAGGTCCACTCCGGGAATCATCGCCGCGATCGCCGGAATGATCACCACGAACATCAGCGGCGCGATGTAGCTTTGCGCTTCCTTGTGGCTCTTGGCAAACAGCGCGATGGTCATCAGGCCGGAAGCGAAAAGTACCGACAGCGGAATGGCCATGATCACCACCGACCCGATAGCCTTCGGCCCCAGGCTGAAGTGCGGCGGCGGCTGGCCCTCATCCGACAGTTGGTCCAACACACGCGAGTTTTGCAGCGCGCTCGAAGACACGCTCACCGAAACCAGCAGCAGCAAGGTGGTGGTCAGCGCGGTGGTTAGCACCAGCAGGAATTTCCCAAGCACCAGATGCGTACGCGAAATCGGGCTGCTGAGGATTGTCTCCATCGTACCTCGTTCCTTCTCGCCCGCCGTCAAATCGATAGCCGGAGACATCGCGCCCTGCAGGCACATCAGGATCAGCATGTACGAGATAATGCCGCCCACAAAAGCCGCCGCTTCTTTTTCCGGCGACGCGATGCTTTGCCGCTTCACGTCGAAGGGTTTCAGCAGCTCTCCCGGCAGATGATTCGCCTCCAGGCGCTTTACGGTGATCCCGTCGCGATACTCTTTCAAATAGCTTTCCAGATATCCCGCCGCCAGTTCGGCCTTGATCTCCCCGCCATAAATGTTGATGGTGATGGTGCCGGCTTTTCCTTTTTCAAGATTTTCGTCGAAGCCTGGCGGCACTTCGATTGCCGCGCGGATGTCCTTCTCGATGATCTGGTTCCGCCAATCCGTCTGGGTCGCTACAATCGTCATTTTGGGATACTTGCGCAAGGCCTCCAGCAGGGCCGGCGAATCCGTGCCGCCCACAATCATCACTTTGGGCTTTTCCTTCTTGGCATTGCCCATCACCGCGGACATAACGGCGACGAAGCCCGAGCCTAATAGCGGGATCATCAGCAGCGGCACCAGAAACGTGGTGATCAATGTTCTCCGGTCGCGCAGCGCCTCGGTCAATTCCTTGCGATATACGACTCCAATATTTCGCAGGCTCATTTCAGGTCTTCTCCTGCGTGGCGTAATGCGGCGTGACAATCTTCACGAAAATTTCCTCCAGATCGTTCTCCCCGTGCCGCTGCCGCAGCTGTTCCAGCGTTCCCTCCGCCAGCATCTTTCCTCCCTGGATGATTCCCACGATGTCGCACAGCTTTTCCACTTCGCGCATCACATGCGTCGAAAAAATCACCGTTTTTCCCCGGTCGCGACACTCCCGGATGAAATCGATGATGGTTCGCGCGGTCATGATGTCTAGGCCCAGGGTCGGCTCGTCGAAAATCATCACCGGCGGATCATGCACCAGGGTCCGCGCAATCGAAGTTTTCTGCTTCATGCCGGTGGAAAGTTTGTCGCAGCGCCGGTCGCGGAAATCGTTCATATCCAGCCGTTCAAATATTTCATTGATGCGTTTTTTCAAAGTCGCGGAATCAAGGCCATTCAGCATTCCGAAATACTCGACCATCTCCTGCGCCGTCAGCCGTGGATACAGCGCGGTTGCGGTGGACAGAAATCCGCAATTGGCGCGCACTCTCTCCGGATGCTCTACGATGTCGTGGCCGCACAGCCGCGCCGTTCCGTCCGTCGGTTCCAGAATCGTCGCCAGCATACGCAGCGTAGTGGTTTTTCCCGCGCCGTTGGCGCCCAGCAATCCGTAAATTTCTCCCGGCCGGCAGATAAAACTCACGTCATCTACCGCGCGCACTTCGCCCCGCTTTTTGTCCTGAAACCGCTTGCTCAAATTGATGGCTTCAATCACTCTTCGGTCCTTGAAATTCTCAACGTCCCTCCATTATTCCGCTGAACGCGCCCACAGACGTCATTCCGAGCGAAGCGAGGAATCTCTCTGCTCTCTCTTCGCCGCCAAGAAGATTACCCTAATTCGCTCCGCGCACGGTCAAGGAAGCGTGGTGCGTTCCGGTGCATCTTCGCGGCGTCCTCCCGCATCTCTCTTTTAGCGCCACACAATCGCTTCCGATGGTGCAAGCTCCGCCGCTCTTGTTAAGATAATAGCCTTCGGCTCGTCTGCCTGCCGCTGGCAGGCTCGTGACGGCAGGAAAGTCCCGGATATAAAGGCGCATCAGATTTGGCTCAGCCGGACTAGACTGTTCTGACGGCGTGCCGCAAGCAGGAGTTAACTTTCGAGCATCATGGATCGCAGACTGCGCAATCGAATCCTGTTCTTTCTCTTGGGCGCCGGCGTTTTGGCGTACCTGCTGGTTCTTTTGAGCGGGCGCCAGCCGGTGGCTAAACTCTCGGCCGTCACTCCAACGCGTGAAAACATCATCGCCTCGGTCAGCAGCAACGG
>Ga0070733_10001344_pt1 | contig 18487 bp, 16 predicted proteins | sample Coa_R1_9_FD_66450 | JGI IMG/M metagenome (GOLD analysis project Ga0070733, IMG submission 66450) | Surface soil microbial communities from Centralia Pennsylvania, which are recovering from an underground coalmine fire - Coalmine... | ecosystem: Environmental > Terrestrial > Soil > Unclassified ... | reverse complement strand
GGCGAACACTTTGCCCATGGGCAGCCCATCGGGCGTGAGATCGTGATAGCCGAGAGCTCCCGCCTGATCCGAATCGTCGAGAATTACCAGCCACCAGCTTCCTGATGGCGGCTGGCTGGCCGACGGAATCATCTTCAATTCCGCGTCTATGCCCCAGGCGGGGCGGAAATCGTTGGTGACCTGTTGCTGCATCGCGATCACGACGGGAGTGACCTCGGCATCGGTCAAGACCGTGCTTTCGTTGATAATCGAGATTTGTGCGGTGGCTGTTTGCGCGTGGGTGGTGGGCGGCATTTGCATCTTCTCCTTGTCCAACAGATTGGGAGACCGCGCCGGGAACCGCGTGACTCTTCAGGGCGAAGGTAATACTCTGAATTTTCTGGAACAAGCAGTATCGCAAGAAAATCAGCGTTCTTCCGGATTCGGGATTCCGCTTTGGGAAGCGTGTTGGTAGCGCTTAAGAAAGCAAATGATGTTGAGCGCACTCGGAGAGAAAACAATTTTCGCACCTGATGTCGCCGCGCTGGTGAAGCGCGCTGCGGCCGATGCTGGCTTTGACCTTTGTGGTATTGCTCCGGTCGGCGACCCGCCGGACCTCAAGTATTTTTCCGAATGGATTGCCGCAGGCCGCGCCGGGGAAATGAAATACATGGAGGCCCGCGACGAGCGCGGCGAACTCAAGCGTTCATCGCTGGCTCGGGTTGCACCGTGGGCGCGCAGCGTCATCGTCTGCGCCATCAACTACAACACCGAGCACCCTTATTCGACCCTGACCCAAGATCCTGCCCGCGGATGGATCTCCCGCTATGCCTGGGGCCGTGAAGACTACCACGACTCTGTGCTGCGCCGCCTGCAACGAGTCGAAGCCGCGATTCGCGAGAGCTGGTCCCCCGGACCGCACCCGAACCTCATCCTGCGCAGCTATGTGGATACCGGCCCGATCGTCGAGCGCGCCTTCGCCGGCTATGCCGGTGTCGGCTGGATCGGCAAGAACACTTGCCTCATCAACCAGAAGAAAGGATCGTGGTTGTTTCTGGGCGTGATTCTGACCTCGCTCGAGATGCACGCCGATCTGCCGGCACCGGACCGTTGCGGCAGTTGCACTCGATGCATCGAGGCCTGCCCCACCCAGGCGTTCATCGCGCCTCATCAACTCGATGCCAACAAATGCATTTCCTATCTGACGATCGAGAAACGCGGGGCGATTCCAGAGGCTTTGCGCGAAGACATGGGCCGCCATATCTTCGGCTGCGACATTTGCCAGGATGTCTGCCCGTGGAATCGCAAGGCGCCGGTTTCGACGGCGCCTGAATTTCAACCGCGACCGGAATTGGTGAATCCCGCGCTCGAATGGCTCGCCGGCGTTTCCGAAGAAGAATTCCGCTCTATATCTCGGGGTTCGCCTATCCGCCGCGCCAAGCGCAACGGTCTGCGCAGGAACGCGGCCATCGCCATGGGCAACAGTAGACAGACCAAGTTTTTGCCGTACCTGGAGAATCTGGCCAGCGATCCGGACGAAACTGTAGCCGCAAGTGCGCGCTGGGCGACAGCCCGCATCCTCAATCATCGCAATGACCTCGAAGCCTCTTCTCAAAATGAGACCGGCCCCTCTGCTAAGTGATCTTCGGTAACTGGCTTTCCCGATTTCCAGCAACTAACCTTTGGTTAAGGGGTTCTAACTACAGGGGTTAGGCTGTTTTTCGATGTAGCCATGCTTTCACGCCACATCCAAAACGTGCGGCGCGCCCTAGGCATCTTTGCCTTGGTCTGCCTCGGCTGCGCGAGCTCGGCGGCAGCGTCTGCCACGTTGCTGCTCGAAGAGCCCTACGGCAAGCTGGGATTCTTCACTCCCACCGGTCACGCCGCCGTCTATCTGTCTGGAGTCTGTGCCGAGACCCCCGTCGTTCTTCGCCCCTGCGCTCCCGGAGAAAGCGGAGTGGTCATCAGCCGCTACGACGGCGTCGGCGGCTATGACTGGATGGCGCTTCCCCTGATTCCCTATCTCTACGCCGTCGAGCGCCCCGAAGACGTGCCGCTTTTTGCCGATGCGAAAATGATTGCGTTCCTGCGCAACCGCTATCGCCGTCAACATCTGGCCGACTACTTTCCCGACGCGCGCAACGGCGAAGGACCCGGCGGGAACTGGTATGAACTGGTCGGATCGGCTTATGATCGCGCCGCTTACGGATTCGAGATTGCGACGACTCCGGAGCGCGATCTGGCTCTGATTCAGAAGTTAAACCGCTCGGCCAACGTGTCGCACTTCCGCACGGTGTCGCAGAACTGCGCTGACTTTGCGAAAGACATTATTAATTTTTACTACCCCAGGGCGCTGCACCGGAGCGTAATCGCCGACGTCGGCATCACCACGCCCAAGCAGATGGCGAAGCTGCTGGTCCGCTTCGAGAGTCGCCATCCCGAACTGGCGGGCGCGCGATACGTGATCGCGCAGGTTCCGGGCAGCGTGCCGCGCAGCAATACGGTCCGCGGCGTCGTGGACGCCTTCCTGCATTCGAAGAAGTATTTCGTCCCCAGCGCCATCGCCAGCCCGGTCTTCGGCGGCTGCGTAGTCGCGGTATATCTGGGAGCGCGAGCCGGCAGCTTTGACCCGGCCCGAGGAGCGCTGGTTTATTCTCCCGACGGGACGCTGGCGCAGCCTCTCGGTCACGAAGACGCCCGCTCATATCAAACTCAGCTGCGCGACGTCGTGGCGGAGGATGACCCGATCGCATCCGTGCAAAGTGTGGAGAAAGCGTGGGCCAAGCTCCAGGCAAAAGCCCTGGCCGGGGTGGACGAGCAAGGCAGGCCGGTTCTGCAGGTGCAGGTCGAAGGCCGCCTGGTTCGAGTCGGGGCTGCAGCCGATAACGTGCTCGACGGCACTGCGCCTCCGCAACTGACGCGAGAGCTCATCGAAGCCCGGCTGCAGTCTGAATTGCGGCGCGGTGCGTTGCGCAGCCTTTCTCTCGAAGGACTAGATCGCGATTGGAGGCTGCTAGAGCAGACCAATTCCGGTCCCGCTCTGTCCGTGGCGTCTCACTCCCAACCCGACGCGGGCATTCCCGCCATTCGGCCCTGAAAATTCTTCGCGGAGAGCGAAACAATTGTTACGTGGATCCGCGGGCAGTTGATCTCCCTTACTGTGGCTATTGGGGGTTTTGCGGAGGCGGCAGCGGCGCTCCCGGACCTGGGACAGGAGCCTGTCCCTGTTGCTGCTGCATTTGCAGTTGCCGCTGCTGCATCTCCTGCAGCAGTTGCTGCGGTGTCTTTGGACTCTGATCCGATGGGGTGGCCTGCTGCTCGGCATCCGCCGGCTGTTCCGGAGTACTGGAATCTGCGGGCTCTTCCGTAGCTTCGGCTTCGCCCGCATCGGGCGCGGCATCAGGGGATGCGTCAGCGATCGGCACCGCGGCGGGATTCGATGGCTGCGTTCTGGCCTGGGTCGGTTGCGGCGCCGCTGCGGCCACCGGAGAGACTTCCGGGCCGCTCTTGGCGACCAGCACTACTTTGGTGAGTTGATTGGGGTCTTCCGGAGATCCCAGCAAGACGTAGTTAAACCGAGATCCGTTCAGTAACTCCGCCATCACGTCCAGCGCAGGGCCGGGGCCGAGGCGCGTCACCACGCGGTCACTGGCGTTGGGGATTTCAATCTCGGCTCCGGTCTGCTTGTGCACGGCTTTCAGAATGTCAGCCAGCGTCGAGTTCGGCGCCACAATAGTCAGCTGGCCGCTTTGAAAACTGACTTCCGGCGGCACCGGGGCGATCGCATCCAGCGGAATCTGCGGCACCTGTCGGCCCGTCGGTCCGGACGGCAGCGGCGCTGGCGCCGGTTTTTTCGGCTTATGCTTTGCCTGATCACTGGCGGCCAGGCTAAGAGCCCCGAGACAGAGGACCACGATCCCCAGGCGGGTGAACCATCGCATTTGACCGCGTATGTTCATCAGGAAACGCTGACCACAAGAACGCTCGCCAGCAAAAATTTTAGCACTGACCGGTCCCAACTCCGACGGCCGCAGCGTTCTTTCTGTGGAATAGAACGTACTAAAACTACACTCTTGCGTGCGGACGATCCATAGCACTGTCGGTGCGAGGACAAGTTACTCAAACAGAAGCATTTACGGCGGAGTTAAAATAAGAGCGCCAAAGTCCTCGATGACTCTGACGTGAAGATCACGCCCTCAAGCCGATGCCCCGCCTGCCTGCGACGAATCGTGGCTGAGTCGCTTTGGCTGGTCGCCTCGGTTACGCTGCTCTCGTTCTTTGCCTTGGCCCAGCAGTGCCAGACCTCCGCCGAGCTCGACGACGCAACGAACTCTGCCATCACCAGCGCCGGCCGGCGCTATTTTGATCTCGCCGCCAAGGGCGACGTGGCTGCGCTCCGCCAGAGCGCCGACGCCACGCTGATTTCGGACTTCTCGCCCATCGAAACTCTCGTCAAGGATCACCAGCAGGATCTGGCCGCGGCCCAGGTGACCACGGATGGCGATTTTCTACTGGAGGTTGACGGCTCGGCTCCGCTGGCCCATGCCGAGTTCTATTGCGGCGTTTTCGGCAAGAACGGGCAAACTCCGGGCAGCGCCATTTTCAACCTCGACAACCTGCCGCCCGGCAAATACGCCGTCGTCCTGCTGGAAGCGGCCTCCGCGAAAGCCCAGTGGAAGTTTTCTCTGATTCTGATTCAAGCTGGAGCTGATTGGAAACTGGCCGGCGCTTACCTTAAGCCCGCGCAATCCGCCGGGCACGATGCCGACTGGTTCACCGCCCGAGCCCGCGAGTTCAAAGCCAAGGGTCAGATGCACAACGCGTGGTGGTTTTATCTGGAAGCGCGCAGTGAGGCATCGCCGCTCTCATTTATGTTCACGCAGGCAACGGACAGACTCTACGATGAATTCCAGAGCCTGCAGCCCGCTGACTTGCCCGCCAGTAGCAAGCCAATCGAACTCGCCACGGGCGGAAATACCTATCAGGTTACTGCGATTTTCCCTGAAGGCGTCGGCGACGATCTCGACCTCATCGTGAAATATCGGGTCGCCGATGCCTCCGACTCGAATCATTGCTATCAAAGTAATGTCGCCGTCATCGCAGCGCTGGTGGCCAAATATCCTGAGATTCGCTCCGCTTTTGCCGCGGTCGTTGCCCGCGCGCAGGATTCGAGCGGCCACGACTACGGCACACTGATGGTCGTGAAAGACATCAAGTAACCGCGCCTGTCCCAGCCCGGGCGATCGCTACGTTTTATTGGCTATGCTGAAATTCCTCGGGCAGCCGGCACTCTTCCGGCTCCTTGTCGTCACGCAAGCCCAGAAACACAGGGGCCCGCAGCTTCGGACCGGTCCCGGCAATCTTCCCGGTGGAGCTGCTTGCAGTCCACTCCGAAAACTCGATCTCGGCCACCAGCGTCGGTTTCACCCAGAAAGTCTTGCGCAGAGCCTCGACTTCTCCGAAGAACGGATTCTTCTTTGTCTCCAGTTTCTCTAGAATCTTCCACATTTCTTCGAGCGACTTCTGGTCGAATCCGCTGCCCGCCTGGCCGACGTGAATCAGCCGCCTTTTGCTGTCATACAGCCCGAGCACAATCGAGCCGAAATGCGCCCGGCTGCCTTCCGGCTCGGTGTAGCCGCCGATCACGCATTCCAGTTGCTGTCGGATTTTGATCTTCAGCCAGTCGCGTGTGCGCCGCTCTTCGTAGAAGCTCGAGCGTTTTTTGGCAACGATTCCCTCGAGTCCTTTCTTCTTCACCATGTCGAACAGCGCATTCCCGTGCTCGGCGTAGTGATCGGAAAAACGCAGTTCGGGATCGTTCGGTTTTATGATGGAGGCCAGTTTCTTCTTCCGCTCCTCAAGCGGCACTCGTCGCCAATCGTAGCCGTTCAGATACAAGAGATCGAAGGCGTAATAAATGACGGGAATCTCGGGGTTGCCCGTCCGGCGCCGTTCTCCGGGACGGAATCCGGTTCGCTGTTGCATCAGGCTGAACGAGGCGCGGCCTTCTTCATCGAGCGCGACTACCTCGCCATCCAGAATGGCCGTGTCGGCGCTGATGGACTTCGCCATCTCCGTCAACTCGGGATAGCGCGGGGTCAGATCGTTCTGGTTGCGCGACACCAACTTCACTTTCCCATCGCTGACGAAGGCAATCGCGCGGTAACCGTCCCACTTGATCTCAAACAGCCACTCCGCCCCGTCGAAGGGCTTATCCACCGACTCCGCCAGCATGGGATGAATCACGGTCGGCATCGCTCGTTTCACCGGACCAGTCGAAATAATCGGAGCAGGATTGGGCGGGATCGGCTTTGCCGAAGACGACTTGGATGAGTTTTTGACTAGCTCGAGCTTCGGCGCCTTAGTTCTTTCGGCCTTTTCGTCGGGGTTCCCTGGGCCGAGCTTTTTTTTTTGATCGAGTTTCGCCACCGCGTTGGCAAGCCACGCCGCTTTCAGCTTGCCCCGGCCCGCGGGGCGGCTCTTCCATTCCGCCGATCCCGCGTCGCCAGCAATCTGCTCCATGCTTCGGCCACTCAACACGGATTCGTCAATATCCACGGCATCATAGCCTTCGACCGAGTACTGGTCATGCTTCTTGATCAGCAGCCACTCGTTTCCCTTGCTTCCCGGACGCCGACCTTTCATCTTGACCAGCGCGAAGTCGCCTTTGAGCCGCTTGCCGTCCAGCCTGAATTTCAAATCGCCCTTGGCCAGCATCGCAGCGGCCTCGGCTTCTGTTCCCGGCACATATTTGCCCTGCACCGCGACCGGCGAAAGCGGCTGCCAGGTGCCAACGTCCCACACCATCACCGAGCCGGCTCCGTAATTGCCTTCCGGAATGTTTCCCTCAAAATCGAAGTAAGAAACCGGATGATCCTCCACCTGCATCGCCAGCCGCTTTTCGGCGGGATCGAGCGACGGTCCCTTCGGCACCGCCCACGATTTCAGCACGCCTTCCATCTCCAGGCGGAAATCAAAATGCAAACGCGTGGCGTCGTGCATCTGCACCACAAACCGGTGCCCACTCTCGGTTTCGACCTGGGGAGGCGGTTCCGGAGTTTCTTCAAATCGTCGTTTGCGCTTGTATTCTTCCAGTGCCATGATTGCGGTCAGATCGATTTCCCGTAGCGCGGCTATTGTAGACGCAGCCCAAAATTGAGCCTGGTAACGTCGCCCGCTGTGGCCAATCCAAGCGTGAATTCTTGTAAACGTCGCTCATGGTCCAAAGTTAATATTATCTATAGGATAGAGGCACTGCCCTTTTGACAAAGACGCTGCTTTCAAGCTAAGATTTAACTCAGCTTAAGCAACCGGGCTCGTATCCCACCTCCCTTAGCCCACAATTTTTCCAAGCCAAACTACTCAGGCAACGAGGGTTCGCTTCGCGATGTCCATGCTTAGTCAGGTGCGTCTGGCAGCTTTCTTGGTACTTTTCTCGGTGCTCGGCGGTCACGCGCAAACCGTGACGACATTCGAGGGGATTGACGCGTCACAGTTGGCTCACCCCGAATTCGACGTTGATCCCAACGGCGCCATCGGAACCAAGCAGTTTATGGAGTGGACCAACGTCTACTACCAGGCGTGGGACAAAAACTCCTTTGCGCCGATCTGGCCCAAGCCGGTCGTGGGCACGAGTCCGTTCTCGACCAACGGGACGACAAACTGCGAGAGTATTTCAGGCGACGGAGTAGTTATCTTCGACCATCTGGCCTCGCGTTGGGTCATCGCCGCGCACAACTCCGGTTCCACCAGCTATTACTACTGTGTTGCCATCTCGAACACCGACGATCTCAGCTCCTCAACGCTGGCCTGGTACACCTACGCGTTTCCGCTGAACTCGGCGCTCGGGAAGAACAAGCAAGGCAATACCTATTTTCCCGACTGGCCGAAGATCGCCACCTGGTCTGACGCCTACTACGTGGCGATGGATCTGGAGGATCCAAACAACGGATTTCAGGAAGTCGGCGTGGTGGTTTGTGCTCTGGATCGCACCAACATGCTGATCAACGGCACGATCAATCCACCGCAGTGCTTCCGCAATCCCAATCCGCCAACGGGAGCCATTTATCTTGCGCACAGCCTTCAGCCCGCGGACGTTGAAGGCACTATGCCGCCTCCGGCCGGCACGCCGGAATACTATGTGAGCATTCAGAATCCGCCGGATGACGGAGTCACCACGACTTCCGACGGCTTGAATCTTTGGCAGTTCCACGTGGACTGGACCACTCCGGCGAATTCGACTTTTACCCAGAGTTCGGTCTCAGTTCCCACGTACACGCCCGGCTGCTACAGCGTGACTGCGGTGGTGAACACAGTTTGCGTTCCCGAGCCTTCCAGCGCGACCACCAATCAGGACATTGATTCCGTCGGCGACCGCTTCATGTTCCGCTTTGCCTACCGCAACTTCGGCAATTATGACTCATTCCTGGTGAGTCATACCATTCAGGTGGGCTCGACGCCGCTCAGTCAGACGGGCATCCGGTGGTACGAACTGCGCAATAGCGCGGCGCCCGCGCTGAATCAGTCCGGAACCATCAGCCCGGATGAATCGCTCTACCGCTTCATGCCCAGCATCGCGCAGGACCAAAACGGAAACGCTGCAGTCGGCTACAGCACTTCCAGTTCGTCCGCGCACCCCGGCATGAGCGCGTCTTACTGGAGCCTCGCGGCCGAGACCAGCCCGACCGAGGTGTTGCTCTACGACGGTACGGCCGATGAGGAGAACAGCTATCACTGGGGCGACTACTCCAGCATGACAGTGGATCCCTCGAACGACTGCACGTTCTGGTACGTGAACCAGTACTTCAACACAGCGGACGTCGGCACCGACCGGCCGACGTGGCAGACCCGCATCTCGAACTTCAGTCTGCCCTCGTGCGCGGCCGTGACCGTTTCGCCGGCGCCTCTGACTTTTGCGGCACAGCCGGTCGCGTCGGTCAGCGGTCCGCAGCAGGTGACTTTATACAACGGCCTCTCCACTGCGATCACCATCAACAACGTATTTGGCGGGGGCGCTGACCCTGGCGATTTTAAGCAATCGAACAATTGCGGATCGAGCCTCGCTGCCGGCGCTTCCTGCACCATCAGCATTTCCTTCGATCCGTCGGCGATGGGAACCCGCACGGCGACTCTCAACGTCTCCGACACCGCGCCCAACAGCCCGCAGGTCATCGCCCTTTCCGGAACCGGCAGCGCTCCCGTGACGCTTTCTTCCACAAACCTGGCCTTCGGAGCAGTTTTCATCAAAACCACGAAAACCGCGCCCGCCGTCACTCTCAGCAACTTGATGGACGGCCCGCTTACCGGCATCAGCATAGCTGCCTCGGGAACCGGCTACAGCCAGACCAATACTTGCGGAACCAGCATCGCGGCCAACTCGACCTGCACTATCACCGTCGCTTTCGATCCCCCAGCCGCAGCCCGGGAAACCGGCGCCATTACAATTACCGATAGCGCCGTCAATAGCCCGCAGACGATCAGCCTCACCGGAACCGGACGCCTGCCCGTTTCTGCGACGCCAGTCAGCATTTCCTTTGGCGCGGTGACCGTTGGGACAACTAGTTCACCCAGCACGGTGACCGTAACCAATAACGAAAAGACCTCGCTGACGATCAAGAGCCTCACTTTTTCCGGTGCCGATCCAAAGGATTTTGCCGAGACCGACGATTGCGTTGGCAGTTTGGCGGGTGGGGGCACTTGCACGATTAACGTGACTTTTACCCCGCAGGCGACGGGCGATCGCACGGCAACTCTCTCCATCACCGATAACGCCAATACCAGCCCGCAAACTGTAAAACTCGCCGGCTCCGGCGACTGATTCGCCCGTCGGCTTCAGGGTGGACCGGAGAATTCCGCTCTGCGCGGCACCGCTACGATAACCCATATGATCGCCAGCCATATAATTTCAACCCATGCGGCGTGAATTTCCGGAATCGCCTCTCATCGGCGTCGGCGCCATTCTCATCAAAGACTCGCGCGTCGTGCTGGTGAAGCGGGCGCATCCTCCCCTCGAAGGCCAATGGTCCATTCCGGGCGGCGTGCTCGAAGTTGGGGAGTTGGTCCGCGACGCGGCGATTCGCGAGGCGCGCGAGGAAACCGCGCTTCAGGTCGAACCCGGAGAACTGCTGGGAGTCTTCGACCGGGTTCTGCGCCATCCCGATGGCCGAGTGCAGTATCACTATGTGTTGATTGATTTCCTTTGCCGCGTGACGAGCGGGGAACTGCTCGCCGCCGGAGATGCCGCCGAAGCCGCATGGTTCCGCGCCGAGCAGTTGTCGTCTCTCCACCTCGCCGAAGACACGCTGGCGGTGATCCGTAAAGGTTTCGAGCGGGCAGGACGTTGAAGACCGGAGAGAAGACGGCCCGTCAAGGCAGCCGGTTGATGAGCGATGCAACATAGCCGGCGCCGAACCCGTTGTCTATATTCACCACGCTCACATTCGACGCGCAGGAGTTCAGCATTCCCAGCAGCGCGGCCAGGCCTTTGAAAGAAGCGCCGTAGCCGATGCTGGTCGGCACCGCGATCACGGGAACGCCGACCAATCCTCCGACCACGCTGGGTAGTGCGCCCTCCATGCCGGCGCAGACCACGACCACCCTCGCCTTGGTCAGCGCTTCCCGGTTCGCCAGCAGGCGGTGAATGCCCGCCACGCCTACATCGTAGAAGTGCTGCACCGTGTTTCCCATCATCTCCGCGGTTACGACCGCTTCTTCGGCGACCGGAATGTCGCTGGTCCCGGCCGAGACCACCGCGATTACGCCTTTGCCATAAATCGCGCGGTCGCGGTGCAGCACGATGGCGCGCCCCAGTTCGCGGTATTCCGAGGCTCGCACTTTCTTCTTGACGGCAGAAAACTGCTTTTCGTTTGCTCGTGTCGCCAGAACGTTTCCGCCGTGCCGCGCCAGACGCGCGAAGATGCCCGCAACCTGCCCGGGAGTTTTTCCTTCGCCGAGAATCACTTCCGGCATCCCGGCGCGCAGGGCGCGATGATGATCCACCTTGGCGAACCCGAGGTCTTCAAACGGCATGTGGCGGAGACGCGCCACCGCATCGTCGGCCGTTACGCGGCCGCGGCGAACATCTTCAAACAGTTTGCGCAGGGATTTCTGATTCAAGATTCACTCGCGAGGATATTGTTCAGCCGCGCGAGCTCTAGATTAGCATTCGCCGAGATTAACCGTGGCGACGCGTTCGTGACTCACGAAGAACCCAACTCAGTGCTGATTCAGGATCGGGCAGAGCGATTTCGCGCACGCAGTTTGGCAACTACCGCGGCGCATACTTTACGGGCCATTCCCGGCTCATCAATGTGCGCCAGAAAGAGACGCCGCAAGCCGCTGGGCGCGACTTTTCCGGCCAGATACAAGGCGTAAATCTCCGCTCCGATCCGGTCGCCCAGTTCCTGCGCCAGAGCCTCAAGCCGGCCGCGATCGGCGCGGATCGCGCTCTGCGCGAGCTTCTCGCATCCGGCGCGCGAAAGCGCCGGCCGTTCTTCCGGCTGCGCTTCAAAGCGCGACGGATGCAGCACACAGGATCCGAAGTACGCGACGGCGTGCTCCATAGTGGCTACGTAAAACTCGTCGGTTGGACTTTGCTTCGAGCGCCCGCGACTCTCGCCTTCGGTAGAGAGTCCTCGGTCCTCCGCTTCGAGGTCAGGGAGCCCCCGGCAGGCGTGATGCAGAAACCGCGCGGCATTTTCAGCGGCATGAATCATCTGTAATTCGCGAATGTAGATTGCGTTTACTCGCGGCAGGTAAACGCTGCCTCGCTCCTCGACCTGCGTGATCATGGATTGCAGTTCCGGTTCGCTGATGCCTTTTCGCGCCAGCAGCCGCGCCAGCACCGCCTGCGACGATCTCCCGTGCACCTCGGGCAGCAGGTCCACCAGAAATTTCGGTTGGGTTCCGTTGTGCGGGGCGTGCCGGTTGATTTCGAGAAATTTCGCCAGGCTTTCAATCAGATTGTAGAAAGTCGGCGCGAAGTCCGGGCCGCTTTCGCAGCGGCTCCACTGGTCAAGGAACAACCGGTAGCTTTCATACTTCTCGAGCGGGGTTGCGTTGAAGACGCAAACCACTCCGTCCCGTACTCGCACTGCCTCGACCCGGTCGGTGCGTTCTCCGGCCGCGCGCCAATAGAGCGCGTCAATGTTCTGCAGGACGGTCAGCACCCTCGTGCCTGGGCTCTGCTGCTGCAGTACTCGCGGCAAGTGGCCCGGGGCCAGATGAGATTCGCCGAACAGAACGAAGATCACCGCATTGGGATGGCGCTCCCGAATCTCCGCAATCTTGGCGGCGGCGTGACGGTCGCGGGCTCCAATCTTGCGTAGGTCTTCGCGGGGCATGCAGTCCAGGCCGTAAAGAGCTTCGCCATGATCGCGCGCCGCGACCAGCAACTCGTAAAAGGGAGCCCAGTCGTAGCCCCAGTCCAGATCGAAGCGAATGCGCTGCCGCAATTCGTCTTCATCAATTTCGCGACGCCACCATTCTTCAAGAATGTGCTGGTCGCGGGCGAAAATCGTTTCCACTCCCAGCACCACGGGCCGGCCGCCGGCCAAGGCACGCTGTTCGAACAGGCTGGCCGTGTAACGCTGGGCTGTCGGCAACGCGTGATAATCGCCGACGAGTACGACATCGGCCTCGTACAGGGCGTTGTGCACCTGCTCGGAGTCGAGTACGGACTCGTAGCTCTGAAACGCCTGGTTGAACTCGCGGAGGTATTTTCTGCGGCTGTGGGAATCCTGGCTGCGGATTTCGCGCTCCACTCCGGCCAGCGCATGCAGTTGCGCGGCGCTGCGTCGGGACCGGAGATTGGTGGGCGATGCCATTTAGTTTTGCCGTGTCGCGCCGGAAGCCGACGCGGATTTACTCGCGCAGTCTGCTTCCGTTCACCTTGACTTCTCTTCGCGTTCCTCCCTATGCTCCAAATCCGGAGGTATTTCTGAGCCAAACGCCGCAGAATCTGACCGTGGCAACCACCGGAGCCAGCGGCGCCATCTTTCTGCGCCAGCTTTTACGCACCGTCGCCCTCGACGACCGGGTGCGGACGGTCAACTTCATCGCCTCCGACAGCGCGCTGCGCGTGATGGCCGAAGAACTGGAACTGAAAGGCCGTTCCAACCTGATCCTTCGCGTTCTTGGCCCGGATCTCGGCAAGCCTCGCGTCTCCCGTAAAATTCATCTCCAGTCCAACGTCAACATCGGTGCCAATATCGCCAGCGGCTCTTACCCGGCCGACGCCATGGTCGTGATCCCTTGCAGCGTCGGCACCCTGGCCCGCATTTCTCATGGCGATGCTTCCCGCCTGATCGAGCGTGCCGCCGATGTTGCTCTCAAAGAGAAACGTCCGCTGGTGCTGTGCGTGCGCGAAACGCCGCTCAACAAAATTCACATTCGCAACCTCTACCGCGCTGCCGACGCCGGGGCGACCATCTTTCCGCTCATTCCGGCCTACTATTTCCGCCCTGCCTCTTTAGATGAAATGGCCCGCGAATTTGCTTACCGCGTGCTGGCTCATATAGGCCTGCCTCAGCCCGAAGCGTTCCGCTGGCGGGGTTGAGATGCCGGGCCGCAAACTTGACCGGAATCGCCACAACTACCCAAAAACATCGGCAAAAAAGGGGAGGATTCCAGTCTAGAGAACGGCAAAAGTCCGTGGCAGATATCCCCCGGTCATGTCCGACCGCGCTCTCTCCGGATAATTCCGTAGATTTCCAGAGTTCGGCCCCCGGGGTGGTGGCGTAGAATGCCTGCAATTTTCTGGAAGGTGACCTGATGTTCAAACCCTGGAGCACACTGCTGGCCTTCGTCCTTGTCGCCGTGTCGGCTTGGGCCGCCGACGATCGCAATCCTCTCGCCGGCGACCCCAAAGCCGCGAAGGCCGGCGAATACGAATTCCGGATCAACTGCGCGTTGTGCCACGGCCTCGGTGCGCGCGGCGGCGGCCGCGGTCCTGACTTGACTCGCGCGCAGAAGAAGCATGCGACGACCGACGCCGACCTGTTTCAGGTCATCAGCAACGGCATTCCCGGCACGGCCATGCCCGCCAACGGGACGAACGGCCAGGGCGTGGGCATGACGGACGAAGAAATCTGGCAGATCGTGACTTATATTCGCAGCCAGGAAGTGAGAGCGCCGGTGAACGCATCCGGCAATGCGGAGCACGGACGAATCCTGTTTTACGGCGATGCCAATTGTTCCTTCTGCCACATGGTCGAAGGTAAAGGCGGCAGGTTTGGACCCGATCTGACGGGCGTCGGCGGTTCGCGCGCACGCGAGGCGATCATTGATTCCGTGCGCAATCCAAGCCGGCGGCTGGCCTGGGGACTGACCGAGGCGACGAAGGAGTTTCCGCAGGAATACGAGAGCGTCACGGTCGTGACCGCGGACGGAAAAAAAATCAGCGGCGTCACTCTGAACGAAGACAGCTTCACGGTTCAGGTCATGGATCGTGGCGAACACATCTATCTGCTCGACAAGAACCAACTACGTTCGTTTACGAAGAGCCGCGAATCCGCCATGCCGAAATACGATACTGACGTTTTGAGCGACAGCGATCTCGATGACATCGTGGCCTTCCTGGTCCGGGTGGGGGTGAAATGAGCGCCGATTTCAGTAGCCCTTCGAGTAGTCGCACGCGGTGTGAATACTCTGGCGCTTTTGGGTGTTGCAGCGCTTTAAGCGCTGCAAAAAAGCTGTATTTAAAAAGAAACGTAATCGCAGCGCTGAAGCGCTGCGCCACCCAGATACTTTGCACACTTGCGCCTCCACTGCTCTTGCTATCTGGTGCCCACGCCCAGGTCACCTTCGACCGGCTGGTGAATTCTGCTAAAGAGCCGCAGAACTGGATGACCTATTCTGGCGATTACTCCGGAAAACGGTTCAGCGCTCTTGATCAGATCAATCTCACCAACGCCCGCACGCTAACCGCGAAGTGGGTCTATCAGACAGCAGCCACCGGCAAGCTTGAGACCACTCCGCTCGTCGTGGACGGAATTCTCTACGCCACCGCACAGGACGACCGCGCCTTCGCGCTCGATGCGCGCACCGGCCGGCCGATCTGGATGTACCAGCGGCAGGTCCCATCCGATATTCGTCCGTGCTGCGGCCATGTGAACCGCGGCCTGGCCATTCTCGGCGACAAGGTTTTTCTCGGCACGCTCGACGCTCACGTGGTCGCGCTCGACGCGAAGACGGGAAATGTGATCTGGGATATCGTCGCGGCCGATTACCGGACCGGCTATAGCTTCACGGTCGCGCCCTTAGCCGTGAAGAATCTCATCGTCATCGGAGTCTCGGGTGGCGAGTACGGTGTCCGCGGTTTTATTGACGCCTACGACGCTGCAACCGGCGCGCGCAAGTGGCGCTTCTACACCGTGCCCGGCCCGGGTGAGCCGGGCAACAACACCTGGGAGGGCGATTCCTGGAAAGTCGGCGGCGCTCCGGCGTGGAACACGGGCACCTACGATCCGGTTACGAACCAGATCTTCTGGCCGACGGGAAATCCGGCTCCTTCCAATCGCGGTGAGGGGCGCGCAGGCGACAACCTCTACAGTAACTCGCTGCTTGCGCTCGATGCCGACGCCGGCAAGCTCAACTGGTATTTCCAGTTCACCAAACACGACGAGCACGACTGGGATGCCACCCAGGTGCCGATCCTCATAGACACGCCGGGCGAGTCCGGCGGCAAACACCTCATCGCGCAGGCCAACCGCAACGGATTTTTCTACCTGCTCGATCGCACCACCGGAAAGCTCATTTCCTCCACCGCGTACGGCAAGCAAACCTGGAGCGACACCAAAGACGCCGAGGGCAGGCCCATCGCGAACCAGAACGCATCGCCAACCTTGGCAGGGCATACGGTTTGCCCGGGCGCGTTAGGCGCGACCAACTTCATGGCCCCGACCTACGATCCGCAGACGAATCTCTTCTACTTGACCGCGCGCGATCAGTGCGACATTTTTTCGACTGCGCCGCAGCCCTACGAGGCAGGACATGCCTTCTACGGCAGCGCCTACTTTCCGTCTGAAGAAGCGGAGCCGTATTTAGGCTTTCTGAAAGCGATTGATCCTCTGACCGGCGAGGTGAAGCAGAAATTTCAACACGCGTCGCCAACCTGGTCCGGAGTGCTCTCGACTGCCGGCGGACTGATCTTCAGCGGCGATGCCGAAGGCAACTTCATCGCCTTCGACGCGCTCTCGCTCAAACCGCTGTGGCACTTCCAGATGGGCGGCGCGGTCTATGCCGCGCCGATCGCCTTCGCCGTGGACGGCAAAGAGTACGTCGCCATCGCCGCCGGCAGCGCGGTATATGCGTTCGGGCTGCCGTGACCGGAAATCGATTCCGAGTTGACCATTTGAGTTGACTATGATCTAACATGCTGGTCATGAAAGAAGTAGCCATCTCGGAATTCAAGGCTAAATGCCTTGCTTTGCTCGATCAGGTGGAGAAAACAAAGAAGCCGATTCGTATCACGCGCCGGGGGAAACCCGTCGCCGAGGTTGTTCCGCCTACTCCAGTTCGCTCGACTGACTGGATCGGGTCGATGAAGGATGAGATGGAAATCCTTGGCGATCTCATTGCTCCCGCAAGCGATGAAGGTGACTGGGAGGTTCTGCGCGATTGAAGCGCTGCTGGACACACACATCTGGCTATGGAGCTTGAAAGACGCAAGCCGTCTTGGAAATCGAACGCTCACTGAGTTCCGCAGTCCCGCCAATGAACTATGGCTTTCGCCGATCAGCACCTGGGAAGCGCTGATGCTGCACGAAAAAGGCAGATTCCATTTGCACGCTGAGCCGCACGAGTGGATCGCACGCGCAGTTGCTCCCTTTCTGGAAGCTCCCTTCACTCACGAAATTGCCGCAGCCTCTCGCCAACTGCGCCTGCCGCAACGCGATTCCGCTGACCGCTTTCTGGCGGCCACAGCCAAAGTGCTTGGCCTGACACTCGTGACGGCCGACGCGAATCTGCTGGGTCTTGGCGAGATTGCCACCCTGGGAAACCGCTAAATTCCACACTCCTCATAAATGGTCCAAAGGAGTAACCCCGGTCTTCCGCGCCCGATTGACGCACAGGTCCTCTTCGTACTAATCTGCGTTTACACCGGAAAGGAGGTGGTCGAATGACAAGTTCTGATGGCAGTAGTAGAGGTATTCATAGACCAGGTGAGGTGGCTGAGACTTAGGGCAGGTCGCTCTAAGCGGGGCTTCGAGAGCCGCAAGGCGCTTGAAGCTACAGCCCGCACACTACCGGTGAATAAGGATTGATTCCGCTCAACGGAAGGTCGCGTTGAGAACCCGGAGTTGCCGTAGAGGCCACGTAGAGTGACCACCTCTTGGTCAATCCCAAACAGTCCACCGGGCGGCTCGCAGGCTTCGTGCCTGCGGGCCGTTCTGTTTCTGCGGACAAAGATTCGCTGCGGACCTACACGGAGTTTCGCCGATTTAATCTGGAGTATGATCTCGTGCCATGGCCATGATTGACCCGGAGCAAGAGAAACATCGGCTCTCGCAGGTCTACTCCAGTCAGACAGACGAAGAACTCGAAAGCATCGCAGCTCAGCCCTACGAACTCACTGAGGTTGCCCGCGAAGCCCTGCGGGCTGAGTTGACCAAGCGTGGACTCGAAGGGCAGTTCGAGAAATCGAGGCCCGGGCTAGAAGAGGCGGAATTTCGCAGTCTCGTCACCATCCGCACATTCTGGTATCTAGCGGAGGCGGAATTAGCCAAGAGCCTTCTCGAGGCCGAAGGCATCAAGTGCTTTCTGTTCGACGAGAATGTCGTGGGCCTTGGGTGGTACGCGAATGCGGTCGGCGGAGTCAAGTTGCGAGTCGATGCCGGCAAGGCTGAGGACGCGAATCGAATTCTCGAAGACATGGTCTCGGGGGACGTTGCGCCCGATGTGGACTCAGCCGGCTAGCTTTTCGCGGCCCGCAGGTTTTGTGCCGGGGGCCGTCATATTCTGCAAACAATAATTCGCCACCGATCCACACGGATTCTCACGGACAAACCGTTCTTCAAACAAAAGAAGAGCGCCGCTTGCGCGACGCCCTTCCTGTCACCGCCGTCCAAGTTACGACTTGCCCCCCACCAGCCTGTTCTCCACGCTGAACGCGCCCGGAATCTGGCTGGCGCGAATGCCGGCGACTTGCTTATCCATGGCGTTATCCACCGAGCCAAACAGCGTCACATGCCCGTTGGCGACGATGATGCGGATAGGATGTGCCGGGTCAACCGCGTACTTGCTCAGCACCGGATCGCGATAAATCGCCCGTGCCGCTTGCAGCCGGATGCCATCATCGAATTGCGACACCGGCTCAACCGTGATCTTGTCCACGACGTCTTTCACTCCCGCCATATTGGCAATGTCGGCCAGGGCTTCGTCGCGTCCCATGCCGGTACGATCCTGTCCCTCCACCGTCACCACGCCGTCGGTCACGCCGAGAGCGAAATAATCGAAGGTGCTGTCATAGCCGACGCGCACAAAGCGCAGCTGGGTGGCCAGCTTATCG